>Ga0070671_100000728_pt1 | contig 23536 bp, 19 predicted proteins | sample KBSS73metaG_FD_65341 | JGI IMG/M metagenome (GOLD analysis project Ga0070671, IMG submission 65341) | Switchgrass rhizosphere microbial communities from Kellogg Biological Station, Michigan, USA - KBS S7-3 metaG | ecosystem: Host-associated > Plants > Roots > Rhizosphere > Soil ...
TCCCGGTCAACCCGTCTAAAACACTCGTCGCTTTTGTGTCCTTCGCCGCTGCCATAACTCAGCCACCCGCCGTCATGCCGAAAATATTAATTGGGATTTCCGTCGTCCTCATGGCGCTCTCGCTGCTTTTCGGGTTCCTGAACACGAGCAAGGTCAAGGGCCTGCACAACGACATCGTCAGTACCACCTCGGCGCGCGAACTCGCAGAACGCTCACGAATGGCGAGTGAAAAGAAGTTGAAGGCGCGCGAGAGCGACTTCGCCGCGGCGACGAGTAAAGCGACCGCGGCGGAAGCGAAAGCCGCCAGTGTCGAGGCGGACCTGAGCAAGGCGCAGAATGAAAAAGCGGAGATGGAGGCCAAGCTCCAGGCAAGCGATGCCCAGGTGGCCGACCTCCAGAAACGGATCGCGGACGCAACGGTCGGCGGTGCGCCCGGTGCGGAGGGCATTTCGCCTAACGAGGTCAAGGCGCAGCTCGACGATACCAAGAAGCAGTTGGAGGCGGCCGAACAGGAAAAGGCCGTCCTGGCGGACAAAGTGAAAGAAGCGCAAGACCGGGTGAGCGCGATCGAGGCGGAAAAAAAGCGGCGCGAATCCGGCGTCAACCCGCCCGGGGTGCACGGCACGATTCTGGCCGTCAATCAGGCTTACAATTTTGTCGTCCTCAGCATGGGCGATCGGCAGGGCGTGGTCCCGAACTCGGAGATGCTGGTCATGCGCAGCGGTGCGCTCATTGGCAAAATCCGGATCTCCTCAGTTGAACCGACCACCTCGATAGGCGATATCATCACCAACAGCCTGGCGCGCGGCGTCCAGGTGCAGCCTGGAGATATCGTGATTTATGCTGGCAACACCAATTCGTAGCCTGCGGAGCGTTCGTTCCCTAACGATTCTGCTTCTGGCCGCAGCCTTGGTTTCCTGCGCCTCCGAAGCGCCTAAACAAACCGCTCTGATGGGCGATCCCGATCCCAACTCGTCTCACGACTCGAGCATTCCCTGGAACAAGCCGCAGCAGTGGGAGGGCACAGCGGGCCTGCCCCTCGGGCTGAGTGGGGCCGACGGATCCAATAATCCCAACAACCCGGCTGGTTATTGATCGTTGGGCGCGAGCGCGCCTCAAATCCAAAAACCGGCCGGAATGACGGCGTCTTTGGGCACGACCACGATCCCGTCGCGAATGTAATGGTTGGCCGCGTCGAGATTCGCCTGCTTGCCTTCGGGGGTGATCACGACGCCGTCCCCGATGCGCGCGTTTTTATCGATGATGGCACGGTCTATCACGCAGTTGCGCCCAACCCCGATGGCGGGAACATCGGGGGACGTCGGCGGCGCTGAGGCTTCGAAAAAGTCACCGCCCATGATCACGCTGTTGCGAATGGTGGCGCCGCTGCGGATGATGCTGCGCACGCCGATCACGCTCCGTTCGATATGCGCGTCGGAAATGATGCAGCCATCGGAAATGATCGCCTGCCGCAGGGTTGCACCATTGATCTTACTCCCGGGCAGGAACCGGGGGTGAGTGTAAATCGGAGCGTTCGCTTCGAAAAAGCTGTATTGCGGCTCGAGGTTTGTCAGGTCGAGATTCGCCTCGTAGAAAGCGCGGATGGTCCCGATGTCCTCCCAGTAACCTTGGAAGATGTAGGCGTTCACGTGCCGCTCCCCGATGGCTTGGGGGATGACGTGCTTTCCGAAGTCGTCGAGGGTGCTGTCGAGGCATTCAATCAAGACCTGGCGATTGAAAACGTAGATGCCCATCGAAGCTTGGAAGAGTTCCTCGTTCGGGTTGCTCCCGATGGATTCGAGAAGTTCGCGATCCAGTTTCAACTCGTCGAGCACGGCCGCTTCCTTTGGCTTCTCCTCGAAGCGCGTGATCTTGCGATCGGGTCCGCTCAACATGATCCCGAAATCCGAAGCCGCCGTTCGCTGCACTGGCGTTGTCGCAAGGGTGATCTCCGCTCCGGAGAGAATGTGCTGATGGAGCAGAATGCGAAAATCCATCCGGTAAAGCTGGTCACCGCTCAGAATGAGGAAATAATCGTAGGGCTGCTCGAGGAAATAACGCAAGTTTTGGCGGACAGCGTCGGCCGTGCCCTGATACCACTGCGCGCCTTCTGGCGTTTGTTGCGCGGCGAGGATGTCGACGAAGCTGCGCGAAAAATTATCGAACTTGTAGCTCGCCTGGATGTGGCGATGAAGCGACATGCTGTTGAACTGGGTCAATACGTAGATCGAGCGCAGCCCTGAATTCAGGCAATTGCTGATCGGGATATCGACCAGGCGATATTTTCCTCCTAACGGCACCGCCGGCTTGGAGCGGTCTTTGGTCAACGGAAACAGGCGGGTTCCCGCGCCGCCGCCCATGATGATGGAGAGCGTGCGCTGGGTCGTGCCCGGTGGCAGTGCAGGAGGCTGAGCCATGTGAAGTCGGTCAGCTTACACCGAATCGCGCGCTCCGGCGCAAGCCGATGTTTCAGCGGTTAGATTCACGGCTCGCCCGCCTTCCTTGCGCTGGGAGGCCGTCGATGTCACGCTTCCGCCCTGACTCATGTGTGGCATCGTCGGATACGTCGGAAAAGCGGAAGCTGCGCCCATCTTACTTGATGGTCTGCGCCGGCTCGAATACCGCGGTTACGACTCCGCCGGGGTCGCGATCGTGGACGGCGATCATGTCGAGACGCGAAAATGCGCGGGGCGCATTGCCGGGCTTTCCCAACTTCTCTCCGAATCGCCTGCGCCGGGGCATTACGGAATCAGCCACACGCGCTGGGCTACCCACGGCAAGCCGACCGATCAGAATGCGCATCCGCATTTCGACGAGAGCGGCAAGCTCGCGCTTGTCCATAACGGCGTGATTGAGAATTACCAGCAGATTAAGGACGCGCTTTTGCAGGAAGGCCCGCACCACTTCGCCTCCGACACCGACACCGAAGTGCTCGCGCATTTGGTCGGAAAAATTTACGATGACTCCGCCGTCGGCGTGGCCGATCCGTGCCGGCACAAGGCGCTGCTCGTGGAAGCGCTCCGCACCGCGTTGCAACAAGTCATTGGCACTTACGGCATCGCCATTGTGCACGCCGATATTCCCGATTTTATCGTCGGAGCCCGCCGCGGCAGTCCGCTTGTCCTCGGCGTCGGGAAAGATGAAAATTTTCTCGCCAGCGACGTGAGCGCGATCGTTGCCCATACCCGCGACGCGGTTTATCTGAACGACTTTGACCTCGTCGCGGTCGAACGCGACCGGTTCGAGATCAGCTCGCTGGCCGGCGAGCGCGGCAACCACTCGATCAGCAAAGTCGAGTTCACCGCCGAGGACATCAAGAAGGGCGATTACCCGCACTACATGCTCAAGGAGATCTTTGAGCAGCCCGGCTCCGTCCGCGATGCCATGCGCGGCCGCCTTAGCCTCGAGGAATGCACCGCCAAACTTGGGGGTTTGGACATGATGCCGGCCCAACTGCGCGATGTCGGCCGGGTTGTCCTGACCGGCTGCGGGACCGCGCTCCATGCCGGGATGGTGGGCGAATATTTGATCGAACAGCTTGCTCACATTCCGACGGAGGTGGAATACGCGAGCGAGTTTCGCCATCGCAACACGCCCATGACCGGCGATACTCTCGTCTTCGCCATCAGCCAGAGTGGCGAAACCGCCGACACGTTAGGCGCGCTTCGCGAAAGCCAGCGCAAGGGCTTCCGCACCCTCGGCATTTGCAACAACGTCGCGAGCACCATTGCGCGCGAGAGCGATGGCGGCGTTTACATGCATGCCGGGCCGGAGATCGGCGTCGCCGCGACCAAATCATTTACCTCCCAGGTCGTGATCCTGACCCTGATTGGCTTATTGTTAGGCCGGATGCGGCATCTCTCGACCGCGGAAGGGACCGCCATCATCGAAGCACTCGAATGTCTGCCCGATAAGATCGAGCAGATCCTGAAAATGAGCGACCCCATCAAGGAGGTCGCGAAAAAATATGCCGCCTCGACCGGCCTGCTATTCTTCGGCCGGCAGCTCAATTTCCCGATTGCGCTGGAAGCGGCGCTGAAGGTGAAAGAGATCACCTATCTCTATGCCGAGGGTCACCCGAGCGCGGAGTTGAAGCACGGCATCATCGCGCTCGTGAAACCCGAGTTGCCGTCCATTTTCATCGTGCCAGACGATGTCGTTTTTTCCAAGAATCTGAACAACATCGAGCAGGTCCGGGCGCGCAAGGGTCCGATCATCGCGGTCACGACAGAGAGCGGCGCGGCCAAGCTAAAGGGCATCGCGGACGACCTGATCGTTGTGCCAAACGCAGAAGATATCGTGATGCCGGTGCTGACCGTGATCCCGCTGCAACTCTTCGCCTACCATCTCGCCGTCGCCCTTGGCCGCGATGTCGATAAACCCCGCAACTTGGCAAAAAGCGTCACGGTAGAGTGATCTAGACGTTTGGCGGTGCGAAACGCGCCCCCCAGGGTGGCTGGCTGACGCGAGCTTTGCCGATACCCGAGCTTCCCCAGGAAGGCGTCCAAAAGGCACTTCAATGGGTCCCGGGTCCGGCGCCTTTGACCCCGACGCGGGCGAGATATTCCTCTACGCTTAAAAGGTTAGCGGCCCCGCGTTGCACGATCTTGAGGAGCGTGTCCATGGAGGAGACCTCTTCGAGCTGCTCGGTCAGGAACCATTGCAGGAAATTATTCGTGATGAAGTCGTTCTCGGAGCGCGCCAATTCGACGAGCGCGTTGATCTGGTGAGTCACTTCGACTTCCTGGTCGAGGGAAAGCTGGATCGCTTCCTCGGCGTCCTTGAAGGTGGGCTGCGGTGCGGCGATGGCCGGGATCACGACGCCTCCGCCGGCGTCGACCACATATTTGATGAAGCGCATGGCGTGATCGTTTTCTTCCGCGGCCTGGCGGAAAAAATGGGCGGCTAATTGCGGAAGCGCATCGCTCGAGAAATAAGCGGCGATCGCGACGTATTGGAGCGATGCGCCAAACTCGTTGCCGATCTGTTTGTTGATCGCGTCGACCACTTTCTTGTTCGTCAGCATGGAAGCGTCCTCCGGTTAAGATTTCTCCAAGGGCCGGCCCTGCGCAATGCTCGGCGGACCGCTCTCCAATATGGATGAAGAACCTCTGTTGGCCAACGACGGTTTGGCGTCCCCTCCTTCTTGGCGGGCCACGCTGGCAGAAGGCAATTCGTTAGGATCAACTGCGCTTGCCTGCAACCATCCGGTAAATCAGGAGGAGCAGCATCGCGCCGATAATCGAAGCGATAAAGCCCGCCGGCTGGTTCGGTTCATACCAATGCAGCATGCGACCGAGAAAGCCGGCCACGAATGCCCCCGCGATGCCGAGCAGGATGGTGATAATGCAACCGCCGGGGTCTTTGCCCGGCATGAGGAGTTTGGCGATCACGCCAACGACGAGGCCGATAACTATGGTCCAGAAAAATGCCATCATGGTTTGATGCTAGGAATCGGCGGCGGAAAGAGCAACGGATTTTTCAAGCTACAATTCGACCACCTGCGCACTCTGAATGTCATCGCTGGCGCCGATCTCAGCGAGCAATTCGGGGAGCGGCGCGGTGTCGAGATTGAGGACGGTCAGGGCGCGCCCGCCCGCCTGGTTTCGGCTCAGCGACATGGTCGCGATGTTGACGCCGTGGGCGCCAAGAAGCGTCCCGATGCGCCCGACCATGCCGGGCCGGTCGGTGTTCTCGAGCACGAGCAAGACTCCCTGTGGTCGCGCTTCAACCGGCCGGTGGTTGATACTGACAATGCGGGGGGTGACGCCGAAAAATGCGCCCGCGACGGAGAGCGATTTGCCTTCCGCCTCCGCCGAAAGCTCCAAAAGATCGGTGTAGTCGCCCGGCGCGCTGAGGCGCGATTCGGTGACCTTGATGCCTAACGTTTCCGCAAAAGCGGGCGCGTTGACTTCGTTGACGTCGTCGCCGCCGGCGAGGTGGAGGAATCCTTTCAGGATCGAGCGGGTGATTGCCGTGGTGTCGACTTCGTTCACCTTGCCGCTGTAATTGATGTGCAAGGTCTCGACGCGACGGGGCGCAATCTGCGACAGGAAACGCCCCAGCTTTTCGCCAAAGCGGAGGTGCGGTCCGACGATCGCGAGGGTTTTGGCGTCGAGGTTTGGCATGTTAATGGCGTTGCGGATCGTGCCCTCGAGAAGCGCTGCGCGAATAGCCTGTGCGATCTCGATCCCGACGCTCTCCTGTGCTTCCACCGTAGAAGCGCCGAGGTGGGGGGTGAGAATCAAATTGGGAATGCCGCGCAAGGGCGAATCGGGCGGCAACGGTTCGGTTTCGAAAACATCCAAAGCCGCGCCCGCGACCTGGCCACTGGCCAGGGCGGCAAGGAGCGCGGTTTCGTCGATCAACCCGCCGCGCGCGCAATTGATCAGGCGCACACCGCGTTTCGTTTTCGTTAGGCGAGCGGCGTCGAGGAGGTGGCGCGTTTCTGAAGTGAGCGGGGTGTGAAGGGTGAGAAAATCGGCCAGGGGCAGGAGTTCATCGATTTCTTCGACCAGCTCCACTTGCAGCGCACGCGCGCGACTTGACGACAAATACGGATCGTAAGCGAGGACGCGCATCCCAAAAGCGATCGCGCGCCGGCATAGCTCCGAGCCAATCCGGCCCATGCCGATGATGCCTAACGTTTTGTTGTAAAGCTCCGTTCCCTCAAAATTCTTCCGGTCCCATTTGCCGGATTGCAGATTGGCGTGCGCTTGCGGAATTTTGCGCGCGACCGAGACGAGGAGGGAGAAGGCGTGCTCGGCGGTCGAAATCGTGTTCCCGCCCGGCGTATTCATCACGATCACTCCGCGCCGCGTGGCGCTTTCGACATCGACGTTATCGACGCCCACTCCGGCCCGGCCCACCACGCGCAAGCGCGTGCCCGCCTGCAAAATCGCCGCCGTCACTTTCGTCTGGCTGCGCACAACAATGGCATTGAAATCTGGAATGATTTTGACCAGCTCCGCCTCACTCAAGCCGGTCTGTAGACTGACGGTCAGTTCGCCGCCTGCGGCCAGTTCATCAATTCCCCGCTGGGAAATTGCATCTGCCACCAAGACGTTGCCGCGATTGGGCGGCTTCATCCGAAGATCACCAGGCGAATGCTCTCCGGCAGGTTTTGCGCGATCTGGGTCGCGACGCTGCCGCGGAGCAAATCCGCGAGGGAGCGCCGCTGCGACGCGCCGAGGATGATGTAATCTACGCCTAACGTGGCCGCGAGATCGAGAATGGTGGCGGAGGCGTCCTCACTCACCGCGTAGACCGGCTGCACGCAAACACGGCGTGCGTCGCCTTCCTTGATCATGAGCGACATGATCGCCGCGGCTTGCGGATCGTCTTTCCATTTTGTGCTCCCGACCAGCTTCGGCGCGCCGGCGAAATAAACTGCGATCTCCTTGATGTAAACGACACAGAGGACCGCCTTGCGCAGTTGCGCTTCCTCGAGCGCAAAATTTAAAACCGGATTGATGCCGCGCGCTGCGACCATGATTTTCTGCCCTTCTTCGAGCCGCGGCTTCATCGTGGCGGGAAGATCGGGCGCGACCATTTCCGCGACTTCCCTCGTCATGGTGACGGTCTTTAACCCGGAGAGTTTGTGCGAGTAGGCGCGCAGGGCGAGACCGATGAAGAGGACGCAGAAAGCGAAAAAGAGCGCGTCCGGTTTGGTCTTGGCGATCGTCACTTCGACTGCGGCCAGGATGAGAAAAGTGACGCCCATCAGGAGGCGTTGATACCAGGTCAGGTCGAGCCGCTTATTGAAAGTGCAGGAACCCAGATTGACCGCGATCGCGCCGACCACGCCGATGGCGTAAAGCCCGGCCAGTCCCTCGAATTTCGGGGTGACTGCGAGGACGAGAATGGGAATAACGATCGCCACCAGAAGGGGAATGCGGGGCACGCCGTGGCGGTTGAGGCGCGCCAGTTGTTTCGGCATCTCGCCGTCCTGCGCCATCATGTAGATCACGCCGATGAGCGCGACAACGGCGGTGTTGACCGCACTGAAAAGGAGCAGACCGAAAACCACCCCGACGACCAGTCCGAACGCGCTCCCAAACCAGGGCGCGACGACGGCGCTACCGTAGTGTTCGCCCAGAAAACGAAGCATGTCTTCGGAGTGCTTCGTCAAATCGGGGGCATAGCCTGGCGGAAGAGAAAGCATGGCCCAGCCGAGCAGTGCCGTGCCCGCCACCACTTCTATCGCCACCGGGATGATCGCCTGGGCCGCGGTCCGGGTGACTTTCGGATGCTCCGGGGTCGAGCCGGGGTCGAGCTTCATCACGCCGGTTATGTTGGCGACTGCTTCCACGCCGCTCAGTGCGAGGATCACTCCCACAAATTGCGTCCAGGCGATGGTGAGATTTTCGTGCGCGGGCTCGAGGTGCGCCGTGTTTAGGTAGCCGCTGGCCAAGCCGATAATCGCGATCACCGTCAGCACCGCTGGGATGGCGAGGTAAAGCGAGACGCTTCCGCTGTGTTTCGGACCGAAATAATTAATCGCACCGACCACGATCACGAGCGCCATTGTGGTAAGGCGTGCGTATTGTGGCGGGACGCCGAAGTAACTTACCGCCGCCCATCCACTTAGTGCCGCGGTGACGATGAAATTTGCCACCAGCAGAAGCGCGCCGGCCGAGGCGAGGAAACGACTCTGCTTCCGGGCGGCGGAATAGACGCCGCCGCCATCGGGGAAATGCGCGCATACGATGATGTAGTTGAAGCCGACGACGCCGGTCAGCGCGCAGACAGCAAGGATGAGCGGGAACGACGCAAAGCCGGCCGCGACAAAGGCGAGGCCGATGACGTAGGCTTTGCTGGTGCCCCAGTCGCCGTAGAGCAGAGCCGCGGCGCGTTTCCAGTCCACGTTGCGCGGCCGATGCACACCCGGCGCTTCGATTAGAGTTTCAGCCATGAGCGGTGCGAGTGGGAGTAACCCTCGCGTCGCCTTGCGGAGCAAGTGATTTTGTCCTCGGTTGCCTGATTGTTCTCTCTAGAAAGTGAGATTCACCCGCAAACCCGAGACCACTGCGGTCGCCGCCGGCTGAGTGGCTCCGGGCGTGAAGATGAATTGGAGATCGGGTTGGATGGAAAGGTTAGGCGAGAGAACCGCCTGGTAGGTAAGCTCGCAGATCATCTCGTGATGAGCGCGCAGGCCGCGGCCGGAGTCATCGCGCAAATTCGGACTCAATTGGGTGTGGCTGAAACCGAGCCCGACCGTATCGCCCGGTCGCCCCGCGCACCAGCCGCGAAAGTTGAGGCCGACGTCGGCATATAGGCTGACCGTGCTTCGATCTTCCGGGGCGAAACCCACTCGGGTGAAAAAGGAGAGCGCTCGCTCCGCGTTACTTTCCGGGTGCCACAACTCCTGGTCGGCGACGAAGTAAACTGAGTACTCGCCGCCATGCCCGGGGCCACCATCCACGTTCGTGAAGGCTTTCGAGTCGTAGTATCCGCCCAGCTTATAGGTCCCGGAAAGTGGAGGGTCGCCCGTCGTTTCCGGAGACGCGTGGCCCGGATGCGGCGGATTCCAGCGGTATCCGATTTCAGCAAAGATCAGGGTACCGTCGCTGCCGGGAAAGGTGAGCCGGGTGTTGTGTTTGTTGGTCGTGTCCGGCGCGCCCACGTCACCACTGAAACAGGCGACCTCAGCGTAGAAATTTTCGCTCGGTTCGGCCCGCAGGCGTAAACCGGGCGCAGCGATCGGAAAGATTGGTGGGTTCACATTTTGGCTAACGAGCGGGATGGCGCCGAAGGCACTGTTCAGAAAAATCGCCGCGTAGTTGGAGTCAAAAAACTCCACATCGGCGAGGAGTTGCCCGACGCGAATCGAGAATTTTCCGTCGCCAAATGTCTGCTGCAACCAGGTCTCGTAGAGTCGCAAACTATCGTAGGTGTCAATGTTGCTCAGGGTGTTAAAATCATGCACCGCCACACTCGTTAGGCCAGATCCATGCCCATAGAGACCGCGCGCGATCATCGAACCGCCCTTCCAGCCCACCGCCTTTTCCAGATCGATCGCGAAGCCCACGTTCCAGAGGCTTTCCCAGATGGCCCGGCGCGACGTTCCGCCGGCGAAGTTCCCCAAGACCTCCGCATTGATCGTCACCGGAAACGAAATTCCACGGTCCGCGGGAGCGTTGGCCGCCAACGGGCCGGGCTCGTTTTCCGCAGTGCGCGCGCTGCGCACCGCATCCTGGGCGCAGAGCGTGTCTGCCAGGACAAGCAAGGCAACGCTCGCCAGGCGCATGGTCTTGTATCTCCCCAAGAGCAAGTCCTCTCCCCGCACCGCCATGGGTTATGGGTGCATGGCCGCGCGAGCCAGCCCTTTCTCGACCCGGCAGCCGTTAGGCTCGCGGCACCGCATGGCGCTTGAGCCACTGCGCGACGAAACCCGTAAAATCGCGAAAAGTCAGCTCATCTTTTGATTGCCCGAGAGCACGACAGAAAGCCGGGAGATTTTTCGAAAATCGGAGGTAACGCTGATAAATCTTCGGGCCGCCCGGGATGAGTACATCCGGCGGGGCGGCGTCGCGCAGGAAATTGCGCACGGCCGCGATGGCCCGCTCCACATTGCGACCATGGGTGCTAATATCCTGTCCGGCGATGTCCGAGCAAAACTTCCGGTAACGATCGGGTGATCGGTCCAGCACCAAACAGATTTTCTGCCTTTGTTTCTTGCTCCCAAATTCTTTCGCACCGAGAAACATCCCCAGCTCCAGCGGCATGTTGAAGCGCGGCAATCTTGTCTTGGGGCTGAGCTCCGTCCGCGAAATATCGTGAATGCCGATGCGGCACTCCGAAATAATGTTGAGAATCTTACTCACCCGCACCTGGCTGGCGTCGGTGATCTCGAGCGCGCTCCGCGCAACATAACCACAATCATGTACCGTGAAGACGATCGCATGCAAGAGCCTTCGGTAGGCACGATCGAAGGGACAATTGATAAAGACGCTTAGCCGCTCCTCGCCGCGCATCCGGTAGAACCGTCAATGGCTGGCGGCCGCACCGGGCTTCCGTGGGCGTGACGTAGTCCGCACCTGTCGCCCCGCCTGGTGGCCAGTTGCTTGATCGCCTTCGACGTTGCGAATCGCGCGCTCAATCTGTTCCCGGGTGAAATTGCCCGTGAACTTCGCATCACGCACCACCCGGAGTTCCTTTTCTGACATGCTGATATTTAACCAGCAGAATCGATTCCTGTCACGCCTCGCTTTCCTCCGCCTCAGGCATAGACGAGCAAGTCAATCTCCTCCGGGAGCATATGGGAAACTTCCCTAACGAGATTGCCGCGGAGAAGGTTGCTCATGGCGTGTCGACGTGGTGCTCCGAGAACGAGTCGGGAAGCGCCTAACGTGGCCGCAATGTCGACGATGGTTTGCGAAGCCGAGTCGCTCACGGCGTAGCAAAAAAGGGGCGGGGGATTGGGAAACCGTGCCTGAGCGTCTTCGAAAATCGCGCGCGCCTCGGGGTCGTCCTGCCATTTGCGGTGAGCGTCCTGCTCGGTCATGAAACGCTGTTCCCGGACGAAGAGAAGATAAAGTCGGCGCCCCGATTCGCGTGCTTCGCGCAGAGCGAAATCAAGCGTCCGTCCGCGGCCGCGGACGGCACAAAGCATGGTTTCGCCATTGGCGCGAAACGTCGTTTCGGGCCAAGACAATTTTCCCGGAGCAAGGCGGTCTGATTTCATCCGTCGCTCTTGCACGAGCCCGCGCAGGATGAGACCGACGGCCAAAATTGTGACGGCGAAATAGCGCGCCCCCGGTTTGTCGATGAGAAGGGAACACTCGATCGCTGCCATGACCAGAAAAGTAGCGAACATCAGGGTGCGTTCGGGTGCCTTGATCGCGAGATGTCGATCTGTCGAGGTCGCGCCAAGGTTGGTCGCGATCGCACCGACGACGCCGACCGCGTAGAGATCCGCCAGGCCCGCCATGTCCTTGACGGCGATAACCAGAACGGCCGGTACGATCGCTGCGAGGATCATTCCGTAAGCGGGGACCCCCCAGCGGTTGAGCCGTTGAAAGAGCGAAGGCATCTCGCGATCGCGTGCCATCAGAAACTGGATAGCGATTAGATCGACGACCGCGGTGTTGCTGGCGGAAAGAAGAAGCAAGCCAAAGACGACGCTGACGATAATCGCAAAGATGTGGCCCAGGGTGGGCCCGAGCGCGTCGCCGACGAAGACCTCTCCCATGTAACGAAGCATGTAGTCGCGGACGCCGGCAGCATGAGGCGCGTTGACGTCGCCGTGAAGGATTTGAAGGCCGCCAAGAGCGTGCGCGGCCAGACCGAACAAAGCGGTGAAGAGACACACTTCCACCATTACCCAGAGGATCGCGGGGGTGGCGGTTTTCCGGACCGATGGGCGATCCTCCGTGCTCCCGGGATCGAGCCGCATGACTCCTGTGGCGTTGGCGATGGCCTCGACGCCAGAGAGAGCGAGGACGATGCCGACGAAGGCCTGCCAGTTGTGCATGACACTTCCGTGCAACGGCTGGAGCTGTCGGATCGCGATGCTCAGATGCGGCAGACAAAAAGCGCCGAGTACAATCACGACCAGCGCCGTCGGAACCGCAATGAGAAAGGCGAGGCCGCCTGTATGTTTCGGACCGAGCAGGTTGAGCAGGCCGATGGCCAGAATCGCCGCCGCCGCGAATCGCTCCGGATGTGCCAGGCCAAGATATTGGAAAGCGGAGAGCGCGCTGATCGCGGCCGTCACCAGATAATCCGCAATCAATAGAAATCCGCCGACGATCGAAATCACCTCCGAACGATGTCGCACGCTGGCGTAAACTCCCCCGCCATCGGGATAGAGCCGGCAGATAATGATGTAGTTGATTCCCACCAGCGCGGTGAGGATGCACATCGCAGCGATGAGCCAAAAAGAAGCGTAACCCGCGACCGCAAAGGCGAGACCGATGACGTAGGCTTTGCTCGTGCCCCAATCGCCATAAAGGATGGCGGCCGCGCGCGGGATGTCGACATTGCGCGGGCGCCTAACGTTGGTCGCAATCATGGACGACCCCGATTCAGGAAACGCTGTGCCGGACGGAAAGAGAGCGGGTGGCTCGTAGGAGAAACGTTCAGGTCACGTCGCGGCCGCGCGGGTTTTCGATGAACCACATCCAAAATGGCAGTGTTGGTTTTTCGGGTTGGTCCCAACCGTCGTCGCGGTCCAGATCAGGCGGAGCCGTGCGCGAGTTGTCGGTGGTCGGCGGGTTTGGCCGCGTCATTTCGCGCTCTCGGGTCTGTCCAACCACGATCGTTTGCATGAGCAAACGTGCCCCCGACGGCGCGTTGACCGTTAATTAAAATGCATCTTCCAAGTGCTAAAAGATTGTTAACGCCGGCGCTTTCGGCAAACGCGGGGTCGTCGGGGTCGACGCCCGCGGCTACAGATCTTCGGCGGATAAGCGATAGCCGATCCCGACTTCGGTCTTGATCAGGCTCGGGGAGTTCGCGTCGGCCTCGAGTTTTTTGCGGAGGTGGGTGACATAGACACGGAGATATTGCGCCTGACTCTCGGCCTTTTCGCCCCACACGGTTCGGAGCAGCTGCCGGTGGGTGACGACTTTCCCGGCATTCTGCACCAGCACGCGCAAGAGCGAATATTCGGTCGGGGTGAGTTTGATTTCCTTGCGGTCGAGTTTGACCTGGCGCGATGAAAAATCGACGCAGAGCGCGCCGGCCTTAAAGACCGGCTCGCCACTTTCTTTGAGCGAACGTCGCTGCGCCGCGCGCACTCGGGCGAGCAATTCAGCGGTGTCGAATGGTTTCGTCACGTAATCGTCCGCGCCGGCATCGAGCGCGGCGATTTTTTCGTCGGCCTCGTCGCGGACCGACAGAATCAAAACCGGGACATCGGACCACTCTCGCAGATGGCGCAGCACTTTGACGCCATCCATATCCGGCAAACCAAGGTCGAGGAGGACGATATCGGGCCGGCGGTAGGCGATTTCCTCGAGGCCAGCTTGTCCGGTCTCGGTCTCGAAGACCTCGTGATCCGCGCCCTCTAACGCGAGGCGCAGGAGCCGGCGGATCTGCTTCTCATCATCGATGATGACGGCGGTGCGAGTCAACTTCATGGCATCTGATTAACGTTTTGAGCGAAGTCCACGCGCAGCGCCGTCGATTTCATGGGGTCGCATCGACTTCGTTCGCGGCGGTCACGCGCACGGGCAGGCTGATGATGAAACGCGCGCCGCCCCCGTCGCGGTTTTCGGCCGTTAACTGGCCGCCGTGCGCCTCCACGAAACCGCGCGCGATCGACAGGCCGAGGCCGAGGCCACCGGTCTTGCGTCCGTCGCCACGGTAGAATTTTTCGAAAACACGACCGGCCGATTCTTCCGAAAGTCCCGGCCCTCGGTCGCTCACGCAAATCCGCAACCGGTCGGCTTCGTATTCCGCATCAATCTCAATCGGCGAGCGCGACGGAGTATGGCTGGCCGCGTTCGCGATCAGCTTCGCCACCGCCTGCTCGATCAAGGTGTGATCCATCAAGGCGAGGGGAATGTCGTCCGGCACATCCAGCCTAACGTCGCGCTCATCGAGCGACTCACGCTCACTCTCCACCGCCGATTGGAGCAACTCGCTCACATCACACCATTCCTGTTTCGGCCGGACGACGCCGCTTTCGAGGCGATTCATGTCGAGCAGATTGTTCACCACTCGATGCAGCCGCCGCGACCCATCGGAGATTTCGCCGGCCAGTTGTTTAAGCGTGGCGGCGTTTTGGACGTTAGGCGCGGCGCGCACCAGTTCCTGGCTGGCAGCGCCAATAGCGGCCAGCGGCGTCTTGAGTTCGTGCGAAACACAATCGAGCAAAGTCTTGCGCAGGCGCTCGGATTCCTGGGCCAGTTGGACTTGCGCGGCGAGATGCTCGCGGGCCTTCAGTTGTGCCGTGAGACTTCCGACCGCGAGCGCGATGATAAAGTAGGTCGCGAAGGTGAGCGCATCTTCAAATTTCGCGATGTGCAGGGTGAAGAGCGGCGGGATGAAAAGGAAATTCCAGGAGAGCGCACTCAACGCTGCCACCAACAGTACCGGTCCGCGATTGAGGACCATACCGGCCAGCAGCACGCCGAGGAGAAAAATGAGCGAAATAGGCCCATAGCCGATGAGCGGAGTGAGCAGCCAGCAGGCAACGATCAGTGCGGCGACGCCGGCTACCGCAACCGCATATTCCTTTAGCGGTGCGAATACAGGTGACACGGCACGGCCGTCGGCGGCCGCCCCAGCGATCAAATCCTTCGCTGAGAGCGGCCCAACATCCCGCGGACTGGAAGGTTCCAGCACGCGCACAGCGTAACGCCATCCGGGAGCGGGGGAAATGCCGGGTTCTCGATTTTAGTACCGTTTTAATTACTCCCGGATGACACCAGCGAATAAGTTTTGGATTGGGTGAATCCATGCCGTCGACTTTAATTCCCGCAATTCCAGAGACGGCCGCGCTCGCGCCGGCAGTCGAAAAACCGCCGGTGCTAAAGCGGCGGTTGGGTCTGCTTTGCCTGGCCAGCCTGGGGATTGTTTACGGCGATATCGGCACGAGCCCGCTTTACGCCCTCCGCGAGTGTTTTTACGGGGAACACTCGGTGCCGCCAAGCCCGGCCAATGTGCTCGGTGTGCTCTCCCTCATCGTCTGGTCGCTCTTGCTCATCATTTCGGTCAAGTACCTCATTCTCATCCTGCGCGCCGATAACCGGGGCGAAGGTGGTATTTTGGCGCTCGCCACGCTCGTCAGTGAAGTCGTGCGCCGAGGCAAATATTTGTTTCTACTCGGATTGTTCGGCGCCGCGCTGCTCTATGCCGACGGGATGATTACTCCCGCGATCTCTGTCCTCGGCGCGGTTGAGGGCTTGCATATCGCGACGCCGTTGTTCGATCCCTATGTGATTCCGTTTGCGGTCGTGATTTTGGTTGCGCTCTTTCTCTTCCAATCCCGCGGCACGACGGGCGTGGGCAAGGTTTTCGGCCCGGTCACGATCTTGTGGTTTTTGGCGATCAGCGTCCTCGGTGTTCACCAGATTCTGCGCGCACCCGGCGTATTAGCCGCGATCAATCCCTGGCATGGCGTCGGATTTTTCGTGAGCAATGGGCACCGCGGTTTTGTAGTTCTCGGCGCGGTCTTCCTCGTCGTCACCGGCGGCGAGGCCCTCTATGCGGATATCGGTCACTTCGGCACAATGCCGATTCGCCTGACCTGGTTCGCGGTCGTGCTGCCGGCCCTGGTCCTGAATTATTTTGGACAGGGCGCGCTTCTGCTCGTCCATCCAGCGGCGGCGGTGAATCCTTTTTATCACATGGCGCCCTCGTGGGCACTCTATCCGCTCGTTATCCTTGCCACGGCCGCGGCGGTGATTGCATCGCAGGCGATCATCAGCGGCGCATTTTCTCTCACCATGCAGGCGATTCAGCTCGGCTACAGCCCGCGCCTGAAAGTGAATTACACCTCCGCGCGTATTGTCGGCCAAATCTACGTCCCGGTGGTGAATTGGTTGTTGCTGCTCTCCTGCATCGGACTGGTGCTCGGCTTTCGCACCTCAAGTCGTCTCGCCGCCGCCTATGGCGTCGCGATTACGACCACCATGTTGATCACGACCATTCTGTTTTACGTGGTTGCGCGCCGCCGCTGGCATTGGCCCATGGCGCTGGCTCTGCCCGTTGCTGCGTTCTTCATCACGATCGACCTCGCGTTCTTTGGCGCCAACATGCTGAAGGTGGCGCATGGCGGCTGGTTCCCGCTCCTCGTTTCAACTGCGATTCTTTTCTTCATGCTGACCTGGAGGAAAGGGCGGCGCGTTCTGGGCGAACATTTGAATGACATTTGCGTTCCGCTCGACACCCTTCTGCCCGACCTCAGGAACCAGCGCATTCGCCGCGTTCCGGGTACAGCCATTTACATGTCGGGCAATCGTTGCGGAACGCCCCTCGCCCTCCTCCATAACCTGAAGCACAACAAAGTCGTCCACGAACAGGTGGTCCTGCTGACAGTGCGAACAGCGGAGGTCCCTTATCTGGCGAATGTGAAGGACCGGGTTGCGCTCGAAAAGCTGGAAGAAGGATTCTGGCGGGCGCAGATTCATTTTGGTTTTATGGAAAAGCCCGACGTGCCGGCCGCGCTCGCCCTCGCCAAGCACGGGCACCTCCGCTTCGATCCGATGCGCACGACATTCTTCATCGGTCGCGAAACCATCCTCGCAACGCGCAAGCTCGGTCTCTCGCCCTGGCGCGGATCCCTCTTCGCCTGGATGACGCGCAACGCCGGCGACGTGACCTCATATTTTTGCCTCCCGCCTAACGGCGTCGTGGAGCTCGGTGCGCGGGTTGAGGTGTAAGCGAGCGCTTGCCTCGTGCAGTGCGGCGCTGTTCAAGACGCTCGCGCGCGAACTCAGGTCGTCCTCAGATGCGCCAAAACCTCGATTTCAGCGGTCTGAGGGAACATGTCGAAGGGAGTCACGCTCTCGAGCTTGAAAGCCCGTCCAAGATCGGCCAGATCGCGTGCCAGCGTCGGGGGATTGCAGGAGACGTAAAGAAGTGTCGCCACGGGATGACGGCGGAGAATTTCCCGCACATCGGCGCCCAAACCGGTCGCCGGCGGATCGACGATCACTGTGGTGGTCTTTGCCTCTGCCTGCTGCAATTGCTCGGCGAGCTGGGCGACGAGGTCGCCGGCAAGGTAGGTTTCGGCCGGGGTCGCATTCGTTTGCGCGGCGGCGATGGCGTGGATGTCCCAATCGAGCCCGATAACACGCGTGAATTTTGGCAAAAGGCGTTTCGCGAAAAACCCTGCGCCGCAGTAGGCGTCGATCAAGAGTGACTCGTTAGGCAGAATGAGTCCGTCGATCGTGTCGGCGAGGTGGGTGGCGACAGCGTCATTGGTTTGTGAAAAGACGCGCGGACCGCTTTGCGCCCGTAATGTGTAATGGCCGTCGCGCGGGCGTCGGGCGCGGAGCGCAGCCAGTTGTTCGTTCACCGCCGGCGCCGCGATCGCGCAGCGCTCGATATCGATCAGGCGATGCGCGTCCTGGCGAAAAAATCCGATCATACCGTTTTCGGCATGCACCGTGATACGGTTGCGATATTCGTAATCGAGCGGTGAGGGGACGATCGGGCGCAAGGGCGGCTCAGGAAATTTTCCAATGCGTTGCAGCGCTTGTGCGACCTGGCGCGACTTCCAATGCAGTTGATGCTCGTAGCGCATGTGCTGGTAGCTGCAGCCACCGCAGCGGCCAAAGTAAGGGCAGGGCGGCGTGACGCGCTCCGCGGAAGGCTCCAGCACGGTCACGAGCTGTGCTTCGGCGAAAGATTTCTTCTCGCGCACAATCCGCGCCGTCACGCGCTCGCGCTCGATTGTGAATGGAACGAAGACCGCTTTGCCTCCGGTGCGCCCGACGCCTTTGCCGCCAAAAGCGACGTCGTCGATCGTTAGGTCCACTTCCCGCTCCATGTCCGAAGCTCGCAGAGCAACGCCACGTCGTCGATTCAGCAAGATCACTTGAAGAATCTGGAAACCAGGAAGCCAGGAAGGAGAAACCCGGAATATTTTCCCGGATTCGAAATTAGGTCGCTGCCAGACATGGCTCACAACAGCGGCTGCACGTTTTTCAAATCCGGATCGTTCTTCGCCAGCTCGCGGAAAGTTCCGTCCATGCGAAAGCTGGTTTCCAAGTTCCGGCGCGCGTCCTGCGCATAACCGAGAAGCGCCTCGTAACAGCCGAGATTGTAATAATAAATCGGTTCGCGCCGGAGCGCGGGCGGACCTTTCAAGAGCATCCCGCGCGCTTCCGCCGTGCGACCGAGCTGATTCAAACAAAAACCGGCGTGCAGAAATCCCGCGCCGCAATCCGGCGCGATGCGGCAAAGTTTGCGGCTGAGAGTCAAAGCGCGCTGCCAGGATTGGCGAATCATCAAGTGGTGCAGGCGCAACTGCAAAACTTCCGGGCGATCCTGCAGCGCCTTCGGAATGGCGTTGAGTTCCGCCAGGGATTCGCGATCCATGCCAAGTTCCGCGTAGCCGCAGGCGCTGCGCAATTGCCATTCGAGTCTCACGAGCCCCTAAAAAGCAAGTGCCGGGCCTAGGCCCGAAAAGGCCGCTTTTTGTGGTGTTTCAGGGCGCGACGAGAAGCGCTTCTAATTCCGTTAGGCGACGATCGAAGAGGCGCAGCGTGCTTTCTACCGGCGCGGGAGTGCGCATATCGACGCCCGCGGTTTGCAACGTTTCGAGCGGGAATTTTGAGCCGCCCGATTTCAGGAAACCGAGGTAAGCCTCAACTGCACCGGGCGCGCCCGCGAGCACGCGCTCGGCCAGCGCGATCGCGGCCGAAACGCCGGTCGCATATTTGTAAACGTAAAACGCATTATAGAAATGCGGGATGCGGAGACATTCCAGATCGAGCTCGGAATCGAGCGCCACCTCCGGACCGAAATAGGCTTCGAGCAACTTTCGATACTCGCTCTTGAAAACATCAAGTGTCAAAGCGGCGCCGCTTTCCTCCAGCGCGTGGATGATTTTCTCAAACTCGGCAAACATCGTTTGCCGGAAGAGCGTGCCGCGGATGTCGTCAATCTGGCGATTGATGATGTAGGCGCGCATCTTCGGATCGGTCGTGCGTTCGAGGAGATAGTGATTGAGCAGCTCTTCGTTGAACGTCGACGCCACCTCGGCCAGGAAAATTGGATAATTCGCGTCCTGGAAAAGCTGATTCCTTTGCGCGAACCAGGTGTGCATCGAATGACCGGCCTCGTGCGCGAGCGTGTAAACGTCGGAGAACACGTCGCGCTTGTAGTTCATCAGAATGTAGGGCGGCGCGCCATAACTCCCGGAAGAAAAAGCGCCGCTCCGTTTGCCCTTCGTTTCGTAGCGATCGCACCAACGGCCGCGCAGACCCGCGCCCAATGCCTCGACGTATTCCTCGCCTAACGGCGTCAGCGAAGCGAGCACATCGCTGATGGCTTCGTCGAAAGAGATGTCGGTCTCGATCTCAGCGACGAGGGGCACATAGGTGTCATAGACATGCAGTTCGTTCAGCCCCAGCACGCGTCGGCGCAGCTCGTAGTAACGAAATAGCGGCGCCAGATTTTGCCTGACGGATCCGATCAAGGCGTCGTAAACATCCGCCGGTATATCGTCCTTAAAGAGTGAAGCCTCGAGCGCGGAGGGAAAATTTCGCGCCCGCGCGCGGAAAACATCCGCTTTCACCGAATAGGAAAGATCGGTTGCGAGAGTGAACTGGTGGTCCTGAAACTCGGCGTAGAATTGGTGAAAAGCCCGTTTCCGCAGCGCGTGATCGCGCTTCACGAGAAATGCGCTGTAGGAACTTTGTGTGAGCGCGCGCTCTTCGCCCTTCTCATCCACGAGCACGCCGAATTTCATGTCGACATCCGTGAGCTGCCCGAAGGCATCGTCGTAGCCGTCGAGCGCCGCGCTTCCCAGGGCGAGAAGGCGCTCTTCTTTCTCGGAAAGAACATGCGGCTTCATCCGGCGGATCTTGCGCAGGCTGATGTGCCATTGTTCGAGCACGGGATCAGTGAGAAACCGCGCGAACTCTTCGTCTGCGATCGCCTGGATTTCCGGCGCGACGAAGGAAGTGACCTCGCCGATGGTGGTAAGCAGATTTTGGAGTTGCCCCATGCGCGCGAGATACTCGGGATCGGCGCTGTTCTCCGCCAACTGGAGCGAGGCATAGTGATAGACACGCTCAATTTTCAGATCGAGCGCCTTTTCGAACTCCAACACCTCCGCCAGCGTCGCGGCCGATTCGCCGACCCGCCCCTTCCAATTCGTTAGGCGGGGATAGGTCGCCTGGATCCAGGCAAGATCCTCACCCCATTTATCGGCATCGAGAAAAAGGTGCGACAAATCCCACTTGTCCGTCTCGGGGATTTGGTCGCGGGTCGGTGTTTTTGTTTCGTCCATCGTGGCAAAATGCCGTCATCCCGCGCGAAGTCGAGGGACTGCGCGGGAAAGAGCTATCGGCCAACGGAATACTTGTTGCAGTGGTTCGCGCTTGAACCGAATGCACCGCCAACCAGTTGCCCATTGAATCTGCGCCCGTTCATTCCTCGCCGTGACGATCTGCGCCGCACCTTGCGTCTCGCGGCGCCGGTGGCCTTCGTGCAGGTCGGGGTCATGACGATGGGCGTGGTCGATATCATGATGGTGGGCCATTACTCGGGCGTGGCGCTGGCAGCGGTGGCGCTGGGCAATCTTTATTTTTTCGGCGCCATCATTTTCGGCTGGGGCGTAGTGATGGCGCTCGACCCGGTCATCGCCCAGGCCGTCGGGGCGGGGGATGACCTCGGTGTTAGCCGCGGACTCCAACGAGGGCTCATACTGGCCGTCGGACTCACGATTTTGGCGACCGCCGTCGTGCTCCCCGTGGAGACGATATTGCGCTGGCTGGGTCAGCCACCCGACGTCATTCCGGCCGCGGCGCTTTTCGCTCGAATCTCCATTCCCGGTATCTTCCCGCTCTTCGCTTTCCTGGTCCTACGGCAGACGTTGCAGGCGCAACACCGGATGCGTCCGGTTGTACTTACCATTATCGTCGCCAATCTCGTGAATGCCGGCCTCGACTGGGCCCTGATTTTTGGTCACCTCGGATTTTCGCGTGGGGGGGTCGGCGGCGCGGCCTGGGCAACGACCTTTAGCCGCTGGTTTATGGGGCTGACAATGCTCGGTGCTGGCTGGGGTGTCTTTCGCCCGCACGTTCGTCTTTTCCAATTCCGTGGATTCCAACTCGCCCCGCTCTGGCGAATGCTCGCTTTGGGCGGGCCGGTCGGTATTCATCTCCAAATCGAGTACAGCGCGTTCGCAGTGGTCGGACTGTTGATGGGTTGGCTTGGGACCGAACAGCTCGCTGGTCACCAGGTGGCGCTTAATCTCGCCGCGCTCAGTTTCACGGTGCCACTCGGGATCGGCGCGGCGGCAGCGGTGTTGGTCGGGAACGCGATCGGGCGGAATGATCCCGCTGGCGCGCGCCGGCATGCCGGAGCCGCTCTCGCCGGAGGCGCGGCTTTCATGACTCTAAGCGCGCTGGCCTTTATCACGATTCCGACGCAACTCGCCGCGCTTTACACCACCCAGGCCGGGGTTCTGATGATGGCGGCGCGGCTGATTCCTGTGGCCGGGATTTTCCAGGTCTTTGACGGATTGCAAGTGGTGGCCGGCGGCGTCCTGCGCGGCGCGGGCGATACCCGGGTGCCGATGGTGATTGGGCTGGTGGCGTTTTGGATTGTCATGATGCCGCTGTGCTATTTCCTCGGGTTCCACACCTCGCTCGGTGCGGTCGGTCTCTGGTACGGACTGGTCGTCGGGCTCGGCGCGGTCGCGATTCTGCTCCTGCTCCGCATTCATCACCGTTTCGGGCGGGATCTGCAGCGTTTGAATCTGGAGGAAAAGACCTGATTCGTTGATTCGTCCGGGACAACCTCCCCTAACGAAAACCGGCTTCGCCTTCCTTGTGCAGCTTCGGGCCCTTGGCAACTAGCTTTTCGCTGGCTTTGCCGATCGGAATGTTGGGACAATCGTCGATCCACGGCTGACTCTTCGACGCCGCCCAGTGCGCGGCGTTCCTCAGCACTTGCCTAACGACCGGGTTAAAATAAATCGGATAGATTTCGTGGCCGGGACCGAAGTAGAAAATATTGCCGTTGCCGCGTTTCCAGGTGCAACCGCTGCGAAAAACTTCGCCGCCTTCAAACCAGGAAAGGAAAAGGATTTCATCCGGCGCCGGAATCGCGAAAGGCTCGCCATACATTTCCGAGTTCTCGAGTTCAATAAAACGATCGATTCCGCGCGCGATCGGATGGCCGGGATTGCAAACCCAGAGCCGCTCGCGCTCCCCTGCTTCACGCCAGGTGAGCGAACAACTCGTCCCCATCAGGCGTTTGAAAACCTTCGCGTAATGGGCGGAATGAAGCACGATCAACCCCATTCCTTCCCAGACGCGGCTCAGGACGCGCTCGACGATCGCGTCCTCGACCTGTCCGTGCGCGGCGTGGCCCCACCAAAGAAGGACGTCGGTTTGGGCCAGTCCGCTTTTCGTTAGGCCGTGTTCAGCTTCCTGCAGGGTAGCCGTTCCGACCTCGAGGCCCGTGTCTTCGCGGAGACCTTCAGCGATGCAATTGTGCATCCCGTCAGGATATATTTGCGCCACGATTGGATTCTCGCGTTCATGGACGTTCTCGCCCCAGACAGTCACTCGGATTGGATCAGGCATGGCTGAAGAAAAAGTGCATCAGGAAAGCAGGCCGTAACGCAGCGCGCAAGCGCGCGGCCGGGCTTTCCCAGCAGGAAATTGAGCATGGCGAGGATGAAGCTTCTACCGACTGACGACCCTGATCTTGTGTTTCGCCACTGGCTGTTTCAGTATCGCCGGTCCCTTAAACCTTATGAAAACTTTGCAAATCGGCATGATCGGTCTCGGTCGCATGGGCGGAAACATGGCGCGGCGGCTTCTACGCGCCGGACATCAATGCGTCGGCTTTGATTTCTCGGCCGATAACGTCAATCAACTCATCGCCGAGGGCGGTGGGG
>Ga0070671_100000729_pt1 | contig 23534 bp, 22 predicted proteins | sample KBSS73metaG_FD_65341 | JGI IMG/M metagenome (GOLD analysis project Ga0070671, IMG submission 65341) | Switchgrass rhizosphere microbial communities from Kellogg Biological Station, Michigan, USA - KBS S7-3 metaG | ecosystem: Host-associated > Plants > Roots > Rhizosphere > Soil ...
GCGGTCGCCGGCGACCGCGGTCCATGGCCGACGCCACAACGCCACGCATGGCACTTTGGCGTCCCGCGCGGCGGCGGCGGCATTCGCCGAGATGACGCTGGCGTAGGGATGCGTGGCATCGATCAGCGCGTCGATGCGCTCGCTCATCAGATAGTCGGCGAGGCCGGCGGCGCCGCCATACCCGCCGCGGCGCACCGGCACCGGCTGGCGGGCAGGCGAGACGGTGCGGCCGGCAAGCGACAGCGTGACCTCAAGGTCGGAGCGGCTTGCCAGCCGCTCCGCGAGCATTCGCGCTTCCGCGGTGCCGCCGAGAATGAGGACGCGTGGCATGTCGCTCCCTGATGCGATCGCGCGCGAGACTGCCGCAACGCCGCGCTGGCTGTCCATCGTCGGCATCGGCGAGGACGGCATCGCTGGCCTGAGCGCGGCGGCGCGCGGCCTCATCGGCGCGGCGGAAATCGTCTACGGCGGCCGGCGGCATTTGAGCCTCGCGGCGCCGCTCATCCGGGGTGCGGCACGGCCCTGGCCGAGCCCGTTCGACGGCGCCGGGGACGAGGTCCTGCGTCATCGCGGACGCCAGGTCTGCGTGCTCGCCTCCGGAGATCCGTTCCACTACGGCGTCGGCGCGACGCTCGCGCGCCGCGTCGACGCGCGTGAGATGCTTGTAGTGCCGGCGCCGTCGGCGTTCAGCCTCGCCGCGGCGCGGCTTGGCTGGTCGCTGCCGGAGACTATCCTGCTCTCGGTCCATGGCCGCGCCATCGATCTGGTGCGCCCGCACCTGCAGCCCGGCACGCGCATCCTGGCGCTGACCTCCGACGGCGAAGGAGCGGCGGTGCTGGCGAAGCTGCTGACCGAAACTGGCTTCGGCGCCTCGCGACTTACGGTGCTCGAGGCGCTTGGCGGCCCGCGCGAGCAAATCCGCGCCGCGGCCGCGGCGGGCTTCGATCTGGGCGTGGTCGATGCGCTCAACACGGTGGCGATCGAAGTTGAGGCCGCACCCGGCGCGCGTGTCATCGCCCGCGCGTCCGGACTCGCCGATGATCTCTTCGAGCATGACGGCCAGATCACCAAGCGCGAAGTGCGGGCTGTGACGCTATCGTCGCTGGCGCCGCGTCGCGGCGAACTCTTGTGGGACATTGGCGCCGGCTCCGGCGCGGTCGCGATCGAGTGGATGCTGGCCGACCCGCTGTTCATGCGCGCGATAGCGATCGAGCAGCGTGCCGACCGCGCCGCGCGTATCCGCCGCAACGCCGCCGCCTTTGGCGTGCCGGGGCTCGAAGTCGTGGAAAACGTTGCGCCGCCGGCCCTCACAAAGCTCGCGCCGCCCGACGCCGTCTTCATCGGCGGCGGCGCCGGCGCGCCCCGCGTCATCGAGGCCGCGATCGACGCGCTGCGTGCCCGCGGCCGCCTCGTGGTCAACGCGGTGACGCTCGAAACCGAGGCGATGCTCATCGCCCGGCAGCAAAAGCTCGGCGGCGAGCTTACGCGCATCGCGATTGCCCGCGCCGCGCCGCTCGGCGACAAGAGCGGCTGGCGCGCGGCGATGCCGGTGACTCAATGGGTGTGGATCAAACAATGATCGTCGCCGGGGTCGGCTGCAGACGGGGCGCGCCCGCCCCGGACATCGAGACCGCCATCCGCACGGCACTCCAGAGCGCCGGCATCGCCGCCGACGCGCTCGATGCGATCGCCACCGCGCAGGCGAAGGGCGCCGAGGCCGGAATCGCGGTGGCGGCGGAAAAGCTCGGAGTCCGTGTCGTGCTCGTGCCCGAGGCCGAACTCAAAACCGCGAGCGCGCGCACAACGACACGTTCCGAGCGCGTGCTCGCGCTCACTGGCGTGCCCTCCGTCGCCGAGGCGGCTGCCCTCGCCGCCGCCGGCCCTTCGGCGCGCCTCGTCAGTCCGCGACTGGTGATCGGCGCGGCCACCTGCGCGCTCGCAGCCACTGAGGCGGCGCGATGACCGTGCACTTCATCGGTGCCGGACCGGGCGCGGCGGACCTGATCACCCTGCGCGGGCGCGACCTCATCGCCCGCTGTCCGGTGTGCCTCTACGCCGGCTCGATCGTCCCGCGCGCCCTGCTCGCTCATTGTCCGCCGGGTGCGCGCATGATCGACACCGCGCCGCTGTCGCTCGACGAGATCGAGGCCGAGTTCACCACCGCGCACGCCGCCGGTTTCGACGTGGCGCGTCTCCATTCCGGCGATCTATCGATCTACAGCGCGCTCGCCGAGCAGTTGCGGCGGCTCAGGCGGCGCGGCATTCCCTATTCGCTCACCCCCGGCGTGCCGGCCTTTGCGGCGGCAGCCGCGGCACTCGAATGCGAGCTCACCGTGCCTGAAGTTGCGCAGAGCGTCGTGCTGACGCGAGTCGATGGCCGCGCCTCGCGCATGCCCGAAGCAGAAAAACTCGCGACGTTTGCGGCAACGGGCGCGACCCTCGTCATCCATCTCGCGATCCACAGGCTTGAGGCGATCGTGAAAGAGCTGACGCCGCTCTACGGCGCCGATTGCCCGGCCGCCGTCGTGGTGCAGGCAACCTTGCCGGACGAGCGCATCCTGCGCGGCACGCTTGCCGATATTGCCGCGAAAGTCGTTGCCGCGCGCATCGAGCGCACGGCGCTCATCCTCGTCGGTCGCGCTCTCGACGCAGACGATTTTCGCGACAGCGCCCTCTATGACGCCGACTATCGGCGTCGCTTCCGCGGAGGCGTGGCATGATCGGTCGCTCGGCGTTTGTCGGCTTGCTGGTTTCCGCTCATCCCCGCGAAAGCTGGGACTCAGAAGATTTCTCTGCGAGGAAATTGCCCTCCATTTGGATTCCCGCTTTCGCCGGAATGAGCGGCGAACAGCTAAGTTCTGAACGGGGCGCGGCCGACCAAAATCTGATCACGGTCGAACAGCACGATCTCGATGGCGATGTCGCGGCCTTCGACCACCCGCTCAGCAGTGCTTTGCCCCGCGCGGGCGACCTCATCGCCGAGGGCGATGCATTCGGACTGAGCCAGTGCAAAAACCTCCGCGGCGTTGTTGGCGCTCACGATGCGCGCACAAAGCCCCTCCGAGCCACCGGCGCTCCGCGCGAACTCGGCGAGGCGCGCGTGATCGACCGCGCCGCGCTTCGAATGCAGGTCGGTGAGGCCCTGCGCGAGCTTGGTCATCTTGCCGACGCCACCGGCAATGGTGACACGCGGTACCGGATGGGTGCGCAGATATTTGAGCATTCCGCCGACGAAATCGCCCATGTCGATCAGCGCGATCTCCGGCAGGCCGTAGAGCTTCTGCGCGCCGGCTTCCGAACTGGCGCCGGTTGCGGCGGCGATATGCGTGAGCCCGGCGGCACGCGCCACGTCGATGCCGCTGCGGATCGAATGGATCCAGGACGAGCACGAGTAAGGCACGACAATCCCAGTGGTGCCGAGGATCGACAGTCCGCCGACGATGCCGAGACGGCCGTTGAGGGTCTTCGCAGCGAGTGCTTCACCGCCGGGAATGGAGATTTCGACCTCGGCATCAGCGGCGCATTTGTTCGCAGTGGCGACTTCAGCGATGGCGTCGCGGATCATGCGGCGCGGCACCGGATTGATTGCCGGCTCGCCGGGAGGAACGGGAAGCCCGGCACGCGTGACCGTGCCGACGCCCTCCCCGGCTCGAAAAGTCACGCCGCATCCTGGCGCACCGGCACGCACAGTGGCGAGGATGAGCGCGCCATGGGTCACGTCCGGATCGTCGCCCGCATCCTTGATGACGCCGGCAGTGGCGGAGTTTCCGTCTTTGCGCGTCAGGGCAAGCGCGAAACTCGGACGCTCGCCGCGCGGCAGCGTCACCTCCACCGGATCGGGAAAGTCGCCGGTGACGAGCGCGGAAAATGCCGCCTTCGCCGCCGCTGTGGCGCAGGTGCCGGTGGTCCAGCCCCGGCGCAGTGGGCGCTCCTGCCGCTCCATGATTTCCCCTTTAGTCCGGCACGAGGCCATCGTCACCACGGGCGCGCGAATTCATGACCGCGTGGGACACATTGACGGCCGAGCGCACCGGCGTCCCGGTGCTTGCGCCCGGCCATGTCTGGCTTGCGGGCGCCGGGCCGGGCGATCCCGGCCTGCTCACGCTCGACGCGCTCGCCGGCCTGCAGCAGGCCGAGGTCATCGTCTACGACGCGCTGGTCGATCCGCGGGTGCTGGCGTTAGCCGGCCGGCAGGCCCAACTCGAATTCGCCGGCAAGCGCGGCGGCAAGCCTTCGGCGACTCAGAGCGACATCAGCCGGCGTCTGGTGGAACTGGCGCACGCCGGGCGACGCGTGTTGCGCCTCAAAGGCGGCGATCCGTTCATGTTCGGACGCGGCGGCGAGGAGACCACCGCACTCGCCGCCGCCGGCATTCCCTTTCGCGTCATCCCCGGAATCACCGCCGGCCTCGCTGCGCTCGCCGCGGCGGCCATCCCGGCAACGCTGCGTGGCGTCAACCGCGCCGTCATCTTTGCCGCGGCCCACGCCGTCGAGGAGGATTTCGACTGGGCGCCACTCGCGCGCACCGGCCAGCCGATCGTGCTCTACATGGTGATGCACAGTCTCGAGCGCATAGCCGCAGCCCTGATGCAAGCCGGGCTAGCCGGCACAACTCCAGCCGCGGTGATCGCATCGGCGACCACGCCCCAGGAGCGCATCCTGATCTCGACGCTGGAAAAGGTCGCCGCCGACGGGCGCGAACAGAAGTTCGAACCGCCGGCGATCGTGGTGATCGGCGACATCGTGAACGCGCGCGAGCAACTGCTCGGCCAGGGCCGAGCGTGAACGTGACGGCGCGCGCGCTCATCATCGCGGCGCCGCATTCGGGTGCCGGCAAGACGACGGTGACGCTTGCCGTGCTCGCGGCCTTGCGGAAGCGCGGCATCCGCGTGCGCGCCGCAAAAGCGGGACCGGACTACATCGATCCGGCCTTCCATGCCGCGCTCACCGGTGCCGCGAGCGTCAATCTCGATTCATGGGCCATGGCAGGCGGGCTGCTCGATGCGCTGGCGGCGCAGGCCGCGGAGAGCGCCGATCTCGTCGTGATCGAAGGGGTGATGGGCCTGTTCGACGGCGCCGCCACGCCGGCTGGCCAGCGCGGCGCGACCGCCGATCTTGCCGCCCATTTCGGTGCGCCGGTCGTCCTTGTCGTCGATGTAGCGCGGCAGGCGCAATCGGCGGCGGCGATCGTGCGCGGCTTCGCCACGCACGATGCGGCCGTCCACGTCGGTGGCGTGATCTTGAATCGCGTCGCCAGCGAACGCCACCGCGCGCTCGTCGCCGACGCCATTGCGGCGTTCGGCATTCCCGTGCTCGGTGCCCTACCCCGCGACGCGGCGCTGACGTTACCGGAGCGCCATCTCGGTCTTGTGCAGGCCGGCGAACATCCCGATCTTGACTCTCTGATTGACCGCCTCGCCGCGACCGCCGAGCGCCATCTCGACCTCGACGCGCTGATCGGCGCCGGCGCGACGTTCAAATTCACTGCGCCGCCGCGCGCCACCGCGGCGCTGCCGCCGCCCGGCCAGCGCATCGCGCTCGCGAGCGACCGGGCGTTCAGCTTCGTCTATCCGCATCTGCTCGAGGCGTGGCAGAGCGCGGGCGCTGAGATCTTGCCGTTCTCGCCGCTCGCCGACGAGCCGCCGCCGCAAGACGCCGACAGCTGCTGGCTTCCCGGCGGCTATCCGGAGCTGCACGCCGAGACGCTTGCGGCCGCGCAAAGGTTCTCCACGGGATTGCGCCGCTTTGCCGAGACGCGGCCGGTGCATGGCGAGTGCGGCGGCTACATGGCGCTCGGCGAGAGCCTCGAGGACAAAGCCGGCCAGCGGCACGCGATGACCGGACTGCTTGGCCATTCGACGAGCTTTGCGACGCCTAAGCTGCATCTCGGCTACCGCACCGCCCGACTGTTGTCGGACTGCCTTCTCGGCCGCGGCGGCACGATCGTCCGCGGCCATGAATTCCACTACGCGTCGCTCCTTTCCGCGGGCGCGGACGAGCCATTCGCAGAACTCGCGGACAGCGAAAATCGGATGCGCGAGAAGAGCGGCGGCCGGCGCGGTCGCGTCACCGGCGCATTCTTCCACGCCATCGCAGCCGCGTCGCACTGAAGCGACTATTACTTCGGCCCACGCTTTGTTCCAAAATTGGTTATGCAGTCGATGCAGGGCGGAGGCGATGGCGGCAGCGGCGGAGGCGGCGGCGGCAAGAGTGGCAGCGTACCTTGCGTCGTCCCCGTGTGGACGACAGTGTTGGGATCGGTGGTCGTGTTCGGCGGCGGAGGGGGGCTACCCGGGGGAAACCAGGGGATCGTGATACCGAGGGTGGTGAGCTGCGCGTTGGTCAGGCCCGGCACCCCGCCGTTCCACCCCACGCCCACCTTGCCGCCGAACAGGGAGATGAAATACGCCAACTCGGCAGCGGTGGCGGGCGAAATCGGACCGCACGGGAACATGATTTTGAACCCCGGACGCTTCACCGGCGGGCAGCCGTTCCCGAGCGTCAGCAGCCCGTTGATGTTGATGGCTTCGGTGAGCGTGATGATGGACGTACCGCCACGAATGCCGATAGTGGCGCTGGGCGTATTGACGGTCGCCTGACCGCCATGACTCAACTGTCCACCGACGAAGCGCAGCGCGCCCTTGGTGAGCGACGTCACCATGCGGCCGCTGCCCTCGCCTGGATTGTAGACGAATTCATCGATCACAACTTCGCTGTTCGGCGCGATGCTGAGCGTGCTTCGATCAAGAAAAAGCAGCTGCACCGATCCCGTCGGCGTCGTCTTGATCCGCTCCTTGTGCACGACGCGGGCGCCGACCTTCAGCGTGGTGGTGCTGCCGCCGGGCGGCGTCGACTGGGAATCCGGATTGACCGCAGCCGCGGTCCCAACCTCCTGGGCCAAGACCGGCGCCGCGGCCAAGGCCGTACCGGCCAGCAGCATCGCGATGGTCTTTTCCAGTTCCATGGCTTGCCTCAGAATTTGAGCGTCGGCCCGGCGCTGACCTGCAGATCGCGCATGTTGAACACGGACAAGTTCGACACGATCGTCAGGTACTGCACCCGTGCGGCCAAGTAGAGCTGATCGTAAATCGGAATGTCGATACCGAGCGCGACACGCCATTCGACGCTGTGCTGGGTTGTTGTCGGGCTGATGAACGGATCGGGCGAAAAGTAGAACCAATCAATCACGCCGAAGCTCGGAATGAGCGTCCAGACCCGGCTGTCGCCAGGGAAGGAAAAATTCCAGGGCAGAAACACGTCGGCGACAAAGGCATTGTAGCCGTAAGGATTGAAGTTGGCGTCATCGCGTTGATAGGCGAGGCGTGCTTGCAAGTTCCAGCCGGAGATGATCGGAGCAGACAGCTGCAGCGCAGCGGTCGTCAGCGGACCGCCCAGCCCGCTCGCGAGCGGATAGATATCCGAGTTGCGGTAGGTCTGCTGGACGACTTCGACATAGGGATCCCATCCGATCCCGAGGACGTTCGCGTGGACGGTCACGCCGCCGCCGATGCCGCCGGAATACACCTGGTCGGCAAGCAGGCCGCCGGTCGCCGCGACATACGGTTTGATCGAGGTGCCGTTCGTGTCGGGAAACACGTAGCGCGGACCCGCCCGCAGCTCGGCGAGGCCGAGGTCGACCTGATGCACCTTGAACTGCTGGGCGTCGTAGCCGATCAGCGTGGCCTCGAAAGCGTCGCCCTCCTGGGTGCCGAAATCGTGGCTATAGTTCAACGCGAACGATCCGAACCAATTCCAGTCCGGGCGGGCCGTGAACGCATTATTGAAGGTACGGCCCGACGCCAGGACCGCCTGCGGTCCCGGACCAAGCGTCGCGTTGGTCTGATAGCGAAGTCCGGTCTGGGCGAAACCGGTGAATTGGTCAGGCGACAGCTTCCGGTCGAGAATGGAAATGTACCGCTGAGCCTGCTCGGCCATCTCCGGGGTGATGTCGCGCATTTGCAGCGCCGACGCGAAGTAGGCGCGCGCCTGCTGGTACGAGCCGAGCCGGGCGTACAGCACCCCCAATTCGAAGCGCACGCGCGACAGCGCCGGATTGTAGAAGAGCAGGCGGTCGTAGGCGCCGATGGCGTTTTCGAGGTCGGAATCGTCCTTCGCCTCGGACGCATATTTGACTTCGTGGGCAAGGTTCGCCGGATTGTTCAGGACGGTCTGGAAGCTCGGATCGGCGTAGCTCGCCTGCGGCGACACCCCCTGCGCGGCTGCAGGCACCAGCGAGGCGAACAGCCAAAATATCGGCGCCAGAACACCGCCAAATCGGCTTCGCCATGGATGCCCGCCGTCCGACTGCAAAACTAGCCCCCGCCGCTCGAGTGCTTCGCCGCCGCCATGACGAAAAAACCTTGCCGTGCCTCGCGGGCAGTACCCGCGAATGCCATTTGCAGTCAGGCTATACCAATCCGGCAGGGGGATGAACAGGTTGGGCGGCCCCGCACACAGTTAGTCAAGCAGCGTCGCTCCTTTGCCACGCCGGCCGCTATGTCCTTGCACGGACTATCTCTTCTTCGACATCGCGCAGCCGGTCCTTGCCGAAGAATATCTCGTTGCCCACAAAGAAGGTCGGGCTGCCGAAGGCGCCGCGCGCAACGCTTGATTCTGTATTCTTGAGGAGGCGCTCCTTGACCTCGGGCGCCTGTGCCCGCGCCAGTAGCGCATCGGCGGGGAGGCCGGATTGCGCAAGCGCCGCACGCACCGCCTCCGGGTCGTCCATCTTCTTCGGCTCGGCCCACATGTGGCGGAAGACCTCCTCGACGTAGCGCTCGAACACGCCTTCGAACTGTGCCGCGACTGCGCCGCGCATGATCGCGAGCGTATTGACCGGGAAGAACGGATTGAAGGTGAACCGCGTGATGGCGTGGCGCCGCACGAAGCGCTGCCGCTCCAGCTCCTCATATTCGAGCCGGTTCTTGATGCCGCGCATGCTTTCGGCCGGCGAACGGTTGTTGGTGAGCTTGAAGACGCCGCCGAGGAGGATCGGAACATAGTCGAACTTCGCCCCGGTCCGCTTCTCGATCTCGGGGATGACCAGATGCGCGAGGTAGGCATTGGGGCTGCCGAAGTCGAAATGAAATTCCACGGCGCCCATGTCACCAGACCTCCCGATACGGCCGCATGTCGAGTTCGAACGTCCAGGCGTCCCGCGGCTGCCGATAGAGCTGCCAGTAGGCCTCGGCCACCGAAGATGGATTCATGAGCTGATCCGGATCGAGCCGCTCCAAGGCCTCGGCACCCGACTGCTTGCGGATGCGCTCGCGCACAAAGGCGGTGTCGACGCCGGCATCGATGACGAGGTGGGCGACGTGAATGTTCTTGGGACCGAGTTCGCGCGCCATGCTCTGGGCGACCGAACGCAAGCCGGATTTCGCGCTGGCGAACGCCGCATAGCCGATGCCGCCGCGCATGCTCGCCGTGGCGCCGGTGAAGAAGATACAGCCCTCGCCGCGCGGCAGCATCAGCCGCGCGGCCTCGCGTCCGGTCAAAAAACCGGCATAGCAGGCGAGCTCCCAGACCTTGCGGAACACGCGTTCGGTGGTGTCGAGGAGCGGGAAATTGACGTTGCCGCCGACATTGAAGATGCAGACTTCCAGCGGCGCATGCGCGTCCGCCGCTCGGAGGAAATCGGTGATGTCCTCCTCCTTGCGGGCGTCGAGGCCGCGCGCCACCACCCTGCCGCCGGCGGCTTCGATGTCGCCGACGAGCGGGGTGAGCTTGTCGGCGTTGCGCCGGCCGGCGAAGATGGTGAAGCCCTCGGCAGCAAACTTTTTCGCAATGGCGGCGCCGATAAAATCGCCGGCGCCGACGACCGCGGCCGTGGCATTGCGTTCGGCCAATTGCAGTCCTCCAGTTTGCCGGCGCGTTCGGCGCCGCGACGCGGCGGCATTCTGCGCCACCTGTCCCGATGATGAAATAGCGTGCACAATCGACGGCGCCGCTCATCCAGCGTCGCTTGCGCCTCCGACATTGGACTTCCCGGCGCAATCCTCGTGCCGGGACATTTGAGCTCAACCATGCAACACAAGACGCCGTTCCTCCGCCACGTCCTGACCCGACGGGGAATCGTCGCCGCGGCGGCGATGGCGGCAACCCCGGCGCTCGCGGAGGAGTGCCGCATCGGTCCGCCAGCGCACCGCAAGGGACCGGCAGTGTTCATGGACTACGACCAGATCGAGCTCGATGCGGCCTACGATCAAGTCACCTACGAGCCGCTGATCGCCCAAGTCGCCCAGCGCCTCGCAAGCACCAGCGAGGCAACGCGGGCCCGCATCGGCGCACCGCAACGCGTCGCCTACGGCCCGTCCGAATTTGAAAGGCTCGACATCTACCGGACCACCCGCGCTCGGGCCCCGGTGTTCGTCTACATTCACGGCGGCACCTGGCGATGGGGCGCCGCGAAGGATGCCGGATTCCCGGCGGAGATGTTCGTCAATGCCGGGGCGCATTACGTCGCGCTCGACTTCATCCAGGTACAGGCCGCCGGCGGAGATCTCGGTGCGCTCGTGGCGCAGGTCCGCGGCGCCGTCGCCTGGATCTACAAGAATGCCGAAAGCTTCGGCGGCGATCCCCAACGGATCTATGTCGGCGGCCATTCCTCCGGCGGTCACCTCTGCGGCGTCGTGCTGGTCACCGATTGGCAGAACGAGTTCGGCATCCCTGACACCGTGGTCAAGGGCGGGCTGTGCATGAGCGGCATCTACGATCTGGCGCCGGTGCGCCTCTCCTGGCGCAGCAAATTCCTGACCTTGACCGATGCGGCGGTCGATGCGCTCAGCCCGCAGCGCCATACAAACAAGATCAACGCGCCGATCGTGGTGAGCTACGGCACTTTCGAAACGCCGGAGTTTCAGCGCCAGAGCCGCGACTTCGCCGCCGCGGTCAAGGCTGCCGGCAAGGAGGTCACCCTCATCGAAGCGCCGAACTATGCGCATCTCGAAATCGTGGAAACGCTCGGCAATCCCTACGGCCCGAACGGCCGCGCCGCGCTGGCCTTGATGCAGCTTGCGCGGGGTTGATCCGCAGCGAACAATGCGCGGCGCCCTTCTCTGCCCAAACGAGGAAACGATGGACAAGGACAAGATCAAAAACTTTGCCGACCAGGTGTTCGGCGACATGGCCGGCGCGATGACGGCGGGCATGGGCTACGTCGGCGTGAAGACCGGGCTGTTCCGCGCCATGGCCGGCAAGGGGGCGATGAAGGTCGAAGACGTTACGCGTGAATCGGGAATGACCCCGCGATATGTCGAAGAATGGCTCAAGGGCATGACTTGCGCGGGTTATCTGGACTATGACCCTGCTGGCCAAACCTACCGCCTGCCTGACGAGCACGCCTTCCTGCTAGCATCCGACGACACCGACCATTTCATGGGGGGCCTGTTCACCATGGCGCCGGTGCTGATGCGCGTCGCACCCGATGTCGCCACCGCGTTCGCGCGCGGCGGCGGTGTCAAGTTCGAGGCCTTCGGCTCGGACGCGGTCGTCGGCCTCGATCTGATGAACCGCGGCCAGTACGAACAGCGGCTCACGAGCTACTGGCTCAAGGCGCTGCCCGCCGTTGCCGCCCGATTGCAGGCCGGAGGCCGCGCGCTCGACGTCGGCTGCGGCGCCGGCCGGGTGTGCATGTCGCTCGCCAAGAACTTTCCAGCGGCAACCATCGTCGGCGTCGATCCGGACAAGGAGTCGATTCGTCAGGCGCAAGCGGCTGCTGCTGCCGCCGGACTCTCCGGCCGCGTCTCATTCCTGGCGGCAAGCACCGGCGATCTCGACACACGCGAGCGCTTCGATCTCATCACCGCATGCGACTGCATCCACGACTTCGCCGCGCCCGAACGCACGCTTGAGGAAATCCACGCTTTGCTGAAACCGGAGGGCACGCTGTTCATCATCGAACCTAAGGCCGGCGACCGGCTCGAGGACAACGTCAACCCGATCGGCACAATGTTCTACGGGTTCAGCATCTTTCATTGTATGACTCAGTCGCTCGCTCGCGGCGGTCCGGGATTGGGCACCTGCCTCGGCCCGGCCCGCACCGAAGCGCTCCTGCGCACGGCCGGATTTCAAGGTTTCGAGCGTCTCGACATCAAGAGTCCGACCAATCTGTTCTACGCTGCGCGGCCGTGAGAGCGCGACGCCCGTATGCACGACCGCAACGCTGTAAAACCCCTCCAGTTGGACGAGACATAGAGCCGGCGATGCCGGCACCCCAGACTTCATCAGCAAGGAAACCGGCATGACGGTCAGGATCGAGAAGCATGGCTCCATCTGGACGGTGATCCACGACCGTCCCGAGGCCCGCAACGCCATGGATCCCGCGAGCGCGGATGCGTTGACTGATGCCTTTCTCGCATTCGACGCCGATGAGAGCGCATCGGTCGCCGTCTTCTACGGTGCCGGCGGCGCATTTTGCGCCGGCTGGGATCTCAAATACGTTTCGACGCTCAACGTCGAGCATCCGCTCGGCGAACTCGACATCCCGACGGCTGGACCGCACGTCAACGGCGCCGAGATACCGCGCGGACCGATGGGACCGTCGCGTCTTGAATTGGACAAGCCGGTCATCGCCGCCATCGAAGGCCCGGCCGTCGCCGGCGGCATGGAACTCGGCCTTTGGTGCGATTTCCGGGTGATGGCGCAGGACGCCTATTTCGGCGTCTATTGTCGCCGCTGGGGCGTGCCGCTCATCGACGGCGGCACGGTGCGGCTGCCGCGGATCGTCGGCCAGGGCCGTGCGCTGGAAATCATCCTCACCGGGCGCAAGGTGCCGGCTGAGGAGTGCCTGCGCATCGGCCTGTGCGAATATGTCACCCCGAAGGGCGGCGCCCGCGCCAAGGCGGAGGAACTGGCGCAGGCGATCGCGCGCTTTCCGCAGGTATGCGTGCGCGCCGACCGACGCTCGGCGATCAGAAGCCATGGACTCGGCGTGCGCGAGGCGCTGATCCAGGAATGGTACAACGGCCGCCAGGCGCTGATCGAGGACGGAGTCGCCGGAGCGACCCGTTTCAAGCGCGGCCTCGGCCGCCACGGCGACTTCGAAAAAATCCGTTAACCAGCGCCAAGCGCCCAAACACCGCAAGCGCGCACGAATGCGCGCGTCTGCATCCGGCTGTCACTTGCAGTCCCGGTAGCCGCTGCGAGCCATGACTAATCGTCTGCTAACGCAGCGCCAACATTTTGAATAAGGCGCCGCTGTCCGCGGAAACGCGGCATTACATTTACTCGGCAGATAGACCTTTGCGCGATACTAAACCGATACTGATTAGGGCAATTTTAGGCTCTGGCGACCGCCGACGGTGCAATTCAAATGAGTCTCGCGCTCCCAACTCGCCGCCCTGTTGAGCAGCAGGAGACTTTGCCGCCGGAGATTTATATCCCGCTCGTCGATTCGTTGTTCAAGGACGGTCGTACGCTGCTCGCCGGAACCATCTTCGTCACCGGCTCGATCTTCATCACCTACTGGAAGACCAACGAGCCGCTTCTGCTCGCCTGCGCGTTCGCGGTCGTTCTCGTTGCCGCCGCACGCGGCATGCTGGTTCACGCTTACGGCCGCGTGCGCGCGAAGGTCAAGAGCGTCACGGCCGCCAGACGCTGGGAGCACCGCTACGTGGCTGGAGCTGCGGCTTCGCTGGCGCTGCTTGGCATGTGGTGTTTCCTCACCTTCGCGCTTACCGGCGACCCGTTTGCCATCCTCGTCAGCTTCTCGATGACGATCGCCTACGCGACCGGGATCTTCGGTCGCAACTTCGGCAGCGCCCGCTTCGTGGTGGTGCAAATCTTCTGCGCCTGGGCGCCGATGACGGCAGCGCTTCTGCTCTACGGCAATCACTATCATTGGATATTTGCCGGGCTGCTGGTGCCCTCCTTCTTCGGATTGAAATTCATCGCCGAGAGGCTGCGCCGCACGCTGCTCGATGCGGTGATCGCCTCGCGCGACATGACCTTGCTGGCGACGCGGTTCGACACGGCGCTCAACAACATGCCGCACGGCCTGTGCATGTTCGATTCCGAGCGCCGCATCGTCGTCTCCAATCAGAAGCTCAATCAGCAGCTGGGACTGCCGCCGGATTTCGAGCTGAAAGGCTTCAGCCTGCGCGAGCTGGTGGAAAGCGTCGCCGGTGCCGGCCAGATTTCGGACGTCAATGCGGCGAGCCTTATCGAGCGGCTGGACGCGCGGCTTTCCGGCAGCGAGGATTCCGCGTTCGACGTCGGCATGGAGAGCGGACGGACGCTCGAATTCACCATGCAGCCGATGGAAAACGGCGGCATGGTCATCCTGGTCGAGGACATCACCGAGCGAAGAATCGCCGAGGCCAAGATCAACCATCTGGCGCGCTTCGATGCGCTGACCGGCTTGCCCAATCGCACCATTTTGCGCGACCGCATGGAACGGGCGCTGAGCGAATGGCGACCGGACAACATGTGCGCCATCCACTTCGTCGACCTCGACCAGTTCAAGCAGGTCAACGACACTTTGGGGCATACCCGCGGCGACATGCTCCTGCAGGCCGTCGCAGAGCGCCTGCAGAGCACAGTTCGCGACGCCGACGTGATCGCGCGCTTCGGCGGCGACGAGTTCGTCATTCTGCAGGCGCCGATCCATTCCCTCGAGCAGGGCGAGGCGCTCGCCTCACGCCTGCTCAACGCGGTCACCGGCACCTACGACCTCGACGGCCACAAGGTCGTGGTCACCGCCAGCATCGGCATCGCGCTGGCCACGACCCGCCTCGACCCGGACCAGTTCCTGCGCAACGCCGACATGGCGTTGTATTGGGCCAAGGCCGAGGGCCGCGGCACCTGGCGCTGGTTCGAGACCAAGATGGAAGCGAATGCCCTGGCGCGGCGCAATCTCGAACTGGACTTGCGCCACGCGCTGGAGAGCGAGGCATTCGAGCTGCACTACCAGCCGCTGTTCAACCTGAAAACCAAGCGAATCCTCGCCTGCGAGGCGCTGCTGCGCTGGCCGCACCGCGAGCGCGGAATGGTTTCGCCGGCGGAATTCATCCCGGTCGCCGAGGAGATGGGACTGATCGTCGAAATCGGCAATCAGGTCCTCTACAAGGCCTGTCTGGAATGCCGGCGCTGGCCCGGCGACACCGCCGTCGCGGTCAACCTCTCGTCCACGCAATTTGAACGCTCCAACGTGCCGGCACTGGTTCGCGAGACGCTCGCCGCCACCAACCTTCCGCCGCATCGGCTCGAAATCGAGATCACGGAATCGACCCTGCTGGTGGACACGAAGCGAACGCGCGCCGACCTGCATCAGCTTGCCGAGCTTGGGGTGACGATCTCGCTCGATGATTTCGGCACGGCGTATTCGAGCCTGAGCTACCTGCACAGCTTCCCCCTGCACAAGGTGAAGATCGACCAATCTTTCCTGCGCGACCTCGACGAGGACGAACGCCGCATCACCCTGCTCCGCGGCATGACGCGGCTGAGCGCCCAGCTCGGCCTGCGCGTCGTGGTCGAGGGCGTCGAGACCCAGGAGCAGCTCGAATTGCTCGCCGCCGAGGACAGTGTCGACGAGGTTCAGGGCTACCTGCTCGCGCGGCCCATGCCAGCCGCCGACCTGCGCCGTCTGCTCTACGCCTCCTACGTGGCGCCGGTTTCGTCCTCGTGGGCGGCCAGCCTGCGCAAGGATGTGGCCTGAGCCCCCACAATTAGGGGGGTTGCAGACTTTCTCGCATTTAGCCTTTGTGACAATCTCGTTAACCCTAACGTATGGGTTAACCGTGACAACTATGTAGGGTTGTGGCCGCGTTTACAATGTGTTAACCTCTTTCTTGCCGGCAAATTGAGGGCTGCCCGCAAGGACTTAGGTATGGGTGAGATAGCCAAGTTCTCGAATCAGTTGCGTTCGTCTATTTCCGACCCGGTGGCCCCCGAAGGCAGCTTTTACGATCAGGTCGTTCGGCTTCTCGACCGGATCGAGTATCGCCGCGCCGATTCGGCTGCGGAGCGCGAGGCGCTGTTCCGGCTGCGCTATCAGGCGTATATGCGCGACGGAACGATCGCGCCCAACGCCGAGGGGATGTTTTCCGACCCCTACGACGACCGGGGCAACGCCTATCTTTTCGGGCTGTATCTCGACGGTGTCCTGGCGAGTTCGCTGCGCCTGCACATAGGTTCCGCAGGCAATCCGGACTTCCCGTCCCGCGAAGTCTTTCCCGATTTTCTCCAGCCCGAGATCGACGCCGGCAAAGTGATTGTCGATCCGACCCGTTTCGTCGTCGACGACGGCCTCGCCCGCCTGCACCGCGCCCTGCCCTACGCCACGCTCCGGCTCTGCGGCATGGCTGCGGTCTATTTCGGCGCCGACCATCTGCTCGCTGCCGTGCGGGTCGAGCACCAGGCGTTCTATCGACGTGTCTTCCGCCATCAGCTGGTCTGCGAGGCGCGGGCCTATCCGCACCTCAGCAAGCCGATCTGCCTGATGACCATCGACTATCCGACCGTGGCCGAAGACGCCTACCAGCGCTATCCGTTCTTCCGCACCACGGCTTCCGAGCAGACGATATTGTTCGACCGCAGCATGCCGGGCGCGGTGCGCTGGCAGGCGATCCCGGTCACCACCAGGCAGGCATCAGGCACCGACCTCGACCCCCCAGTGGAGCCCGCCGGCACGATGACCCGCACCGGCAGCTAGGGCCTGCTCTGGCGCTTGTGCCGTTTCGCCCTGGCATGCGGTCGACATTCGTCTGCGCGCGGCCGCTTGACGAGCGGCAGCTGTGAACGAATAGCGGCTAATCGCGCCGCCGAAGCGCACCGCATTCACCTAAAATTCTACGCGTCGCTTTCAGCGACAATTTCCGAAGCTTGGCTACTAGGAATGTCATGTCCGGAAGCCAAGCTCGATCAGCGAGGACCGCAGCGGCGGGTCTTGCCGGCAAGACCCGCACGCCGCCGGAGCCGCAAGTTGTTGCTTGCCCGCGCTGTGGCGCCGAACAGATGTTCCGCAGAAGCCTCAGGCCGTTGATCGACAGCTGCGGTTTCGAGAGCTACAGCTTCGCCTGCCGGGAATGTGCAGCTCCGCTTGGCGGTATCGTCGATCCCTGCGACGGCACGCTGCTGCTTTCCGAATTGGCGACGCAAGTCCGCTAGCCACACGTCCCCCGTTGATGTGATTAGCCGAAGCGAGCGCCCTTCGCTCTCAGGCGCCGACGCGTTCTGCCGTCCGCGCCGGGTGTTCGAAGCGGCTGCGATCATGCGGCGCGGAAAAATCCAATACCGGCCCGAGCGGCACGATGCGCGTCGGATTGATCGCCGTCATGCTCATGTAGTAGTGCCGCTTGATGTGATCCATGTTCACCGTGTCGGCTATCCCGGGCACCTGATAGAGGTCGCGCAGGTAGTTCGACAGGTTGCGATAGTCGGCAATGCGGCGCAGGTTGCATTTGAAGTGGCCGTAGTAGACGGCGTCGAAGCGCAGCAGCGTGGTGAACAGCCGCCAATCCGCCTCGGTCAAACGCGCGCCGGCGAGAAAACGCTGGCGCGAGAGCAGATCCTCGATCCAGTCGAGCGCCGCGAACACGACGCGGCAGCCTTCTTCGTACACGTCCTGCGCGGTCGCGAAGCCGGCGCGGTAGACGCCGATATTCACGTCGCTGTAGACGCGGGCGTTGATGCGGTCGATCACGGCGCGCAGCTCGGCGGGATAGTAGTCGGCACGATCGTCGGTCAACGACGCGAATGCCGAATTGAGCATGCGGATGATCTCCGGCGACTCGTTGTTGACGATAGTGCGCCGTTTCTTGTCCCAGAGGACCGGCACCGAGACGCGGCCGGTATAGCGCGGGTTGGCGAGCAGGTAGATTTCGCCGAGGCGCTGCTTGCCGTTGATCGTGTCGGCGATCGTGCCGGCCCCGTTGCCGAACTCCCAGCCCTGCTCGCCCATGACCGGATCGAGGATCGACATGGAGATCACGTCCTCGAGCTTCTTCAGCTTGCGGAAGATCACCGTGCGGTGCGCGTAGGGGCAGGCGAGCGAGACGTAGAGGTGATAGCGGCCGGACTCGGCGGCAAAGCCGCCCTCCCCGGACGGTCCCGGACTTCCGTCCGCCGTGATCCAATTGCGGAAGACGGGCTCGAACGGCACGAAGCGGCCGCCGGTCGCCTTGGAGTCGTACCATTCGGTGTGCCAGACCCCGTCGACAAACACTCCGTGCGCCATGACGTTCCTCTCTTGCAGCGCAATCGCATCAGGCTCGACCGACTGCGCTTTCGTTTCCTTAGTGGAGCATGATCTCGCCGGAAAACCGCTTCCCACTTCTCCGGATCATGCTCTAAATCACGCGGTCGATCCAGGACGCGAGGGCATCGAGGATTTCGCCGCGAAGCTGCGCGTCGGTGCGGCCGCTGCGCGCGGGTACGTGAAACGAATGATCGGCATTCTCGAACAGCATCAGCGTCGCACGCTCACCGAGCTTTTCGCACACCGGCTCGATCTGATCGAGGGCCGCCAGCGCGTCGCGCGTGCCCTGCAGGAACAGCATCGGCAGGTGAACATCGAACAGGTGTTCGGCGCGGTCCCGCGACGGACGATTAGCTGGATGCAGCGGGAAGCCGAGGAACGCCAGTCCACGCACCCCCGGCAGCGGCGCTTTCGCCTGCGCTTGCGACGTCATCCGGCCGCCGAATGATTTGCCCCCGGCAATGAGTGGCAGGTCGGGCAAGGAGCGCGTCGCGGCGGCGACAGCAGCGCGCACCGTCGCCTGCGCCAATGGGGGCGGGTCGGGACGTTTTGCGCCGCGTTCCATGTACGGAAACTGATAGCGCAAGCTGGCGATTCCCCGGGTCGCGAGTTCAGCCGCGATCGCCGCCAGGAAGGGGTGCTTCATTCCAGCGCCAGCGCCATGCGCCAGGACATAGCAAGCCCGCGCCCGCGGCGGCGTTTGCAGCAGGCCGGACACTTGGATTGCGTTGCCGTCGGAAATGTCCACGGCTTGAACAGGAATGGACGACACCAAGCGACTCTGGGTGCGCGGCTGCGATCCGCCAATTTAGTGCCGCGAACCTCGTTTCCCAAGCGGCCGCATCGCCCCAAGCATGAAGCCGCGAACGGCCAGACGTCCGAACGCCGGCCCGTTTCGCCGGCGTTCGATCCGCGCTAGAACCCCACCGTACTAAGGAGGCGCCCGATGTGTCGCAATATTCGCACGCTGTTCAACTTCGAGCCGCCGGCGACGGAAGAAGAGATCCACGCCTCGGCACTGCAGTTCGTGCGCAAGCTAAGTGGATTCACCAATCCCTCGCGCGCCAACGAGGCGGCGTTCAGCCGCGCTGTCGAAGAGGTATCGGAAGCCGCCCGCCGTCTACTCAAGTCGCTGGAAACGGCGAGCCCGGCCAAGAATCGTGAGATCGAGGCGACGAAGGCGCGCGCGCGGGCAAAGGAACGATACGCCTAGACTCGAGGACCGCTCCGATACCCCGGGGCCACAAGCGCCGCTGTGGCGCGGTGCGGTCGAAAGCCAAAGCTCAGTGCTGTTGCTTGGCGAGGGCGTCCTTGACGCAGGCCTTCACCGCCTTGTGCCGCGCGTACCAGGACATTTCCTTGTAGTGCCCCTGTTCCTTGATCTGCGTCCGGCAGGTGGCGGCCGCGTGCTTCCTCGCCGCCCTGTCGGCGGCGGACATTGCCGACGCGGAGCGGGTGAGCACGAGAGCCGGACCACCGACGAGGATGGCGACGGCAACGCCGACGGATATGACCGCAATCGACCGCGACATGATGATGATATGCCCCCACCCACTTCCGCGGCTTCTGTGGCCGCTCACGCCGTGCCGGCGCATTATGTCCTGATTCAAAAAATATCCGAAATATTTTTGTTGCCCGTCAAGCCCCGTTTTCCACGGTACGTACGCTAACGCGGCCGGCCGGTTTCATAAATTCGTCGCAATATGAGTTAGCGCGGTGCCCGCGAAACGATCCGGCGCTCCCATCAGGCGCCGCGTTCGGCGCACCGCATCTCAATCGGAAAACTTCGTCTCCGAGAAAAGGCCGTTGGCGACCGAGGGCGCTCCGAGCAGGGCCGCGCCGCGGGCCAGCAGGGGACGCGCACTCGCCAAGAGCCGAGTGGTGGCGGCGCTCGCGGCCCAGCTGAACAGCACAGTCCCGACGAACACCGCCACGCCCTTGATGACGGCCGGCACGGCGAAGTCGAGCAGCGCGTATTGCAGCCACACCACGAAAAGATAGTGGAAGAAATAAATTCCGTAGGCGTGCTCCGAGATCGAATCAATCACCGGCCAGCGGCCATTGGCGAAGCGCAGGAAGATCCCCGTCATGGAGAAACAGGCGGCAGCCGCGAAGGTCACGAGGGCGAGATCGCCGAGGACCTGAAGCAGCGCCACCGGCGCGCTCGGCACCCTCATGACCAGCGCGGTGGGAATGATCCATGCGAAGAAGGCAACGAAGCTGCCGATGAGCCAGTGTCCCCAGCGGCGCACCAGCATTCCGTTGGGGTCGAACAGGCCGCGCTCGTATCCATAGGACCCGACGGCGACGCCGAACAGGAAGTACAGCATGTACTGCGGCGCGAAGGCCGCCTGGACCTCGAACGGACCAACGCCGACCCACTTCCAAGGCGAATAGATCGCCGAGAGCGGCAAGTATGCGACCGCGGTCACGACGACGATCAGGATGAAAAATCTTACCGGATACGTCACGGTCTTGGCCAGAAGCGGGGCCAGGAAGCGGCCTGTGTTCGGTGCCAGGCGATGGATCGCCGCGACCACGATGTTCAGCGCCACGAGAAACCAGAGAAACCACATCGGGCCGGTTGGGGTAATCGGCAGCGCCGTCCAGTGCGCCCAATAGGCCGACCAGCCCGGATCGACCGCGGTGACCCGATAGACCGGGTAGAAGGCGACCGGCATCAACAGATAGACCCCGAGCACGAACGGGATGCCAAGCCGCCACAGGCGATGGCCGAGAAACGCCTTCCATCCCCTGCGCTCAATGCTCGGCCAGACAAAAACGCCGGAAAGAAAGAACATCAACTGCATCAGAAACAGAAACGCAAAGGCACAAAACAGGTCGAAGCCGAGCCAACGCTGATCGTCGATGATCGGAAAGGCCCGCCAATCATAAGGGGGCGCGTCGAAGGGGAGCGCGTGCGGGGGTTGGTTGACGATGTAGGCCGAAACGCAGTGAAAGGCCAAAATCCACAGAATTGCCACCCCCCGCAGATTTCCGAGCGGCAAGCTGGCTTTGGGCATGGCCTGAAATCGCAATATGAGGAAGAGGCAGTTAGCGAAAGCGCGTCACTGATTGAAGATAACCACAAAACCGCGGCTGAGTTCCATACTGGTCAAACTTGGTTAAAGATTTCAAACTGGGGCAGGCTGCCTCATCCCGCCGGCGCTGAGCGCAATCTAGTTAGCCGCTCGCTCTCGGGCGCACCAACATCGGGCCGTAGACGATGACAAAACCGCCGAAGGCGACGATCCAACCGGCAGCCGCCGCCGTCAGCAGCGGGAAGTAGATTCCCGGCAGCAAGGGGGCCGCGACGCGCGTTAGCGCCGCAAACAGGATGGCCCCATAAATCACGATTGTTGGTGGTTGAGCTTCGATGGCGCGCCCGGTGTGCCCGAGCGTCGCCCGCGTCATCACCGCAAGCGTCATCGTGCCGATCGCACCTGTTGTCCAGGCATGCAGCGCTCCCGTCGGCGCTATGATCGCCGGCCAAACAATCGCGACGCCAAGCGCCAAGGCGCCCAACGGCACGAAGGCGTAACCGACATGCAGAATGAATACGATGGGTTCGCGCCACGTCCGCTCACCGGCCCAACGCCCGAGACGCGTCGCTTGCACGACCGCGGCGATGATGAGCAGAACGCCTGCGCCAATCCAGTCCGGCGCTGCAATCCACGACAGCAGCGCCGCGGCGGCAATGGCCATCGCGGCCATGTCGAAGCGGCCGAGCGGCGCTGGAAGCTTCGCGCTGCCTTCGCGCTTGAGCCAGTTGTGGGTAAAGCTTGGCGTTACTCGGCCACCCACGAGCATGATGAGCCCGACGATCGCCGCAATGCCAAGCCGCAGACCGTAGTTGGGCGCGCCATGCACGAGAACTTCGACCTGGAAAAGCACATTTGCGAACGCCAACAGCGCGACAAGGATGGAGACCTTCAGATTTCGCCAGTTTTTGCCGGCAACCACCTCCCGCACAATGACGGCGGCGAGCGTCGGCAGATAGGCGCAGTCGAGCGCCGCTGCTGCGGCAACACCGGTTTGGTCCGTGGCCAGCATCGCCGCACGCCCGGCCGCCCATAGCAGACACAACGCCAGCAGCGGCTGTCCTTGCAGCGGCAGCCGTCCGGTCCAGTTCGGTATCGCGGTCAGCAGGAATCCGGTGAGGACGGCAGACACGTAGCCGAACAAAAACTCGTGCGCGTGCCAGGCGACGGCGCCGTAGCTATTGGCGAATGCCCAGTGGCCCGACATCAGCCCGATCCAGAGCACCATCGCTAGCGTCGCCCATAGGCCGGCGCCGAGGAAGAACGGGCGAAAGCCATAACTGAGCAGTGCTATGGAGGATTGCCGCTGCAGCCGCGGGATGCCGCCACGCGGGCGAGGTTCGGTGATCGTGTGCTGAGCCATGGTGAAAACCTCGACGTGAACTCAACGGCGTTGCTTCGGTATCGATCGATCATGCGGCGGATTTAACTTGCTGCGCACGATCGTGTCGGAAAGCCGGTTTTGCTCTTCCCGGTCAGGCGCTAATGCCCCATGCCGGACATCACCTGTCCGTTGTAGATATCGGGATTTGGCGCGCCTTCGACGTGCAGCACACCCAGCAAGCCCCGCTCGGCTCTGGCCAGCGCATGATCGACCAGGGTGTAGTTGCCTGGCACCTTGGTCTTGAACTCCGTGATGACGGCGCCGCCGGGCGCGACAGTCACGGTCTGAATGCCTTCGAGCGGCGGCGATAGAACGCCGCCGAGCGAATAGACCTTGTCGAAGATTTCCCCGATCACATGGAACGATGAGGTGAAGTTCGGGCCGCCGACGCCGAAGAAGATGCGCACGACGTCGCCGACATTGGCCTTGAGCGGGTGCAGCTTCGTCAGCGCGCCGACCGAACCGTTGAACACGAAATATTCAGGCCGCTCGTTCAACAACTTCTCAACGCTGAACTCGGCGCTGCCATGCTGCCCGTAAGGCACATCGGTATAGACCTCGCCCTGCATGACATAGAACTCGTGATCGGCGTGCGGCAGGCCCTCCTCCGGCTCGACCAGAATGAGCCCATACATCCCGTTGGCGATGTGCTCGGCGACCATGGGAGTGGCGCAGTGATAGACGTAGAGGCCCGGCACCAGCGCCTTCCAGGTCATCGATTTCTCGTGTCCCGGATCGACCTGCAGCGCGGCGGCGCCGCCGCCCGGCCCGGTGGCGGCGTGAAAGTCGACCGAATGGATCATCGCGCTGTCGCCGGAATTCTTGAGATGGATGTCGATGGTGTCGCCCACGCGCACGCGGATGAAGGGCCCGGGGACCTTGCAATTGAAGGTCCAGTATCCGAAGGTTGTGC
>Ga0070671_100000730_pt1 | contig 23532 bp, 22 predicted proteins | sample KBSS73metaG_FD_65341 | JGI IMG/M metagenome (GOLD analysis project Ga0070671, IMG submission 65341) | Switchgrass rhizosphere microbial communities from Kellogg Biological Station, Michigan, USA - KBS S7-3 metaG | ecosystem: Host-associated > Plants > Roots > Rhizosphere > Soil ...
CCAACGCGCGAAGCGCGGCTATGCCGCACTGCTTCAGCTTGTCAAGGAAAGTGGGGATTTCGACGTCGGATTCCTACCTTTTTCGACTTACCGATTTGTCATCATACGCATTGCCGAGCGATAAGGTGCCGGAAGCAATGATGCTCAGCATGGCGCAAAATGTTCAGACCTGGCGCACGACCGCGCCGCTGCTGATCCTTTGCGCCTTCATCGCGCTCACCCTTTTTCTGACGTTCCGGCCGCTGCGATTGGAGAGCCCGGCTTCTCCCACTGCACGCGCTCTCCTGCGGCTGGACAGCGCCCTCGGGGCGACGGTCGAGCCGATTGATAAAGCCACTGCGACAAGGCTCGGCCTGCCGCAGCAAAGAGGATTGCTCGTCGTGACGAGTGTCGCGAGCCGAGGTCCGGCGGCGGCCGCCGACATTCGAGTGGGCGACGTCATCGAGCAGATCGGCGGCCAACCCGCCGTCATTGCAGGCAAATCCGCAGTGCAGTCCGACGCGGCCACGCCGGTTTCGATTCGCCGCGAGGGCAGGACGGCAGTCCGCAACATTCAGCTAGCCGATACGGGGGCCTGATTGAGCAAGAAGATCCTGGTTGTCGAAGACGACGTAACCACCGCCGACTATATCGCGACTGGGCTTGCGCAGAACGGGTTCATTGTGGACCGCGCCACCGATGGGCGCGACGGCCTGTTCCACGCTACCGACGGAAATTACGCGGCGATCGTGCTCGACCGAATGCTTCCGGGAATGGACGGTCTTGCCGTGCTTAGCGCGATCCGCGCTGCCGGCATCGAAACGCCCGTGATCGTGCTCTCGGCGCTGAGTTCGACCGACGAGCGCGTGAAGGGGCTGAAAGCGGGCTCCGACGATTATCTCGCCAAGCCGTTTGCCTTCTCGGAGCTTCTCGCTCGCATCGAGGCGCTCCAGCGACGCAGGCCCGCATCGTCGCAGCAGGTTGCGACCAGCTTCCACTGCGCCGACCTCAACCTCGACTTGCTGACGCGCCGCGTCGAACGGGCGGGCAAGCGCATCGACGTCCAGCCGCGCGAGTTCCGGCTTCTTGAGCTACTCCTCCGAAACCAGGGGCAGGTCGTGACCCGAACCATGATGCTCGAAGAGGTCTGGGATTATCATTTCGATCCAGGCACCAACGTGATCGACGTGCACATCAGCCGGTTGCGCAAGAAGATCGATGAAGGCTCGGAACGGCCGCTGCTGCATACGGTGCGCGGGGTCGGATATATGTTGAGCGAACAGGCTTGAACCGGGCAGGGGGGCGAATGCGGCCCTTCTCCGCGCCCGTGCGCGTGGCGCTTATCAGTCTCGCCTTCAGCCTGCTGATCAGCGTTCCGGTCCTGCTCTTCGTCTATCACCAGACCGACACCTTGTTCGAACAGCGCGTCCGTGGCCGCATCGACGATCGGCAGGAAATCCTGCTCGAGAGCTATCGCAGGGGGGGCACAGACGGACTCGTCCGTACGATCCAGGAAGAGATCGACAGCGGAATGGCGCGGAATGGCGCAATCCTGCTCGTCGACGCCAACGGGAAGCGCATCGCGGGCAATATTGCGGCCTGGCCGCCGACTCTTTCGGCGCAAGCGAAATGGCTTGAGATCCGCCTCTATCCGGAAGGGAGCCGCCAGGCTGTCCTTTACGCGTTGCGGACCATCCAGCTGCCGAAGGGCGAGCGCCTGCTGCTCGGGACCGGCATTGAAGACCGCGAGCGCATGCGCGCCTCGCTGGTCGAAGCCCTCGTTGGAGCGTTGCTGCTCGCAATTCCCCTCGGCCTGATCGGTGGCATCATGCTGCTGAGGATTACGGAGCGCCGGGCGAGGGCCGTCGGAAGAGTGGCGGCGCGGATCGCTGCCGGCGATTTCAGCCATCGGCTGGATGAGCGGGGCGAGGGCGAGGAGTTCGCCGCTATCGCCAGTGCGATCAACGCGATGCTCGAACGGATCGAGGAGCTTGTCGAGCAGCTTCGGCTGGTCACGGACTCGCTCGCGCACGACCTTCGTTCCCCGCTGACGCGGATCCGCGCGAACATCGAGAAGGTCGCCACATTCGCATCGGCAGAGCCGGAGCAGCAAGCCCTCGAGGCGATCTCCGTCGATATCGACCGGCTGCTCCGCATCATCTCCGCGACGCTCGAGATCAGCCGGGCCGAGGCTGGCATGGGGCACGAACAATTCACCAGCTTCGACCTCACGGAGCTGCTCCGCGACATTTGCGAGATTTACCAGCCCGTGGCGGAGGAGGACGGCCTGACGATCGAGGTTGGGGAGAGCACGGAACTCGCATTCGTCGGCAATCGTCAGATGATAGGCCGGGCGGTCGCCAACCTCGTCGACAACGCCATGAAATATGCCGCCTCGGGGGGCACGATAAGCCTTTGTGCGCGAGATCTTGGCGAGAGCGCCGAAATCATCGTCGGGGACCGGGGCCCGGGAATTACAGAGGAACTTCGCGAGGACGCGATCCGCAAGTATCGCCGCCTTGAGGAAGCGCGCACCACCGAAGGGAGCGGGCTTGGCCTCGCCATGGTACGCGCGGTTGCTCGCCTGCACGGTGGCGACCTGGTTCTCGAGGACAATCAGCCAGGCTTGCGCGTACGGCTGATCCTCCGGCGCGAGACGTTGAGGATTGCGGAAGTTTAAGCAATCGAACGGCTGGCCGTCAGGTCGCTCCATTTAAAAGGACAATTGCCGGTTGCGCGGATCGTTTTGGGAAACCCCGCTCCCCCCTCCCTCCCTCGGGCGGTCCGTGCAACCGGCGGGTTCAGTGACGGAATTTCGGGACGAGTTCCCTGAAGCGCTCGATCGTGCAGCTGGTCCCGATGCGCGAATGGATGGCGTCGCGCCGGGCGCACAGACGGTCATCCTGCAACTGCAAATAGAATCCGCCGTAGAAATCGAGCGCTGGGCAGTCTTCGTTGAATTGAGCGCGGATGCGTGAACGGTCGGCAAGGACGAAATCGACCTGCTCAGGTCCCGAGAGCAGCGCCCGTTGAATAGAGGTCACGGGCACGCATTTCGGCCCCTTCTTCTCCATCCACTCGAAGGAGGGCATCAGCGGGCGGGGCTGCACCGGAACGCGCATGATGATCTCGTCCTGGACGATGAGCCGCGTGACCGATTGGCCAACCGCGCCCGGCTGCCCGCCCAACAGGCCAAGCAAGGCGGGCAACAAGTTCCAGATTATATCTGCGCTCACCGACGGCCGGTCCCCATGAAGGCGGCTTCGCAGCAAAGCGTTGAATGATCAATGAACTACCAGCGCTCCCGGCAACCGTGGCTTGCCTTACGCGCGCGAGGCCAATAGAGGCGCGTGTCACTGTTTCCGGCAGGCTCGCGTGAAGCGCGCAGCCGCAAGTCCGGACCCCAGGAGAAGATTTGAAATGGCGACTGCCGCCCCGAACCCAGGTTTGCCTCTATTCTATAACGCGATCGAACCGCTGAGCCTTGACCAGCACGGGAAGATGAAGGTTCGCGGCCTCAACAGCATGCCGGAAGTCGGCCGCACGCACGCCGTCCCGCTGACGGTCGACGAGTTCACGCTCGTGCAGCGTCACTTCCCGATCGTCTTCTCCGTGGGTGATACGCCGGTCCCGATCGCCCTGATGGGTCTCAATGAAGGCGTGAACGTCTTCCTCGACGAGAACGGCAGGTCGGCTGACCCGAACGTCTATATCCCGGCTTATCTCCGCCGTTATCCGTTCCTTCTGGCCAAGCTTCGTCCGGACAGCGACGAACTTTCGCTCTGCTACGACCCGACCTCGGAAGCGGTCGGCGGCTTCGACGAAGGCGAGCCCCTGTTCGAGGGCGATCAGCCGAGCGGTGCGACCAAGGCGATCCTCGAATTCTGCGAGCAGTTCGAGGCCGCCGGCCTTCGCACCAACGCGTTCATTGAGGATCTGGTGAAGTCGGACCTGCTGATGGACGGCGAAGTTGCGATCCAGCCCGAAGGCTTCGACCAGCCGTTCGTCTACCGCGGCTTCCGCATGGTTGACGAAGAGAAGATCCGGAACCTTCGCGGCGACGAGCTGCGCAAGATGAACCAGAACGGCATGCTGCCGCTGATCTTCGCTCACCTCTTCTCGCTCAGCCAGATGCGCGACGTGTTCGCGCGTCAGATGCAGCAGGGCAAGGCGCCGAGCCTGCTCCCGCAGACTTCGGAAGCGATCGTTTAAGCCTTATTCGGCCGCCGTCGCATATTGGCGGCCGATGAGTGCCTGGCCCAGCTCTACGGCGAGGGTTTCGAAGAAGGTGGCAACACCGTCGAACCCCTTGCCGGGCTTCTGGAGCCGACCTTCGAGATAGCAGCTCCGGTCGATCTCGATCTGAAGCGCATGGACGCCGCCTGACGTGTTGGCGTGACGCTGAATCACGTGGCCGCCGGCAAACGGATCGTTCAGCCCGGCCTCAAATCCGCAACGCTGCGTAATCGTCATCGCATCGGCGCTGATCCACGCATCGCAGGTCTGGCCGCGGCAGTCGCCGAACACGATCGGCGGCACGCCTTCCGGTGGCGGCGGCATCGAATGACAATCGAGCAATAGCGCGCACCCAAACCGCGCAACCAGCGCCGCCAGCTGCGCTTCGATGGCCTCGTGATAGGGGCGGTGCGCCTGGCTGAGGCGCTCGTCGAGCTGCCTGGGGCTGATCGCGCGGCGCCAGAGATAGCCGTGCTGCTGCGTCCGTGCCGGGACGATGCCGAGGCCTCCACGGGCCCTTGCGCTGACCCGGCCGCGACGCGCTCCGTCGACGACCGACGGATCGACCTCATCCTCCGCGCGATTGCAATCGACGGCCGCGCGCGGCGCGCGGGCGATGACGGCGCCGCAGCCGCGCTGGAGCGCGCGCCAGACCAGGCGGTCGACGAGGGGATCCTCGAGCAGGGTCAATGTCGACTTCCCGCCGGCCGACATCGCAATCAGCCAGTCCGGATATTCGCGGCCCGAATGCGGCACGGACAGCAGGACCGGCAGGTCTCCACGCGGTTCATGGATGATGGGAGGAGGGAGCTTGCTCACGGCTCTAAGGTTAAATTCCGTGCCAGATTAGGACTAACTGAGGGAGCAAGCAACGCGCGAACGCATTATTCGCTTCTGGCAAAACGCACTTTTGCAGAGCATAGAGAGGCCCATGGCGAGAATCCTCCTAGCCGAAGACGATACGTCGATGCGCGAATATTTGCAGCGGGCCCTGCAAAGGGTCGGCTATGAGGTGGAATCGGTCGGTTGCGGCACCGAAGCCATGCCTCTGCTGGAATCGCAGCATTTCGACTTGCTGCTCACCGATATCGTCATGCCGGAGATGGACGGCATCGAGCTTGCCCAGAAAGCGAGCGCTATCGATCCCGCGATCCGCGTCATGTTCATCACAGGTTTTGCGGCCGTTGCGCTGCAGGGCGGACGCACCGCTCCGGAGGCGAAGCTGTTGTCCAAGCCGTTCCATCTCAAGGACCTGGTGATGGAAGTCGATCGCATCTTCCAGACCGAAGATCAGCACGGGCGTTTATAACCTCGAAAAGGCGCCCCTTCGACTTCTGTCAGGACAGGGTTGCGCCTTTCGAATCCCCTCCCTAAATGCCGCTTCTCCAAGCCGTTCGGCTGACCCGGGTGGGCGTGTAGCTCAGTGGTAGAGCACTGTGTTGACATCGCAGGGGTCGCAAGTTCAATCCTTGCCACGCCCACCATTTTTCTCTCCAAAGCAGCATGAATTTCGCAGGCGTCGAACTCGGCGGCACCAAATGCGTCGCGCTCATTGCACGTGGCCCGAAAGAGGTGCTCGCGAGGGAGGTGGTTGCGACCACCACGCCTGATGCGACGCTCGGTGCGATCGAAAATGTGTTGCGCGAGTGGAAGGCCTCGTTCGACTATGCGTCGCTGGGCATCGCCAGCTTCGGCCCAATCGACATCAACAGCGCGTCTCCAACCCATGGTCATATGCTGGCGACGACGAAGCCTGGCTGGGCCGGTGCCGACGTGGGGCCGAAGCTTCGGGCGGCTGCCGGTGTGCCCATTGCAATCGACACGGACGTCAACGGAGCTGCACTGGCAGAGATGCGCTGGGGCGCGGGGCGCGGGTTCGACGATTTCGCGTACGTCACCGTGGGTACCGGGGTCGGGGTGGGATTGATCGTGGGCGGCAAGCCGACGCGCGGCTTCGGCCATTGCGAACTCGGCCATATCCGCGTCGCTCGCTTGCCCGGTGACGATTGGCCGGGCTCATGCACGTTCCACGGCGATTGTGTGGAGGGATTGGCGTCGGGGACGGCGCTTAAGGCGCGGTTCGGCGACGATCTTGCAGACCTGGCGCCTGATCATCCGGTCTGGGACTGCGTCGCCGGGACGCTTGCCCAGCTTTGCCACGCGATCGTGTCCGCTGCTGCGCCCTGGCGCATCGCGATTGGGGGAGGGGTGATCGACCGACAGCCGCACCTGATTGGGCAAATCCAGTCAAAGCTGCTTGAGAGCCTGGGTGGATACGTGCGGCTTCCCGCCGATGGAGATTATGTTCGTGTGCCGGAACTCGGGAGCAACGCCGGGCCGCTCGGCGCCATCGCCCTTGCAATGAACGCTAGGCCGTAGCGCCGATCAGCATTCGCGCTTCGTGGCTGGAGACCGTCTCGCCAGCCTCGACAAGCAGGCATTCGCCGGCCGTCGCAACGTCGCCGTTGGAACTTATCGTGCCTTCCAGTGGGAGAACCCATCGGCGCCGGTCTGTGAGCGTGTCCTCTCGGCACAGCACCAGGCTGAACGGTGGCCCCTCGAGCAGGACGCGCTCCGCGTCTGTCGTCACATGTTGTCGGAGATTCTCCGGGTAAGCGCCGCGCCGAGACACAGAGACGGCGTCGTCGAGGTGTAATTCCCGTGGGCGTCCATAATCGTAGAGACGATAGGTGACGTCCACATTCTGCTGGAATTCGAGGAGCGAGATGCCCGCTCCGATCGCGTGCACGGTGCCCGCGGGAACGTAGAGGAAATCGCCGCGCGCCACCGGCTTCCAGTCGATCAACCCCTCGATCGAGCCATCTAGCGCGGATGCGCGAAGTTCCTCTGCCGTCACGTCGCGCGTGAGACCCAGCCCAATCGTCGAGTCCGGCTCCGCTTCCAGTATGTACCAACACTCATTCTTGCCGTGCGCGAGGCCGCGCGTATGCGCCTGCTCCTCGTTGGGGTGGACCTGGATCGAAAGGCGCTCGCTGGTGAAGATATATTTGGCGAGAAGAGGGAGGTCATCGCCCCCGGTAAACCAGACCTCGCCGATCCGCTGATCCCGCGGCGCGTCAAAGATCGGCGGGAGCTCAGTTCTTCCCCAAGGTTTTTCGACGTAGCGGCGAGCGAACTTCATCTGAAGAATCCAGGATGGGGCGGATACGGTCGAAGATTGCCCGCATTTCTTGGCTTGTCGACGTTTTTGGAACGGAGAGGCTTTCGGTGATCCCGACCTTGGCGAGCGAGTCCCAGAAGAAGCCAAGGTCATGCGGATAGAGGAGCTTGCCCGGGAACAGCCGATTGCGGACCGCATTGGCGACACGTCCGAGCTTGTTGATGGCGACGGGGACGAGTGCGAGCGGCTTGCCTGTCCAGATTGCGTCGGAGATCATTGAGACGCTGTCGGCCGTGATCCTAATGGAGTCAGCGCCTGCCAGCAGGCTTGTATAAGGTGGCGGCTTTCCGGGCTCTGCAAGAAGCGACGGCACAGGGGATTCAGCGAGGAGCGTCGAGACGGCATCGCTGATGGCTTGCGGTGTGCGAGGGCTCGTCGTCACGATGATCGAACCACCGTCGGTTGCTTCGTCGAGCATGGCGGAGAGCGCGCGGAGGACCTGGGATGGGTCGATGTCGTAGAACGCCGTCGGGCCGCCAATTACGAGAAGTCGGCGCGGATACGGCAGGTGTAGAAGCTCCTCGGCCTCTACGGAGTCTTGAGGGGCGGTAGCCGCGCGGGTGAATGCAAATGGCACCCGGAGCAGGTGAGGGTCGTCGGCCATCGGATATTGCGGTGTCGAGATGACGAGGTCGAAATGCTGCGCAGAAACGCGGGGGAACCCCACGTGAATGGCGCGGGTCCGGCCTTTCGACCGGTGGCGCAACGCCTGGACCGCCGCAACGCTTCGATGACCAGCCGAAATGGTGAGGTCGGGCGCACGTTCCGACAGGATCGCCCTGCGAGAAGCGTCCGTAAGGCTCAGTAGCGAACGGCCCAGCAGACGCGGACCGAGATGGCGAAAGCGATTGTATTTCAGCTGTTTGATCTCGAACGGCAATCCAATGCCTTCTGCCGTGGCGATCAGCTGATCATTGTCCCCCGCATGGGCGCCGAGGAGTACCCAGATGCGAGTTGGCGAGCTTTTCCGATGCGCGAAAAGCGCCCTCACTGCGTCGGCCGCGCGGTCCACCGTGTCACCGACTTCGGCACCGACCGGGGAGCACACGTTGCCGATCAGTCGGTTCCGTCGCAGCATCGCCCAGAAATTGTTGAAGTCGGGAAAGAGCGCCTTGCCCCGCGGCATTTCCCAAAGGGCGTGGCTGAGGATTCCGCGAAGCGAGCGCTTGATCGGGATCATGCCGGTCGGCTTGCCGGTCAGGACGGCTTCGGAGAGCATCGAGACGCTATCGGCAGTCACATAGATCTCGTCGCATTGGGCAAGCAAGGTCGGGAAGGATGGGAAGCTGTCGACGAGCGCGGCACGATCGCCGGAAACAAGACGCGAGAGGAGGCGGCGAGTTTGCGTTCGCGTGCGATTGCTGGTCACGACGATCAGGCTTCCCTCGGGCTGCTTGTCGCGGATGTCGCTGATCGCGGAAGCCAGGGCCTTGTGATCGAGCTCCCAGTGGCGGGCGGGGCCGCCGACCGCGACAAGGCGTCTTGGCCGAGGGAAGTCACGCAGCCATCGTAGCTCGTCGATCGTGGACCGCGCTGTTCGGGCCGGATTGCCGATCGGCAGCGGTAACTCGAGAAGATTTGGAGCCGGGCCCCGCGAATATTGGGGCGTCGTGATCTGCAGGTCGAAATCATCGAGCGCTGTCCGCGGATTGCCGATGTGAACCAGCTTGGTGCGCCCGTCGGACAGCTCTCTGATGTGGCGGGCGACCCCGACACCCGCATAGCCGACCGTGATGAGCAGGTCGGGCCAGGGAGGCCGGATTTGCCCACGCGAATCCGGAGCTACGCTGACGAGCCCTTTGCGCAGCGCAGGAACGCGCCGCAGCTGGTTATATTTGATGCGTTTGATTTCGAAGGGCCAGCCCAGCGCCTCTGCGAGTGCGAGAAGCTGGTTATTGTCGCCCGGGCGCGATCCGGTCAGCAGCCAGACGAGCGGCTGCTTCTGCGCGCGTACTCGCGGCCGTGGCGCGGCGGCCCGCGTCGGCATCCTCTTGCGAAGGGTGGCTCCCAGTTCAGCCATGGCGCATTCCGAGCGTCAGGTACCTTTGAAACTTCAGGTGAGCCTAATGAAATCACCTAGATTACAAAGGTTTCATCAGCGCCACGAATGCGTTGCCCGTCGGTGACGGCCAGCAGCCCGGCAAGAAGACACGCCGGTTTCCCTCGTTTATCAGAACGAATTCGGCCTGATTAGAGGCAGGCCTCCAGGTACGGCTGGTCGAAGCCGAACTGCTTGGCCTTGTCGAGCGTGTAGGGACGAAGGCCCATGGAGCGATATTCGCCGAGGATCTTTCCGTCCGCCGTCTCGTCGAGATATTCGAACTTGAACAGCTCCTGGGTGACGATGACGTCGCCTTCCATACCGATGACTTCGGTGATGTTGGTTGTGCGGCGCGAACCGTCGCGGAGACGCTTCACCTGCACGATGAGATCGACCGAATCCGCGATCTGACGCGAGATCGCTTCCTTCGGGACCTTGATGTCCGACATCATCACCATGTTCTCCATACGTGCGAGGCACTCGCGCGGGGAGTTGGAGTGAAGCGTCGCCATCGAGCCGTCGTGACCGGTGTTCATTGCCGCGAGCAAGTCGAAGCATTCCGGTCCGCGAATTTCGCCCAGGATGATGCGGTCAGGACGCATGCGCAGGGCGTTGATGACGAGATCGCGAATGGTGATCGCGCCCTGGCCTTCAAGGTTGGCCGGGCGGGTTTCCAACGGCAGCCAGTGCGGCTGCTGAAGACGAAGCTCGGCCGCGTCTTCGATGGTGATCACGCGCTCGCCCGGGTCGATCATCTTCGACAGGGCGTTGAGCATCGTCGTCTTACCCGAACCGGTGCCGCCGGAGATGACGATGTTCATTCGGCTCGCGCCCGCGATCTTCAGCACCGTCGCCATTTTCTCCGACATCGAGCCGAAGCCACGCATCATGTCGAGCGTGATCGGCTTCTCGGAGAACTTACGGATCGAGATAGCCGTACCGCGCAGGGATAGCGGCGGAACGATGACGTTAACGCGGCTGCCGTCCTGGAGGCGCGCGTCGCAGAGCGGGGTAGTCTGGTCGATACGGCGACCGACCTTGTTCACGATCCGCTGTGCGATCTGGAACAGATGTTCCTCGTCGCGGAACTGGATCGAAGCGATCTCGAGCTTACCCTTGCGTTCGACGTAGGTCTGCTCGGGACCGTTGACCATGATATCGCTGATCGCCGGATCGGCGAGCAATTCTTCGAGCGGCCCGAGGCCGAGAAGCTCGTCGACCAGCACCTTCTCGAGCGCGAATTGCTCGCGACGATTAAGCGTGATCTTAAGCTCGGCGAGCACTTCGGAGATGATCGGCCGGAATTCCTCGGCGAGCTCATCCTTGTTGAGTGTGGCCGCGGCTTCAGGATCGACTCGTTCGAGCAGGCGCGGGAGCACCTGTTCCTTGATGCGGTGGACCGAAGCTTCGAAACCCTCGACCTTGCTGCTGCCCTGATCGCCGCTGGCGTTCTGGCGCGCGGTAAGGCGGTCCATGGCGCCGCCGAGGCCGCCGGCCTTGCCGCCAGAATCGGAGGTCGACGCATCTGCCGGAGGAGTGAGCTCGTCGATCGGTGGGAATTGATCTCCACCGTCGACCGCCTGAGCAGCCGCCGAGGATCCACCCTTCATGGGCTTGGCGACGCCAAAGCTCGGCCGCCCGCCGCCGCTCATGCCACCACGCTTGCCGAATGCGCTCATGCCAGTTGCTACTCGCTTGCCTGAAATTGCCCGGCGATCATTAACGGCAGATGCCTAAAGAAAGACTAACCTTGGTTTTTGAATGGGGGTGGACGCGCTAGCGAATGCGCGGGAACGGACAGGGTTAGCGGGTGATAATCGGCCCGATCCTGTCCGGACCTCGGCGTTAGAATCGGCTGCAGGCTTCGCGGCAGCACGGCAGAACGCGGTTAGGCGGCCGCGTCGGCGCTTTCGGCGAGCACGGTCAGGCCCTTGTCGCTGACTTCCGCAAATCCGCCGGTCACCTTGATCCGATCCGGCTGGGCGCCTTGGTTGCGGTAGACCGAAATGTCGCCGTTCTTGAGTGTGGTCATATAGGGCGCATGGCCGACCATGATGCCGGAATCGCCCTCCGTGCCCGGAACGACAACCATGTAGACGTCGTCGGACATCACCAGCCGGTCCGGCGTGACGAGCTCGAAATGCAGATCGGCCATTATTCCTTGCCTTCAATCTTCGCGTCGAACGCGCGCGTGGCCGCTTCGAAATTGTCGCGGCAACCGGTGTTGCAGAACCCGACGACCTTGCCCCGATAAAGCGTCAGGCTGTCGGCGCTCACCGGGTCACCGGACCACGGGCAGCGCTCGTTGACGCAATCTTCGAGGCGGGGGACGCCGGCCAGCTCTTAGGCCTCCTGAGCCAGCTTCTCGGCCTTGGCGACCGCTTCCTCGATGCCGCCGACCATGTAGAAGGCCGCTTCGGGAAGGTGATCGTACTCGCCCTCCACGACCGCCTTGAACGAGCGGACCGTGTCTTCGACCTGGACGAACTTGCCCGGAATGCCGGTGAAGACTTCGGCGACGTGGAACGGCTGGCTGAGGAAGCGCTGGATCTTGCGGGCGCGGGCCACGACCAGCTTATCTTCTTCCGAAAGCTCATCCATGCCGAGAATGGCGATGATGTCCTGGAGGCTCTTGTACTTCTGGAGCGTCTCCTGGACCTTACGGGCGACGTCATAATGCTCCTGGCCCACGATCGCTGCGGTCAGCACGCGACTGACGGAATCGAGCGGGTCGACGGCCGGGTAGATGCCGAGTTCCGAGATGGCGCGGCTGAGCGTCGTGGTCGCGTCGAGGTGGGCGAAGGACGTGGCCGGCGCCGGGTCGGTCAAGTCGTCGGCCGGCACGTAAATCGCCTGCACCGAAGTGATCGAGCCCTTGTTGGTCGAGGTGATGCGCTCCTGCAGCTGACCCATGTCCGTGGACAGAGTCGGCTGGTAGCCCACCGCCGAAGGAATACGGCCGAGAAGCGCCGACACTTCCGAACCCGCCTGGGTGAAGCGGAAGATGTTGTCGACGAAGAAGAGCACGTCCTGGCCCTCCTGGTCGCGGAAATACTCGGCCTGGGTGAGGCCCGACAGAGCGACGCGGGCACGCGCTCCCGGCGGCTCGTTCATCTGGCCGAACACGAGCGCGACCTTCGAGCCCTCCGGCGTTGGATTGCCGTCGGCATCCTTGGCGATGACGCCGGCTTCGAGGAACTCGTGATAGAGGTCGTTGCCCTCACGCGTACGCTCGCCGACGCCGGCGAACACCGACACGCCGCCGTGGCCTTTAGCGATATTGTTGATGAGCTCCTGAATCAGCACGGTCTTGCCGACGCCGGCGCCGCCGAACAGGCCGATCTTGCCGCCCTTCGCATAGGGTGCGAGGAGATCGATGACCTTGATGCCGGTGACGAGGATCGCCGCTTCGGTCGACTGGTCGACGAAGGCGGGGGCCTCTGCGTGGATCGGGGCGCTCTTGTCGCTGCCGATCGGACCGCGCTCGTCAATCGGCTCACCGATGACATTCATGATGCGCCCGAGAGTCTTGGGGCCGACCGGCACGCGGATCTGCGAGCCGGTGGCATTGACGGTCTGGCCGCGGGTCAGGCCGTCGGTCGAGTCCATTGCGATCGTGCGGACGATATGCTCGCCAAGATGCTGCGCGACTTCGAGCACGAGGCGGCTGCCCTGGTTTTCGGTCTCAAGCGCGGAAAGGATCGGTGGAAGGTCGCCCTCGAACGCGACGTCGACGACGGCGCCGATGACCTGGCTCACACGGCCGGTCAGGTTGCTCGTCGGCAACGACGACTGCGTCGTGTCGGATGCGGCGGCCTTCTTGGCGCGGGGCTTGGGCTTCGTATCGGCGGCGGTGGCCATGTCTGTCTTCCTTGCCTTCAGTTTCGTTAGAGCGCTTCGGCGCCCGAAATGATTTCGACGAGTTCGGTGGTGATCGCCGCCTGGCGCTGGCGATTATACTGGATCGAGAGCCGGTTGATCATGTCGCCGGCATTGCGCGTCGCATTGTCCATCGCAGTCATCTGCGATCCGTAGAAGCCGGCCTGGTTCTCGAGAAGGGCGTGATAGATCTGGATGGCGATGTTGCGCGGAAGCAGGTCCGCGAGGATGTCTTCCTCGTCCGGCTCATATTCGACCGCTGCCGGCGGGCCGCTCTTGACCGGCGCATCCGTGGCGCCTTCCTTTGGAGCGACGGGAATGATCTGCTCGACGGTCGGCTCCTGAACCAGCGTCGAGCGGAAATTGGCGTAAGCCAGGTGCACGACGTCGATTCCGTCCGTGACGTAGCGATCGATTAGGTCCTTCGCGATCGCCTGGGCGTCCGCATAAGTGGGCGCCTTCATCTCGCTGGTGTCGTACTGCGCGATGATCGCCTTGGGATAGAGACGCTGGATCACCGGGCGGCCCTTGCGGCCCACGATGTAGAACAAGACCGTCTTGCCCTGCGCCATCAGATCGTCGGCCACGCGGCGTGAGGCGCGGACGATATTGCTGCTGAACGCACCGCCGAGCCCGCGGTCGGCAGTAGCAAGCACGATCAGGTGCGTCTGATCCTTGCCCGTTCCGCCAAGCAGCTTCGGAGTCTCGGGGCCAGCCACCATTCGCGAGGCGAGCGACTGGACGACCTCCGTCATGCGCGAGGAATAGGGGCGCCCGGCTTCGGCACTCTGCTGGGCACGGCGCAGTTTAGCCGCGGCGACCATCTTCATCGCCTTGGTGATCTTCTGCGTCGACTTCACCGAGCCGATGCGGATCTTGAGGGATTTGAGACTCGCCATTTTCTAGCGCCGTTTTCCCTTAAGCGAACTGCTTGCCAAACGCGGTGAGCGCATCCTTGAGCGCAGCGGCGGTATCGTCGTCGAGCTGCTTGGTGTCGCGGATCTTCGCGAGCACCTCCGGCTTGTCCGAGCGAAGGAAGCTCAGCATCGCCGCCTCGTAACGAACCACGTCGCTAACCTCGACAGTGTCGAGGAAGCCTTGCGTGCCAGCGTAAATCGACGCGACCTGCTCCTGGACCGGCATCGGCTGATACTGGGGCTGCTTTAGCAATTCGGTCAGGCGAGCGCCGCGCGCCAGTAGCTTCTGCGTTGAGGCGTCGAGGTCGGAGCCGAACTGGGCGAAAGCGGCCATCTCGCGATATTGGGCGAGCTCCAGCTTGATCGAGCCGGCGACCTTCTTCATCGCCTTGGTCTGCGCGGCAGAGCCGACGCGGCTGACCGACAGGCCGACGTTAATTGCGGGGCGAATGCCCTGGTAGAAGAGGTCCGTCTCGAGGAAGATCTGGCCGTCGGTGATCGAGATGACGTTAGTCGGAATGTAGGCCGACACGTCGCCTGCCTGAGTCTCAATGACCGGGAGAGCCGTGAGCGATCCCGCGCCATTGTCCTCATTCATCTTCGCAGCGCGCTCGAGCAGGCGGCTGTGGAGATAGAAGACGTCGCCCGGATAGGCTTCGCGGCCCGGCGGACGGCGAAGCAGAAGCGACATCTGGCGATAGGCGACGGCCTGCTTGGAAAGGTCGTCGTAGACGATCACGGCATGCATGCCGTTGTCGCGGAAATATTCGCCCATCGCGACGCCGGTGTAGGGCGCCAGATACTGGAGCGGGGCCGGTTCGGACGCGGTCGCGGCGACGACGATCGAATATTCCATCGCGCCATTTTCCTCGAGCGCACGGACGATCTGCGCGACGGTCGAGCGCTTCTGCCCGATCGCAACGTAGATGCAGTAGAGCTTCTGGCTCTCGTCGTCGGACTTGTTCACTTCCTTCTGATTGATGAAAGTGTCGAGCGCGACTGCGGTCTTGCCCGTCTGACGGTCGCCGATGATCAGCTCGCGCTGGCCGCGCCCGATCGGCACGAGGGCGTCGAGTGCCTTGAGACCCGTCTGGACCGGCTCGTGCACCGACTTGCGGGGAATGATGCCGGGCGCCTTGACCTCGACGCGGCGGCGCTCGGTGAACTCGATCGGGCCTTTTCCGTCGATGGGATTGCCAAGCGCGTCCACGACGCGGCCGAGCAGCCCCTTGCCGATCGGCACGTCGACGATCGTGCCGGTCCGCTTCACGCTGGAGCCTTCACCGATCTCGGCGTCGGAGCCGAAGATAACGACGCCGACATTATCGGCCTCGAGGTTGAGAGCCATTCCCTTGATGCCGTTTTCGAACTCGACCATCTCGCCGGCCTGGACGTTGTCGAGGCCGTAGATGCGGGCGATGCCGTCACCGACGGAGAGCACGGTGCCAACTTCCGAGACTTCGGCCTCGGCCGAGAAATTCGCGATCTGGTCGCGGATGACGCGGGAGATTTCAGCGGCGCGGATATCCATGATTCTTGCTTAGCCTTTCATCGCCAAAGCGAGCCGGTTGAGTTTGGTGCGGATGGACGCGTCGATCTGCTGGCTGCCCAGCTTGACGACGATTCCGCCGAGGATGTTGGGGTCGATCGTTGCGTCGATGGTGACGTCGCGTCCGGCCCGAGCGCGGAGCTGCGCCTTGAGCCCTGCCAGCTGATCGTCGTTGAGCGCACGGGCCGTGATGACCTCGGCCGTCGCCTCGCCGCGATGTTCAGCAGCAAGCCGGCGGTAGGCACGGATGACGTTCCGCAGCTCATTCTTGCGGCCGTTGCGCGCAAGGACGCCGACAAAGTTGGTGGTGGTCGGATCGAGCTTCAGCTCCGTCGCCACGGACGAGAATGCTTTGCCGGCATCGTCCCGCGACACGAGCGGGCTGGAAACGAGCTCGGCGAAATCCTTCGAATCGAGCAGGGTCTGGCTCAGCGCGTCGAGACTGGCGCCGACGGCCTCGATCTGCCGTTGGTCGCGAGCGAGGTCGAACAAAGCCGACGCGTAGCGCCCTGCTAAGCTGGCTCGAATGCCGCCGGATATCTCCACGCGCGAAAAGCTCCCGAAACGGAATGTTGCCCCGATGCAAAAAATGAGGCGCTAAAACGGGTTAGTCCCGCACACCCCCATCGGTTGGCGCGGCCCCTAGCAAGCGGTTCGAGGCGATGCAAGGCAGAGGCGCCTATGGGGAAACCCGGGCCAGCTGCGATGTCCTTCGAATGGTCGAAATGGACCTCGCCACGATCAGCCCGAATTTGCGAATGGTGAGAATACTTAAGCCGGAATTGCCGTCTGAGCTCGGCGTTAGCCATTGCTCCGCAGAAAAGCCTCCCTTCAGCGTGAAACGGAACCGATAACGATTGCCAACCTCATCGATCGCGACCGGGCCGACCGCTTCGGTCATGGTCCCTGAATATTTGCCGGCGCCGATTTGGTTGATTCGCCAGACCCGTTCCTTCGAAGGCTGGCCCTCGGCCAGGACCTGCTGGACCAGCAGCAATGTCCCGTCCGCTCTGATCGTCCCGCGCCCGACGTTCGTGACGTGATAGGGCTTGTGCATCACCACGCTCATCGTGCCGGCGGTTTCGGTCCGTCCTTCGAAAAAGCGTAGCGGGTTGGTGAGTGGCGCGGCCGAAGTGGCGCCGGATAACGAGGCCGCACAAAGAGGAATCACGAGAGCGAACAGCGGCCTGAGCATGAATGATCCTTGGCTGTAGCCCTGCTTGCCGCCCATCCGGCCTAACCCCCAATCACATGTCCGGAAAAACCCAATCGGCAACGCCCGGCCTTTTGAACGCAAGGTCACGGAAGCGTGTGCCTGGACCAAGCCATAAAAGGGTCTCGAAAGGAGCGAAACCCATGTCCTACGTCGTCCGGGGGCTCGACCCCGCACCATTCCGGACTCTGTTCGACCTGTCCGATGAAGAGCTGGCGGAACGCGGAGTCATTCGCATGACGGTGACCGAGAAGCCGAGCTTTCCGTGCCGGGTGAGCCTGACCGACCGCGACGTTGGCGAACGCGTGCTTCTACTCAATCACGTCAGCCACGATGTCGCGAACCCCTATCGGGCAAGCCACGCGATCTTTGTGACGGAATCGGTCGAACCTGCTGCGGAATATGTCGACGAGATCCCACCGGTATTCGCCCCGCGAATCCTGTCCCTGCGCGGCTTCGACAAGGACGGAATGATGGTCGAAGCCGTCATCGCGCAGCCGGGCGAAGCGGACTCCGCGATCCGCGGGCTGTTCGCCAACGACGCCGTCGAGACGATCCACGTCCACAATGCCACTCGCGGCTGCTTTGCAGCCAAGGTTGAAAGGAACTGAAAAATGGCGAGCCTTGCACCCGCTACCGATGCGCCTAGATCGGAAATGATGAGCACAGTCGCGCGCCTCGACGCGGACACCGCATGGGCAGCCTTCATGCGCCGCGACCGCGGCTGGGACGGCCGCGTGATCGGCGCCGTGAAGACGACCGGCATCTACTGCAAGCCGAGCTGCCCCGCGCGGCGGCCGAAGCGCGAGCATGTCGAGTTCTTCGCAACGGGCGACGAAGCCCGCGATGCTGGCTATCGCCCCTGCCTGCGCTGCAAGCCGGACGAGGTGGGCCGCGACCGAGAGGCCGTCGCAGCAGCGGTGAAGCTGATCGAGCGGGCGGAGGAAGCCCCGACGCTCGACGAGCTGTCGGCGGCGGTCGGCTACGCGCCGCATCATTTCCAGCGCATCTTCAAGCGCGATCTCGGCGTGTCCCCGGCGGAATATGCCCGCGGCCTGCGCAATCAACGTAGCCAGGTGGCCCTGAAAGCCAGTGGGCGGATCACCGACGCTGTCTATGACGCCGGCTATTCCGGTCCGAGCAGCTTCTATAGCGATGCCAAGGAAAGGCTCGGCATGACTCCATCGGCATGGCGCAACGGCGGGCGCGGCGAGACCATTCGCTGGACCCATTTCGACAGCCCGCTCGGGCAGATGCTGATCGCCGCGACGAGCAAGGGCATCTGCCGGCTCACATTCGACGACAGCGAGCAGTCGCTGCGCCGGTTGTTCCCTTACGCCGAGATTGTGGAGGATGCCGGTGGCCTGAAGGATCTGGTGGAAGGCGCTCTCGCGGCGATCGACGAGCCTTTGGCGGCACGCGAACTGCCGATCGACGTCGCGGGCACAGCCTTCCAGGAGGCCGTCTGGCGGGAACTTCGCAAGATTCCCGCCGGCGAGACCCGCAGCTACGCTCAGATCGCCGCCGCGATTGGCCAGCCCAAAGCGGTTCGCGCGGTGGGTACTGCCAATGGCGACAACCACGTTGCCGTGCTGATCCCTTGCCACCGCGTCATCCGGAGCGACGGAACGCTCGGCGGTTATGCCGGGGGCCTCGACCGCAAGCGCAAGCTGCTCGCGTCGGAAGGCCGTCGCGAGCCGTCGCCGGAGCTTCCGCTTTAGGACTTGCCGCCCATCGATCCTTCGGCTCAACATTTGAGCCGAGGGAAGGGCGTTGAGCGAAGATCAAACTCAGGACGATCGAAGCCCACTGATTCGAGTGATTCAGTTCCCGCTTGTGACGCTGGCGATCGCGCTCTCGGTCCTGCTGGGATTTTCGGGTCTTGCCGGTGGGTTGCTGGAGCTCTGGATGCGGGCGCTCCACGTGCCGAACCAGCGGCTCGTCAGCGGTATTGTCGTGTCGATCGTGATGATCCTCGTCTACAAGTTGATCGTCCGGCACCTCGGCAGGAATCCGCGCGACGATCTTTCGGGGCCGGGTGCGGTCAAGCAGCTGGCGGCAGGGCTTGCGATAGGGCTCCTGCTCTTCTCCGCGATCGTCGCGGTTGCTGCGCTCTTTGGAACATATCGGATCGTGGGGTGGGGCAGCGCCGGCTTCCTGCTCTTCGCATTGGTCAACGACGGCCTGTTCCCGGCGATCAGCGAGGAGTTGCTGTTCCGCGGAATCATCTTCCGCTGGGTGGAGGAGTTCGGCGGCAGCTGGCTCGCCCTGATCGTCTCGGCGGCATTGTTCGGCGCCTCGCATCTCTGGAATCCCAATGTCACCTGGGTTGCCGTTGTGGGGCTTGCGGCCGAAGCCGGGCTGATGCTCGGCGCCGCTTATATGCTGACGAGAAAGCTATGGCTCCCAATCGGCATCCATGCTGCCTGGAACGTCGGTCAGGGGGAGGTTTACGACATCCCGGTCTCCGGCAATGAACCGCACGGTCTGGTCGAAGCCCATCTTCAGGGAGCGCCTTTGCTGACCGGCGCTGGCTTCGGTCTCGAAGCGTCGCTGATCGCCATTGTCGTGGCAACTGCCTTCGGCTGCTGGCTCCTCCGGCTCGCAGTGAACAAGGGCGAATTCGTGCGGGCGCCCTGGGCGCGATTGCCGTCGCCTAGTTCGAGCTCGGAGCCGTCCGCGGCCGCCTGAGCTCTAGCAGCGCCTGCCTTGGATTGCCGGCATCGATGGCCGCAATCATCCGCTTCGCTACGTCACCCATCTGGTCGACGTGGGGCGAATAAGCGACCACCGTCAGCGTGGCGCGCGCTTCCTTCGCCTTGCCCTCGTTCAGATAGGCGATAGCGGAGTTCATTCTGACCCCGAGATCCTGCGGCGCGAGATCCGATGCATAGTGGAGAGCCGCCAGTGCATTTGCAGTCGGCCGGACGCCCTCTCGCGGGAATGTCCGGTAGAATTCGTACAAAGGCTCCGGATCCTCGGTATCCAGCTTGTTCGCGGCAATGAGCGCCTGTCGCGCCTCCTCGAACATTGCGTGACGAGCTGGGCCCTCGGTCGCATTGGCTAGCTCCGAGAGAGATCGGCCCTTGAGGACCATCGCCTCTGTGCTTTGCGGGTTGGCCTTCAGTGCGGGGTCGGCGGCGTTTTTCGCAGCCTCGGCATGATCCGCATCCAGCTCGGCTTCGGCCAGTGTCGTTTCGACCAGCTCGTCGCCGCGACATTGAGCTGCAATCGGTCGCAGCGGCGCACCGAGCGTCTCCGCTTCGGCAGGCTTCTGATCGAGTTTGATCTTTCCGCGCATGAGGATGACCTGCGATGCGCAAGCGCTAAGCGGACTGACGGAAATCGGTTGAAGATGAATGGCCGACGCCGGCACCTGGAATTTCGTCAGCGGCCGCTTCTTGTAAGCCTCCAATTCCTTGTCGAGAATCGCGAGATCCCCGAAAACCTGGCGCGCGCCATCGGTCGCCGAGGCGCCGTTGGAAAGAGCGGTCAGATACGCGGCAAGCTGTCCGTGCCGGCGCTGGTCCATCAGCAGGTAATGCGCGAGCAGCCAGCCTTTTCCGTAAAACACGTCCCGCTGAGCGTTGGTCATGCCGGGCTGCATGCCTTTGAAGAGTGTCTCCAGCGGCAATTGCGGGCCTTCGAGCAGGCCGTAGGCGCGGCCCTGCACCACTCGGCCGAGCCAGACTGAGCCGTCGCGCTCGAACTGCGGCGCAGAGAAGAATTCCGCAAAACCCTCGACATACCATTCGGGGTAGGGCCGCTCGAGGTCCTGCTTCATCAGGTGATGCGTATATTCGTGGAAGAAGATCGCGTTCTTGTCCGGACCCTCGTACTCCATCCGCTTCGGCACATAAGCGAGCGAGCCTCCGACGCGGCCTATGTAGAAGCCCGCGAAGAAGCCCGTCTTGTCACCCATGAGGGCGCGGACGTCTTTCTCGCTGGGAACGACGAAAACCGTGAGGCGATTGCCTTTTCCGATCTCGGGGTCGTCCATGCGCGTGGCAGGCGGACGGCCTGGTCAAAGCGCTCCAGCTGCGTCGCAAACTCGCTGAGATGCTTGGGATTGTCGTCGGAGTAGATGATGAAGTGCTTCGATTGCGCGACATTCCACGCGGCGTTTGCGGACCCACTCGTAGCGGTCGCCGTCAACGCAGCGACCGAAGCCAACAGAAAACGCATTGGACCCCCCTCTTCGGCGAGGTCAGGCTAGCATTGGCGTGAATGCGCGCAAGTCACTTCGATCAGGGGGTTTCTACAGGAAACTGTAGGGATCTACGTCGACCGCGACGCGAACCTTGCTGCCCCATTCGACACCGCCGAGCCAGTCGCGGATGACGTCCTGAACGTCGAGACTTCGCTGGGCGTGAACGAGGAGACGCTGGCGGTGGCGGCCGCGCAGCATTGCGAGCGGGGCAGGTGCCGGGCCAAAGACCGCCATGCCTTCAACTTTGGGCGCTGCGCGACCTATGCGACGTGCGACTGCTTCCGCTTCCCCGGATTCCTCCGCCGAGACGACGATCGCCGCGAGGCGACCGAAGGGCGGCATGGCCGCTTCGCGCCTCGCTTCTGTCTCGGCGCTGTAGAAGCCTGCGACATCGCCTTTCACCAGCGCTGCGATCACCGGGGCGTCGGGATCGTGGGTCTGGACGAAGACGCGGCCCGGCTTGTCGCCGCGCCCGGCACGGCCAGCGACCTGCTGGATCTGCTGGAAGCTGCGCTCGGCTGCACGAAGATCGCCTCCCGACAGGCCAAGATCGGCGTCGACGACCCCCACCAGAGTGAGGTTGGGGAAGTGGTACCCCTTGGTCACGAGCTGCGTGCCGACCACGATATCGATTGCCCCAGCTTCCATCGCCCCGACGAATTCGGCCGCGCGCAAGGGAGACCAGATCGTATCGGACGTGACAATGGCCGTTCGCGCGTCGGGGAACAGTTCCGCGATCTCGTCGGCGATGCGCTCGACGCCGGGTCCGCAGGCGACCAGGCTGTCCTCTTCGCCGCATTCGGGGCACGCTTTTGGCGGGGGCATCACGTGACCGCAGTGGTGGCAGGCAAGGCGATGCATCAGCCGGTGCTCCACCATCCAGGCGGTGCAATTGGGGCATTGGAAACGATGTCCGCAATGTCGGCACAGCGTAAGGGGCGCGAAGCCGCGCCGGTTGAGGAAAAGAAGCGACTGCTCGCCGCGCCCCAGATTGGTCTCGAGCTCCACAACCAGTCCCGGCGCCAGCCAGCGGCCACGCGGCGGCGGATCCTGAGTCAGGTCGATGGCGCGGATGTCGGGCATCATCGCCCCGGCGAAGCGCTCTGAGAGGCCAACTTCGCGATAACGCCCCACCTCGACCATGTGCCTGCTCTCGATCGCAGGCGTGGCCGACGAGAGAATGATTGGAATATCCTCGAACTTGGCGCGCATGACCGCCGTATCGCGGGCGTGGTACTGGACGCCATCCTCCTGCTTGAAGCTGGGCTCATGCGCCTCGTCGATCACGATCAAGCCGAGATTGGGATAGGGGAGGAACAAGGCGGATCGCGCCCCGACAGTCACCGCGGCCTCGCCGCTCGCGATACCGCGCCAGGCGCGCCGCCGCTGCGAGGAACGCAGGTCCGAATGCCAGGCTACCGGCAAGGAGCCGAACCGTGCCTCGAAGCGTTTCAGGAAGGGCTCGGTGAGGGCAATTTCCGGGAGCAGGACCAGAGCCTGTCTGCCCTGGCGCAGACATTCGGCGATTGCCTCGAAATAAACCTCCGTTTTGCCAGATCCTGTGACCCCGTCCAGCAGTACAGGATCGAACCCCTTGCCGATGGCCGATGCCAGGCTTGCCGCGGCTTCACGTTGATCCTCGTTGAGATCGGGCGGCGAATGTTCCGGTTCAGGGCAGGGAAGGGGGCGATCGGCGTCGACGGCGACGGCCTCAAGCGCGCCCGTATTGACCAGCCCGCGCAGCACGCTGTCGCTGACCCCGGCATGATCGGCAAGCTCGCGGATCGTGCCCTGGCGCCCCTCAAGGTTGGAAAGTGCCTTTTCGCGCTGGGGCGTGAGGCGGTGTGGCGCGGCCCCTGTCGGCCGGTACTCGGTTAGCTGTCGCGGGCCGTCGAGCGCTGCCGAAGACGGCAAGACCATTCGCAACACCGAGGCTAGCGGGCTTAGGTAATAATCGGCGGTCCACTCGCACAAGCGCCGGAGCGGCGCGGCGATCGGCGGTACTTCCATGATTCGCGCGAGCGGCCGCAACCGACTGTCGGGTACTTCGCTGGTCGGTAGCCGTTCCGCCTCCCATGCGACGCCAAGCAATTGGCGCGGGCCAAGCGGCGCGATGACGATCGAACCAGGCTCGACCGCCATGCTCTCCGGCACTCGATAGTCGAGCGGCCCGAGCGCAGCATTCAGTGTGACGACACGGGCGCGCTTCAAGCCCTGGCCTATTTGCCCCGCTTCTTCCGGTGCTGATCGAAGTCGAGGACAGCGGACTCGTCTTCAGGCTGGAGCAATCCCAGGCGGCGAGCCACTTCCTGATAAGCTTCCTCGAC
>Ga0070671_100000737_pt1 | contig 23425 bp, 17 predicted proteins | sample KBSS73metaG_FD_65341 | JGI IMG/M metagenome (GOLD analysis project Ga0070671, IMG submission 65341) | Switchgrass rhizosphere microbial communities from Kellogg Biological Station, Michigan, USA - KBS S7-3 metaG | ecosystem: Host-associated > Plants > Roots > Rhizosphere > Soil ...
GACCGGTCCTCCCGCGCATCAGGAACCCAGGCCCCGGGGGATGAAGAAGAAGTCGCCCAGCTCGTGCCCGGCCGACTTGATCGCCTTGAATTCGGGAACCTGGCTGAAGTTGTTGCGCGCGGCGCCCGCCTTGACGCGCGCCTGCACCTGCGCAAACAACGCGGGCGTGGAGAGGATCCCGGTGTTAGAGCCCAGCACGTCGAGGAATGCGCGTGCAAACACCGAATCTCCCTGGCCTCCTGTGTCGAGCACGGGCCGATCACCGCCCGATGCGAGCAGCAGACGTGTCCGTTTTGGCAACTTGTACTTGACGTAGTCGAGTGAGAACTGACTCTCCGTACCGAACATGTTCACTCCCGGGTCGCTGGACAACAGACCCGCGTAACACGAGTCGGCCACTACCAGCACGCGGCGCGCAGGCAACCTCGCAAGATGCGCGGTGATCTGCTCGTTGGGCACCCAGAATGTGTCATCCGGCGGGCGCTCCGCATTGATCGGCAGCCAGTAGCCCACATCGGCACTGCCTGTCGTTTTCAGGCGGGTTCCGTGGCCTGCGTAGTAGATCAACAGATTGTCATTCGGCTGCAGAACTTTATTCAGGTCGTTGATCGCCCGCAGCATTGCAACATCATTGGCGTCCTCGACCACCTGCACGGTGAAGCCGTACTTCTCCTTCAGTATCTGGCCGGCGCGCTCGGCATCGTTGCGGGGCGTCTGCAGGTGCTCGAGCACCTGGTAGTCCTGGTTGCCGATGATCAGCGCGTAGTAGCGGCCAAAATCCATTCCCTTTACCAGGCGTCCCTGCGCCTGCGGATCGAGCGCTACGGCCGGTGCGCGAGTCTGCGGCTCGCGGGTGGCGGCTGCGAGCCCTGACAGCTGGCCTGAGCTCTCGCGGCGCTCGGCTTCGAGCTTCGCAATCCAGGTCTTCAGGGCCTGGACCTCCTTGGCGGAATCGCCGCCACCCGCGCCACCCGCACCGTCAGTCGCCGGGCGCGCCGCCTTGCGGGCAGCCGCCTCGGCCTGCCTGAGCTGTTTCTGCAACAGCTCGAGCTGCTGATCCTTTTCGGTAATGACCTTCTGCAACTCGGTGCGCAGCTGCTCGTTCTCGCGCTGCGCGGCCGAGGCATACATCACGTTGTCTTCGGGCAGCCCCCAGGCCTTGCGATACAGATTCAACGCTTTCAGGCGATCCTTCGGCACACCTTCGCCCTGTTCATACAGGGTCCCCAGGTTGAACAAGGCGCGTGCATAACCCTGATCGGCTGCCTTCTGATACCAGATGACAGCCGCCTCGAAGTTGGGCGTCCCACCCAGGCCACGCTCGTAGATTTCGCCCACGTTGTTCTGCGCATCAGCATCGCCAGCCTCGGCGGCCGTAATCCAAACGCGCAGCGCGGATTTGTAATCGGCCCGGTCGTAGGCTGTGTACTCCCCACCCCGAATGTGGCAGTCCGATGAGGTGGTGCGGATCGGGCGGCGTTGCGTGATGTAGGAGGTGTTGCCGAGGCTGCGGACCACGCCGGGCAGCAAGCAGTCAACAACCTCCAGATCCTGTCGGGTCACCATTCCCTGGGTGGCGGTATTCTTGCCCGGCGGGCCGCTTGCGGGAGGCCCGGACGCACAAGCAAACAGCGCGCACGCCGAAACGGCAAATATTCCAGAGCGCAACCCGATCATCTGAAATGACATCATGACCCTCCACTCCACCCTGACTTTCCTTGAATGCCGCGTAGCCGGCGGCCGTTATTCGCCACCCGCGGCACGAATCGCCTTCTTCAGCGGTCCGTATCCTTCATAGTAGTCGCTCTTGGCGCGAAACCTCTCTAGCTCGCCGCGCGCCTCGTGTTGATCCGGCAGCTTTCGATACCAATCGATCGCATAGTCCGCGGCAGCCGCCAGCCCACTCACCGCACGCGGGTCTTTCTCGTGAAGCCGGTAGGCGTCTGCAAAGTACTGCGCGGCATCGGCGCTCGCCGTTATGTCGTGCGTGCGCCGCAGATAGTCCAGCGATTCGTTACCTTGGCGGACCTTATCGAGGAAGTCCCGCTGCACCTGCGGCGGCAGCTGCTCGAACGGCACGTTTGGCAACGAATCCAGATAGCTGCGGTACCAGAGTATTCCAGCAGCGATGACCAGCACTCCTACGGCTGCAACCAACGCCTGTTGAATTATTGGTATGCCCTGCAGCTGGCGAAGAAACGCTCCGGCATTGGCGAAACGCCGCGCCGGATCATAGCTGAGTGCTTTATCAATCGCGTTCGTTTCACGGCGCTTGAGACCGCGCAGCGCGGGACGTTGGATTGCCGCGGCCTGCGCTTCGAGTGCCGACATCCGTTTGAATGGATGGCTGCCCGAAACCAGCTCGTAAGCTACTATCCCGAGCGCGAACACGTCTTCCGAGGTGCTGGGCGGCGCTCCGGAAAGTGCTTCGGGGGCCGCGTAGTTGACGGTGTATCCCTGAAACCCGCTGTCGTCATCATGGTCCCGCAGCGAATCCGGCGCGGGAACACCGGCCACTGCTGAAGCAACCTGCACTGCGCGCGCGATGCCGAAATCCAGGATCTTCGGCGTGCCGTCGCTGGTGACGAATACGTTGGCGGGCTTGAAATCCGAATGCACGATGCCTTTGCGGTGGGCATAGCTGAGGCCTTCGGCCATGCCGCGAATGATCGGCATCGCCTCGCCGCGTGGCAGTCCGCCAACGCCAGCCTGGCGGATGACCCGGTCCAACGGGCGGCCCTCCAGCAACTCCATGGCGACGAATGCGCGACCCGACTCCTCATCGCGATCGAACACGTGCACGGTGACGATGTTGGGATGGGCGAGTTTCTGGGCGCGCGACGCCTCGCGATGTAGTGCAATGAAGGCGTCCGGGCGGCCTTCGAAATCGCTATTGAGGACCTTTACCGCAACGTAAGGATTTCGATCGCGGGCCTCCTCGCCGAGCAGGTCCTTTGCGCGCCACACTTGGCCCATGGCGCCCTGGCCGATCATTTCGGCCAGCTCGTATCGCCCGCGCAGGCGATAGCCTGGACCGAAGGGGATGTTCGAGGCGCGCGCGGCCTGGAGTGTTTGGTGCGGCGTCAGGGCTGCGTGGCCGAGGTCCATCGCGCGGACGGCGGCGGCGGGGCCGGGGCTGGGCCGCGCCATCGTGACGTCAGGAGGGCCCCTTAGAGCAGTCGTGTCCGCCGGGGATGCTGCTCGCACCGAAGTCGCGTCCGCGGGCGGTGCCGCGCGCAGCGTGGTCGGGTCTGCCGGCGGTGCCCCTCGCAGCGTGGTCGCATCCGCTGGCGGCGTCCCTCGCAGCGTAGTCGCGTCCGCGGGGGATGCCGCGCGCAGCGTTGTTGCGTCCGGTAGCGGTGGTGCTCGCAACGTGGTTTCGTCGGGCCGCGATGGGCCACGCACTGTCGTCTCATCCGGCAGGTGCTGCGCGCGCGGCGCCGGGTCTGTGCCCGGCTGTCTGATTAGAGTTCCGTCGTCGCGCGGTTCGCGTGCCATCCCTATGCCTTCACGTCCACGATGACAGCGGTTACGTTGTCGCGCGCACCTGCCGTGCGCGCTGCCTCGATCAAGGCATCGCAGGCCTCCTGCGCGGAGGTCTTCTGGAGGCATTCGATCAAGGCCGGCTCATCCAACGCACCATACAAGCCGTCGCTGCACAGGAGGAATCGATCGCCGGGTGCGGCCAGGTCGGCAACATGTTCAAGGTCCAACTGATCATGGCCGCCGACCGCGCGGGTTATCTCGCCACCTCCACTAACTCGCGCAGGCGCCGCTCTCTCGAGCGTGGCATCGTCAACCTCAATCTCGTCGATCACCGAGTGGTCGTGTGTTACCTGCGACAAAGCGCCATCCCGCCAGATGTACGCGCGGCTGTCGCCCGCCCAGGAGACACCCCACTCCTGCCCGCGGATAACGAGCACGACTACGGTCGAGCCACCGCCGGCGACTCCAACTGCGCCCCTGCGCAGGTCAGCGTTTACGGCATCGAGTGCCGTTGTAATTGACTGGAAGGCGGTGTTGAGGGTTGGTGTCGGCTCGAGGGCGTTGAGGGAATCAACGACCATCTGGCTTGCGATCTCGCCATGGCTATGGCCGCCCATACCGTCGGCCACCGCCCACAACCGCATGTCATCGCTCAACAGGAAGTGATCCTCATTGTCCTTACGGACCATGCCGGCGTCCGACGCACCTCCACTCTCGAGGACGAACTGTACGTCAGGCTCGAGGGCCGGTGCGCCCATATCTTGTGGCGGCGCAATTTCACCATCCCAACGCCCATCGTCCCAAGTACCCGCCAGCAGCGCGGCGAACGAGTCCGGCCGCGGCAAAGCGCGATTCAACAACACGCACGGCTCTACCAGTTCGGAGCCGGCAGTCCACCACATTGTCATCGGCCGCAACGCTCCCTGCGCCATGCTCATCAGCGGAGCGCTGACTGCGGTAGCAAACGCATTGACGGAGGCGGTTGGCCAGTGCCACTGCGACGAGTTGCCAGGGAACGCCACAGCAGTCTGCAGGCGATCGACACCCGCGAGCCTGTCGGCGCTCGCCATGAGTGCTGCATCGAATACGCCCAGGTCAAACTCGGGGTTCTGCAGCGCATCCGCACAGAGTTCCTCGATCTCCTCGAACCAAGCGCTGGCCGCGGTGGCAAACTCAGCTGCAGGGATCCCCACCGGCAACTCAACAACCACCGTGAGTGGGAAGTAGCGCCCGACGCGGTCAACACTCGGCAGCAGCAGGCCCGCATAGCTGCCCACCCCTGCGACTCCGTCACATAGGTAAAAGCGCCACATCGGACTCGTGAGATAGCAGTCGAGCCACCGTCCGGCGAGCTCTTGCTGACTCTCCACGATGCAGCGCTGCATCCAGTCGTCCCACAGGTCGCGGAACGCGCTTCCTATGCGCCGCTCGATGAAATCCCCGTGGCTTGGCAGCTTGCCGAAGAACCCCACGGTTGCGCCTGACATCTGTGCACTACCTTCCGAAGATCAGCCGCCGCCGCAACGGAATGAGCGCAGCTCATTGCGTGCGAACGGGTTACGGACGGAGGCCGCCTCCAGGATCAGACGCGCTGTGCGGCCTCCAGCGCTCAGTGTCAGCAGATAGCGAACATCCGACTGCGGCTGAATGGTTGCATCGTCGAGCAGACGAAACAGCGCCCAGGGGCCCTGGTACGAGCGGTTGGGCCCGCCACCGCCGCTCTCCTCGAAGAGGACTGTGACCTGACCTGGAGACGGTCCGGGCCACGCAATCGGCTGTGAGCGTATCGGGCCGTGGCGGTACTCGAGCGACTGACCGTCAATGTCGATCGCGAGCCGTGGCACCGCGCTGTCGAGCGACTCCGGTGCCAGGTTGAAATGCATCGCCGGCAGTTGCGAGCCGGGCGGGAAATACATCTGCCGGATCCGGTCCGCGGCCTGGAATTGCGCCAGACTCGTACCGCTGCCGATGCCTGCCGCGCCCTGTTTCCAACGCCATGGACTGGTGGAGGTATCCACCAGAGGCGCCATGCGCTCCTTGAAGAAGGTGTCGAAGACGCCACCCGGGCCAAACACCCGGCCGAAATCCGCCAGCGCGACCTCACTGGTGCTGCGGGCAACAAAGGGATACCGGCCAGCTATCAGCTGCTGACATTCGCTGGCGACTTCCGTCTGATACCGCCGCGACAGCTCGCCACCGGCTTCCGCCTTGGCCACCATTTCACCCTTGGCACCCACCTGCGAGACGATTGCGGCTATGGGCGCAGGCAGTTGCATGGCCGCGATGCGCAGCTGATCGATCGCGCCCGCCTGCCCCGCGGAGGCAACAGTGGACAGCGCATTGTTGCTGCCGAGCCCGCCGCCGATTCCGGCCAGCTGTTGCTGGATCTGGCCTATCGCTTTCAATGTCTGGTCGATGGGTGCGCCGCCCGGTGGCCCGTCAACCAGTTTGTGCAGTGCCTCGAAGTGCTTGGTGGTGCGCGTACCAGGTTTTTCGCCCGTCGGCGTGCTGCCGAACAGCTGTTCGAGACTGCCGAGCTTCGCGGCAATCGCGGCTTTGACACCGGCCGCTTTGTCAGCCGGATCAGGGGCCTTCAGCAGGTTGGTGTTGGCCTCCACCAGGACGAGCAATCGTTTCAGCGGTGACGTCGGGCTCGCGAGCAGCGCCATCATATCCGACAGGTCCTTGGCGCCTGTCGTCGGACGCGGCCCGATATCAGTCAACACTGAATCCCAGACGCGGATGTAGTCATCCTCGTACAGACGCATCATGTCACTGGTCACTCGCGGCATTTCGCTCATGGAGGCGACGCCTTCGCCGAGAACCCAACTGTCGCTAACGAAGTCCTTGGCCAGCGCGAGCTTGCCGGTCGTCGCCACGTCGTTGAACACGACGCGCGTATACAAACCGGGCACCGGGATCGACAGTGGCTGCCCGCTCTTACGTACGAGCACGGTGTCGCCACCGAGGCCGATCTCCTTGTCCAGATGGATGGCATGCTCGGTATCACCGGCGTGACTCAGCTTGAGTCTGCTGTACATCAACACCGGCAACGACGCCTGCCGCAGGGATGTCCTCGCCCTGTCCACCAGATCCGTGTCGAGTGCCAGCGGCTGCACACGGCTCTTGTCGCTCAGCAGAGCGGCGACGTGGGCCTGCAGGCGTTCCACCGTTGCGGGATCGTTCGCGAAATGCAGTTGCCATTCGCGATCGGTTATGAACTGGACTTCGCTCGGTACGAGCCGTTCGGGCGAGCCGAACATCAGGTAGATCTTCAGGTATTCGTACAGCTTGTCCGGTTCGCTGGCCAGCGTCCCGATCCGCTCGCGGAAAATCGCCGCCATGACTGGCATCAGCCCCGCGTTGAGCTCGCGGATGTAGGCGTCCTCGGCAGCCGCGCCCATCGACCCGCCTTGATACAGCCCGAAGCGCATCGAAAACGGCACCTTGCCGCGATACTCGTTCCCCGTGACCAGAGCATCGTGGTAGGCGTCGAGTCGCGGCAGCTCGGCCGCCAGATTGACGGTGGGCGCACCCTGGAACGCTCCCAGAGGTTGCACGGCCTTTTGTACATCAGCGAGATAGGCGCGATTGCCATCGTAGCTGAACAGGAATGCCAGTACTCCGAGGATAGTCACCGCGGCGATGCCGATATAGGTCGCGGCTTGTATCAGCGCCTGGCGCATTTCGACGCGCCGATTGACACCAGCCAGACCGCTTTCCCTGAAGACGACGTCCTTCAGCAGCTGTTGTATGAAGAACGCCTTGCCCCGGCTGCCGAGGGTGTTGACCGCTTTCACTCCCAGGCCGAAGGTCCGCGCCAGGGCTCCAAGCATTCGATCAACGGGGGTCCCCTCCTGCGTGCCGCTGGTGATGTACACGCCGCGAAGCAATACCCCCTGGTCATATGCCGAAGCACCGAACGCCTCACTGACGAATTCCAACAGTGAACGGCGTACCCCGGCGACCTGGCGTGGAAATCCGAAAATGAGACCGCGCCGTTGCACATCACGCTCGGCGTCCAGGCGCGTCAGCATTCTGGCATTCAACCGCTCGAGCAGCTGATTCAACTCCCCGTCGAGCAACTCAGCCGCGCGCCCGGAGCGGGAGTCCTCGAGTTGAAAGGTGGTGCCCCACACTTGGGCGCGGCCGTCCTGCTGCAAGTCATCGAAGAACTCATTGAAGCCCGCAAGCAGATCACCCTTGGTGAGGATAAGGTAGACCGGAAGGTTGATTCGCAGCTCCTTGCGAAGCTCCGCGAGCCGCTCGCTCACCGCTGCAACGTGCCGGGTCCGCTCGGTGTCGGATTGAGTTGCAAGGTCGGCGATACTCATCGCGACGAGGACGCCATTGATGGGCCGGCGCCTGCGATATTTTCGCAGCAGCGCGAGGAATCCCATCCAGCCGGCCGCATCGCTTGCCTCATCGGAGTCCTGGGTGGTGTAGCGTCCCGCGGTGTCCAGCAGAATGGCCTGGTCCGTAAACCACCAGTCGCAGTTGCGCGTGCCGCCCACACCACGCAGGGCCTCTTTGCCGAACTTCTGCGCCAGCGGAAAATTCAGGCCGGAGTTGACGATGGCCGTCGTCTTGCCCGCACCCGGTGGCCCGATGATGATGTACCAGGGCAGATCGTAGAGGCTCTTCTTGCCCTTGGTCGACTTCTGCAGGGTAGCGGTCGCTTCCTCGAAGCGTTGTTGCATCTGGCGGTTATCGGCCGTGGCTCGCGCGCTACCCGGGTCCTCCTGCTTTGCAACGGCCTGTACGAGCTTCCTGCTGGCGCGTGCCGCCTTCAGCTCGCTCAACAGGGCTCGCATGCCCCACAACACGATGAGCAGGACGATGGCGATGGTCCGGGCCAGCTCCGAGCCGAGCGGCTCGTAGTCGGCGATGGAGATGTACGGCCCGCCAAACCAGATCACGAGCGAGAAGAAAATCAGCGCCAGGATCACCCACAACCATTTCTTGCCGAACAACGCTTTCATGGGCGCGCCTCCGGCTGCTCGACTTGAATGATCTCGACGCGGCGGTTGCGGGCACGATTCTCAGCCGTATTGACGGGCTTGTAGCGCGGTTGAGTGGAGCCGGCACCCTGCCATTCAACCCGGCCTGGGGTCGTGAGCACCGGCTTCAACAGCTCGGCTACCGCGACGGCGCGCTCGCGGGACAGGTCAAAGTTGTCTGCAAACCGCATCGAATGCACGGGCTGATCGTCAGTGTGCCCGACGATCACGACACGCCCCGGAACCTGGTTCAGAGCGAGCGCCACCGCCCGCAGTGTTTGATACAGATCCGGATTCACGTGCGCGCTGCCCGAGCGGAACAGCTCTGGAGCGGTGAGGGTGACGACGGTCTTGCCGCCAAAATCCTCCACCGTAAGGCGGCCGGCGCCCTCCTCCGGAGCAAGCAACTGTTTGAGCCGGTTGGCACGCGCGGGGACAGGTGCCGGGTAGTTGACGGCGACAACCGTGCCGGCGAGCGCTGCCTTGATGGGCTCTGCCTGCGCGGCGAGCTTGGTATGCAGGACGATGAACGTACCGGTCAGAACGACGAGCCCCACTGCGGCGATAACCCACCAAGGCACGTAACGGATGATGGGATTGCGCCGATCCTCGACGCCCTTCCAGTGCGGCGAGAGGTTCTCATCATGCAGCTGCCGCTGTTCGCGTATCAGCCGGAACAGGTCGCGCTGCAACTGCGCGATCTGGCCCTGACCGCTCGGGTCGTGGCGATACTTGCCCTCGTAGCCGAGCGCAAGGCACACATAAACCAGCTCGATCAGATCGATATACCGCCCTGGGTTGCTCTGCAGCCGCTCGAGGATGTCGAAGAACTTCTGGCCACCGGACACCTCCTTGTGGAACAGCACCAGCAGCGACTGTCCCGCCCAATCACCTTGAGCACCCCACGGTGTGTTGAGTACAGCGGAATCCACGAAAGTGCACAACACGTAGCGCGCGACCACCGAATCTTCCGCAGGCACCCCCGAAGTTCGCAAGCGCTCCTCGAACGCGCGGACCTCCTGAATGGCCTGCTGACGAAGTGTTGCTATGTTCGCCTGTTGAACGGCCGTGGAGAGTCGGGCTCCCAGTGTCAGCAACGGGGCCGCCGCCTGCACGATGGGATTACGCGCGCCCGCGAGAAAGTCCGACAGATTGGCACCCGCACCTGAGCCCGGGCCGCTGAACGACATCGGCGGAGCCTGCGGCATCACGGCCCGCGGCGCGGGCTGCCCGAAAGCCCCGCCTACCGAGGTCTCGGCGCCGCCGCGGCGCCCGGCACCTGGCCGCGGGCGCATAACGGTCCCGTCGCGCGGTGCGAACGGATCGTCCGAGTTGTGATCCGACATGGTTGCTACCCTCTGATCGCCCACAACTCCATGACGAGCCCCGGGAAGGAGTCCGGAACGTGGATGGCAATGCCACCTCCGGTCTTCAGCTCACGGAAGCGAGGGCTGCCGCGGTCGAGCTCGAAGTAGGCGAAGCCGGCATGGAACGGAATCTGACGCGGCACGACCGACAGCGGCTGCAAAGGCACGCCAGGCAGGTGATCGTTGACAAGCTTTGCAATGGTCTCGACGCTTGCGATGGTTGCCTGTGCCGGCATGCCCTTGCGAACGTTTTCCGCCGGTACATCGGCCCGCGCCGCCAACACGAAGGCTGAAGTCTCAAACAGCGACCGGTCGTTGACGATACCAACCGAGATGTTGAATCGCTTCTTCTCCAGAGCGATGGCGACGGCGTTCTGCTCGAGCACCACACTCAAAGAGGCGCGCAGGGCCGCCATCAGCGGGTCGTAACCGGCCCGCAAGTCCTCGTGTTGGTAGCCGGGCAGCTTGGCGAGGCGGCGGGTGCTGGTCGTGAGCGTGGCCAGGTCACCGGCAATCTCCAGGCACAGCCGATACAGATCCTCGGGGTGAATGAGCCGGCTCGCAACGAAGTGATCGACCAGCCCTTCGTAGCGGTTTACCGTCTGCAGCATGAGGAAATCGGCGATTTCGGCCGCGCCTCCCCGGCCGGAGGCGACGGCCCGTGCTGCCAGCGCCTCGCCTCGTTGATGCAGCAGCCCCTGCAACTCGGTCAGAAACGTCGCGAGGCGGGGAGCCTGCTGAACATTCAACACCGTGGGCATGAACCGCTCATCGAGCGTGACCAGCCGATCTGCACGGCACTCCTGGATGTGTGCCACTGGGATGCACGCGAAGTCCTCATGCGGTTCCGATGCGAGCATCAGGCGGGAGCGCAGCGATGCGACCTCCAATGTCGCCGTTGCGTTGGAATCCGATGTGATATCGCGCGCCTCGAAGTCTTTCGAGCGGTATCTGACGATGCCATCGACCTGCTCGCGCCGATCCGACTCGCGCGCACTCTCCTTGCGCAGCGGGATGGCCAGAAACACCTTTTGGTCCCGCACCTGGGAGGCTGGGGCGCCCCCAGTCATTTCCAGCGGTGCCGGCAGGGGATCATCGTCCGGCATCGCGAACGGGGTGCCATCGGGAAAAACACCGGCCGCGCGCCGCAGGCCGAACTTGCCGATCGCGAGCAGATCGCGCTCCAGCTCGAGCTCGGTGCAGCCCCAGGAGTGGCCACGCACGTCGCGGGTGCGGCCTTCGATGTAACGTTCGAGATGCCGTTCCTGCTGTTGAAAATGCTGCGGCCGAAGGAACAACCCCTCCGACCAGACGACGCGATTGTTGGACGACATAGGACCTTCTTCAGTTTGCAGGCGCGATCTTCACTTCGGAGCGGCCGACCGTCACGATCAACTTGTGCTTGCGGGCGAAGTCGAGCAGACCCGTCTCGGGCGCGGGCGAGAGAGCCTTCCACTTCGAGTTGTTCAGATCCCGATACGCAGCGACTGCCCCGAGGTAGCGCGCGTCCGGCGGTATCTTCAGCACCAGCTCTTTCGTTTGCCCGGGCTGCAACTCGTACTCTTCGCGCGACTCGAGACTAGGCCCCAGTGTCGCCTGCTCTTTGTCAGCGAGGGCAAAGTAGCTGGCGCCGTTGAATGCGCCCTCTTCCTTGAGCTGATACAGCCGTACCACGATGGGCGAAGGGCGTCCGGCCGAGTCAGGATTGACATCCGCGGACACGACGATCGCAGCCTTCGTTGGCGGTGGCGGCTTCGGCGGCTTGCTGCGGCAGCCAGCGGCCAGGAAGGCGAGCAGGCTGAGGCCCGACAGGAGCGTCAAAGTTGTCATCCCTTTCATCTACATCCCCCGAATAGCGTGAAGCCAGGCTGCAGCGCGGCCAGGCTCCTAAGGTTTGCCGGTGTTGCGCGCGATCGTTTTCAGGCGCTCGAGCTGTTTTTCATAGGCTTCCGCGAACACATCGCCGAACAGTCTGCGGAAAGTATCGTCCGCATCTCCACCCAGCTGGACAAAGCGGTCCACGTACAGATCCCAATATTTCGACTTCGCGCTGCCGAAGCCACGTTTCGCGGCACGCTCGAACCCCTTCTCCAACTCCTTGGGATCGAACGACTCCAACATCGATTCGAAGGCCACGCGCACACCCTCGAGCATGGCCATCTGGTGATTGCGGATGTCAGCGAAGGCGTCCTCGAAAGCCTGAACGGTCGAGAGAAAGCCCGGATTCTTCTGCACCAGGAGCGTGTGCAACGCGCTCTCGACATTCGGCGAGTGCTTCAACGGGTTGTTGTCGGCCGACTGGATGCGCGTCAACGGCAGCCGGAACTGCGATTTGATCTCCGCGCGGGCGCGCAGCACATTCATCACGCCCTCGACGACGACGCGCAGAACTTTACCGAGGTCCTGCATCATCTCCGGCGACATGTCCTGCTCGGAGAGGCCGGCACCGCGCAACAACTCGGCCAGCTCGGTTCCAACAACAGGGTTGCCGCCTCGCGGTGGGGGCCACGCCTGGCGATCAGGCTGCCGCGGGCTGCCGAGCTCCGCAGCGATTGATTCGGGGAGACCACCGCGGGGTTCGGGTGTTTGCGGCCTGCGCTCGGGGCCAGTTGGTCCGGGGTCGAGCAGCGGCGACCTTGGTTGCGAGGTGACCGGCCTGGAGTCGCGGCGAGCGGGATCCGGTCTGATGGCCTGATGGCGGCCGGTGTCGGAGCGCCCGCTTTCGGGTCGCATGGAGTCCGAACGCATGGAGTCCGGTCGTATGGGATCCGAACGCATGGCATCCGGTCGCATGGAGTCCGGTCGCAGCGGCTCCGACCGCGGCGGATCTGGCCTCGGGGGCTCGGGTCTCGCGGGGCGGGCGGCGGCGGCTGGAGTCTCGCGCACGGTGCCCCGGCCGGCCGGGGATGGCGTGCTCGGCCGTGGTGTTGCTTTGGAGCCCGCGCCCTCTCTATAGGTCAGGTTGGTCCGGTCCCAATTGTCGGGAATACCGCCGGCGGGCGGGGACGGCGGCGGGCCAGGGGAGTCGGCTCCCGGGCCCAACAGATCGAACGGACTTCCGCCCGCGGGTTGGCGTACCGGGGGCGGCTCGAAATGATTCTCCAACACAGGTGCCCGCTGCCAGTTCACCGGTGGCAGTGGATCGGGCTCCTTGGTCCGCCCGCCGGGTAGCACATCAATCGGATCGACGACGCCGGTCTCCCCGAGGTCTGCGCCCACGCCCCCATCCCATATATCGGGAATCGAGCCTGATTGCGGACTCCTGCCAGCTGCAGAGGGGCCTCCGGGCAGGACAGCGAATGGATCGTCACTCACCACCGCCATGCCCGGCGGATCGCCCTGCACGGTGGTGACAATCATTTCGTATTGGTCGATGAACAGGCGATCGCCGTTGCGCAGCGGCTGGGGCTGATTCGCCGGCAAGGTATGTCCCGGCGTGCCTATTGCAATCGCATTGCGTCCCAGGCTCTCGACGAAGAAAGTGCCGTTGGCGTACGAGATCCGTGCGTGCTGCTTGGAGATATAGGGGTCTGGGATGACCCAGTCATTGCCCGGTACCCGCCCAATGGTCAGTCCGCGCTCGCTCACGACGCGGCGCCGATCTGCGCCAAGCGACGCTGCTTGGGGGCTGACGACTTCCAGGGTTAGGTACATGGCGGCTACCGGACTCGCTTAAGCCCGCACCGTGCGCAAACCGTGCGCCGCGGGCTGGGGCGCCGCCGGTCCGATTACTCGGCCAGAGGCACCAACCGCATGCAGGCCTCTTCGTTCTTCGAATAGAAATACAACCCGTCCGTGTCCTTGCCCTCGCTGATGATCACGGGGACAGCCTTCTCGAACTTCTGCTTTGCGATGGACGAGGCGGCGACTTCGTTGATCTGGTGCTCTTTCACGTATTGCGCCCAGCGTGCGTCGCCCTTCTCGATGCGCGCGCCCGCATCGGTCGCACGGCGCAGCAGCCCGATGAACTGGTAGTAATCGAAGTCGATGACCTTGGCACGCGCCACAAGAGCACCTTAAGCCTAAGAGTCCCTCGTAAGTACCTGAAATGTACGGGCAACGCAAGCAAGCCAGGCCCGAACCGAGCCGCCTGTCGAATTCCGTGCGCGGTACCCCGTCTTCGGCGCCAGTCCCCGTCAGTGAACCCTCGACAGCCATATCCAGGCACTGACTACCCCGAAGATGACGCCAATCATGAGCCATGTGCGGGCGGCCGGCCCAACATTTCCTTCCCGCAGCGATTTCAGGCCCCCCAGCACGAGGAACACTCCGGCCAGGCATCCCAGGACGTATTGAGCGGTCATGTTTCACCCCGCCAGGATCCGGTCGCCCCGCGTCGCGCCGCTGGCGCTTCTCGGGATTCCCTTCCCCACGTCGCACCGTTGGTGCTCCGTGGGATTCCCTCCACTGCGTTTCGGTCACGCTGCGCTCCGGTCGATCGCCGCGATGAGCACTCATTTGATGGTGATATCCAGGTTGACATCGCCGTACGGCACCCCCGCCTTCGCACCATGGTCCGTGTGGGATGGATCATCCAACTCATCCTGCCGTGCCTGCATGCGGGCGTTTGCGTCCGTGACCATTTGAGCGATATCCGAGATTTCCTTGCCTACCAGGTCCTTCGCAAGCTGCTCGGCTTCCTCGATCGCAATGGCCACGTGCCGGTCCTCGTGTGCCGCGAGCTTGCGCACCATCTGGTCCCATTCGGCTTTGGCCGCAGGTGATGCCTTCGCGTAGCCCGCCCAGGTGGGCAGGCGCCGCACCAGGTTCGCATGCATCTTGACCGTCAGGTTGGTGGAGTTTCCAGCCGCAATCGGCTCGGTCCTCAACGAGCCGCCCCCCTGGCCCCACTCGGCCAGCTTGTTCAGCTCGTCGGCGGCTTTCTCCAGAGTAGCCCCACTGACGATGATCGGGGGCGTGGTACGCGGGTTGGGTGGATCCCAGTCCTTGGTGACCTTCGCGATGATGCGCTGGACGTCATCCAGGGGGATCGCATCGTCGCCAAGGCCGAGGACCCCCGGTGGGTTGCCGCCGCCCAGCACGTCATTCGAATCGCCTGTGCCACCTCGGACACCGGCGTCAGTTCCCAGAATTCCCGCGCGGACGCCACCCATCAGCTCATCTCCGCCAGTTGTCGTCGTTGGCGCGGTGCGGGCGCGCGCCATTCAAACAAGGGCGTGCCCGGATTCAACAGTGACAGGTGGATGGCGGCTGCCCTGCGTTGACGCTGCAGTCCTCTCTTCAGAACCTGCACAGAGGTGTCCCGATTCAGGGGCTCACCCATGAAATAACGGGTGCCAGGCCCGAAACGCTCCTGGTTGGCCTGCCACCAGGCCTGTATCTTGATCGCATCCGGCCAGGGCAAACCGTGGTCCTCGTCCATGCTGACATCCGGGTCATTCGGATCATCGTTCGGACCGGGCTCGAAGCTCTCGGGTGGCTTCACCTCCAGGTCCAGCCACGCCAGATCCAGTCCCGTGATCAAGCTGAACGCCTCGCCGGCAAGCCGCGTCGTGGTGACCTCGGCCATGTGTCCGATCAACCAGGGTACGTAAGTCGGATCTCCAACCAACCCAGCGCCGCGAATCAGCCAGCGCAGATTGGCAGGGTTGCGGGCAAGGGTTGCCAACCAGCCATGTGCGCTCTGCACGCCCTTTGCCTGCAGCACCAGCTGAAAAGCGCGTGCCCGGAACGGGCCCGGCACGGCCGCGATGCTCGCCAGCACATCCAGAGCGTTGTGTCTGTCGCCCAACAGGACAGCCGACCAGGCCGCCCAGAACTGACATGCCGGATCGTTGTCGACGATTGCCGCGGCTGCCGTGGACACGAGCTCTCGTATACCGATCTGACCCGCCGCTCGCCACGCGCATGCGCGTACGAGCGGGTGCTCATCCTCAAACAAGCGCTGCGCGGCAACACCCGGATCAATACGATGCAAAGCGAATGCTGCGAGGCCAACACTGCGCCGGGCCGGATCCGCTGAGGTCAGCAACCGGCCTGCGAGCTCTTCCACATCGCTCGCCTCCAGCCAACCCAGAGCAGACACCAGGCCGCACTGCGATTGCGGCTTTGACCCCGTCAGTGCAAAGAGCTGATCCAGCCGGTCACCCCTGCGGTCCTCCACGGCTCGTATGGACGCAGCGAACACGGTTCCAGGCGAAGGATTTTCGAGAGCGCTCGCACACAGCGGCCAGGAATGCTCACCGGCGACTCTCAGACCGTCCAGCTGGGCAGCAAGCCGCTCGTCAGTACGGCGCAGATGCAGGAGTTTGGCATGCCCTGCGTCAGCAAGGTACGTGCGTGTAGCGTGCAGAATTGCCGCATCTTCCACATGCTGCTGCAGCACTACCGGAACCGGTATGTATTCATGCCGCGAGTTGGATCCGGCGGCACTCACTTGTAAGGCGTCTCCGTCCAATGATCGCCATCCGAGCTGTACATTGCCTGCTTCCGGCCAATCGACCACAGCACGTTGCCGTCACTGTGTAACCTGAAGAACGACAGCTTCGGACTCAACTCAATGGGCTTCTTCTTGTCCGCAGGTTGAATCTTGACTTTCTCGATGCGCCCGCCGCGCAACCGGTACAGGTCATCCAGTGTTGACAGGTAGACCGCGTCCTTGAACCAGGCTGCGCCCCAGAATTCATCCTCGGTGGCATCATTCTCGACAATCTTCCACGCGCGTCCGGAGCTTTGCAGCACAGTTCCCATCTGGCCACAAATTACACTCTGTTTATCCGGCATGCAGACGACTTTGTTGAGTGTCAGATTCGTGGGAGACGAATGCTGAGTCCATTTCTTGCCATTGAACGACCAGATCTCGCCCTCGAAGCCAGCCGTCACGAGGCTCGTGCCCGTCCAGCCGTCAATGGAATTCAATCCAGCGTCACTTTCCTCTTCCTCACCCTCGCGAATGCCGGCGTCGATCCGCTTCCAATTCAGGCGTCCATCGCACCGGTACACCGTCCTCCCCATGCCGACGACGTATGCCTTTCCAGCGATGGTGTTGATATCCCGCAGATCACCAATACGTTGGGGGCCCTCGTCGGAGGGGTCGATGATCTCCTGCTCGACAGCTCCGGCGCCCCAGCGAGCGATGACGCCGTCGATACCCATGAACAGGGCAGCCGGATCGGGCTCACCTACTATCGTAACCCCGGTGGCGCGCAGCGGGATGCGCTGGTTTCCCCAGACTCCCGTCCAGCGCAGCACCCAGCTCATCACGATGTCTTTCTTCTCTGCCTCATCATCGCCAGCAACAAAGTACACCCGGCCCGCGTCGCGCACGAACACATCACGAAAACTGGTCTTGAATCCCTTGGGAGCTGTCACGCATCACCTCTCGTTACATCGTCAGAAACCGGTCCCGGCGACATCAGCACCGAGATCGGCCTTCACCTGGGACACGATTTTTGGATCTGACGCCTTCTGCCAGTCCTGCAGTCCAGGCTTTTCCGTGCGCAGGGGTGTATTTTCCTTTGCCCCGACATCCTCGTGATACTTGTCCAACTGCGCCTCCATGCAGGGACGGGAGCACTCCGAGTCCGGGAAGAGCTTCTTGTGAGCATCCAATCCCGCTTTTTTCGAGTCCTTGTATTTCCAGGCGTGGTCCGGATCTCCGCCTCTCTTTTTTTCAGCAGCGCAGACCGCGGCGATCTCCCGCTTGCCTACCAGTGCGTGGAAACCTCCATGTTGCGCGGTAAACCGATCACCCGCAGCGCAAACGCAAGGTGCATCACCGGGGCGGTACGTATTGGGCTGGTTGGTAAATTGAGCAAGCGCCGTGGCATTGACACCCTCGCGCCCGCCGGCCTCGCAAAAGCCATGCGACTCGACAATGTGGTGGGCCTGCTCGCCGGGGCAACAGCCAATGGCATTAGGGTTGGCGGCCTTATCCTGCGGCTCCAGCCGGCAACGCAGCGCCTTGCGGCATTTCTCCGCGTCCTTGTTGGTCTTGTTGCAAAGCTTCTTCTTGGTCGCCCCCTTGGAAACCACGGGACCGGCCTTGGTGTTCCTGAAGACCACGACTTTCTTGCACGCCGTGTCCGCCGCCTCCTTTTCTGTCTTGCACGGATCCTTCTTGCCGGGCGCAGGAGCGTCCGCATACGGCCATGGAGGCGTCGAACCGGGCATCGACGCATGATTGTGAGTTGCAAGATCCAGATGCCGGACGACATTCTCGCCTTCGAACTTCACGTCCATGGACCAGGCATTGAAGTAGGCTTTGCCCTTGTTGACGTGAGTTATGACTCCCTTCATGGGCGCGGACCCAGCCTCGTCTCCGGAGCTGGTCTTGAAATAGGACTTGTTCTTCAGCATCACCTCCTGGCCTGAGATCTGCACAGTCGATGAGCCATCCGAGCAGTCGGACGACATGGCGGTGTTCGGATAGGGGATAGGCACTCCAGGCGGAGTGGCCGGCGTTTGTGGCGGTGTCATGCACACGTCAGGAAAAGCAGCCACGGATTTTCCGCTGGCCGCCTTACACGACACTTCCATACTGTTTGCGTAGACTTGGTTTGCCATCAGTGCCTTCGGAACTCCAGGATCATCGCCGTCCGTTCGCCGGCATCGTTGGCGGCATGCAGTAATACGGTGGGTCCGCGAGCATAGTTCTTGCGAAGTGACGCATTCGCGACCGCTAGCATCGCGACGCCTGCAAAAGCGCCGCCCTCACCGACACATTCCGCCGGATGCCAGATGTCGAGTCCGGTCTTGCGAACCCGCAGAACGCGCGACAGTGCCAACGCCGCCTCCTTGAAGTAGTACTGCTCACCGGATATGTCGGTGATGCGGAAATCAATCTCGTGCATCTGCAACTCGGCCTCGCCAAGCGCAGCTTTGATGGCATGGGCCAGCCCGTCACCGCGCAGTGGCTCCCCGGATGTGATGTGAGCCGGTTCCATTGCCTGACCGATCCCGAGGCAGAGCAACTGATCGTGCGGTTCCGCCGCACGGACGAGTACAGCTCCAGCTCCCTCACCCGGCATGAATCCATTGGAGTTACCGGGGGTCAGCAGGCGCTCCTCGCTCAACAATGCGCGCAGAGTCGGCCAAGTCAACAAGCTATCGGCTGCCGCGATCACAACCCGGCTGCCCGGCGTGCGTGCGATGAACTCACGCGCCCTGAGCAGAGCGCTGCCGATACCCACCCTGCCTTGCGGCACGATGAGAGAGGCTGGCGCGAACTCAACCTGCAGCTGCTGTTGGATCTCGGCAAACAACTCGTCATCGAGTCCGGGCGTGCGGCCCGGGCGGCTGCGCTCGGCCACGCAGAGTATCAGCGGGATGCCGGTCCAGTCTTCGCGGGGAATGTCGCCCAGGCATTCCTCGATGGCGCGGGTTGCCATCCGCAGCAGCTTGGCACGGCCATCCCAGGCCGATTCCATCGGCACCGCGTGCGCCATGATCCATTGACCCTCGGAATCGACGAAACGGGTCTCGGTGGGATTGGTCAGTCCCGCGCGGATCGCGGCACACGCGGCCGGCGCACTCAACCCCACTGAGGACACGAGACCCGTATTCACGATTGCGAGCTGCAGTGCGGTCATTCGTCGTCTTCCTCTGCAGGCTCCGGTTCGCCCTCCTGTAGAGTCGCCACCGGCTCGACGACAATCGGAATTGGAAATGACGTCGCGCGCTGCTGCCACCATTCGGTGCCTTTGCGCCCGACCAGCACCTCAACCACCTCGAACATGTTCTTGCGCAAGGGCCGGCTCGTGCGCCAGGTCACGGTGACCCGCTGCAAGTCAGGCTCGATGACGACCGTGTCCGCCCGTGCCACTACGTCTTCGCGCTGTTCATTCTTCAGCAGGAAGCTGATCGGCGCTTCGAAGTACGGCAGGACGAAGTCCCGGCGCCCTTCGGGCGTCAGGTTCGTCAGAGTGACCATTTCGTCGCCGACCGACAGGGGCAGCTGCTGATCGGATGGCGCCGACTGGTAGTACTGTTCGTCGAAATCGGCGGGCAGGAACGGGAATACATCGTCCAACCACTTCTGGTCGTAGGTCCCCGCGTAACGAATGCGCGGCTCCCAGTGGCGGCCGACCGGCCCAAACGACATGGGCCGATAGTTGCCGTCGGGCTGATCCACGACGCTGCCCAGCTCCTCGGTGTTGGGTAGTGGCGAGCCCTCGAGCCACTCGGCGGTGAGATGTTTGTGGAAGCCGCGCCCCGAGGGGTTTTGCATGAACGCCGCATGCTGCGCCGGATCCTCGTGCCGCTGGTCGGTGCCTCCAAAAGCCAGGTCGTAAGTGATTGGCATGGTTATGAACGGCGTGGGCGTAGTCGACCGCGGGCCGCCGTCCAGGAACCACACACGATCGCCAACAACCGTGAATCTCTTGTGCCAGGCGCCAACCTGAATAGCAACAGGCACTCGGTCCGTTGGACGTCCACCGGGGGCATGTGCGCTTCCATTCACCAGAATGTCGCGGCGGTGTTTGCGCAGCGGCAAATCCATTTCATATTTCGGCGCAGACAGTCCTGGTGCGCCGTGAAAGACATCGCTCAGGACGAGCGGCAGCTGCTCTTCATGCAACTGCAGCCGCCCCCCCTGTTCCGCAGGGATGCTGAAGGTACCCTTCACCGCGATGATGAGATGCTCGCGCCCACTGGGCTCGAGGCCCATGGCATAGCCGGCCGCCATCCGGGTTGCGTTGATGAGTTCCACGGGAGCGTTGTCAGTTGATCTGGACTGATCCGCCTTTGATACGGATTACACCGGAGGAGCGGTTGGATACATAGGCGCCTTGAATGAGCACTTTGCCCTCCTTTGTCAGCGTGATGCTTGCCTTGCCGCACCGGAGCACGAGCGATTCTTTCGCGCTGACGGTCAAGCGCTCGCCGTCCGCTTCGACTTCAACCTGCCCAGGCTGGGGCGCAAGGGGCCACGGCTGTTGACGGTTGCGCAACAGTCCCATGACGATCGGCCGCGCGGGATCACCGCCTTCGAACATCAGGACTAGCTGCCGTCCTATGTGGGCACCGTGCAGATCCACGGTGGTTGCGGCTGCTATCGCGGCCGTACCGGGCTGGCCCGGGTACAGAACGAGGGGCGTACGGCCCTCATCGTTAAAACCTATCAGCACACCTGTCAGGACGCCGTGGAACTGTTGGTGCCCGGCCCGATCGCCAGCATCGATGGCCGCTTCTTCTACGGTGCTCATGTCTGTCTCCCTCAAACTCAGTTCTGCAGGATCTTGCTGCCCTTCATCACGATGTCGCTATCGGCCTTGACGTTGATCTTGCCGCTGCCCTGGATCGTGATGTCCTTGCCTTTGATGACGATCGTGCCGTCTTTCTGCATCGATATGCTCGCATCGCCGGTCTTGATCGTGATGGAGTCACCTGCGGTGATGGACAGATTTTTTGACACGGTCAGCGTGTCGTCGTTGCCGACCGTCCCGATACGGCTACCGGCAACTTGCCGCGTCTCATCTCCGCCGATTTTCATGGACCCGTTTGAACCGATGTCGACGGTTTGATCCCCGCCCACGTTGACCGAGCGGTTGACACCGACTTTGGTCGCTTGATCGGCTCCGACCGTGGTCGCCTGCACCGCTCCGACCGTAATGGTCTGCGCGGCGCCGATGTTGACCTCCTGGGCCGCGCCCACACTGATCGTCTCGTTGATCCCAACGTTGTGCGTACGCTGCAAGGCGACCGAAGCCGTCTCGCTCTTGGCCACCGCGATCGACCGGTTGCCGCCGATCGAGATCGTCTCATTGGCCACCACGGTTTCGGTGCGATTGGCCCCGATCGTAATCGTCTCATCAACACCGACCTTCTCGGTGCGGTTGTTCTTTACAGTGATGGTCTCGTCATGCCCGACAGTCTCGGTCCGATCGTGACCGATCGAGACGACCTCGTCGTTCTCAACCGTGACGTCCTGGTCCTTCTCCGCATGAATGGTGAGCTGCTCGGAGCCCTTCTTGTCCTCGAAGCGGATCTCGTTGAAGTTGGCCTCGCCGCCGCCCTTGCTGCTACGGCTCTTGATCCCACTCTGCGTGGCATTGCCCGGCAGGCCGTACGGTGGCATGGAGTCGCCGTTGTAAACTCGGCCGGTGATGATGGGCTGATCGGGATCACCTTCCAGGAAGCTGACAATGACTTCCTGCCCGATACGCGGGATGTGGATGGCACCCCACGCCTTGCCGGCCCAGACCTGGGCAACACGAATCCAACAGGAGCTCTTTTCGTCCTGTTTGCCGTAGCGGTCCCAGTGGAACTGCACTTTCACGCGACCATACTTGTCGGTGAAGATCTCTTCGCCGGCCTTGCCCACGACCATGGCGGTCTGCGCGCCCTGTACCACCGGCTTCGGCGTGCGCCGCTCGGGGCGGAACTGCGTTTTCGCATTGATGGCTTCCAGTGCGACCTCGAATTCCTCGCCGACGGCCACGCCACCGGATTCGTAGGTGTCCACCTTCAGCGTGTAGGTGCACTGGGTTATCAGGTAGTCGATGTTGAGATCTTTGCGTGGGAACTTGTCGAGCTTGAATTTCAAGCCGGTGCCCAGGCCCGCCGCATCGCCGCGCCCCTTCGCAATGAGGTAGGAAGATTGCAGCTCCTGGATACGGACCTTCGCCGTTGCCTCCGACTGGGAGGCTTCGAGTTTGCTCAGCTCGGCCGGGTAGTCGAAGATTTCGTAGTCAGCCTGGTCGTGTTTGCGCGAGATGGTGCTGGTGCCGCTCAGTGACTTGCGCGGCTTCTCGAAGTCGAAGTCGGTCGTCGCGAACGTGGCGGGCAGAACGGCCTTGGTCCATTCCCAGGCGTCCAGGTGATCTCGCTCGCGCCGTGCCCTGGAGCCCGCGGAGGCCGCGGACGAGCTGCTCGAGCTCGAAGACGGGCCTCCCGCTCCTGCGCCACTCGGCGCGTAATACGGAACTGTCTCGTAACCGGGCAGCGTCTCGTGTTTGCCGGGCTCATCCGCAAGCACCATCGTGTGCTTGCCTTCCTCGTGAACGAAGAAGTAGTAGATTCCTTCCTGCTCCAGCAGGCGGCTCAGGAAGTTGAAATCCGTCTCGCGATACTGCACGCAGTATTCCCACGGCTCGTAGGTCCCGGCCAGCTTCAGCTCGTAGTCGGTGAAGCCGTACTGCTTGACGACTTCCTCGAAAATCTGCGGAACCGTCATCTCCTGGAAGATCTTGCAGTCCGCGGTGCGGGTCAGCAGCCAGAACCATGGCCGCACGCTGGCGCGATACTCGTGGTAGTTCTGACTCCAACCGCCGATCGAGAATTCGCTGACGAAGCCATGGAAGAAACGCTTCTTGCCGTTGGACAGCGTCATTCCCACCGACACCTTCTTTCCCAGGATGGCGTCAGGATCGACATCGCTCTTCTCGCTCAGCAGGTCAAGGTCCCATTGAAAAGGCTGGCTCATCGCCTCGCGGCCGTGCATTGCCTTCAGCAGCAGGACGTCCTTGCCGAGAGGGGTCTTCAGCTCGAAGCTTCTGGAGTCGTGACTTGCCACTGCTTTGGTCCTTGGCTTGCTTACGCGAAGGCGTAAGAGAACTCGGCATCCTTGACGGTGACGCCGATGGTTCTGGTGGGTTCGGCAGCCGCAAT
>Ga0070671_100000745_pt1 | contig 23338 bp, 17 predicted proteins | sample KBSS73metaG_FD_65341 | JGI IMG/M metagenome (GOLD analysis project Ga0070671, IMG submission 65341) | Switchgrass rhizosphere microbial communities from Kellogg Biological Station, Michigan, USA - KBS S7-3 metaG | ecosystem: Host-associated > Plants > Roots > Rhizosphere > Soil ...
TCTGGGCAGACGGTACGCCGATCGATTTCAGCTCTCTACAAACCTACAGCGGGGAAAAACTCTCGAATCCGGCCGGAACACTCGGCAGTCCGCTCGCCGGAGCACCCCCCTTCCAGGTCAACCTCCGCGCACGTTATGAGGTCACGCTCAATGGCTACAACGCGTTTGTCCAGATCGGCGCAGTGCATCAGTCACATTCACTCGCTACTACGGATCGGCTGGGGCTCGATCTGCAGGGCAAGTTCGTCGGGTACGACCTGCCGCCTTTTACAAGCTACGACGGGGCGCTCGGCGTCGGACAGGACGCATGGCTCGCACAGCTCTACGCACAGAACCTGACCGATACGCGCGCCCAACTCTATACGAACTACAGTTTGAATTACAAAGCTATCACGGTGAATCGTCCCCGGACCATCGGTGTACGGTTTAGCTACAACTACAGCAGGTAGCCCTCTGCTTCGCAGGGTCTAGCGCGAACGGCAACCCTTGGCCAACTCAACCAACCAACTATGTGCATTCGAGGTCGTTTTTGTCCAGTGGCCGGCAGAATTCGCCCCAGTTCCCAGACGCCCGCCAGTAGTCGGCGAGACCAAGATCGCGAACGAGGTCCTTGAAGCCAGGCAGCTTACGCATGTCTCGTACGATCGGACGCCAGAGGACAAAAGCGAATGAAGGGTCGCTCAACACGCTACGCATCAGCTGGAGCGAGAGTTGTGGATCACCAAAATAGGCCGCCCAGTACGCAAGTTCCGACTGCGCTGTGATGCTCTTCGGGTAGGCCGGATCGGCAGCGGCGCGCCGCAGCTCTGCGAGTGCGGTCCGTGGCTCGCTGAGGTGTGATGCCATTGTGCGGCCAACCATGTCACCAGCGGGCCAATCCGGGCCCGAGATCAACTTTTGAATCTGCGCGCGGTCGCCGCGCACCATTGCCAGCATCAGCTTGTTGAATTCTACGAGAGGTCGCGCGTCAACCAGAGTTGCGCCATGAGCGAGCTCGTCGGCGGCCTGATCAAACTGGCCGACCATTTCATAGGTTATTGCCAAGTCCGCAGGAAATACGGCAAGCAGCGGCTCGTCGACCTTGGCACGGCGCCAATATTCCGCCGCGTCTCGGGGACGGCCGACGTTCGCATAAAACCAGCCGGATTGATACCAGAGGTTCTGCGAGCCGGTTGCAAGATCGCGGGCCTTTTGTAGCCGACCCTCTGCGTCCGCCCAATCTCTTCGATGCATCGACATTACTGCCGCTGCAGCCTGAACCGACGGCAACTCAGGAGCGAGCTTCAGGGCACGGGAGCTCGCCTGAAGCGCCTTCGCGTTCCATTCTGCGCCGCCTCGCTCCGGGACCTGGCCGGCACTCTGGTAGATCAAGGCCAATTCGCTCCACGCGAGTGCAAAGCCTGGATCGAGCCTGACAGCGCGCTCCAACTGCCCGAGGCCCTGCCGGACCTCAGCTGCCGTTTCGGAGAGAATGAGTGGTTGCGCGGCCAGATAGGCGTCGTATGCTTCAAGGTCGCGCGTGCCGCCCCTGTCGAGTGAGCGAGCGTACCAACGGGCTGTGTGAACGTCGTCTGCGCTCAGCGTCACGCTCAGGGCTACCGCCACGGCCTTGGCAACCTCGTCCTGAATCGCGAACACGTCGCCGAGTTTCCGGTCGTACTCATCGGACCAGACACGCGTACCGTTGGAATCGACGAGCTGTGCAGAGATGCGCAGTTGCTCTCCCGCCTTGCGGACGCTGCCTTCGAGGATGTATCTGACACCAAGGGCTTTCCCGATGGTGCGCAGATCCCCGATCTTGCCCTTGAACGAGAAGGCGGAGGTCCGGCCGGTTACATGCAAACCGGGTAGTCGGCTCAGCTGACCCGAGACCTCCTCCGACAGGCCATCGGCGAAATACTCCTGATCCTTATTAGGACTCATGTCCTCAAATGGTAGGACGGCAATCGTCGGTACCGCTACGAGCAGCGACGCATTGCCCTGCGTACGGCTCTCTTGTGGGGCCGCGCGGAAAGTGCGATGCAGTAGGCGATAGCTGAGCGTCAGGACGAGTGCCGTGCAGGCTGCGAAACCGACAGCTCGTAGTGCGCGGGCCTTGAAGCATTGCCCACCGTTAGCGCCGGGCATGCCAGCGACCGATGTCGTCCCTGCTTCCGGCTCGGGCGTCGCCGAAACGCGGGATACTTCGGCGCGTAGCGGTTCAACCGACGCGACCAGGCGATAGCCGCGACCGCGCACCCCGGCGATGTATCGCGGTTGCTTTGGATCGTCCTCCAGTGCGTTCCGGATCAGCTTGATGCGCTGACTCACCGCTTCGGGCCCGACGACCAGGCCGGGCCACACCTGCTGCATAAGCGACTCGATTGACACGATATCCGGCGCATTGCGAATCAGCGTGGCGAATAGATCGAATGAGAGCTTTGCAAGCGGGATATCGTGTCCTTCGCGTGTCACACGCTCGCGTTGCATATTGACGATGAGATCACCAACGCAATACTCGATCGCCTGCGCAAGCGATTCACCGGCGCCGTCCGAGGATCCTGTCACTCGCGCGCCTTGTTCCAGCGAACAAGATCGGTGGGGCCGATCGGCCTCCATTGAGAACTCCCGCACCCGAGCCGAGCACAGCAGATCGGCAAACTATACTCCGGGCCTCGGGTAAAGCACCCGCGATCCAACAAGTCCATCACGAAACGTCAGTTAACCATCACGGAGAATCACGCACGCGTCATGCATCTCCGCCACCGGCTCGATAGCGTGCGAGCCGTGCCATTGCCTACCAGCGGAGAGCTATCATGTCTTCCCAGAACTACCTTTGTTCAACACGGGCTATTGCCGCAATCGCTGCTCTCGCGTGCGGCACAGGCATTGTTGCGGCCGCGCCCCCAACGGGTAGTCACGTGCCATCGAGGGCAGTGCGATTTGCAGATCTGAATCTCGCCTCTGAAAAGGATGTTGCCACTTTGTATCACCGCATCCAATGGGCAGCGCGCCTCGTTTGCTTGGACGCGACGTTCATGTCGGACCCAGCGCGAGTACGAAAACTCGAGCTGTGCATTGATGCGACAGTGGAAAGAGCCATCGGCGATGTGAATCGCCCCCCGCTCACAGCACTGCATCGCAGCAAAACAAGACACGCGGTGGGCAACTTCTTCACGGATTCTTCGCGCTGATTCCCGGCAGTGCGGCAGTAGCTGTGGCCCTTACCCTGACGGGATTCTCGGCACACGCGAGTTGTACGGATCCGAGGGTGCCGGCTCAGCAGGGTGTAGCTCACCAGATGGCCCCGCTATTTCGTCAAGGGGCTGTGGTCGGCAATGATGCTGACAAGACGCGCGTCGGCGATAGGATCGTTGGCACCTGGCTAGTAACGTACACGGGGCCCCTGGTCGGAGAGGCTTTCACCCAGTGGCACAGCGACGGGACGGAATGGGAGAACATCAACTATCCGATTCTGGGCGGAACCATCTGCATGGGTGATTGGAAGGCGATAGGTGATCGGCATGTGCGCCGGTCCCACACCGGCTGGCTCTACACGAACGGCCTTCTATCCGGGTACTTCACCGAGACGGAAACTGATGAAGTGGCGCGCGATGGTGCTTCGTATACCGGCATCAACGATGCGAAGTTCTACGATCTTGACGGCAACATGTTTTCCGAAGCGACGGGCACGGCAGTAGCCAAGCGCATCTCGCCGCCTTAGGTCCTCGTGAGCTGCGGCAGGCCGTGCTGCAGTTGTATGTCGTCACAGTGCGGCAGCCGGCACTTCTACCCGGCTGCCGCGCCAGCCACCTGACGCAACTCAACAGGGCACGGATGCCGCGTTCCTTGCCCACCTGAATCGGCTTCCGGCACTTTCCCGAACGGCGTACCATCCACGCTCATATAGCTCATTCGAGAGCAAGCGATCGGTTTCGCACCAACAAGGAGAGAGCAATGGCGGACCAGGTCCAATGGCACCTTTCCGGTGACTATTTCGAGAATTGCAGCTGCAACGTCCTGTGTCCGTGCCTGGTGTCGGCAGCCGCCCCCCTCACCTCGCAACCGACCGAGGGCTTCTGCAACGTGCCGCTGCTTTTCCACATTGACAGCGGCCGCTATGGCGACGTCGCGCTCGACGACCTCAACGTGGCGGTCATGCTCCATGCGCCTGGGGTGATGGCAGAGGGAAATTGGTCGGTGGCCGCCTATATCGATCAGCGCGCCGACGACAGGCAGACCGAGGCCCTGGGTGCGATTTTTACCGGCGCCGCCGGCGGACCCATGGCTGCGTTCACACCGCTGATCAGCACGAACCTGGGAGTGAGCAAGGTCCCGATCACATTCCGGATCGACGGCAAGACGCGCTCCGCGGAAATCCCGGGCATTCTGCGCATGTCCGTCGATCCGCTGCCGACCATGCATCCCAGCGGCGAGATGTGGGCGAACCTAGGCCATCCGGTCAGCCCCGACAAGATGGCGCTGGCCGTCGGCGCCACCGGCAACACGTATAACGATCACGGCATGCGCTGGGATAATTCCGGTAAAAACGGCCTCTACGCGTCCATCCGCTGGTCGAATCAGTCGTGAAGCATGTCTCCCCGCACGGTTCGTCGGCCGGGCCGGTGAGATTCACGCCATATGACCGATGACGCCTTGGAAACGGTGCTGCGGCGGGAACGGCTCCTCGTTGCGGGCGCCCTCGGGGCGATTGTTGTGCTTGCGTGGGCCTATGTGTTTTGGCTCGCCGCCGATATGAACAGGGGCGCCATGGACATGAACGGGTTCCGCATGGTTCCTGCTGGCATCGGACTCATGGCACCGGCCGCCGCACCATGGAGCGCCGTCGAGTTCGCCTTCGTGTTTGCCATGTGGGCGGTCATGATGGTCGGCATGATGGCGCCGTCTGCAGCGCCGATGATCCTCCTATACGCTCGCGTCGGCCGGCAGGGAAGGATCGCGGGTAAGCCGCTCGCCGCAGCCGGCTGGTTCGCCGCCGGTTACTTCCTGGCCTGGATCGGCTTCTCCCTGGCGGCAGCGCTGGTCCAATGGGTGTTGGAACGCGAGGCCCTGCTCGATCCCCGCATGGCAAGCGCCAACAACACGGTCGGAGCGATCGTGCTGATCGCGGCGGGCGTCTACCAGTGGACGCCGCTCAAGGACGTTTGCCTCACCCAATGCCAGACACCGTTCGGATTCCTGATGCGCCACGGCGGCTTTCGTGGCGATGTGCCGGGATGCCTGAGGCTGGGGCTGCGCCACGGAGCCTATTGCGTAGGCTGCTGCTGGGTCCTGATGGCGCTCCTGTTCGTGGTCGGCGTAATGAACGTTCTCTGGATCGCGCTCCTGGCGCTGCTTGTGCTTCTGGAGAAACTTACGCCACGGGGACGGTGGGTCGCGCGGGCCGCCGGGGTTGCCAGTGTCGCCGCGGGAGTCTGGATGGCGTGGCCGCACGCACCGCTTGGAGAGCGATTTGATCCCCTCGCCTAATGAAATCCGTCGCCGCACTTTTTCGGCGTATGCACCGTGTACGCCCTACTCAAGGCCACGACGGAAATTACGATCCACACCCCGACCACTGCGATTGCGAGTAACGTGTCCATTGAACGCCTCCTGATCCAGTGCGGCACATCGCTTGACCGCTCGCGATGGCCGCCTCTCGTTGATGTTCCCGGCTAACACCCAACGGGTGCAATGCAACTATGCGGGTAGCTGCGCCGGCAACCAAATACACTCTTTGAGTGTCACTTTAGTTTTTCTTATCTACTAGTGACGGTGCGCCTCCATTTGCCGCAGACTGGATGCGATGACCGCATCACATCACACCCCGCTCAAGATCGGCGAGTGGCGCGTCGATCCATCCCTGGATGAGATCACGCGCGAGGGAAAGACCGTAAAGCTCGAACCACGCGCGATGCGCATACTCGTGTGTCTGGCCGAGCATGCGGGGCAGGTCGTCAGCGTCGAGCAGCTGCTCGACGCGGTCTGGAAAGACGTGGTGGTGACACCGGATTCGGTGTACCAGGCAGTGGCGGCGTTGCGGAAGGCGCTTGGAGATGACACGAAAGAGCCTGCCTACATCGCCAACGTGCTGCGGCGCGGTTACCGTCTTCTTGCGCCAGTTACTCCCTGGGTCGCCCCACCCCCGTTTGCGGGTACTGGTCCTCCTTCGTTCGTCGAGCCATCTGGGCCGCCTCCCACAGACGTACCAGTCAAGCGCTCGGTTGCTCCCTGGGGCGCATGGATAGTGTTGGCTATCGCAATCGTCTGCGTTGGAGGGCTCGTTGCCCGCAACTTCGTTGGATCTCGCGAAGCTCAGAACAGCCTGCATCCCATGAAACCCGAAGTGCCTGGAGTGGACGCACCGTGGATCGTCGTACTGCCGTTTCTCGATCTGAGTAGCAGCAAGGACCAGCAATATTTCGCAGATGGATTGACCGAGGAACTCATCGAGCGTCTGTCAAAGGTTCCCCGATTGCGCGTTGTGGCACGCACATCGTCGTTCTATTTCAAAGGTCGGCAAGCCACGGTGGCAGAGATTGCCAGAACCCTTGGAGTTGCGTATCTCCTTGACGGTAGCGTACGCAAGTCAGGTGACACGCTGCGGATAACTTCGCATCTCGTGCGCGCCCACGACGGGCACGATTTGTGGTCTGAGACCTACGACCAACCGATAAAGGACGTCTTTAGGGTCCAGGATCAAATCGCAGGTGCCGTAGTGCAGGCGCTGAAACTGTCCATTGTGACGAGCCCCTCGCAAGGCGTTCCTATTTTCACTACGAACGCGGATGCGCACATGGTGTATCTGCGGGCACTTGCACATCTCAACAATGCGACCAGTAGCGACTACGACGCTGCTGAGTCCGAGTTGCATTCGGTACTGATACTCGATCCGCGATTCGCCACAGCCTGGGCCGTTCTCTCTATGGTGACGATCTGGAAGTTTGAAGACCGCGCTTCGAATCCGACGGTCGAGGCATGTACCAGGGCCCGCGACACCGCCGCCCGCGCGCTGCAGCTCGATCCGTCCCTGTCGCTTTCGCATCGCGCCAAGGGGATCGTTCTGCAAACCTGCGACGAGAATTTTCAGGCAGCCGAAGCCGAATTCAAGCGGGCACTTGAATTACACCCCGACGATTCACTGGTGCTCATGTCGCAGGCGCGTCTTGCCGATCAAATGGGTCGCACTGAGCAAGCGATCAAGTTAGCGCTACAGGCGACGGCAGCAGATCCCCTGAATTTCTGGACTTTCGCGGCGCTTGGCGACGTGTCGTTGTATGCGGGTCACGTGGCAGAGGCCGAGGCGGCCTATCGCAAGGCCGTGGACATTGATTCTTCGGCTGCCTTCATTCACAGCTCATTGGCAATAGCGCTGCTCACCAATCATAAGCCGGCCGAAGCGGTTGCGGAATCAGAGCGTGAGCCTGAACCGCAATATCGCGCGATTCTCTTGCCGATTGCGCTCGATGCAGCAGGCCGCCACAGCGATGGGGAGCTGCACCTGGCAGAGCTGAAACTCCGCTACGGCGAAGAAAACGCTGATTGGGTTGGCTTGTTCTATGCGTGTCGCCATGATCCGGATAACGCCATGCAGTGGCTGCGCATCTATGCAGCGAAGCACACACACTGGATGCGTTACCAACCGTATCTGCAGGAGTGCTTGAGAACCCTCGAGTCCGACCCGCGATATCAATTGCTCGAGCAGCAGATGAAGCTGGCGAAGCCGCAAGTCGGGCTGCAGCCACGTTAGGATGTAGTCACCCAAGCACCACCACTGACATCTAAGGAGCTGTCTTTCTCGCGTTTCCCGCTTTCATCTGCCGCTGCAGCGCCTGGTAGCTCGGATCGGACGCAATGTTCTTGAAGCAGGCCATTCGGTTCGATAATCCCGCCCTTACCGGTATCCGCTCACCTTCCGCGCCGAGAGTGTCGAATTCCCCAACGTGCATTTCGGCGTACTTCCTGAACCACTGGATCGCCCGAGCGGCATCATGTCGGCATGCATAGAACAAAGCGACCTCCTTGGGATGATCGCCGGCAAATTGCAATTCGTAGACGGCGATTTCGCGGTCCGCATCGCTCTTTCTTCCCGCCGCGTCCAGCGCCATGGACAGAGTCAATTGTCGCCATTGCGCATCCGGTTCCCGCTGCGCCTCTGCAATCGCCTCGAGCGGCTTATTCACGGACAGCAATGCGTTCGCCAACAGTGCGTGCAGTCCTGAAGTTCTCGGTTGGACAGTGACCGCCTCACGATACGCTGCTTCGGCTTCGTGTAGGTGACCGGCGCGCGAAGATGCGTCTCCGAGAGCGGCGAAGTCCCAGGCGTTTAGGGGATCCCGTGACACCGCCCGTTGCGCCACTTGGAGCGCCTCATCAAGTCGCCCAGCGTCAATTGCGAGCCACGTCAAGGACCGCAAGGCATCCGACCCTCCCACCTCCAGCTCGAGTGCTTGATTGAACTGCGCCTCGGCCGCCGTGAAGTTGGAATCGCAGAATTGGAAGACAACACCTACGGCGCGATGCGCGATTGCAAGACGTGAATTGAGCTTGAGGGCTTGATCCGCGGCTGCACGAGCGTGCGCGCATGCCCCTGCAGTCGGGGAATCACGCATATCAAACTTCCAAATAGTAACCAAGGCGAGCTGCGCCCAGGCGGCGGCGTATTGAGGATCCAGCGCGAGCGCTGAATGCGCGTGCTCCACGGCTGCATCATAATCATCCACTCCGTTACTCACTACATTCGATCTCGCGCGCAAATAGTGCGAGTAGGCCTCGATGTTTTCGGTCGGTGGATCTTGTGGCATGTCGTGGCTGATGAGGGATAGCTCGAGTACCTGCACCACCGCGCCGGCGATCTCATCCTGAATCTTGAATACGTCGGTCAGCGGCCGGTCGAATGTCTTGGACCAGACCTGGTAGCCGCTGTCGACCCGGACGAGCTGTGTGGTAATCCGCAGCGTGTTGCCCGATTTGCGGACACTACCTTCAAGTAAATGCGCAACACCGAGCGCCTTCGCAATCTCGGGAACGCTCGCCTGCTTATCTTTGAAATAAAAGGACGATGTTCTTGCCGGCACGCGAAGACCCCTAACCCTAGCCAGGCGGTCAATGAGCTCCTCCGACAGGCCGTCCGCGAGGTACGCCTGATCCTTCTGGTCGCTCATATCGACAAACGGCAGCACGGCGACCGATGGTTGGGCGGCGTCGAACGTGACTGCTGTTGTTTCTTCCCCAGAGGTTGCGGCCCGTTGCGGCCAAAACTTCTTGGCTATTGGATAACTGATGACCATCATCGCGGCACCGATAAAGAGGATCCAGGGCCACGGAAGGTGCGAGCGGGTCGTCGCTGGGGTTACCGGGACCGGGACAGGGGTCACTCGAGCAGCCGGCCTATCGGTTCCAGGGCCCGCCGATGCGTCAAGACTTGGAGCCACCGGCGCAACCAGCCGGTAGCCGCGGCGCAGCACATTGATGATGTAGACCGGCTCCTCCGTTCCGTCGGCCAACGCCCGCCGCAGCACCGCAACGGCCTGATAGACGGAGTCCGGCGTCACAATGACATCTTTCCAGACTGCCTCCAGCAGCTGGTCAACGCTCACAACCTCGCCGGCATGTTCGGCGAGGTGAACGAGAACCTGCATCACACGCGGTTCGAGCTTGATGGTCTTTCCGTCCCTGGAAATCTCATCGAGCGCGCGATCCACGCGCCAGGCGCCAATTCCAAGTAGTCCGCTTGCCGCGATGACCATCGCCTGCGCACTCCTACAAGTGCCTGAGCAACCTGGCATTTCTTTGTCCGAAAGACACCTTCGGCGCGTCTTTGGCACTTCCTCAGCCCCTGTTCAACGCGCCCTCAGGACTTGAGCCAGTCCGCGCGAGCACGCTGCCGTCGCCGCTGCGAATTCACAGTCACAACTCGGAGATGTAAATGAAAGCTGCAACACAACTGGCCCACGCATCCTGCCTCAAGGCCCACATCCGCACCACCGCCCTGCTCGGCCTATGCGCCCTCGCATCCGCCACCGCCGTGGCGGGCGGGCAGCCTGATCCCTCTGTCACCCGGAGCGGAAAAGTATCACTCGCGGATCTCAACCTTTCGACGCCCGAGGGCGCGAACGCTGCCCGTGATCGGCTTCGCCAGGCCGCCCGGCGCCTATGCGCCCGAGTCGCAGACGAACTCGACCTGTCGCATCAGGCGAACTACGTAGCCTGCGTGGACGAGAGCTTGGCCGTGGCGCTGCGGAAGATTACCGAGGCTGCCACCGCGACCGCATCAAACACCACGGTGCAGACTAGCGCCGGTCCGAAGACGACCCATCAGCCCGTGCATTCCGCGGCGGCAACAGCCCCCCAACCGGCGTCTAATCCCTAACCGAATAGCGAAATCCCGGCTGGCCAGGGGCTAACGAAGTCATCTCAGTTGCGCACGCCGCCGCGCAACTGAGATGACACACACGAGGAGATTCGCGCGCTCACTCGCACAGCCGCTCGACCTTGGGTCCCAAATGCACAAAGACCGCTACCAAACGTATTCGAGCTGAGCCCAGAATTTACGCGTATCGCGCGCGATCGCGGCGGGCGTGGCGGCGGCAGCGTTGTAATCGGCGTATTTCAGTAACGCCGTGAAATGATGCCACTTCCCACTCAGCGCAACGTCGCATTCCGAGCCGTAGCCGACGCTGATTCTCTCCGCATCAAAGTGATGGTAGACCACAGTGGCCGAAAAAGAGCTCAATCCCCACAGCCCGGTTCGGTTCCAACCGAGGCTGCCGTAGGCATCCTTGATCCCGTTGGCGGGAGTCGTCAGAAACTTGTCGGCCCAACCCTCAAACGCGTGCAATGTCGCCAGCGGTGTGGCAAAGCCGATCGTGCCGTTGCCCTGAAGAACCTCATCGCCTGCTGCAATCTTGAAACCAGCCAGGCTGGCATTGATCTCGCCCAAGAAGTAGTCATTGCTGAACGTGAATGGGTTGTCACCACGATTCTTCTGCCAGGCATATGCCACTGTGTAGCCCAACTTGATTACGGAAACAGGCCGCTCGCCCGCGAAGCGGCCGCCGTAAGTGGACGTTGAGCCACGGCGCGGATCGAGAGCGCCGGTCAACCCGGAACTCGGGTCGAAGTCGAGCAAGTACGCGAAGGCACTCAACTTGCCAATCGGGAACTGGTAACTGACATTCGCCAGATAGTTGTCGCCCTTGTAAGTTCCCTGCGGCGAGTCGACACCGTACACGCGATGTACTCTGTTGAGAAAGGCCAAGTCCAGCGCCAGGTGCGCGAGAGGTTTGTTCACGACTCGCACGGCATCGTAGGTCACTTCGTTCTGCCGCCAACCACTGTTGCCGACAAACCGTTGATCGTCGAGGATGATGCGCTGACGGCCGACGGTCACCGCAGTGGCGGGCAATGAGGTGTTGGTGATTGCCAGCCGGTTCAGAACATAGTTCTCCGGATCGGCTACGACAGGGTACTGAATATAACTGGCCACTGCGTTGTCGGGCCGATAGCTGCGGTCGAGACGGAACATCGCCTCGCCCTCGATGAGCACGCTGGTATCGAGGAACTTACCAGTCTCTGCACCCAGCCGCGCGCGCAGCGTCTCGGCGTTGGCATTCTCGGCAATTCCGGTTTGTTCGACCTCCTCGTAACGAACACGCACGTCGATCAACGGGCGGGTCTGCGCCAGCGCAGCCTGGAGGCTACCGGGCTCGCTTCCAAAGGCAAGGCGGCCAGCCAACAACGACCACGCGCCCAGCGCGAACAACACGGGCACGGCCCGCAAAAATTCGCGGGCCTTGGGCCTCCGCGCACGTTTCCGAATGCTCTTGTTCAAATGTATGCAACCTCTGCGTCCCTTTTCAGGACGCAAAAAAAAACGCCGGCGGTATGTCGCGCTCAGACCTTGTAGGCTTGAGGTGAGCGCGGATACCGGCGGCGTTGCCGTTGGCCCTGCTGTGGGCAAGAATTGTTACGATCGATCAGATCAATCGAATCGTTTCAGTCCCGGGCGTTGCAACTGGAATGCCAAGTCCAAGCATTTGGGCGTGCGATATCCTCAGGAGGTAGGTTTCGCGCGAATACCATCAGCAGGAATTCGAGCTTTTTTCAGCAAATAGAGCCCGGCCACACGCGTCGCACAGAACCCTGCACATAGCGCCACGGCCGTGCGCTTGGGCACCTTGCATGCCCTTTTCAGGCAGTCTAGTGAACCGTAATGGTGCAGGCCTGTATGCTATTGCACAGTTGTGTCACAAGCGAATCAGCCGCTGCTGCGCGCCGGCTCCACAGCCAAAATGCTCGCCAAAGCGTGCGGATCCACCGGCTTGACCCAATGCAGATCGATGCCAGCATGTTGGGTACGCACCCGGTCCTGCTCCCGGCCCCAACCAGTCAACGCGATAATTCGTATTGTTTTGCCCCACGGCTGTGAGCGGATCTTCCGGCTCGCTTCCAACCCGTCCAGGCGCGGCATGCCCAGATCCATCAGGATCACCTCCGGGCGAAACAACTCCGCGAGCACTACAGCTTGATGTCCATCCTTTGCCGTGCGTACTTCGTGACCTTCCTGCTGTAGCCACAATGTCAGTGAGCTCGCAGCGTCCGCGTTATCGTCGGCAACCAGGACGCGCCGTCGAACGATACCAACCACCTTGGGCGATGCCACCACCCCTCGAGGCGCGGACTCGCGACGGTCCAGGCGAACAAGCGCAGGCAATCGGATCGTGAACTTGCTGCCCGTCCCGATCCCGTCACTGTAAGCGCTCACGGTGCCGCCGTGCATTTGTACGAGACTTTGCACTAGAGCAAGCCCTATCCCTAACCCTCCATCGGATCGATCCCGACCGGAATGCACTTGAGAGAACATCTCGAAGATGCCGGCGAGCGATTCGGTCGGTATGCCGATACCGGTGTCCGTTACGCTGATAAGTGCGTCGTCGCCCGCACGCTCCAGCGTCAAAATGACCCGCCCTCCGTCCGGTGTGTACTTCGCGCTGTTGGACAGGAGATTGGAAATAACTTGCGCGAGACGGTGCACGTCCCCATCGACGGCGAGTTGCTCATCAAGGGAGCGGACGATCAACTCATGACCTCGCGCCTCTATCAACGCGCGCGAAGCTTCGACCGCCACATTCACCGCTTCGCGCAGCATGACGGGCTCGCGGCGTAATTCCAACCTGCCGCGCGTGATGCGGTTGAGGTCCAAAAGGTCATCGACCAGCCGGACCAGGTGGCTTATCTGCCGTCCCATCATGTCGGTAATCCGACCCATGGCCGGGTTACCCGCGGCCATCGGTCGAAGTATCTCCAGGCCATTTCGCAGCGGCGCCAGCGGGTTTCTGAGCTCATGCGCAAGTATCGCGAGGAACTCATCTTTACGCCGATCCGCCTCGCGCAGTTGCTCGGCAGCCTCCCTCTCCCCGCGGACGTCGCGCACTTCAACGATCGTGCCGATCACTCGCGCGTGCTCGTCGCTGATCGGGCTGGCCGTGAAGGCGACCGGGTAGAAGGTGCCGTCCCGGTGCACAAAGATTTCTTCACCCTGGCGCTGCGCGTTCTCGAAGATGTATTGATGGATCGAGCAGTCCTCGGCAGGATAAACGCTGCCGTCAGGCCGGCTGTGGTGAATCACCTCGTGCAGCGTCCTACCCTTCGTTTCCTCGAAGGTATAGCCGGTCAGCCGTTCGGCGGCCGCATTCATGTAGACACAATGCCGGTCGCAATCCATGAGAAAGACTGCGACAGTTGCGTTGTCCAGCACTGCGTTGAGCCGCCGTTCGCTCTCGCGCAGCGCGGCCTCGATTCGGGTGCGCTCCGCGATCTGCCTCTGTGCCGCCTCATAAAGGCGCGCGTTGTCGATCGCAATGGCGGCGTGAGCGGCAATGCTCACGGCGAGCCGCTCAGTCCGATCGTTGAAAACCCCGGGACTCGGATGACCAAAAAGCAACCCGCCGAGTACCTCGCCCAGCCGCGACATGACCGGCACGGCAAGATAGCTGCGTACGGTCAGATGACCCTGAGGCATCCCATGATGGGGCGCATTGTGACCGTACCGTGGGTCCAGAGTAATGTCGTCCGAGCGCACGACAGATTCGCCACGGAAGGTCGGTCCGAAGACCGTAGTGTTGCGCGGCATCGAGAAATGCGCGAACGCCTCGCGTGAGGCACCTGAGAGCGTGTAGAGGCGGTATGCCTCGCCGTCCTCATTGCGCACGTTATAGAAGAATGCCCCGAACGCCGCCCCGAGCAAATCGGTTGCAGTATCGGTTACCTTCTGCACCGCACGTTCGACATCAAGTTCGGCGGACACCGCGCGACCGACACGATTCAGCGCCTCGAGCGTGTGCGCCTCTTCCGAAAGGACCTGCGTAGCACGTTTGGCGTCATCTATGTCTGTACCTGTGCCGTACCAGTCAGTAATGCTCCCGGCCTCATCATGCGCGGGTAAGGCTCGACACAAGAACCAGCGATAGACCCCGTCGTGCCGACGAAACCGGTATTCAGCTTCGTAGGGTTCGCCGCTCGCAATGGCGCCCGTCCAGATCGACGCCGCACGGGCCCGGTCATCGGGATGCAGTACCTGCAGCCAGCGATCGCCGAGAAGGCTCTCGGCCTCCAGACCCGTGAACGACTGAAAGCGCCCGTTGATGTAGATATTGCGCCCTTGGTTATCCGTCACGAACACGATCGCGGGCAGGGATTCGGCCAGAATCCGGATACGTTGTTCGAGATTCGGTAGCGCGCGTGTCGACAATGCCTGCTTCCCTCGATCATAGCGATGGCTAACATCTGCGTTCCGCCGACAGCGTGCTCCGGCGCAAGGGCTTGGTCAAGAGCGTCGCTGCTCCTGAAGGTTATTGCTACCATGTTGTCGCAGAACGCATACAACACTCACAGTGTTTCAAGCCACTGCAACAGCCAGGCGGGGTTTGACTACTCCTGGTGCCGAGTCACGAGTGCCGCGTTGGCTGTAGATTGAGCATCTCTTCCACGACGGTGGGAACGACCTTCCGGATGGTGATCTGCGGCAACTCGCCGTCCAGCCGCTCGGCGCACACCGCAAGCAGATGCTCGCGTCGTGGCCGGAACTGCCAGAGGAACCACCGGCTGGCCTCATCTTCCAACTGCGGGTCAATCGTGAGACGCACCCCCCGCTCGCTTGGGTATTCGAAGCTGAACCGGTCGAGCGCCAGGGACAATCCCATACCGCGTGCTTTGATATAGGACTCCTTGAACGTCCAGTACTCCCAGAACCGATCCGGCTGCCGCTCATGTGGGAGGCCGGACAACTCGGTTGTCTCAGCCGGGGAGAAGAAGCGGTTGGCCACGCCAATCGAGGCCTGGCGCGCCTCGATATTCTCGACATCGATGCCCAGCGCTCGGCCACGGGTGACGCCCAGAGCGATCAAGCCGCGCGTGTGTGAAATGTTGAAACACAGATCGCCGCTGGCCGCACCGAGGTTCGCAACCTCCGGACGTCCATAGCCATTTATGGCGAACACCCAATCGGCCGGCGCAATAGCCTCGTATCGCGACAACACCGTGCGTACCATCGCACGGGTGACGAGATGGCGCTTTCGATCGTCGGCAAAGTAGAAGCGCTGTTCCTGTGCCCGCTCCGCCTCGGTCAGGAATTGGCGCAGCTGCGTTAGCAGAGGCTCGCCGATGATCTCATCGTAGAAGGCCAGCCAGACATCTATGTCGCGCATCAAATCTCATCGCTGCGATCGGTCTGCCGGTCCAGTATAGCGTGTCACGCCGCACGGGGGCTCAGGACGACCGCCGTTCGATCTCCTTGGCGAGCTCTGCGAGATCCGTATTTTCCTCAATGGAGATCTCGATCGGACCCTCCCGGTGCGTGGCCGAGGATGCGGGGCGCATCCAGTCCTTCTTCTGCTCGATCCAACGCTGATAGCGGTCGAATGTCCACATGCCATCCTCGCCGCCCGCCTGAATCACATTTGCGATCTGACTGAGCTGTCCGGAGCGAATCGTGCCCTTGGCTGCAATGTTTGCCAACAACACTTCGCAACGCGGAATCCGCAGTTGCTGTGCCTCGAGGTAATCCAACCGCTGGCAGATCACACCGACGAGGCAGTCGGCGAGCTGGGCGCGGATGCTGCCTTGTATTTCCGCAGCAAAGGACATGCAGATCCGGCTCAGAGCTTCGATGCAAGTGGCGGAATGCAGCGTCGCCAACACGAGGTGCCCGGTCTCCGCGGCATTCAACGTCAGGCGCATCACCTCCGGGGTACGCATCTCGCCGATCACGAGCACATCGGGATTCTCGCGCAGCGCGTCAATGATCGCCTGCTCGAAGCTCGGAGAATGTGTCGGAATTTCGCGCTGCCGGATGAAGGAGCGGCGGTTTGCGAAGACATACTCGAGCGGACTTTCGAGCGTGATGATGTTGCGCGCGCGCGAGCTGTTGATTTCCTCGATCAAAGCGGCGAGTGTCGTGGACTTCCCCGAGCCGGTCGGCCCCGATACCACGACGAGGCCCGTGGTCGCCTCAACCAGCCTGCTCAACTGCGGGTGCAGATTGCAGGCCCGCAATCCGCTGACCGCGGGGCTCAGCAGGCGTATCGCGACAGCGACTCCGCGGATGGTTCGGAATACATTGATCCGGCAGCGGACGCCACCGGTCGCCAGCGAAACATCGGCTGAGCCCCGAGCTGCAAATTGCTCCCACGCCTCGGCACCGAGCAAGCTCTGCGAGATTTGCTCCACGTACGCTGCCGGCAACGGCTCAGCAATTGCGAGCAATTCTCCCCTGATGCGCGCAACGGGCGCTGTTCCCGCCTCGAGGTGCACATCACTCGCACCGAGCTCCCGGCCCTTCTTGATCCAGGCCTGAAGGGTCATATCCGCCCGGCTCCTCTCAATTCGGTTGCCCATGTGAAGTCCCTCGACTTGATTTACCTTAATTGCGGTTGCGCCGAACCTTGAACGCCTCGGCGCTCAAGCGCACTGCAACATGGCCGATACGCACTGATTGGCCAAGGTGGCCTCCCGGCGGTGCCTTTTCCTATGGTCGGTACATACAACCCGTGGCTGGTCCTTCTTTCAATAGCCGTCGCTATCTTCGTTTCGCACACGGCGCTCACTCTGTCCGCGCGGGTCGCGAGCAGCACGCATAAGCCCACTGCCCGGCTTTGGCTGACCGGGGGCGCTGTGTCGATGGGCTGCGGCATCTGGTCGATGCATTTCGTGGGCATGCTGGCCCTTTCCTTGCCAATCGCGCTCTCTTATGACATCGCGACCACCCTCGCCTCGCTCGCGATTGCCATCGGGCTCTCCGGCTTTGCACTCTCCATCGCGAGCCGGCCGCAGATCAGCATGCGGCGGCTCGCAATCGGCGCCGTCGTAATGGGCTTAGGTATCTGCGGAATGCACTACTCGGGCATGAGCGCAATCGAGATCCTGCCCGTCATAACCTACGAGCCCGGCCTGCTGCTCGCCTCCGGCCTCATCGCGGTGGCTGCCTCCTTTGCTGCTTTGTGGCTGTTCTTCCGGCTGCGCAGGGGCCGCTCGCGGCAAATGAAGCTTGCCAGGCTTGGCGCCGCAGTCGTCATGGGTCTTGCGATCAGCGGCATGCACTACACCGGCATGGCGGCATCCCGCTTCGCGGCGGGCTCCTACTGCACCAGTGGAGCCGCTCCGAATAACAACTGGCTCGCGATCACGATTGCGGTGATTGCACTGGCTGTCCTGACAATCACGACAATCCTGCTGCTTTACGATGCACATCTGGAGACGCGGACTCGCAAACACAACGAGCAGCTGCGCCAGGCGAACGTACAGCTGCAGCACGTCGCGACGCATGACGCGCTGAGCGGGCTGCCCAACCGGCTGCTGCTGGCCGATCGCATGGAGCAGGCCATCGCGCACGCCGAACGGCACCAGACGAACTTCGCGGTCTTTGTCGTGGATCTCGATCGCTTCAAGTCAATCAACGACTCGCTCGGCCACCTGGCCGGCGATGCGATGTTGAAAGAGGTAGCGCGGCGCCTCGCCCTGGTTTTGCGCAAAGCTGACACGCTGGCGCGGCTCGGGGGCGACGAGTTCGTGCTGATTCTCAACGAGATCTCACGGCCTCAAGACATCGAGTCGATCGCCGGCAAGGTACTGGCGGACATAGAAACGCCGGTAAAATTGTCCGATCTCGAGCTGCACACGTCCGCAAGCATCGGTATCAGCATCTATCCGGAAGACGGCTCGGATGCGCAGACCCTGCTGCGGCATGCCGATGCAGCGATGTATCACTCGAAGAAGAGCGGCCGCAATGCGTACCAGTTCTTCGCGCCGGCGATGAACGCATTCGCGCGCGAGCGGCTCGAGCTGGAAAACGGGCTGCGCCGCGCCCTTTCGCGCCAGGAGTTCGTCCTGCACTACCAGCCGAAAGTGGATGTGCGCACCGGTAGAATCGACGGCGCCGAGGCACTCATTCGCTGGCGGCACCCCTCGCGCGGCATGACGATGCCGTTGGACTTCATCCCGCTCGCGGAGGAAACCGGGCTCATCATCCAGATCGGCGAGTGGGTCCTGCGGGAAGCGTGCCGGCAGGCTTACGCGTGGCAGGCGGCGGGATTGCGGCCGCTGCGGATGGCGGTGAATCTCTCTGCTCAACAATTCAAACAGAAGAACCTCGTGGACGTGGTTCACACGGCTCTGCGCACTGCACGCCTCGAGCCCCATTATCTCGAGCTCGAGCTCACGGAAAGCGCCGTGATGGACGACCCGGAGCGGTCGATTGAAATCCTGCGCCGTCTGAGTGAGTTGGGCGTACGGATCTCGGTGGATGATTTCGGCACCGGGTATTCGAGCCTGAGCTACCTGCGCCGCCTGCCGCTCGACAAACTCAAGATCGACAGCGCGTTCATCCGCGAAGTGGCCACCAGCCGTGACGATGCCGCAATCGTTCGCGCCATCGTCTCGCTAGCTCATAACTTGCATCTCAAGGTGATTGCCGAAGGGGTGGAAACACCGGACCAACTGGTTTTTCTGCGGGACCTCGGCTGCGAGCAGTACCAGGGCTATCACTACAGCGCTCCCGTGCCAAACAACGTGTTCGTTGCGATGTTGCGCGAACACCAGGCAGAGCAGGTCACGCCCCGCCCGGTGGGTATCGAAGATACGTGGACCAACCGCGCCCTGCGCAACGTGTGAACCGCCGGACGCGCCGCAAGCCTGGCGCGGCCGATCGTTACTTGGGCTTGCGCGCTGATTTGCGTGGCGGTTTCGCGGGCCGCTTGCGCGTAACGGGGCGTTTCGGCTTGCCGCCGGAGGGCTTCGGTTTCTTCGTCGTTGGATAGATCAGGGCGGCGAACGAATAGTCCTGGGCATCAATGTCACGTCCGCCGATGATCGGGTTGCCGTCCTTGGTGAGGCTGCCCGGAATCTGGTAGCACATGATGGAATTCGGGTCGGCGTGCGCGGTGCCCCGGATTGTTGACTCCTCGATCGGCGTCAACACCTGCTGGCGTACCTCGGCAGGGCTCCATCCCTGGGTTCGGCCGAAATACGCAATGGCCTTGTCGGGGTCGATCTTCGCGACGAGCTCGCCGCGCATGTGTTCGTGTGGAAAGCCCAACGTATGCCCGGTCTCGTGCCGCACGACCCGGTGGAACTCGGATTCCGGAGTCTGCATGGTGAAGTCCTGCAGATTCATTGTGGGCTCGTCTGCCTTGATCGACAGAATATCAGTCCCAACGTACGACCAGTAACCTGCGGCCGGCTCGACGTTCGAGCGCGCGATCCTGACCTGCGGGTTGGTATTGGACGCAACGAAGGTGACGTTGGCGCGTTTCGCCCAGGCGTTCATGTGCAAAAGAATTCGCGCGCGCAGATCCTTCGGTGGATTGTCGAGGAATCCCACGGTCAGGCGCACACCCTTCAGACCCCAATACTTTGCCGTGACTACGGCTATGCGTTCGGGGGTCAGCTGAAAGTCGGGAACGGCCCGCACGAGGCGCTCCAGCCGCGGATAGTTCGCAGGATTGACTTCGGATGCGCGTTGGGCCGCGGCTACCCAATGTTCTCGTGGCAGCGACCGAGGCGAGCAGACAAGTGTGACTGTCATGACAGAGTCCTTTCAACAGCGTCGTTGTTGCAGCGGGTGCCAGATGATACTGCGGGTCAGCGGTGCGTTCAGCAGATTCGGTAGAATGACCCAATTGTGCGTCGCGATGGGCCGTGGCACCGTTGTGCCCGCACCGCGACGCATCGGCAGGCGAACTGACAGACGGGGTACCCAGGGCAATGACCTATCGTCCGACGCGCAAACTGACTGTGCTGGCGCTCGATCCGAGTGTCAAAGATGGCAAGCGAATTCTGCGTACGCAGATCGAGGTCCCGAACGAGCTGCTCGAGGCGGGGCCCCGGGGCTACCGGGTGTTTGTTGTTGACTACGACTCCAGCGCCGATTCGTACCGCAAACCCGCCCCGGCGCGACGAACGTCCCGCAATCCGACGCGGGTTCCCGTGGACCCCTTCCAGGACGCGACTGACACTGAATTGCTCGGAAGCTACGAATTCCGTGCCTTCATGACGTATGGAATTGTCATGAAGACCCTCGCCCAATTTGAATTTGCGCTGGGCAGGCGATTGAGCTGGAGCTTCGGGTCCCACCAGATCCAGGTCTCGCCGCACGCCTTTGCCGACGCGAATGCGTTCTACTCGGATCGTGCGCAGGGGCTTTTCTTCGGGTATTTCCCCTCGAGCGACGGCAAACGCACCATTTACACGTGCCTGTCACACGAAATTGTTGCGCATGAAACCACGCACGCGTTGCTGGATGGCCTCAGAGAGCGCTATACCGACCCTTCATCCCCACAACAAGCGGGGTTTCATGAAGGTTTTGCGGATATTGTCGCGCTTCTGTCGATCCTCTCGGCGCAGTCGATCGTTGCGAAAGTCATCGACCTCGGACTGCCTGCAGCGCGTCGTGGTCTCATCCGCCGCGCGAGCGTATCGCTCGCTGCACTGAAGAACTCCGGGCTTCTCGGCCTGGCGCAAGAGATGGGTTCCGAGCTGGCCGGCGTCCATGGTCACGCACTGCGGCGCTCTGTCTCGCTGCCTCCCAGCAAGGACTACCTGACTTCCGGAAGCTGCGACGAGCCCCACGCCTGTGGCGAGGTTCTGGTCGCGGCGGTTCTGAATGCCTACCTTACAATCTGGGTGGACCGTTTGCGGGACATTGGCGACGGCACACACCTCGACCGCAAGCGAGCCGCCGAGGAAGGGGCCGAGCTGGCTGACCACCTGCTGAACGTCTGCATTCGGGCAATCGACTACTGTCCGCCCACGGATATCGAATTCAGTGATTTCGCGAGTGCCCTGTTGACGGTTGACGCCGAGCTGAATCCCGCGGACGCCAAATACGCCCTGCGAGAGCACCTGCTCAGCGCCTTCACCAGCTATGGGATCTTCCCGACCTCCAAGGGCGGCGCCGAGCGGCAAAAAGGCTCCTGGGATCCCCCTCCCGAAAAGAGCGTCTTCCTCTACGACCGGACACACTTCGAGAACATGAAGTCGGACCCGGATGAGCTGTTCCGCTTTCTGTGGGAGAACCGGGTTGCCTTCAAACTCCAGAACGACGCACATACCCGGGTTCTGTCCGTGCGCCCCTGTACACGAATCGGGCGCGACGGATTTACCTTGCGCGAGACGGTTGCCGAATACCACCAGCAACTGAAACTCTACGCGCGTGAGTTGTCGCGACTCGGCATTCGAAGACCGCCCGATATGCCACCGGAGACGGAAGTCATCCTCTATGGAGGCAATGCCGTCATTTTCGACGAGTACGGGCACATCAAGTACAACATCGGAAAGTCGATCATGGACACGACCCGCCAGTCAGCTCGCCTGGCGTATCTGTGGGATCACGGCGGCTTTGCGCCAGGCGCAGGCAAGGACCGCGCGTTCTCGCGGCTGCACGTGAGGCGAGCCACGGACTGGTATAGATCCGTCGCCGGTAACTATTCGCCCGAGTACCAGGAGTAGCGTATGGCGGCCGCACCCACCTCCGTGACGATCCGTATGTACAACGTTGGATTCGGAGACTGTTTTCTGCTGACTTTCAATTACCCGCGGACCGCGCGCCACATGCTCGTGGACTACGGCAGCACCTCCGCCCCGAAGCACGTCCCGAAGACCGGTAAGAATTCCAACTATATGGAACGAGTTGCGAAGGACATCGAGGCCGTTTGCGAAGGCAAGCTCGATGTCGTAGTTGCCACTCATCGGCACCGCGATCATATCAGCGGTTTTTCCACCGCTGCAGGGACAGGCAAGATCATTGCATCACTGAAACCAAGGTACGTGATCCAGCCCTGGACCGAGGACCCGCGCGCCAAGGTCAACGCGATGAGCGCGACCGCCTCCGTTTATACGTCCGGCAAGGCGGATCCGAAACAGATGACGGCGCATTTTCTCGGCTCGCTGCAAGACATGCACAGTGTCGCCGAATCGATTACACGCCTGGCGGCACGGCAGGATCTGGCGGGGTCACAAACACTCAAGCAACTGCACTTCCTGGGCGAGGACAACATCAAGAATGCTTCCGCGGTCAGGAATCTCATGGAGATGGGCAGACGCGGGAAAGCCTACTACGTCAGCGCCGGGATGAAGTTGAATGTACTTCCGGGTGTGAAGTGCACGGTCCTGGGGCCTCCCACCATCCAGCAAAGCAACGCCATCCGCAGGCAGCGGTCGCGTGATCCGGACAACTTCTGGCAGTTTCGGGCCTTCTGGGGAGCGCAGAACTTCGCCATGAGAAAGCCGCTCCCTGCCGCGGGTGTGAAGCCCCGAAAGTCCCGGGTCCGTGCACTGCCGCCGAGTGTTCGTTGGTTCGTGGAACAATCCCGGCAGATTCACGCGGCGCAGTTGCTCGGCCTGGTGCGCGATCTCGACAGTGTGATGAACAACACCAGCGTGATCCTGCTGCTGGAAGTGGGCAAGCATAAAATCCTGCTTCCGGGTGACGCTCAGATCGAAAACTGGGCTTACGCTCTGAGCAGACCCGAGTGGGCTCAACTGCTGAGGGACGTCAACCTTTATAAGGTGGGACACCATGGAAGCCTCAATGCGACTCCCAAACCCCTGTGGAGCCTCTTCAGGAACAAGGGTGCTCCCGGTAAGCAAGGACGCCTGGGTACTCTCTGCTCCACCAAGGCCGGTAAGCACGGCTCGATAAGCTCAGGTACCGAGGTTCCGCGCAAGACACTCGTCGAGGAGCTGAAGAAGGCCAGCACGTTCGTGTCGAGCGAGGGGGCGAAAGAGCGGTTCTGCAGTGAGGTCCAACTCGTGTTTGCGCAGTAAGTGTAAAGAAGCGAAACTGCAGGTCCCATGTATTGCGCTT
>Ga0070671_100000749_pt1 | contig 23273 bp, 19 predicted proteins | sample KBSS73metaG_FD_65341 | JGI IMG/M metagenome (GOLD analysis project Ga0070671, IMG submission 65341) | Switchgrass rhizosphere microbial communities from Kellogg Biological Station, Michigan, USA - KBS S7-3 metaG | ecosystem: Host-associated > Plants > Roots > Rhizosphere > Soil ...
CCGCCCGAACTCCTCGTCCTCAACGAGCCCGAGACCAGCCTCCACCCCGAACTCCTCCCCGCGCTCGCCCGCCTCATCCTCGCTGCAGCCGCAAACACCCAGCTCATCGTCGTTACCCACGCGCCCCTTCTCATCGACGAGCTTTCCCGAGCCCCACTCTGCACCCGCCTCCACCTCCTCAAAGACTTCGGCGAAACCAAGCTCGAAGAACAGACCCTCTTCAACAAGCCAAAGTGGGTCTGGCCGGCGCGCTGATTCGGACCTGTCAAGACCCCAAGTGCGCAGAATCTCCTGCATCTAAAACGAAACAAACCATTAAGCCCAATCCCGCAAGTTGCCGATCTATTCCCCTCAACCAGCTAGAATAGAAATAGAGCAATCCCCGGCCATACGCCGGGGATTTTCTTTTTCATAAGAATCATAAACTTACAAACTTTATGCTGATTACAAAGAAGATACGGAGGCAACATCAGCTTGATCCAAACATAAACCATTTGAATAGAAGATTTTACGCAAAAATGACGGAGGGGTCTGAATCCATACCTCTCCATCAAACATCTTTATATCAAGATAAATATGAGCAGCCATCCACAACCCGATCTCAGCGCCGTCCACCTCTGGCTCATCCTCTCTAGAGCCTTCCGAGCCGTCGAAGCCGCTGCCAGCCGCAGCATCGCCGACTTCGACATGGGTGCCACCGACTTTGGTGTTCTCGAGGCCCTGCTCCACAAGGGCCCCCTCACGGTGAACGAGATCGGCAAGAAGGTCCTGCTCACCAGCGGCTCTATGACCGCCGCCGTCGACCGTCTCGAGCGGCGCGGCCTGGTCACCCGCAACGACGACGCCCGCGACCGCCGCGCCCGCATCATTCAGCTCACGCCGCAGGGCCGCGAGCTCATCGAGCGCGCCTTCGCCTGTCACCGCGACGCGCTTGAGGCGGCACTCAAAGAATTTCCTGAAGGAGACCGTTTTCTCCTCCTTCCGCTGCTACGCAGCCTCGGCCGCACCGCCGAACAGAGTCTTCACCCAACAACGCAACACGATGGCGCCAACGGGCGCCGAGAGGAGTAACACCAATGTCCACCGCAACCACAACGCAGAAAAAAGTCCTCGGAACCTACGGCCCCGGCTCCAGTCACTGGGTTGGCGACGGCTTCCCCGTCCGCAATCTCTTCCCGTCGAACGGGCTTCAGCTTGAAGTCTCGCCGTTCTTGATGCTCGACTACGCAGGGCCGCAGTACTTCAAGCCCGCAGCCGAGCCACGCGGCGTAGGCGAGCACCCGCATCGCGGCTTTGAGACCGTGACCATCGCCTACCAGGGCTCCGTCAGCCACCGCGACTCCTCCGGGAACGCCGGAACCATCTTCCCCGGCGACGTTCAGTGGATGACCGCAGCCTCCGGCGTGCTTCACGAGGAGTTCCACGAGGCTGAGTTCACCAAGAAGGGTGGAACCTTCGAGATGATTCAGCTCTGGGTGAACCTGCCCGCGAAGGACAAGATGTCAAAGCCCGGCTATCAGGCGATCACGAAGGAGCAGATCCCCGTCGTGAACTTCGCCACCGGAGGCCACGCACGCATCATTGCTGGCGAACTGGAAGGAGCCAAGGGTCCCGCGAAGACCTTCACCGCGATCAACCTCTGGGACGTGATCCTGAAGGCCGGTGAGAAGGTTGAACTAACCGTCCCCGAAGGCCACAACACCGCAATCGTCCTCCGCAAGGGCGACGCAACCGTCAACGGATCGGCGAAGCTGAACGGCGAAGCGAAGATCGCGGCTCTGGGCCGCGACGGCGACACCATCACCCTCGAAGCGAAGGAAGACTCGCAGCTCGTTCTCCTTAGCGGCGAGCCGATCAACGAGCCTATCGCCAGCTACGGTCCCTTCGTCATGAACACCCGCGAGGAGATCATGCAGGCCGTCGAAGACTACAAGTTCGGCCGCTTTGGCAAGCTGTAATCCGCCGCAACATGGAGTGCGAATGGCCGGGTCTCGACCCTCGAGACCCGGCCATTCTCGTCTCTCCGAACCGCAGTCGTTACTGCAAACTCCTTGCACAGCGCCGCTTTCCGGCGTACCCTCATCCTCACTCCGCAGGCGTGACAGCAGATTTCCGCGCTGGCACCTTTCGGTCCCGGGCCCCGCTTACTAAAGTAGTGGAGGCTGCATGGCCCGTCTTGCAAAGTTCGTCCTTCCCGATGGAAACTCCATCGTCGCCGAGGTCGACGACGAATCCTTCGACACCTCGCGCGTCATGCGCGGTGGCGCCATCTCCTCCGAGATCGTCGTGAAGGCAAACGAGAGCTTTGAAACCGCGCTCGACCGCGTGCGCTGGGCCGCTGAAGGCCTGCTCGATCGCCTCACCTCGCTCGCAAGCCCTCCCGATGAGGTTGAGGTTGAGTTCGGCGTCAAGCTGAACGCCGAGACCGGCGCCGTTATCGCCAAGGCAGCCACGGAAGCGAATTTCAAGATCAACCTGAAATGGACGCGCGCGGGCGCCGCCAGCAATCCGGCTCCAACTTCGGGACCTCCGGGAAGGAGGGACTGAGCCATGCTCCGCCATTACGAAGACTTCGAGCTTGTGATTATGCCTTCGGGCGAGCACTACGTGATTCAGCTGCTCGAATCGCCGGCGGGTGAAGGAAGAGGAGAGTTCACACTACCCTTCACACATGTGGAGCTTTCAAACTTCTACAACCGCATCGGGCAGGTGAGGCGCACCACCCGGCGCGCGGATGGCCCGGATGTGGAGGCAGCAAAGCGATTTGGCGATCAGCTGTTTCGCTCGGTGTTCACCGGCGAACTGCTTGGTCAGTTGCGATCCAGCATCGACCATACGCGTGATCGCGGCCAGGGGCTGCGAATCCGCCTACGCCTGAAGGGTGTTCCCGAACTGGCAGAGTTGCCCTGGGAGTTTCTGTACGACCAGGAGCAGGACCACTTTATTGCGACCTCGACCACGACGCCGATGGTGCGCTACCTCGATCTGCCGCAGTCCGTGGGCCCGCTCCGCGTGAAGCTGCCCTTGCGTGTGCTCGTCGTGATCGCCGGCCCGCGCAACCTGCCCACGCTGGACGCGGAGGGCGAGTGGGAGCGCCTGAAGCAAACACTTGGCCCGCTTGAGTCCGCAGGATCGCTCGTCCTCGAACGGCTGCCCACGGCCACGCTCGACGCGCTGCGCCGCCGCGCCCGGGGCGAGCCCTTCCACATCCTCCACTTCATCGGACACGGAGGTTTCGATGAGGCAGCAGGGGACGGCGTGCTGCACTTCGAAAGCCCGCAGGGCCTGAACGATCCTATCCCCGGACAGCTTCTCGGCAACGTCCTGCGCGATCACGACTGCCTGCGCCTGGCGGTGTTGAACGCCTGCGAAGGCGCGCGGCAGTCGAACAAAGACCCGTTCTCGGGAGTGGCGCAGAGTCTCTGCCAGCAGCGTCTTCCGGCCATCGTGGCGATGCAGTTCGAGATCTCCGATGCTGCCGCGAAGGCCTTCGCCGAGGAGTTCTATGGAGCTATCGCCGAGGGTTTCCCGGTGGACGCGTCGGTCTCGGAGGCGCGCAAGGCTCTCTTCGGTGGCCGCTATGGACAGGAGTGGGCGACACCGGTGCTCTACATGCGCTCGCCGAACGGCTTATTGTTCGATGTGCAGCGACGCGCAAAGCCGGTGGAGCACAAGCCGGAGGCGAGTGCAGCTCCGAAGGCTGAACCAATTCCGCAAGCGGCGGCAAGTCCTGTTTCGCCGATACAACCACCACGGTCTGCGCCGCCACCGATGCCTCCACCGAAGCCGCAGCCTTTCGCACCCTCCGCACAGGAGGAGGCCGAGCGCCGCCGCGAGACCGAGCGTCTGCAACACGAGCGCGCTCTCTTCGAACTGGAGCAGGCGCGCCGCCGCGCCGCAGACGAGCAGCGTCAGCGCGATGAGCAGATGCGTGCCGAGCGGCAACGTTTGGAAGAACAAAGGCTGAAGCTGGAACGCGAACGCTTCGAACGCGAGCGCGCTGACGAACAACGCCGCGCACAAGAACGAGAACGCCAGGAGCTCGAGGCTCGCAAGGCAGAGGAGCAACAGCGCCAGCAGGAACAAGAGAATCGTCTACGGCGACGACGTGAAGCTGAAGAGCGCGAAGAGAGAGCCCGCGCCAATCGGCCCGTTCCAGAGGAGAGTGTGCGAAAGCCTCCGCCTCCGCCTCCTGCACCGAAGATCGCGGCGTTCGCGTCGACCGTCCCGGCGGCCAAACCACGGCACCCAGTCAGGAAGTTCATCCTCATCGTCATCGGTGCCATCGTCGCCGGATTCGTCATCCTCTTGATTATTGGGTTGGTGATGAAGGCCACCGATAGCAGCTCGTCACAGCCGAAGCCAGCTGATGCGCAGGCGCTGCTTGCGTCGGGCGATCAGGGATTCGCAAGTGGCGACTACGATAAAGCCATCGCCGACTATCGCAGCGCGATCAGCAGCAACGATTCGCTCGCCGACGCGCACTCTCACCTGTGCAACGCGCTGGCTGTAAAAGGCGAGAACGCCCCCGGCCTGAAGGGCGACTGGGCGACGGCGGTCTCGGAGTGCGAACGGGCAGTGCAACTCACGCCGACCAGCGCCGAAGCCCACAACAATCTCTGCAATGCACTGGTTGATCGGGAGTCCTACACTATGGCGCTCAAGGGCGACTTCGATCGAGCCATCAGCGAATGCAGCGAGGCGCTGAAGCTTCGCCCGGTTTACCCGGAGGCCTACAACAATCTGTGCAACGCCATCGGAACCCGCTCCGAACAGCCGATAGCGCACCCCACCGATCACAATCAGGCGGTTGCTGCCTGCAAGAAGGCAATTGAGTTGAAACCGACCTACGCGGATGCACACAAGAATCTCGGCGATCTGTATCGCGACACCGGGGACAACGCGATTGAGCAGTCAAATGTAGTCGTAGCCACACAGTTTCTTCGGAAGGCGGCTGCCGAGTATCGCCTGGCTGTGCAGTACAAACCCACCTATGCTCGAGCGCAAAGCTCACTGGGTTCCATGCTCTACAAGATGAACGATCCGCAGGCGATTCCGGAGCTGGAGAAAGCCGTCAAGATGGATCCGGATGACTACGCGTCCTATCTCTGGCTTGGCTACACCCATCTTTATCTTCGTAAGGACTACGATCAGGCGATCGCCAACCTGCGCAAGGTCGTGGAACTGAAGCCCGACCTTGCGGATGCAGAGTATGGCCTTGCGCTGGCCTATCGCGGGCAGGGCAATATGATCGATGCGCGGCAGCATCTGACACGAGCCCATGCCCTGAAGCCCGACGATAAGGTCATCAGCGCTGACTATCGCAGTGCCGTGCTCAATCAGGGTGGTGCAGGCGAGGCTCCAGAAGCCGCAAATACAGAGAAGAAGGAATGACCTGAGCGACGCCGTTACGACTGCTGTTGAAGATGTTCCACGCTTCGCCGCACTCCCTCTGCGTACGGAGTCTTCTTGAGGCCACCCAGCAAATTGGCCAGCGCGGAGTCGTCCAGAAGCACCGGATTCGTTTGCAGATAGTGCATCTCGACCATCTCACGCATCAGTGGGTTGAAGAGTCCTATCATGCGCACCATCGTCTTGCCGGCTACGCGAATCTTCGGCTTTCGTCCCGTAACCGCAAACGCCATCTCGGCCATCTGGCGTTGCGTCGTGGCGCCAGCTCCTGCAAGGTTCCACCATCGTCCCCGTGCCTCGGGTTTGGACGCAAGGTCGAGCGCTACGGCGCCGACGTCGGGCACATACACGAACTCGTGCGGGGTGTCGATGGGGCCGATCATGTTGGCCGTGCCGCCATGCGCCGCTGCTTGGAAAGCTCCATCGAGAAAGCTCTTGTCCACCCCCGGGCCATAGAAGTCCGGAAGGCGAAGCACCACGCCTTCGATCTTTCCCGCGGCGTCGGCCGCCAGCAGCACGTCCTCCTGCTCCTTGCGCTTCCTGCCTTTAAAGGTCGTTGGACTTCGTGGATGCTCCTCGGTCACCTTTGCGGTCTGCGGTGTGCCATACGGATAGACGGTTCCGATCAGAAGGACACGCCGAACGCCCTCGGCGATTGCTCCGTCGAGCGTTTTCTGCATTGTCACGGGATGCAGTTCGAAGTGGTCATACGGTACGCCGACGAGATAGATCAGCGTATCGATGCCGCGGGCCGCGGCGCGCACGGAGGCCGCATCGTCCGGGTCCCAGGTCGTGATCTCAGCCTTCGGGCTTTTCGCACCTGTCGTAGCTTCGCCGAAGGTCTTTTCCAGACGAGCGCGGTCGCGTCCTACGACGCGATAGTGTTCGCCGCGTTCGCTCAAGGTGTTGGCGAGGGTCTTTCCTATTGCCCCTGCAGCTCCGAACAAGGCAGTCTTTCCGATGTCCATGCAGCCTTTGATGGTTACAGTGGGCTTCCCGTCGCAAAGATCTGTTCGGGCTTGGTCGCGATCACGCGATAGAGAGCAAATTGACGCGAGCTCTGTCCACGAAGCTCGAAGAGCAGGCTGGCGCGATTGCTTGCCTCTACGTCTACCGCGTCCACGAGCCGCATCCATGGGGTGCGGTCCAGGTGTGTCTCGTCGGTCACGCTCGCCATTGCGAGCTTCACCTCGCCCAGCGCGTCAGCCTGTGCCACGACCGTGACGTAACGCATCACTGAGCCGGTTTCAACGGTGTGGGCCATGTAGACGTAGGTTGGCGCTCCGCCATAGCTCAGCAGGTATCCCTTTAGGTCTTCATCGGCTAGTTCGACCGGCGGTGGTGTTTTCGAAGTTGTGCGGCGCGACTTTGGATTCGCTCCTGTGGAAGGCTTCGAACTCGCAGCAGGAGTCTTTGCGGGCGCGGCAGGAGCGCTGGGCGCCGGGCTCGAGGTCTTTGCGCTGGTTGGAATTCCACGTTTCAGCGTCGGTGGAGCGCCGTCCGTGTTTGGGCTCGCCGGAATTGCGGCCCCGCTGGTGCTTGTGGATGCGATGGCGGTCGCCGGAGTCAATCCGGGCACAACGCCATACTCGGTCAGTTTCGCCCGTGCGAAAGCCTGCATCTTTGTAAGTACTGCTGCGCGCTCGTTGGGATCCTCCCATGGACGGGTGAACGGGTGCGGATCGCGGTCTTTAGCATCAGAGACAGCCACCATCTGGTGCATATCCTTCGGAAGTCCTGATAGCTTCGGCATCTCCGTGGCGGTGGTTCCGACGTTACCGTGATGCAATGTGGGGCGGTCAGGATCGTCGTTCAGCGATCCCGCCGCCGTGACGGTAGCAACGTCGTTCTTCTTCTTATTCTTCGAATCGCTCGCATCTTCAGACGACCGTCGCTTTAGAGTGGGTCGTTCGGCCTCATCGTTTGTGGAAGTGGTTTGACTTGAGGGTTCTGTTGAAGGGGTCGAGTTGTCGGATGATTGGCGCTTCATCGTGGGACGGTCGGGATCGTCGGCCGCGGCGCCGGAATCCGGTTTTGCTGCCGGGTCTGTCTTCTTCGCTGAGTCTGTCTGCGATCCTGCCGTTGAAGAGTCTGCAGGCTTGCTCGCATCAGCGCTCTTGTTGCTGAAGTGGGGTCGGTCAGAGTTGCTCGATGTCTGGATGACCGGGAGCGTCTTGGCGGCCCTCAGCGAAGCCGAGGTGCTTCTTCGTGGCGGAGCAGGAGGCTTGTAGTTGCCATAGCCCGTCCATCCTTCATCGAAGACAGGTCCGGGCGCGCCGTCTGGCGCGGTCATGTGAACGGCCGATTCCAGTTCGACAACGCCCTTTGCGAGCCCGGCGTCCTCAAGCTCATACACGTTGCCGGAGACCAGCGCGAACGGAACAGGACGCGGCATGTAAACGCCAGCGTCTTCGAGGTGACCATTGATAAACAGCGTTACCGGTACCAGCCTGCTTCCCGTAGGCTTGGTGAGGTCGCCCGTCCACTCATAGACGCCAATGGCGCGCACCACGCTGTCGGGAGCGGTCACCTTGTGGGTCTGGGCCGGCGCGGAAGACCCAGTCAGGGTCATCGCCATTGTCATGCCAAACAGAATTGTCGTCTTCATACGTCGTCACGAGTTTAGACGCATCACGCCTTGTAGTAGCCAACAGAAGCGAAGTTTCAGGCCGCAAAAGTGCTGTAACTCAGCTACTATGACTTTCGATGTCCTCTACGCAAAACCAGCCGTTGCTAGCCGTTGACGGACTTTCCATCGCTTTTCACGGCAGGTCAGCGGTCGACAACATCTCCTTCCACATCAACGAGGGCGAGACGCTAGGGCTGGTCGGAGAGTCCGGCTCCGGCAAATCCGCCACTTCGCTGGCTCTGCTTCGATTGCTTCCGCCCAGCGCTGAAGTCTTGGGAGACATACGTTTCGCGGGCGAGAATCTCCTGACCCTGCCGGACGAAGTGATGCTTCGTCATCGCGGCCGAAGCATGGCCATGATCTTCCAGGAGCCCATGACTGCGCTCAATCCGGTGATGCCGGTAGGTGCGCAGATCGCTGAGGCCGTGCAGGCGCACCACCCGCGCCTCTCGCGGGCCGAGGTTCGTGAGCGCGTGCTTCAGGCGATGCACGAGGTTGCGCTGCCTTCGCCGGAGCGGCGTATCAAAGACTATCCGCACCAGTTCTCCGGCGGTCAGCGCCAACGCATTCTGATTGCGATGGCTATTGTGAATCGCCCACGGCTGCTAATTGCGGACGAGCCTACAACTGCGCTCGACGTTACCGTGCAGGCTCAGATACTTGCGTTGCTCAATCGGCTTCGCGTGACGCAAAACCTTGCCATGTTGTTCATCTCCCACGATCTTGCAGTGGTCAGCCAGATAGCGGATCGCGTCGCTGTGATGCGACACGGCCACATTGTCGAGCAGGGGACTGCCGGGCAGCTCTTTCATTCGCCGCAGCATGCTTACACTCGTCGATTGCTGGCGTCGGCTCCGACGATGCTCACCGACCGAACAAAGCCGCTAGCTACGCTCGCCTGAAACGCGAATCACAAGTAGACTAATCGATGGGCCGCTAGCCCGAACGGACCGCATGCGAGCCCTGATTCTCTCCGACATCCACGGCAATCTCGAAGCCCTTAATGCGGTTCTGGACGCCGCTGGCGAGTACGACGTTTTTTGGAACCTGGGGGACGTCGTCGGCTACGGCGCCAGTCCGAACGAGGTGATCGACATCGTACGCCGCCGCGCCCAACTGAACGTACGCGGCAATCATGACCGCGTATGTTGCGGCCTTGCATCGGCGCTGGGATTCAACCCTGTTGCCCGCGCTGCCGCCATGTGGACTCGCGAAGAGATGACGGCAGCCAACCGCGAATGGCTCGCCCAGGTCCCGGCGGGACCGCTCCAGCCGGCCGATCTCCCGGGGGTCGTGCTGGCGCATGGATCGCCGCTCAACGAGGATCAATACATCATCACGATGCGCGACGCCTGGGCTCCATTGCAGCAAAAGGGAACGACTATTACCTTCATCGGGCACACTCACTTGCAGGGAGGGTTCGCGCAGCGTGATCAGGACTGGCATGAGCTGCGTCCGCAGTATAGAACGCGTAACGAGGCCGACAGCTGGACACTAACTATCGCTGAGAATACGCGTCACCTCATTAACCCTGGTTCCGTCGGTCAGCCACGGGATTGCGATTGGCGCGCAGCGTTTGCAATCTACGACACGGATGCGCAGGAGATCACTTTCCGCCGCGTACCGTACGATCTAACGGCTGCGCAGGGAAGGATTTTGATGGCGGGGTTGCCTGAGAAGCTTGCGGCAAGGCTGCGCGAAGGGCGCTAAGAGACCTCTAAACTGCTCGTTGCTCCTCAAGCGTCATCGTCAACTCTTCCCATTCTTCTAAGAGAGTTGCTCGCTCGCTGCGAAGTTTGTCGAGCTCTGCAGCATCCTTCTGCGACTGCTCGGCCGAAGTGAAGTTGCCGAGTCGTTCTTCTGCAGTTGCGATCTCCTGCTCGAGGCGCGGGATCTCTTCTTCCGCGAACTTCAGACGGTCTTCCATTTGCTTGAGCTTGATGGGATTGACGCGCTTGATGGGAGTTGCAGGTGCGATAGGGGTTTCGATGAGTGGGGCGACTTCGATGACCGGCGGCGGACTCGGTGTCTTGAGGTCGGCGGTGAGCGAGGCTTTTACCTTCTCCGGACCACCCTGTTTGCGCCAGAGGTAGTCCTCGTAGTTGCCGGGGTAGATGTGGACACGCTTGTCTTCGACTTCGAAGACGCGTGTGGCGAGGCCGTCGATGAAGTAGCGGTCGTGCGAGACGAAGAGGACGGTGCCGGTGAAGTTGCGGATCGCGTCGAGCAGAACGTCTTTGGCGCGGAGGTCGAGGTGGTTCGTAGGCTCGTCGAGCAGCAGCATGTTCGAGGGCGAGACGAGCATCTTCGCCATGGCGTAACGGTTGCGCTCGCCGCCGGAGAGAACGCCGAGCCTCTTGAAGACATCGTCGCCAGAGAACATGAAGCAGCCAAGGAGCGAGCGAAGCTCGACGACGGGAACCTTGGGAGCAGCGCCGGCGATGTCGTCGAGCATAACGGCGTTGGGGTCCAGCACCTTGTACTGGTCCTGTGCAAAGAAGTCGACCAGTGCATTGTGGCCGTAGCGCACAGCGCCTGAGGTGGGGGCTTCCTGTTCGCTGAGCAGACGGATCAGCGTGGACTTACCTGCGCCGTTTGCGCCGACGAGTGCGATGCGGTCTCCGCGCTCAATGGTGAAGCTGATGTTGTCGAGGACGGTCTTCTCGCGGCCATCGGGAGTGGGGTAGAGCTTGGTAAGGTTCTGCGCCTCAATGACGGTGCGGCCGGAGGCGGGAGGCTGCGGGATGGTGAAGTGAATCGTGCCCTCCTCTTCCGGGACCTCGATTCGCTCGATCTTTTCGAGCTCCTTGATGCGCGACTGCACCTGCTTGGCCTTGGTGGCCTGGTAACGGAAGCGATTGATGAATGCTTCAAGCGCGTCGATGCGGTCGCGCTGGTTCTTATAGGCGTTCATTAACTGCGTGCGACGCTCTTCTTTCTGTTGCACGTACTTCTCGTAGTTGCCGTGGTACGTGTGCATGCGCTTGTTCCAGATCTCGATCGTCTTGTTGACCGTCACGTCGAGGAAGTAACGATCGTGCGAGATCAGGATGAAGGCGTTGGGGTAGTCGTGGAGGTAGCTCTCGAGCCAGTTGCGGCTTTCGAGGTCCAGATGGTTCGTCGGCTCGTCGAGCAAGAGGAGCGAAGGCTTCTGCAATAGAAGCTTGGCGAGCGCGATGCGCATCTGCCATCCCCCAGAAAACTCTTCGGTCTTGCGTTCCCAGTCTTCTTTGGTGAAGCCGAGGCCGCCGAGGACTGCGCCCACCTGTGAGTCGAGTGTGTAGATATCGTGCACGTGTAGTTGATCGGCGATCTCGGAGTAGCGATCGGCAGCGGCCTGGTACTCTTTCGACTTTGGGTCGGCTTCGGAGAGCGTATGGGTCAACTCGATCGACTCGGCCTCGAGCGCGTGCAGGTGGTCGAAGACCGAAAGACACTCGGCGAAGACTGTCTTGCCGCGCATGGCGAGGCCGTCCTGCGGCAGGTAGCCGATCGTGGTGCCCTTCACGCGCGTGATTTCGCCGTAGTCGAGCGACTCGATGCCACCGATGACTTTAAGCAGCGTTGATTTGCCTGTGCCGTTGCCGCCCACGAGACCTGTGCGCTCGTCCGGCGTAATCAGCCAGTTCACATCTTCAAATAGCAGTTTTTGTCCGAAACGTTTTCCGGCGGAGATCAGTTGCAGCATTTCTCCTCTATTTTCGCATCTTGTCCCGCATTCATCCCTGCTCGTCACATCTGGAAGGTTTTTGACAGCACGCTGACAGTGGCGTGACACCTTGAATCTCCGCGCAAAATACGCTCGCAGAGGATTCAAAAGCAGCCCTCCCCGTCTGCTGTTGGTTCCGAGCGCAACCCTGGCTTTTGCTGGGGGGCGGCGTTCTCTGGGCCTGCGGGGCAATACAGCGTAAGGAGCAACACAATGAACGTACTTCCGAGAATGGCAGCAGGCGTAACGCTTGCTTTATCGTTATCGTCCGTTGCCTTTGCACAGCGTTACGAGCAGACCAACCTTGACGGGAACGTCCCCGGCTCCGCCGAGGCGCCCGATCCGCAACTGGTTAATGGATGGGGACTCGCGCGAGCCACGGGCGGCGTCTGGTGGGTCTCTGACGAGGCTACGGGATTCGCTACGCTCTACAACGGCCCCGGAGCTAAGCAAGGGCTCGTCGTCAAGATCCCGAAGAACGATCCGAACGATCCAACCTTCCCCAACGGCACTCCCACAGGCGTAATTCCCAACAGCAACACAACGGACTTTCCTGCAGCACCGGGAAAGACGGCAGCCTTCATCTTCGCCACCCTAGATGGAAGCATCGCTGCGTGGAACCCGAACGTGGGCAATACGCCTAACGTGCCCGGTCCGTCGACGAACGCTGTTACGGTTGTTCACACTAAGGATGGTTCCGGCTTCACCGGAATCACCTCGGCGTTCATCGATGGCAACCGCTATCTCTACGTTGCCAACTTCCTGAAGGGCCGGATCGATGTCTTCGATAGCGGTTTCCAGCCAGTCCAGTTGAAGGCCGACCAGGGGCACGATCACGGCGGCATCTTCGATGACGACTTCTTTGGGGACAATGACAAGCCGTTCACCGACGAGCGGCTGCCGCGCAACTACGTGCCGTTCAACGTGCAGGCCATCGGCAACGATATCGTTGTGACCTATGCGCTGCACTTTGCCGGCAATCCGTTTGAGACGCCTGGGCCGGGGCTCGGCTTCGTCGACATCTACTCGTCGAAGGGCAAGCTTCGTCGCCGGCTCGAGCACGGGGACTGGCTCAACGCTCCATGGGGCGTGACACTCGCGCCGCTCGACTTCGGCAAGTTCAGCCATCGTCTGCTGGTCTCAAACTTTGCAGCTGGAGGAAACACGCAGTCGGCGGGCTTCATCTCTGCCTACGATCTCGACACGGGCAAGTTCGAGGGCGTGCTGCAGGACACAAACGGAAAGCCGCTGTCGATCAATGGGATCTGGTCGATCAGCTTCGCCAATAGCGCCACACCCAACAGCTATGACCCGGACGAGGCACCGGCGTCAGAGCTTTACTTTACCGCCGGCCCCAACCAGGGCACGGCGGGTCTCTTCGGATACCTGATCCCGGTCGCAACAGACCAGGTACAGGGTAACCAACAGTAATAACTGCTTATCTGCCGGTTCTCCGAAGGGGGAAGAGCCACGGGGCTGTATGGCCTGTGGCTCTTCGTCTTCGTAAGGTCCGCGAAGTACCCGACAGCTCATTTGGATGCGGTACTCACCAAGCCAATCCCATGAACAGAGACAGCGGCAAAGCCCCTCTGCTACCTTCAAGGATGAGAGCTTGATGCCAGGACAGCCACAACTTTTTCCGGACCCCGAACCCACCGTGTTGCGACCGCCTGCCGAGACCACCGAAGGTCCCCGGCGCGCTGCACCTGTCTGGCTGCAGCGGCTCTCGCTCTTCGTGCTCGTCCTCTTCTGCGTATATCTGGGCGTGCTGGTTATGATCCTGCCATGGTGGACGCGCATATGGGATCAGAACCTCTTCATCCTGTCGCACCCCACGCTCGCGGGTATCCTGCATAACGGAGCCGTGCGCGGTATTATCTCCGGTCTGGGGCTGCTGGATATTTGGATCGGCATCTCAGAGGCGGTGCACTATCGCGACTATCGTGGCTGAAGCGTCGAACATTCTAAGGACCAGGAACGATGGCAACTGACCCCAAGACCCCTGCTTTGCCGCCCACTCCAGAAGCTCTCCCCAACGCCCCTCTCGCCTACGAGAACCCAGACTTCCTCGACTCTCCCGACGCGCGCATCCTGCGCATCATGGCCGAGTACCAGGAGCCACTTTCGCGTTTTCGCCGCGAGCGGATACAGGACACCATCGTGTTCTTCGGCTCCGCACGCTTTCGCGCTCTCGATGTAGCCGCCGCCAACTTCGAACTGCTCGCCAATACCGGCTCTCGTGAGCCCGCAGCGCAGCAGCCTGCTTCGCTCGACGAGGTCGAGCACGGCAAAGCCAGCGGCGCCCGCCTTCGCCTCGCCGGCGCCGCCATCGAGATGGCTGCCTACTATGAGGACGCGCGCGAACTCGCAAATATGCTCGCGACCTGGGCGAAGTCATTGCCCGGCCCGCGTCATCGCTTCGTAATTACCTCGGGTGGGGGTCCAGGCATCATGGAAGCCGCCAATCGCGGAGCCTACGAGGCCGGGGCGAAGACAATCGGTCTCAATATCAAGTTGCCCTTCGAGCAGCTGCCCAACCCCTACATCACGCCTTCACTGAACTTCGACTTCCATTACTTCTTCATGCGCAAGTACTGGCTTGTCTATCTCGCAAAGGCGCTGGTCATTTTCCCGGGTGGCTTCGGGACACTCGATGAGATGTTCGAGATACTCACTCTCGCCCAGACCCAGAAGCTCGCCAAAAGAATCACGGTCGTCATCTACGGCCCCTCCTACTGGAAGAGCGTGATGAACCTTGATGCGCTCGCGGAGAAGGGAGCCATCGCACCCACCGATCTCGCGCTCTTCCACTTCGCCGACACCCCACAGCAGGCCTTCGATATTCTCAAAGCTGACCTTACTGAGAACCATCTCAACCCCGACTATCAGCGCGCTCTCGACGAACGAGCACGCAGGGCGGCTGCCGATCCCAACATCCCGCACGATCCCATGCCTACAGCACAAGAGATTCTCGGTCCCGACATTGCTTCGACTCGCTAATGGGCCTCTGTAACCTACTAAGTTACGGTCGTTTGGGAATATTGAAGCCCCATTCTCGGTGCAGTCATCGCCTTGTCACATAACCCACTCATACTGCCCCCGAACGGTAAAGGAAGGGTAAGCGCATGAGTCGGACCACCATCTCGTACCTGTGGCGGGAACCTGAGGCGGCTAAAAGATTCACGACTGGTGTCTCGCTGCACAGCCACACGAATCAGTCTCACGAGACCCTTGACTTCATTGCGGAGCTCTCACGCGAGTGGGGTTTGCTGCAGCCGATTATGCGATGGGCCGAGCGCCGGTGCAACCGTGTTTCCGGGATTCATCCTGATTATGCTCGCAGCTACTGGACCCCGCCACTCACCCCGCGCCTCGCCTTCGACCTGGAAAGCAGCCAAATAGAAGATCTCCTTCAGCTTTCCGCGCTGGTCTCCATTACCGACCACGACGACATCAATGCGCCATTGCTTTTGCGCACTGTTCCGTCAGCGCGCCACATTCCCGTCTCGGTGGAATGGACCGTTCCGTTTTACGAGAGTGCCTTCCACATTGGCGTCCACAATCTTCCTTCGACTACAGGCGCTGGGTGGATGGATCGTCTCCGTGCGTTTACGGCAATCCCCGTGGCGGAGCGCAATCCCGGTCTCCTCAGAGAGATCCTCGCCGAGCTTCATGAACTTCCCCAGGTGCTCATCGTCTTCAATCACCCTATCTGGGATCTCTACCGCGTTGGCCGCCAGCGCCATGATGTTCTCGTCAACGAATTTCTCGCCGTATACGGCCAGTACATCCATGCGCTCGAGCTCAATGGATTGCGCGATTGGAAGGAGAATCGTGAGGCTGCGACGCTCGCCGGGAAATGGAACCAACTCGTCATCTCCGGCGGGGACCGTCACGGCGTAGAGCCCAACGCAAACGTCAACCTCACTCGCGCCGCCAGCTTCACCGAATTCGTACACGAGATTCGCCGCGAGCGTGAGAGTCACGTTCTCTACATGCCGCAGTATGCCGAGCCATGGAAGCACCGCATCCTGCAATCGACACTCGACGCCATCCGCGACTATCCGCATTTTCCTGAGGGCGCACGTCGCTGGGATCAGCGCGTATATCATCCCGACGCGAGCGGCAACATGCGCCCTCTCTCAGAGCTGTGGACCTCGGATTCCCACCGCGCGCCCACTTACATCCGAAGCATTCTCTCGGCCGTGCGTCTCCTCGGAGCCGCGCCACTCTCCAGAACACTTCGTCTCGCATGGGATGACTCGGCGAGCATGCGAGCCGCGTTAGCCAAGCAAGAGGCCTGAGCTACTTTTTCCCCGTGCTCCAAAGGGTTGCATGGGACAACTGGCCTGTGGCCGTAGAAGAGCCGACCACGTCGCCGCGAGCGTTGATCCCCAAAGCTTCGCTCAAAGTACCACCGGGGAGGGTGCCGAGATCCACCATCGCCCCATTTTGGAATAGAAAAGCGTGGGAAGAGGAACTCGCCGTGGACGACGAGCCGACTACCTGGCCAAGGTCATTGATGCCGGTAGCGTGGCTGGAGGTGCCACCGGAGAGAGTTCCGAGATCGATCATTACTCCTTTTTCAAACAGAAACGCGTGCGTATCTCCGCTCGCAGTACTCGCTTCGCCAACCACCTGGCCGCGTCTGTTGATGCCCTTAGCGCTGCTGAAGTTGCCGCCGGGAAGAGTGCCGATGTCAGTCATCACCCCGTTTGCAAACAAGAACGCGTGGGTATCGCCGCTCGCAGTCATCGCCTCGCCGACTACCTGGCCGCGATCGTTGATGGCGTAGGCCCGGCTGGAGGTGCCATCGGGAAGAGTGCCGAGATCGGCCATCACTCCGTTTGCAAACAAGAACGCGTGCCTATCCCCGCTTGCGGTGGTGGAAAAGCCGACCACCTGGCCGTCGTCATTGATACCGAAAGCCTGGCTGTCGTTGCCACCGGGGAGAATGCCGAGGCTAACCATCACTCCATCTCTGATCAAGAAGGCGAATTCGAATAGGGCCGTGGCGCCCGAAAAGCCAACCACATCCCCGTGGTTGTTAATGCTCAAAGCCTCGCTGAAGGCGGCGCCAGGGAGACGGCCGAGATCGACCAACGCTCCGCGTTGCAGCAAAAAGGCATGAGGCTGAAACAAACCGTTGGTCGCCGAATCGCCAACCGCCTGGCCGTGACGGTTGATGGCGGTACAGCGGCTGACGAAGCCGTTGGGCAGAGTGCCTAAATCCTTGATGGTAAAACTTTGGCCAATGGCAGGTTGCAAAGCGCCGACGCACACAAGGGCGAAGACAAGAGAGATCCGCCCAACGTAGTTGCCCGTGATTCGCTTGCATGGCAAATGCATAATGAAATTCCTTTCAGGGGCAACGAAGATAGTAAGGGCGTTACCCTGGTTAGATTCAGCATTTTCAGCAACAGGCAACCAAGGCTATGGCTTTCCGGACCGCAATAGAAAGGACAAAACTATTCCGACGCGCGGCCTCTATCTGTGCGCCAACCCACCGAACCTGAAATGAGTCTGTGAAAATCGGAGCGCACGAACACCAACCGCGGTGATCATTTTCACCCCCTCACCCCCTCGGCACGGTACTCTAATCCCGTGCGCACACCCCGCGTCGCTTATCTGCCTGACTCCTTCCATGAGGTCAACGGCGTCGCCCACACCAGCCGAAACTTCTTGGCCTACGCTCAGCGCCACGATCTGCCTTTTTTTTGCATTCGTGCTGGAACTCGCCCTCAACCATTAGAAGAGAATGGAAACCTCCGCAGCCTCGAGCTAACCCGCTCCCGCGCCTCTATCCGAATTGAGAAGGATCTTCAGTTCGACCCTCTCTTCTGGCGACACGCGAACGCAGTTCACCGCGAGCTAATACGCTTTCAGCCCGATATCATCCACATCACCGGTCCTAGCGAACTCGGTATCCTGGGCGCTTACTTTGCCTGGCAACAAGCGATTCCGCTCGCCGCGTCCTGGCATACCAACGTGCATGAGTATGCCGCCCGTCGCCTCGACTGGCTTACGCGCCGTCTCTCACCCGCGTTTGCCGATACTGTATCGCAGCGAGTCGAAGGGGGCGCCCTTTTTGCGACGTCGCGCTTCTACTCCCTTGCCCGTGTTCTCTACGCGCCCAATGACGAACTCTGCGGCATGCTGGAGCGCACCACGCATCGCCCCTGTCATCTGATGCAGCGCGGCGTCGACACTGTCCAGTTTTCCCCGGACCACCGCATACGTCCCCTCGACGACCGCACGCTTATCCTCGGCTACGTCGGTCGCCTATCCGTCGAAAAGAACGTCGCACTCTTTGTACAGATTGAACGTGAGCTGCTCGCATTCGGCATCACGAACTTTCGCTTCCTTGTCGTCGGTCACGGATCGGAAGAAACATCTCTCCGCGCCTCGCTCAAACAAGCTGACTTTCCAGGAGTTCTTCGAGGCGACGATCTTGCACGCGCCTACGCCAGCATGGATATCTTTGTCTTTCCTTCACACACGGACACCTTCGGCAATGTCGTCCTCGAGGCGCTTTCCAGCGGAGTTCCGGCTGTCGTCACTCCTGGCGGAGGCCCGAAATACATCGTTCGTGAAGCCGAGACGGGTTTCATCGTCCCCGATTCTGGCTTCACTTCCGCGATAGTCACACTCGCCAACGATCGCGACCGTCTTGCACAGATGCGCATCGCCGCTAGAGCCTATGCGCTCACCTGCTCGTGGGACGCCGTCTTCGATCGCGTTTACGCCGGCTACCAGGACGCGCTTGTTCCCGCAGTTCGGTAAATCACTCCTGCAGACCCAGCCGATGCACAATCACTGCATCGTCGGCTGCTGAATCCGACTCGCGCCTCTTCAGATACACCCCCCGCATCCATCCCAGTAGCTGGTATGCATTTATGAACATCGCGACCGCTGCGATAAGGTGTATCGCGCTTGCTTCTACCCATAGCTCGTGATCTACCACAAACAAAACGAAAGCCGGAAATACCACCATGTAACGCACGAAGCTTATGGGCAGATCTTTGGTCGAAGTCACGCGCGTCGTCGTGAATGGAATCTCTCTTATCCGCAGAAAGAAAAACTTCGTTAGCAGCACGATCATTCCAATCGCCAGAACAATTATTGCAGCAATGGAAAGCGCTCCTCTCATGGCTGCTGGCGCTAACACCTGCACTAGAGCTATTGTCGCCAGAGCAACCGCGCTCACAACCACGCTCACCCATACCAACACCGCACGTAAATGCTCCTTGAGTGGACGTCCGTGCGCGACCAGAAACACCCAACTGCCCTGCAGTCCCACCGGCGCATCCATCGACGTCCTGATTCCAATCACTATCAAAAATGCGAGTATCGGTATCGCCGACCTCAAGCCAATCTCGGAGCGCCGAAATGCAAGTCGGCCGTCGTGAATCACCAGCAAGAGGATCCCTGAGATTGCCAGCGATAGCGCCACTCCCGCATAGATCGTGATGTATAGCCGCAGCCTGGGAATTCGCAACATCGTCTGGCTGATAAAGTGATAGATCGCACGCATCTGGGGCGATCGCAGCAGCGTAAGGTGCAGCGCCTTGCGCACTGCACCCGCCACTGCGCTCCTCCTGTGCATCGAGTCCACTCCTTCCACCAACTGCTTCACTCGCCGCGCGTATGCTACCGGATATGTTGCCGCAGCCACTAATAGCGCACCTGCCGTCGCCGCCACTGCCGTCAAAGCAAACGGCTCGAACACCGCCGCCCCTGCATGCCCATGCATCCACACCTCGTAGACGCCCAGAAACCAGAATGGTGGAAACCATCGCACCCCTGGTCCGCCTATCTCAAACAACAGCTTCAAATTGCCCGCGATCAACGGTGTAAGGAAAAGCACGGTTAGGAGCGCCACCATCGAGAGCGCTTGTACTATTGGCGAGATCCAACTAAATAGCCTCCGCCCCAATACGCACAGCAGCAATCCCTGGAGCGCTACAAACAGGGCTGCTGCAAAGGTTCCTGCCATCGCGACTGCGGCGATGTGCGCGGTCGTGTGCCTAATCCACATGTGGGGAAGCTCCGCCAGCACAGGAAAGAACGCCGCCCCCAGCACGTTCGTTCCCACGACCGCGAGCCCCAGAAAGATTCCAAGCGCTAGCAAACGCGCCCGCAGTAGGTTGCGTTTCGCAATCGGCAGCGTCGACAGGACAAACACGTCCAAAAGATCGGGAAACAACATCTCCCATTCGAATACTGTTATCACACCCATCACGACGAACGCGTAGACCGTATAGATGTAGTGATCTGAAACCTGGCTCCAGTATGGCCGCATCCCCAACGCCTTCGGCGGGTGATACGCGGCGACGAGATACAGCGCTACCAGCACGCCCGGCAGCGCCAGCATGTACGCAACCTGGATCATCCTCGTCGGGATCTCTTCTCCCAGCGCTTCGTTGTGCGTCAGCCTGTACAGCAAGTGCCGCGTCAGCACTTCGAAGACGGTCGTATCCCGATTTCCTTGCGGCTCATTCGCTTGCACGGCAAGCGAACGCACCGCTGCATCCGACCCCCTTAGAATTCGTCGCAGACTAACCATGAGTCCCTCGTATCGCGTCCACCATGGCGCGTGCAATCGACAACGTCTCCTGCTGCTGCACCAGCTGCGCGAACACATGTTCTAGGCTGCTCAGGTTGGTCTGCGATCGCAACTCTGCTGGCGGAGCATCCGCCAGAATCCGCCCTCGCGACAAAACGATCACGCGATCGCACACCTGTTCCACCACCTCCAGCACGTGGGAGATATAAAGAATCGCTTTGCCTTCCGCAGCCAGTTCTTGCAAGAGATCCTTGAACAGGCGCGCCGAAACCACATCCAGCCCTGACAGCGGTTCGTCGAACACAAGCAACCGCGGATTGTGCAACAGCGAAGCGGCCAGAAGCACCCTCTGCTTCATTCCCTTTGAGTACGACGAGATCGGCGAGTGTCGCGACGAGCGGAGCCACAATAGCTCCAGCAGCCGCGTTGCGCGCCCCTCGAGCAGCCTCTCCTCCATCCCACGGAGTCGCCCCACCAACTGCAAATATTCCAATCCCGAAAGATGCGTGTACACGTGCGCCTCTTCCGGCACATACCCCAGCGCGGCACGGAACGCCGGCAGGTTCTCCTGGATGTCCTTACCCTCGAACAGCACATGCCCCGCGCTCGGTTCCAAAATACCTGTGATGATCTTTACCGTCGTTGACTTTCCCGACCCGTTCGGTCCGAGGTAGCCGACGATCTCGCCCGGAGAGATCCTGAAGCTTACATCCTGCACCGCCGGAATTCCGCGATAGCGCTTGGAAAGGTTCTGAACTTCGAGCATGGAGGCTCCTCTCAGCACCCTATGTAGCAAACTACCTTATTGCTTGTCAAGTAGTGTGCTACATAGGTAGAATTCCGCGCATGGCTGCCGAGGTAAAGCTCTCGCATACTGCTGCGATGATCCTTCACTCGATTAACGCTGGATCCATCTACGGGTTCAGTGTCATGGAGAAGACCGGCCTCCCCAGTGGGACTGTTTATCCTGCGCTGCGACGGCTCGAACGCGACAACCTTATCCGCTCCGAGTGGGAGAAGCAGACCGTGGCAGATAAGGAGCTTCGTCCTCCGCGGAAGTACTACCATCTCACAAAGAGCGGACGTGCCACGCTCGAGTCCTCACAGCGTCGCTATCCACTCCTGGCAAAACTCTTCGCGTCCCCTGAAACGGAGCACGTATGAGCACCATGCGCGAGTCCTTTAGTGTCGTCCCACGCTTGATGCTGCGATCGGCCAGCCTGTTGCTTCCATCTGGTCAACGCGACGTTTGGCTTCGGGAGTGGCGCTCCGAGCTTTGGTACTTCAGCCAAGCCGCACCCACCGAGGAAAAGACTTTCTTCCCTCGTGAACGTGAGGCTACGGTCTTCTGCGTTGGGGCTTTTCATGATGCCTGGTACTTACGCTGTGAGAGAAGGGCACTCGTGACTCGAAGCGTTCGTCCATCGCGATCCGCACTGTGCACGACCACAACGCTCTTTGTCTTGGCGATGTTTAGCTTTATCGCTGCGCTCCTGTTACCCGGCGTCACCGCAACTCTTGGCCCTTCGCCATATCGGGATACACGAAATCTCGTGCTCATCTCGTCACCGGGAAAGCTTTATCAAGGGGCGCCCCAGATGCGCATGCGCTCCGTTCGCTTCTGGCAGGCGCGAACGTCCCGAATGTTCTCCGAGTTTGCATTCTACGAGCCCATCATCAAGCAGATCCACGTCGCATCAGTCCGTACTGCCGAGCTTCGCATCGCACGCACCAGTGGCAATTTGTTTCCGATGCTCGGCATGCAACCTTCCAATGCCGTTGTCAAAACCCAACTGCCGATACTGCTTATTAGCCCTAACGTATGGAAGCGGCACTTCCATGGCGAGGCGATTGCCCTCGGCTCGACCGTCAAAGTTGGGATTCGCAATGCGGCCTTCGGAGGCATAGTGGCAGACGGACAATGGCGACTCCCCGGCCACTTCGACGCCTGGCTTCTCGAGCCCCCCGCTGATACCTCGGCCATTCCGGACACTGCCCGCGGCTATATCATCGCGCGTCGAATTCCATCTGCCGAAAATACCAAGCTGGGCGAACAATGGGGAATGTACGCACCGGAGCCGGATGGCGGTTTCGAAAGCTACGAGTTCACTGCTCTATCCAGAGTAGAACGGATTCCGACAGCCATCTACATCTTCACCGTGCTTCTGGCCCTGCTTGCGCTTCCTGCGACGACATCGCTTCCGCTTGGTGAATATCCTGCGGGCGCTGAACACATATCGTGGCCGTTGCGACTTAGGCGATGGATGTTTCTCGGAATCAAATTCAGCCTGTTGCTTCCCACGATCTACTTCGTATCGCTTGACGTCGCCTATGCTGTACCCTTCGCTCCGTCTCGAACGCAGTACATCCAGATCGTAACGTCGTTCCTCGTAGCTCTCTTCAGCTTCCGCTGGGCGCTCAAAGACCAGCGTCGTCGGTGCCCGGTATGCCTTGCGACTCTTACCAATCCCGTCCGGGTGGGTGAGCCATCGCGCAGCTTTCTGGCCTGGAACGGAACGGAGCTCATCTGTAGCGGAGGCCATGGGCTTCTGCATGTTCCCGAGCTTCCCACCAGCTGGTTCGCCACTCAGCGCTGGCTCTATCTTGACTCATCGTGGAGCGGCATCTTCCTCGGAAACGTCTAGATTTCGTTAACGCAGCGCACGTAGCCGCCTGCAGGCTTCTTCGAGGTCCTCGTCCTTCTTCGCAAAGCAGAACCGAAGCAGGTCTTCTCCCTTGCCCGCTCGGAAGAACGCTGAACCTGCTACCGCTGCCACTCCGGTCTTCTTCAGTAGCGATCGCGACCTCTCCGCCGCATTCGTCCCTTCCAGCACACCCTCAAGTCCCTTGGTTGAAGCAAGCACGTAGTACGCTCCGTCAGGAACATGCGGAGTCATCCCTGCATCCCTTAGGGCGCTCAAAATCATTGTGCGCTTCGTCTCATGTTCCAGGGCCAG
>Ga0070671_100000752_pt1 | contig 23230 bp, 26 predicted proteins | sample KBSS73metaG_FD_65341 | JGI IMG/M metagenome (GOLD analysis project Ga0070671, IMG submission 65341) | Switchgrass rhizosphere microbial communities from Kellogg Biological Station, Michigan, USA - KBS S7-3 metaG | ecosystem: Host-associated > Plants > Roots > Rhizosphere > Soil ...
CTGCTTAAGCTCGTCCGAAGCCTTGACGTAGAGCGATGCGATCGCGCCGCTGGTAAGCCCCTGGTACATCTCGAAGCTGTGGTTGGCCGATAGCACATATTCGCCGATCGCCGTTCCGATCACTTGCGGAAGCCCCTGGCCTCCGAACTCTTCGGGAGCCGTCAGGGTCGGCCATCCCGCCTCAACCCACTGCTTCCACGCTTCCTTGAAGCCGGGCGGAGTCGTCACCGACCCGTCGTCGGCCCGCTTGCATCCGACCTCGTCGCCGACTCGGTTCAACGGCTGCAGCACCTCCTCACAGAAGCGGCCCGCCTCCTCGAGGATGGCTTCGACCACGTCCGGCGATGCGTTGGCAAAGCCCGGCAGGTTCGAATAGCGGCCGACGTCGAGCACTTCGTCGAGGATGAAACGGGTTTCCCGAACGGGCGCCTTGTAAGTGGGCATTCTGCTGACCTCCGTGTCAGCAACGCACTATTCCGCAACTGTGCGGGCGTCCAGCGCCTGTAAAAACGTGTCGCGAGAGCCTAAATAAGAGTCATGAAACGGATCATCGCCGCCATCGCGCTGGCCGCCGCTGCTTCACCCGCCGCCGCTGCGCCGACCCAGACCGCAGTCCTTGCGGGCGGCTGCTTCTGGGGAATGGAATGGGTGTTCGAGCATGTCGAAGGCGTGACCAACGTCGTCTCGGGCTATGCCGGCGGAGCCGCCAAGGACGCCGACTACGACCGGGTCAGCACCGAAAGCACCGGGCACGCCGAAGCCGTGAAGATCACCTACGATCCGGACCAGGTCAGCTTCGGCAAGCTGCTCGAAGTCTATTTCCTGGTCGCGCATGACCCGACGGAAGTGAACCGGCAGGGACCTGACACCGGGCCCAGCTACCGCTCTGCCATTTTCCCGCAATCTTCCGAGCAGGAGCGCTTTGCCCGCGGCTATATCGCGAAGCTCAACGCGGCCCACATCTGGAAAAAGCCAATCGCGACCCGGATCGAGCACAGCGGCTTCTACCCCGCCGAAGCCTATCACCAGGGGTTTGCGAGCAAACACCCCACTTACCCCTATATCGCCATCAACGACCGGCCGAAGCTGACCGCGCTGAAGCAGAAATTCCCCGCGCTTTACAAAGGCTAAGACTGCTAAGCAGTTAAGATTTCACGGTTTATTCAGGGTGGGGGCGACAAAGGCGAGGCTCCGCCCTATATGCCGCCTTCAACGCCAGCCACCGATAGTCGGGACCCGAATTGATGCTGACGACCAATCCGTTCGATGACGACAAGCTACGCGAGGAGTGCGGCGTCTTTGGCATCTGGGGTGCCGACAATGCGGCGAGCTTCGTCGCGCTGGGGCTTCACGCGCTCCAGCATCGCGGCCAGGAAGCGGCCGGCATCACCGCCTTCGACGGCAAGCATTTCCACTCGCACCGGGCGATGGGCCACGTCGCCGGCAATTTCGACCGCGACGATGTGATGCGCCGCCTGCCCGGCCGCGCCTCGATCGGGCATGTGCGCTACTCGACCACTGGCGAGACGGCGCTTCGGAACGTCCAGCCGCTCTTCGCCGAGCTTGCCGAGGGCGGCTTCGGCGTCGCGCACAACGGCAATCTGTCGAACGCGATGAAGCTTCGTCGGACGCTCAACCGCCGCGGATCGATCTTCCAGTCAACCAGCGACACCGAGGTCCTGATCCACCTCGTCGCGACATCGCAATGCAATGGCACCCTCGACCGCCTGACCGATGCGCTGAAGCAGGTCGAAGGCGCTTATTCGCTCGTCGTCCTGACTTCCGAGGGCCTGACCGCTTGCCGCGATCCGCTGGGAATCCGGCCGCTCGTCATGGGCAAGCTCGGCGAAGCCACGATCTTCGCCAGCGAGACGGTCGCGCTCGACGTCATCGGCGCGAGCTTCCTCCGCGACGTCGACCCGGGCGAAATCGTCGTCGTCAATGACGACGGAATCCGCTCCTTCCGCCCGTTCCAGCAGATGGCACCGCGTCCGTGCATTTTCGAGCATGTCTATTTCTCGCGGCCGGACAGCATCGCCGAAGGCATGTCGGTCTACGAAGCGCGCAAGAATATCGGCGGCGAGCTGGCGCGCGAGGCGCCGGTCGATGCCGATTATGTCGTTCCGGTGCCCGATAGCGGCGTGCCCGCGGCAATCGGCTACAGCCAGGCGAGCGGCATTCCGTTCGAGCTCGGCATCATCCGATCGCACTATGTCGGGCGGACCTTCATCCAGCCGACGCAGGAAGTGCGTCACCTCGGCGTCAAGCTGAAGCACAATGCGAACTCGGCGCTGGTCGACGGCAAGAGCATCGTCCTCATCGATGATTCAATCGTGCGCGGCACGACCAGCGTGAAGCTCGTCCAGATGATGCGGGATGCCGGCGCGCGCGAGGTCCACATGCGGATCGCCTCGCCGCCGACCAAGCACAGCTGCTTCTACGGTGTCGACACGCCCGAGCGGGCCAAGCTGCTCGCGGCGCAAATGAGCGTCGAGCAGATGCGCGACTATATCAACGCCGACAGCCTCGCCTTCATCTCGATCGAGGGCCTGTACCGGGCGCTCGGCCAGGAACGCGACGGGGCGCAGCCGCAGCGTTGCGACGCCTGCTTCACCGGCGCCTATCCGACGACGCTCACCGATGCGACGGAAAAGGAGCGTGTCGCCGGCCTTGCTTTGGTGGCGAGCCGCTAAGCCGCTAGAGGCGGCTCCATGACTGATTCGAACATACTTGCGGGCAAGCTCGCGCTTGTGACCGGCGCCTCGCGCGGGATCGGCGCCGCCACGGCCGAAGCGCTTGCGGCCGCGGGTGCCCACGTCATCCTCGTCGCTCGAAGTGCCCCGGCGCTCGAGGAGGTGGAGGAGCGCATCCACCAGGCGGGCGGGTCGGCGACGATCGCGCCGCTCGACCTCACCGAGGGCGAAGGCATCGGCAAGCTCGCGGTTGCGGTGGCCGAGCGCTGGAAGAAGCTCGACGTCCTCGTCCTGAACGCCGCGATGCTGGGGTCGTTGACCCCGGTGCAGGACATCGACTCCAAGGAATTTTCGCGAATTCTCAGCCTCAACCTGCTCGCCAACCAGGCGCTGGTTGCGGCGTTCGACCCGCTGCTGAAGAAGGCTGAACGCGCCGACGTGGTCGCACTCACTTCTTCGGTCGGCAGCGAGCCCCGTGCTTTCTGGGGTGCTTACGGCTCCTCGAAGGCGGCGCTCGAGACGTTGCTCGGCTCCTACGCGGACGAGACCGAATATCTCGGACGTATCCGGGTCCACATCATCGACCCCGGCGCGACCCGGACGCGGATGCGGGCGCTAGCGTTCCCGGGCGAGGAACCGGAGAGCGTCAAGCCGCCGGAAGCCGTCGCTTCTGTCATCCTCGACCGCCTCACCGTCGATACGCCGACCGGCGAAAAGGTGCGGGTCCCGGCGGAATAAGAGCGATGGGCCAGCGCGCGTTGATCGAGGCGATCGGCCTCAGCCCCATCGCCATGGTGGTGAGCAACCCGCGTCTGCCCGACAATCCGCTCGAGCTGGTGAACCACGCGTTCTGCGATCTGACGCTCTACGCGGAGAGCGAGATCGTCGGACGCAACTGCCGTTTCCTTGGCGGAGCGGGAACGGAGGAGGCCGTACGGCAGGACATGCGCGTCGCGATTTCCGCCGCTCGGCCGATCCTTGCGGAGATTGTGAACTATCGCCGGGACGGCTCTGCCTTTCGCAACGGCGTCATGATCACGCCGCTCTTCGATGAGAATGGCAATCTCGAATATTTCCTTGGGTCGCAGGTGGATCTCGGCACCGTTGGTTCGGACGGGCTGCAGCAGCGGCGCCTGCGCGCGGTGGAGCGCGTTGAGGGCCTTCCCCCTCGCCAGCGCGAGGTGCTGGAGCGGATGGCTCGCGGGTTGCTCAACAAGCAGATCGCCTGGGATCTCAAGATCAGCGAGAAGACCGTGAAGATGCACCGCGCGCTGCTGCTGGAGCGTCTCGAGGTCGCCACCTCGGCCGAGGCGATCCGGCTGGCTGTAGAGGCCGGGCTCTGAAGGTTCCTACCGTATCATTCCCGTATCGATTGCGGCTGCGCGGCGGCCTAGCTGCCTGAGTGCACAGGACCGCGCGGCGCCTCCCTCCCCTCCGCGCGGTCCGACCGGTAGGAGAACATCGATGCGCATCGTCAACACCGTCACCCTGGTCCTCCTGATCGTCGGCGGCCTCAACTGGGGCCTCGTCGGCCTGTTCGGCTTCGACCTGGTCGCGGCGATTTTCGGCGAGATGTCGCCGCTCAGCCGCGTCGTCTACACGCTCGTCGGTGCTTCGGCGCTGTGGCAGCTGGTTCCCCTGTTCCGCGGCGACGAGGCTCGCCGGGTCCACGCGTAAGCGGGGAACCGTCCCGCGCGTAACGTCATCCAAGTCCCCGTAAACTCACGGGAGGACTTGGATGATGCGCGCTACTTTCCTGATTTCCGCCGCCGCCGCGTTCGCGGTTAGCGTACCGGCCCAGGCGGCCAACCCGACCGATGCGCAGATCGCGCACATCGCCTATACGGCGGGCAACCTCGACATCGCCGCGGCCAAGCAGGCCCTGAAGGTTTCAAAGAACAAGACGGTCCGCGATTTCGCGCAGGAAATGGTGCGCGACCATGAAGCGGTTAACGCGAAGGCGCTCGCGCTGGTGAAGAAGCTGCACGTCACGCCGGAAGCCAACACGACCAGCACCTCGCTCACCAAGGCCGCCGATGCGGAACGGGCCAAGCTCGGCAAGCTGAAGGGCGCAGCGTTCGACCGCGAGTACATCACGAACGAAGTCGCCTATCACAAGACGGTAAACGGCGCGCTGAAGTCGACGCTGATTCCCTCTGCGAACAACGGAGAGCTGAAGTCGCTGCTCGAGACTGGCCTCACTTTGTTCCAGGAGCACCAGGCGCACGCCGAGCACGTGGCGGCGAAGATCAAGTGACGATGGTCGCGCGGCTGCCAACCCTGTGCGCCGCCGCGACGGGCGCGCTGCTGCTGGTCGCGGCCCCCGCACCGGCAGCAGCCGCCACGCACGTCGTGACCATCGACAAGATGAAATATGGCGCCGTGCCGCCGCTGAAGACCGGCGACACCGTGGTCTTCGTGAACAAGGATATCTTCCGCCACACGGTCACTTCGTCGAACAACCGCTTCAACCTCGACCTGATGCCCGGCAAGCGTGGAACCCTGCACATCAATTCGGCAGGACGGGCCACATTCTACTGCAAGTATCACCCGGGAATGCGAGGGAGTATGATCGCGAAGTGACCCAGAATCTCGCGCTCGACTATGCGGCCATGTCGGATGTCGATCTCGCGGCCCGTTGTGCCGCGGGCGATTCCCTGGCCGTCCGCCATCTCGTCAGCGCCAACAACCAGCGCTTGTTCCGGACGGCGTGGAGCATCCTTCGCAACCGCGAGGAAGCCGAGGACGTGCTGCAATCCTGCTACGCCAAGGCGCTTGCCGCGATTGGAAGGTTCGAAGGACGGTCGGCTCTCACGACCTGGCTGACCCGGATCGCGATCAACGAGGCGCTCGCCCGGAAGCGGACACTGGAACGGCGGCGAAAGCACCTCGAAGCGGAGGGCGTGTCAGTGCTCGACAATTACCGTGAGCAGCTCGCCAGAGGTTCGCGCGCGCCAAATCCCGAGGGAGAAGCCGCGCGCGAGCAATTGCGGTCGATCCTCGAACAGGCGATCGCAGCCTTGCCCGAGGGCTTTCGCACCGTCTTCGTTCTCCACGAGATCGAGGGTCTGTCGGTCGAAGATGCCGCTTCGGCGCTCGATATCCCGACCGGCACCGTGAAGACACGGTTGATGCGCGCGCGACGCAAGCTTCAGCAGGCGCTGGCGCCGGAGGTTCGGGCGGCGCTGACCGGCACCTTCCCGTTCGCCGGCGCCGATTGCGCCCGGCTGACCGAGCAGGTGCTCGCTGATTTCGCGGCGAAGAGGTTAGGCGACTGAGAAGCGGCTGAGCCGTCGAACGGGGTCGGCTTCGTCGAGACGAAGCTGGATCGGGGCGCCGACTTCTAAGCCGTTGACCGGCACACGCGTGATGACGGCCGGGTCAGCGATCTGGATCCTGGCCCCTCGCTCGTCGATGTCGGTGACGATTCCTTCGAAACATTCCCCGACATGCCCTGAAAGGACGACAGCCTCGGCAAGCTCGAGAACCGCGGCGTCGACTTGCCCCGCCCGGGCGTCGGCACGATTCATCACGACAGGCAAACGCTCGAATGCGTTCGCGACAAGGTCGGGGAGCGGGCGTCCGTTAGCGATGGCGAGCGTCCCTTCGCAGACGAAGCGGTCGGCGAGCCGCCGAAGGGGCGCCGTCGCATGTGCGTAGGTCGCACCCATGGCCGAATGCCATGGTCGCTGACCTGGGTGGAATGCGGCATAGCTCGCATGAGCGCCCGCCCGGCGGATGGCGAGCATGAACGCAGCTTGCTTCGGGTCGTTCGGATCGAGATCGCGCTCCCGGTCCTCGAGCGACATTGCCTTTGGCCAGTCTATTCCGAGCGCCTTTGCGCTGTGCCTTAGTCTGCGGACGGCCCAATCGTCGGGTTCGGGCATCACTCGAAAGAGTCCGGTGCCCTGTCGATAAAGCGCCTCGGCAATGGCTAGATTGGCGGCGAGCGACAGCGCGGCATTTGACCGTTCGGCAGCGCTCATTGGACGGAATTCGAGGGTAAAGCATCCGTCGGCATCTTCAACGACCTGCTGTTGCGGCGGATCGACGCGCGCGGCGCCCCGCGCTTGCTCCGCCGCCTCGATGCGGCGGGACAGTTCGGAAAATCCGTCCGGCAAATCGTCCGGTCGAACCGTGGCGTAGCCGAGCTTGGCGCGGCTTCGGATCACCGCTCGTTCCGCTCCATCGAGCCGCGCGGCGCCACCGCCGTCGACCCGCACGACAAAGATGATCGCAGGTTTGTCGGCATCGGGCAGCAAGCTTGCGGCACCCTCGCTCAATGTGCGCGGATAGAGGCTGACCTTCTCGTCCGGCATGTAGATCGTTTCGCCGCGAGACCAGGCCTCCACGTCGACCGCACCGCCATTGGGAACGAACGAGCCGATGTCGGCGATCGCATAGTGAAGGATCAAATCGCTTCCGGACCGCTCGATCGCGAACGCCTGATCGAGGTCCGTCGAGCTTGCGGGATCGAGGGTTACGAATGCGATTGCCGAACGATCTGCGTGATCGGTCAGCGGCTTCCGGGCCGCGGCAGCCGCCTCAGCCTGCACCGCGGGCGGAAATTCGCTCGGCAATTGGAACTGGGCACGAATTGCTTGAAGTCCGACCGCGAGCGCGCGCGGGCGGTCGTAGATCGCCTTCAAGACCGGACCATCGTGACCTGGGCGACGTCAATCGCGCCGCCCCGGAATCCGCCCTCGCAATACATGAGATAGTAGCGCCAGAGGTCGTGGAAGGCGTCGCCGAAGCCCGGCAGCACGCCCCGTGCAACCGCCTCGTTGTAGCGCTCCCGCCAAATCTCCAGCGTCTCGGCATAGTTGCGGCCGAAGCCCTCGCGATCCTGCCATGAGAGGCCGCGCTCGACGGCAAGGCTGGCGAACTGCGGCTCGTCGAGCAGGCAGCCGCCGGGAAAGATGTAGGTCTGAATGAAGTCGGCGTTGCGGACGTATCGGTCGAACAGCTCGTGGCGAATGCCGATGAACTGGAGCGCGGCGCGGCCGCCCGGCTTCAGGTTCCGCGCTATGCTGTCGAGATAGGCGCCCCACCAGCGCTGGCCGACCGCCTCGACCATCTCCACCGAGGCGACGGCGTCGAATTGCTCGGCGGTGTCGCGGTAATCCTGGAGGCGGATTTCGATGCGGTCGGCAAGGCCCGCCTCGGCGATCTTCCGTTCGGCCCAGGCCTTCTGCTCGGTCGAGAGGGTGAGACCGACGACCGAAGCGCCGCGCTTGGCGGCTTCGATAGCGAGCGTCCCCCAGCCGCAGCCGATCTCGAGCAGCCTGTCGCCGGGCTCGATCTCAAGGCGATCGAGGAGGGTGTGGATCTTGTTGAGCTGCGCCGCTTCGAGGCTGTCGTCGCGGCCGGCGAAGCGCGCCGAGCTATAGGTCATCGTCGGGTCGAGCCAGGCCGCGTAGAAGTCGTTGCCGAGGTCGTAGTGCGCCGCAATATTCTGCTTCGCCTTTCCCGGCGCATTGTCGCGGAGGCGGTGAGCAAGCGCATTTACGAGGCGAAACGGCCCCTTGGCGCGGCCGACATCGCCGAGCGGCGCGGCATTGACCGAGAAGAGCTCGAACAGCTTGACCGGATCCGGGCTCGACCATTCGCCGAGCGTCCATGCCTTGTACCAGCCGACCGAGCCCGAGGTGGCCAGCCGGACCAGCGCCATCCAGCTCGATATGTTAACCGCGGCGCTCACGCCCCTGGTGCGGAAGCCAAGGCGCCGCTTGGTGCCGCCTGGGAGCGCCGCCTCCAGTCCACCATGTTCGAGCCGGCGATCGATCTCCTCGAGCACTCGAGTGATCGCCGGAGCGCTCAGACGCGCGATGAGGCTTCCGCCGGTCGAAAACCGGCGGTCAGCGCGCAACAGATGCTCGCCGCGCGTGCTCATCGCGCGCGAGGTATGAACTCGTTCATCTTTTGTCGAGCGGGATGAGGAAACTGCCGCTGAGCGGCCGACCCCTTTCGAAGAAGCGTTGATCGGTCAGAAAGGCCCGACCATCGACCAGCCGAACCATCGGCATTCGCGACCAGTACAGGAATCCGCGGACGTGCACGTCTCGCTTCACCGCGTCGGCGAGGCGCGGATTGTCCATGCGCAGCGGCACGATCTCAGGATCGAGCGATGCCGCGTTGAGGCCGTCGAGCGGGTCGTAGTTGCCCGTGCCACCAACCTCGTCGCCGCGCCACACCATCTTGCGCTTCCAGAAGGTGAGCGGGACTTCGCCGGCAACGATCATGCGCGGCGGTGCGATATGCTCCACCAGCGGCTTCGTCGCGGCGACGGCGCGCGCCGAGATGGCGTCATTGAGGCCGATGTAGAGAAGCATCGCCGTGAATGCCCAGACCGCCGGCTGGCGCCAGTCCCTGCCCAGCCGCTCCGCCCGCCACGACATTTCGAGACCGAGAATCAGCGCGATCCAGATCCACGGGTCCATGATGAAGAGCGTGTCGCCGTAGAACCAGCGGCTCGAGAAGGGATCGAGGACGCGGGTTCCGTAGGTGTTCATGAGGTCGAGCAGCGGATGGCTGAGTGCTGCGAGGTAAGCCGCGATGAATAGGCCGCCGACGCGCAGCGGTCCTTCTTTGCCGGGGCGCAACCTTTCCCAACCCCACATGATTGCAACCGCCAACAGCGCCATCAGCACCGTTCCGATCGGCCCGTGGGTAAATCCGCGATGCTCGGCGATCGGCTGGCAGCCGAGGGCGCCGGCGACGAAGCTGTCGATGTCCGGCAGGTTCGCGGCGATGATCATCGCGGGCATGGCGCGCGGGCTCAGGCGCTTGAGGCCCATTCGGCCCATCACGGCCGCGACGAGGCTGTGGGTGAGGTTGTCCACCTAGTACGCGGGGATCAAATCTTGTGCGGCTCCTTCTCGACCATCCAGGTCTGGCCCTTGGCGACGAGGGCCTGGAGGTCGGGGGTCTTGCCGGAGGCAGCGGCCGTGTTCTGCTCGATCACCGCGCTTTCGAAAGTCGGCGCGGGATCCTCGTAGATGACGCCGAGCGCCACCGGAAAACCTTGCGGCATCTCGATCAGCATCGAGGCGATGCCCTTGTTCCGGGGATCGTGGACGATGACAGCCGGATCGTCCGCTTCCACGACCTTGAGCCGCAGGTTATCGGCATCGAGAGCGAGGCCCTTGGTGCCCCCGGCGAACAGCATCTTCTCGCCCGCCTTGAGCCACAGCTGCTTTTCCTGAGCGACGCTGCGCTCGGTGAAGCTGGCGAAGACGTCGTCGTTGTAGACGACGCAATTCTGGTAGATTTCGACGAAGCTCGCGCCGCGGTGTGCGTGCGCGGCCTTGAGGACTTCGGGCAGGTTCTTGTGGACGTCGATGCCGCGGGCGATGAAGCGCGCTCCCGAGCCGAGCGCGAAGGCGCAGGGCGTCACCGGCCGATCGACCGAGCCGAACGGGGTCGAGGGCGAGCGGGTGCCGACGCGGCTTGTCGGCGAATATTGGCCCTTCGTGAGGCCGTAGATCTCATTGTTGAACAGCAGGATCTGGCAATCGAGGTTACGGCGAAGCACGTGCATCGTGTGGTTGCCGCCGATGGACAGCGCATCGCCGTCGCCGGTGATGATCCAGACGTCGAGCTCGGGATTGGCGAGCTTCACGCCGGTCGCGATCGCGGGCGCGCGTCCATGGATCGTGTGGAAGCCGTAGCTCGCCATATAATAAGGGAAGCGGCTCGAGCAGCCGATGCCGCTGACGAACACCGTCTTCTCCCGGGCGACGCCGAGGTCGGGCATGGTGCGCTGGACAGCCTTCAGCACGGCATAGTCGCCGCAGCCCGGGCACCAGCGGACCTCCTGGTCGCTCGCCCAGTCCTTGGCGGTGGTGGTCGTGGTCATGTCATTCATCAGTGCGGCCTCAGCCAGTAGATCAGCAGGATGATGGCGATCAGCATGATGACCATCGGGAAAACGTTCAGCGGCTTCATCTAGTCGTCCGTGAAAGTTTGCTAAGTTTGCTCCCCAACGCGTGCGTGCGACTCAGCGCCCAATGCGGCATCGATCGCGGCTTCTATCTCGGCGATGCGGAACGGGTGTCCGGAGACCTTCGTCAGCGACTTGGCATCGACCAGATACTGGTCGCGAAGAAGCGTCTTGAACTGGCCCATGTTCATCTCGGGCACGAGGATATGTTTAAAGCCCTTCAGGAGGGCAGACATATTGTGGGACATCGGCCAGATGTGGCGGACGTGGACGTGGGCGACGTCCTGACCACGGCCAAGCGCGCGGCGGACCGCCTGGTGGATCGGGCCGAAGGTCGAGCCCCAGCCGACGACCGCCAGCTCGGCGCCTTCGCGGCCGAGACAGACTTCCTGGTCGGGGATCGAGTTGGCAACGCCTAGGACCTTACCGGCGCGGGTGTCGGTCATCTCTTGGTGCGCAGCGGGCGAATAGTCGATGTTGCCGGTACCGGGCTGCTTCTCGATGCCGCCGATACGGTGTTCGAGGCCGGGCGTGCCGGGCTTGATCCATGGGCGGGCGAGATCGCCGTTGCGGGCGAAGGGTTTCACGCCCTCCCCTTCCGCCGGCGGCTCATCGAAATAGCTAACCGGAAATGGCTGGTAGTTGCTCATGTCGGGCACGCGCCAAGGCTCGGCGGCGTTGGCGATATAGCCGTCGGTGAGGAGCATGACGGGCGTCATGTAGCGGGTCGCGATCCGGCACGCCTCGATCGCGCAATCGAAGGCGTCGGCGGGCGAGCGGGCGGCGATCACCGGCACCGGCGCGTCACCGTTGCGGCCGTAGACGGCCTGGTAGAGGTCCGACTGCTCGGTCTTGGTCGGAAGGCCCGTCGACGGACCGCCGCGCTGCGAGTTGACGACGACGAGCGGAAGCTCGGTCATGACCGCGAGGCCCATCGCCTCCATCTTGAGCGCGATGCCGGGGCCCGACGAGGAGGTGATGCCGAGCTGGCCGGCGTAGCTTGCGCCGATGGCGGCGCAGATCGCCGCAATCTCGTCCTCCGCCTGGAAGGTCGTGATCCCGAACTCCTTCAGCCGCGCGAGATGATGGAGGAGCGGGCTGGCCGGAGTGATCGGATAGGAGCCGAAGAACATGTTGACGCCGGCAAGCTGGCAGCCGGCGACGAGGCCGAGCGCGAGCGATTCAGCGCCGGTGACGGTGCGGTAGAGGCCGGGTTCGGCGGGCGCGGCAGCGATATGATGTTGCTTGAACGGCGCGCCCATCTCGACCGTCTCGCCATAGGCATGGCCGGCGTTGAGCGCGGCGATGTTCGCCTCGGCAAGCTCGGGCGCCTTGCCGAACTTCTTCTGCAGCCAGTCGACGATCGGCTGGCGGTCGCGATCGAACATCCAGAGCGCCAGCCCGAGCGTCCACATGTTCTTGCAGCGCAAGGCTTCCTTGTTGCCGAGGCCGAACGGCTTCACGGCATCGAGCGTCAGCTGCGAGATGTTGAAGTGGACGACCTGCCACTTGTTGAGGCTGCCGTCCTCCAGCGGATTCTGCTCGTAGCCCGCCTTGGCGAGGTTGCGCTGGCTGAACTCGCCTTCGTCGGCGATGATCAGGCCGCCGTCGCGAAGCTGCGGCGCGTTCACCTTCAGCGCGGCCGGATTCATCGCGATCAGCACGTCGGGCTGGTCGCCGGCGGTGTCGATCGCGGTCGAGCCGAAATTGATCTGGAAGGCGCTAACGCCGAACGTCGTGCCCTGCGGCGCGCGGATTTCCGCCGGAAAGTCCGGGAAGGTCGCAAGGTCGTTGCCGGCAAGCGCGGTCGACAGCGTGAACTGGCCGCCGGTCAGCTGCATGCCGTCGCCGGAATCCCCGGCAAAGCGGACGACGACGGCTTCGCCCGGCGGATGCGCCGTGGCTTCTTTTTCGGTGATGAGATGGGTGGCTGTCGCCACGGAAGAGTCCTTCACAAAACGCGGATAATCTTGGGTCGAAACGTCTTTAAGCCTGTAAGGCCGGAATCTCCACCACCATGTGCACCATGCACGTGCGTATCTCGGGGTTTAGCCGGATGGTCGGCTAGGGGCTCAAGCGTGAATCTGCGCCGACTTGTTCGAGGAGGCCAATGTGAAACGCTTCCGCATGATCGTTCCAGCACTCGCCCTAGCGCTGACCATTCCCTCGGCCTCGGTCGCGAAGGGGCCGCCCGCGGAGTGGGACGGCCTGGTGCGCGTCGCGTCGAAGCAGCTGGCTTATGTCTATTTGCAGCCCGGTGCGGATTTCCGCGGCTATTCCAAGGTCATGCTGGAGCCCACCGAGGTCGCGTTCCACAAGAACTGGATGAAGGACTATAACCGCACTCAGCGGAGTCTTTCCGGCAAAGTGTCCGACAGGGACGTCGAGGAGGCCGTCGCTGCCGGAATCAAGGCTTCCAGCGATATATTCGCAAAGGCCTGGCAGGCGGGCGGCTACACGCTGGCAAGCGCGCCGGGACCCGACGTGCTTCGCGTGACGACGGGCATTCTCAACATCAGCGTCAACGCGCCGGACACGATGACGGCGGGAATCACGCGCACCTATTCGGACGAAGCCGGTCACGCGACGCTGGTCGTCGAGGTGCGGGATTCGGTGACCGGCGCACTGCTCGGCCGCGCCGTCGACCAGCAGATCGCCGGCGACTACACGACCGGCTGGCGGACCGCGATGACCAATAGAAGCGACTTCCGCCAGATCGCCGAGCAATGGGCGCGGGAGAGCGTGAAGGGCATGGCGGAGCTGAAGGCCCGCTCGCCAATCGCGCCCTAGGAAAGCTTGCCGACCGAGCGGCCGACACTTACCGGCTCACGCATGAGCGAAGACAAACGCTACCGCCGCGGAGTCGGCGTGATGCTCCTCAATTCGGAAGGTAAGGTCTTCGTCGGCGCGCGGATCGATAATACCGACGAGGCCTGGCAGATGCCGCAGGGCGGCATCGACAAGGGCGAGGAACCGTGGGCGACGGCGCTTCGCGAGCTGGAGGAGGAGACGGGCATCCAGCCGCACCTCGTCGAGCGGGTCGCGGATTGCGCGGAACGGCTGAAATACGATCTGCCCGAGGCGCTTCGCGGCAAGCTGTGGGGCGGCAAATATGCGGGACAGGACCAGGACTGGTACCTCGCCCGCTTCCTCGGCCGCGACAGCGAGATCAACATCGCGACGAAGCATCCGGAATTCCGCGAGTGGAAGTGGATCGAGCCGCAACAGCTTCCCGACTTGATTGTGCCGTTCAAGCGCGACCTATACCGGCAGCTGCTGGACGAGTTCTCCGACTATCTTTGAGGCGCGGTGAAATAGCCGATCCCGCCGCCGACGATGGCCCCGAGAATCGGACCGATGAAGGGTAGCGGAATGGCCACTACCGCGCCGATTGCGGCGGCGATGGCGGTTCGTTTTGCGACGGGATCTTCGAGCATCCTCTGAACTCCTTCGGTAGTGTATTATGACAGCAATACACAAATGAATCCAGGGGTATTATTAGGCGCTAACCGCGGTCGCGCTTGAACACCGGCATCTTGACCGTGACCCGCTGAACCGCCGCGCCGTCCTGATCGCGGGTCTCGCTTTGCATCGTGACGATCGCCATGTGCGGCTTCGAGCGGGACGGCACGATGTCGAGGATCTCGCTGAAAACCCGCAGCTCCATTCCCGGCCGCGCCGGCTTGGGCCAGGCGAGCTGCAATTCCGCGCCGATCAGACCGTCGGCCAGCGGTACGCTGTCGACAAGCATTCGCATCGTCAGCGCCGCCGTGTGCCAGCCGCTTGCCGCAAGCGAGCCGAACAATGTCCCCGCTGCGCCGTCTTCACTGAGATGGAACGGTTGCGGGTCGTACTTCGCGGCAAATTCCTTGATCTCTTCGGCTTCCAGCCGATGCGGAGCGCTCTTGAAGCGCTGGCCGACGTGGAGATCTTCCAGATAGAGACGCACGCCGCGGCTCTAGCATCCAGCTGGCTCGCTCGGAAACCGGCGGCTCACCTCCTTTCGCGAACTTGCAGGTTAATGCGCTTCGGAGCAGATAGGCGTGGACAAGGGGGTTAGGGCGTGGCCCGTATATTCCTTAGTTACGCCAGGGACGATGCGGACGCCGCGAAGCAGCTGGCGAGCTGCATCTCCGACAACGGGCACGAAGTGTGGTGGGACAGGCACCTTCACGCGGGCTCCCGCTTCGCAGCCGAAATCGACAAGGCGCTGAAAGACGCGGAGGCGGTCGTCGTCATGTGGTCGCCGAGCTCGATCGAGTCGGCATGGGTGCAGGACGAAGCTGCCGAAGGGCGCGATTCCGGGCGGCTGGTCCCCGTCTCGCTCGCGGGAGCGAAGCCGCCGCTGGGCTTCCGGCAGTTCCAGACGGTCGATCTTGGGCGATGGGAGGGCACCGGCAGTCCCGACGCGCTCGACGACCTGCTCGAGGCGATCGCGCGCACCTGCGGCACCGACGCCCGGCCGAGCGCTGCCGCCAAGGCCGACAAAAGCCCGGGAGCGAAAAAGCGGGCGTCCGTCTGCGTGCTCCCGTTCATCAACATGAGCGGGGAGCCGGAGCAGGAATATTTCAGCGACGGCATCACCGAGGACATCATCACCGATCTGTCGAAGGTGTCCGCCTTGTCGGTCGTCGCCCGGAACACGGCCTTCACCTTCAAGGGCCAGACGGTCGACGTGAAGGAAGTCGCGATCAAGCTCGGCGTGACCTACGTCCTCGAGGGCAGCGTTCGGAAGGCCGGCAACCGGGTGCGGATCACGGCGCAGATGATCGACGGCGCGGAAGGCGACCATGTCTGGGCGGACCGCTACGACCGCGACCTCGACGACATCTTCGCCATTCAGGACGAGATTTCGAAGGCGATCGTCGAGGCCCTGAAGGTCAAGCTGCTGCCCGAAGAGAAGAAGGCGATCGAGCAGCGCGGAACGAGCAACGCCGACGCCTATAACCTCTACCTGATGGCGCGACAGCAATGGATCACCGGCACCTTCGGCGATCCACGGCGCGAGGAAGCCGTCGAGCGGCTGTGCACTCAGGCCACCCTGCTCGATCCCAACTATGCAGAAGCCTGGGCGCTAATGGGGCTCGCTCAGCTCGATCTCAAATTCGTCCATGCGCGCGATACCACCGCCTTGCCCGCCGCGGAGCGCGCGTTGCAGATCAATCCCAACCTTTCGGAGGCGCACTGCATCAAGGCCCGCTACCTCGAGGAAGACGGGCGAGCCGACGAAGCCGAGCAGCAAATGCGAACGGCGCTGAAGCTCAACCCCGAGTCATGGGAAGTGAACCGCGAAGTGGCGCGGATGCTGTTCAGGCACGACCACATCCGCGACGCCATCCCCTATTTCGAAAAGGCTGCGTCGTTGATGGATGCGGACTGGTCGAGCCCGATGATGCTGACCACCTGCTATGAAGCGATCAACGACAGGGCGCAGCTCGAGCGGGTGGCGCGCATGACGATGGAGCGGACGGAGCGCGCGCTTGCCAAGGATCCTACGAACGGGACGGCGTTGGCCGCGGGGGCCTATTCCCTCGCGATGTTCGGCGACAAGGAACGCGCAGTCGAATGGATGCGGCGCGCGCTGGTGCTCGACCCCGACAATTTGAACATGCGCTACAATCTTGCCTGCACGATGGTGCGCCAGCTCGGCGATGTGGACGAGACGCTGAATACCCTTGAACCCTTTTTCGAGCGGGTCAGCAGCGCCACGATCATGCGCCACATGGAGGTCGATCCCGATCTCAACCCGCTTCGAAGCGACCCTCGTTTCCAGAAGATGTTTGCGGCGACCAAGCAGCGGCTTGGAATCCCGGTCGGCCCCGAGGCCTGACCCTCAAAAGCTGGGCGCCGCTCCGAGATCGAGGCGTTCGAAGGCTCCGTCGCGATGCTCGCCCGCGGCGTGGACCCACATAAAAAAGACGTGGGCGGACCAGCGGTTGGGATTGGGCTCCAGCCGCCCGTGCCGGCGCTCGGTGCCGCGGTAGAGAAGGCCGTCGCCGGCGTTCATGGCGAAGCTGTCGTAGGGTTCGTTGCCGAAGTCATCCTCGACGCCCCGGCTTTCGTTCGCGGGAGCCGTTCCGACGCTGAGTGGCCACGGCAGCGAGTCGCTCGACGCGAGCGTCAGTGAAAGGCTGACCTCGCACGCGGGTCGGTCGGAGTGGACGCGCAAGACGTCGCCTTCGAAATAGAGGCGGAAGAAAACGAAGCTCGGAAGCAGGTCGAGGCCGAGCAGTCCGGTGACGGTAGGCGTCAGGCCCCAGTGCAGCGCCAGGAGCGGCGCATAGTTGCGGCCGTGGATTTTCGATCGCGGTCTTGCGCAGCCCTTCCTCTTGGTACGTCTGGATCTGCGCCCGCCCAGCGAGCAGGTCCTTCCACAGGGTCCGGACGAGGGCGTCGCAGATCTCGGGCGCGAGGAGACGCGGCAACGGGAGGGCCTGGGCCCGTTCGTCGAGCGTCGCCGTCATCAGCCGTGCAGTAGCGTTCCACAGCGCGCCTCGCTAGGAGCGGCGGGCATGCGGGGAATGTCGTCCAGCGAACAGGAGGCGGTGGAGAGAGCGTCGGCCGAGCCGATGCTGGACAAGGTGCTCGCCTGGGCCGCGGTCAACAGCGGCTCGCGCAACCTCGCCGGGCTGGAGCGGATGGCGGACCTGCTCGCGGATGCATTCGCGGCGCTTCCGGGCGTGCTCAGGTTCGAACAGGCGGAGCCCGTCAAGGCGGTCGACGCGAACGGACGCAAGATCGAGCTGAAGCATGGGCGGCACCTGCACCTCACCGTTCGGCCGACGGCGCCGCTCCAGCTGCTCTTCACCGGCCACATGGACACGGTATTCGGACCCGACCACGCCTTCCAGCAGACGCGCTGGCTCGAGGGCGGGGTGCTGAACGGGCCGGGCGTCGCGGACATGAAGGGCGGGCTTGCAATAATCCTCGCCGCGCTGAAGGCGGTCGAGCGAAGCCCCGGTGCCGATCGGATTGGCTACGAAGTGGTGATCAACAGCGACGAGGAGGTCGGCTCGCTCGGCTCGGCGGCGCTGCTCGCCCAGGCGGCGCGCGGCAAGCGGGCAGCATTGACCTATGAGCCCGCCGCGCTGCCCGACGGAACGCTTGCCGGCGCCCGCCCCGGGAGCGGTAATTTCGCGATCGTGGTGCACGGACGCTCGGCGCACGCCGGGCGCAATCCTGAGGACGGGCGCAACGCCCTCCTCGCCGCCGCCGATCTCGCGCTTCGCCTCGACGCGCTCAAGCGCGACGGCCTCAGCGTGAACCCGTCGCGGATCGAGGGCGGAAGCCCGAGCAACGTCGTCCCCGACCTCGCGATCCTGCGCGTCAACCTTCGGCCGCAGACACCCGATATCGAGGCTGCGGCAAAGCGCGAGATCGCGGACGCAATCGCCGCGGTCGCAGCGCTCCGGGACGTGAAGATCGACGTGAGCGGCGGCTTCGGCCGTCCCCCCAAACCGCTCACGCCCGAAGCGGAAGCCCTGTTCGGCCTTGTGAAACAGGCGGGCGCGGACCTTGGCCAGACAATCGCCTGGCAACCGTCGGGCGGCGTGTGCGACGGCAACAATATCGCCGCCTGCGGTGTCCCCGTCGTCGACACGATGGGCGTTCGAGGGGGAAAGATCCACAGCATGGAGGAATATCTGATCACCGACAGCCTGGGTGAGCGGGCGGCGCTGAGCGCGCTGACGATTCTTCGGCTTGGCGCGGAGGCCGCATGAGCTTCAGGGTCAGAGCGGCGCGCAAGAGCGACCTGCGTGCCTTTTACAATCTCGCGAAGTTGACCGGCGGTGGGTTCACCAACCTTCCGGCCGAGAAGTCGACGCTGGAAGCAAAGCTCGAACGAAGCGCCAAAGGATTCGCGCGAGACGACGACGCGCCGGGCGACGACCTTTACGTGTTCGTCCTGGAAAACGTCGCGGATCACCAGATCATCGGCACATGCCAGGTATTCGGCTCCGTCGGGACCGAATCCCCCTTTTACAGCTACCTGATGTCGACGTTGACGCAGAGGAGCGCCGAGCTTGGCCGCACCTTCCGCAACCAGACGCTGACCCTTACCACCGACCTCGAAGGCGCGAGCGAAGTCGGCGGGCTGTTCCTGCACCCGCAGAAACGTGCCGGCGGGCTCGGGATGTTGCTCGCCCGCTCGCGATACCTGTTCATCAAGATGCACCGTCAGCGCTTCGGAGACACCGTGCTGGCCGAGCTTCGCGGCGTGATGGACGAAGCGGGCAATGCGCCCTTCTGGGATGCGCTCGGCGGCCGTTTTTTCGGAATGTCCTTCCCCGAAGCCGACGAATTCAATGCGGTCCACGGCACCCAGTTCATCGCCGACCTGTTCCCGAAGACCCCGATCTACGTGTCGATGCTTCCGGAAAGCGCTCGGGCGGTCATCGGCCAGCCTCACCCGACGGGGCGGGCAGCGCTCAAGATGCTGGAGACCGAAGGCTTCGTCTGGGACAGTTACATCGACGTGTTCGACGGTGGTCCGACGGTGACGGCGCGAACCGACGACATCCGTACCATCCGCGAATGCGGGCAGGCGACGCTTTCCGACGAGCCGGCGGAGTATGGCAAGACAATGATGATCGCCAGCGGCCACCTGGCCGATTTCGTCGTCTGCTACGGGAAGGTTGCGGACTGCGGCGGTGGCAAGGTCGCGATCGATTCCGCAGCACGTGAAATGCTCGGCGCCGAGCCGGGCGCGACTCTCTGGCTGGCGGATCGCTGAATCGTGGGCCTGCGCGAGATCAACTTCGACGGGATCGTGGGGCCCAGTCACAATTATGCCGGGCTGAGCTTCGGCAACGTCGCGTCGATGACCCATTTGGGGCAAGCCTCTCAACCGCGCGCGGCGGCGCTGGAGGGCATCGAGAAGATGCGCGCCAACCTTGCGCTCGGGCTCGCCCAAGGGATTTTCGTGCCTCAGCCGAGGCCCGACCGGCATTGGCTGCGGGAACTCGGGACGAGCGTCGAAGAGGCCGACCACAGGCTCGCCGCGGCGGCGATGTCCGCATCGGCGATGTGGGCGGCCAATGCCGCCACGGTTTCGCCGGGGCCGGATACTGCCGACGGCCGGTGCCACCTGACGGTCGCGAACTTGAGGACGATGCCGCACCGAAGCCACGAATGGCCGGCAACGCTTGCGCAGCTACAGGTCGCGTTCGAGCACAGTAGCTTCGCTGTGCATCCGCCCGTGCCGACGGCGTTCGGCGACGAGGGCGCTGCGAACCACATGCGGCTTGCCGCCAGTCACGACGCGCCGGGCATCGAGATTTTCGTCTACGGCGTTAGCGGCGGCGCCTTCCCGGCGCGGCAGCATGTCGAGGCGTCGAAGGCGACCGCGCGGCTTCACCGCCTCGATCCCGAACGGATCGTCTTCGCCGAGCAATCCGAGCAGGCGATTGCCGCGGGCGCGTTCCACAATGACGTGGTCGCGGTGGCCAATGAGCGCGTGCTGTTTGCCCATGAACTGGCCTTCGCCGACAAGCAGCCGCTTCTCAACGCCTGCGCGGCGCAGGTGCCCGGCTTCGAATATGTCGAGGTTGCCGCCGTGGACGTGCCGCTCGAGGATGCGGTCCGCTCCTACCTGTTCAACGGGCAGCTGGTGACGACTCCCGGTGGCGAGATGACACTCATCGTGCCGAGCGAGGCGCGCGAGACGCCATCGGTATGGCGGTGGATCGAGGGCCATGTTGCCGGGAACGGGCCGATCCGGCGTGTCGAGGTGGTCGACGTCCGACAGTCGATGGCCAATGGCGGCGGCCCCGCCTGCCTGCGGCTTCGAGTCGTTGCCGATCCGGCGACGGTCGATCCCCGCTTCCTCGTCGACGAGCGAAAGCTCGACCGTATCGGCGAGGCGGTCCGGCAGCATTGGCCGGAGCAGATCGCGAGCGACGAGCTGCAGCAACCGGCGCTGATCACAGACATCGAACGCGCTCGTACCGCGCTGCTCGACTCGCTCGACCTTTCCGAGCTCGCCTGATCGCGAGTCCCTCAGCGGGACAGTCAGCCAGAGTGTTGCCGCCACTTTAACCTTGTTAATTAGTACCTCGAAGGCGCAAAACTGCCGTTGAGGCGTTCAAGTGTTAACGATGGCGATGTTCAGAAAAATCGGTCGGCTCTTCACGATCAAGACGCGCTGGGAGGCGTGGCTAGTGATTTATGCGATCGCGCTCGGCGCGGTCGATCGCGGCCGGCTGTATATGGAGACCTATCCCGGCTTCGGCGGATGGCTGCTCGCGCTCGCCTGCACGGGAGTCGTATTCATCGCCGGCGGGAAGCTGCTCGATTCGGTGCGCCCGGCAGAGCCGGCGATCGTGGCGGGACCTTATGCAGCGCCGCTCAGGCGCCGGCCGGTCACTGGTCGTAGTCGACCCACGCGCCAGTCGACTGGTCGCGCTTCAGCACTACCGATTTCACGTCACAAAGATTGACGCCTGCCCAGGTGACGGCTCCCGAGCCCGGAACGTTGGCGCGAATATCGAACGCGCAGTCGGGATCCTTGAAGCTGATCGGGCCGCGAGCGCCGGCGGAAGGGGCGCTGCCGAGCGGCTTCCAGTCCTGCGTGCCCGCGCGCCGGATCGACAGATCGGACAAGCCGCCCGTCGTTCCATTGACGATGGTGAAGTTCGACGCGCCCGCAACCGCAGCCGAGGCTGAAGCGAGCATCGTGACCAGAGTTGCGAGTCTCAGCATAAGCGCCACCATAATAGGTGGCGCTCGCTTAATAAATCAGGATTTCAAGAACGTTAGGCGGCGTTCAACTCGCTGTAGCTTTGCCGCTGCCCCCTCCAGAACACGGGCGTTGCCGCCGGTCCGTGAGTTGCCGCTTCCTTGAGCGGCAGCGCGGTCGAGCAGAAAGCACATTCTGCCGACATGCGGCCGATCAGCCAGTGCGTCCGGCCGCAACCCGGGCAGTGATTCACCTCGCCATCGTGATAGACAGCATGATACCCGCGAACGTTCGGATTGAACGGCACCCGGCGGGTTTCCAAGCTTAGCATCCTGCTTCCCTTCGAAGTCATTTTCCACCTCAACGAGCGGCGAGTCTTTAGGTTTCGCAGTTTGCCCCCATGCGTGTCATTGGGACGCAGTGTTGCTGTTTCAACACGGCACAGGTGGTTACTACCGCATTGACTATCGGCCGAACGCGCCGTTCCTCCTTCGGCGGTCTTTACCAATCGTTAGGCATTGTGGGTTGAAGGTGGGCTGGTTCGAGTGGAGTGGACCAGTGGAATCGAACGAGCTTTATTATCGCCGGCGCGCGGTCGAGGAACGCATGGCCGCCCAGCGCTCCATCAGCGAAAGCGCGCGTGCGTGGCACGCCAAGCTCGCCGCAGACTTCGCCGAGCGCGCCAGCGCCTCTACCGCCCGGCCGATCTCGAGCGCCGCCATCGCCGGCTGATTTTGCGCTGACGGAAATTCCACCGCACGAATTGCGGCGTGGAAGATTGGGAACAGCATTTTCTCGAGAAGAGCCGCCGCCGATCCGAAATGGAGCGCGGCGAACGCAGCCGGGCAATTTTGAAGGCCGGCCTGGCCGCTGCTTTGGTAGCGGCGCTCGTGCTAGGCGCCATCGTGGCCCTCGCGCTTTTCGCCTAAGGTTAGCGCGCCGAGGCCGCGGCAAGCATCTGGTCGACCGTCAGCCGCCCGTCATGGAAAGCCTGGCGCTTCCATGATGACCCGGTGAGGCGCTGCAGTGCCATGAAGGCGGCGAAGCCCTCGCGCTGCGACCACCAGCGGTCGTTGACGAAGCCGGGCAGCACAGCCGAAGAAGCAACGCGGCCACCGTTCGGGTCTAGTTCCCACGTATAGGCCAGCCACTGCCCGGATCCCTCGAGCGTCAGCCAGAGCGGCTCGGCCTGGCCGAGATAGGCGTCCTTACCCTTGTACCAGCGCGCCTGCCGCGCCTTCATCATCGCGAGCGCCTTGCGGACCAGGCGCGAGGCTTCCGCCCGAGTCTTCGCCTTCGAGGCGGCGAACAGTAGCTCCGATTCCGCATCGACGGAGCGGGTAAAGTCAGCATTGCCCTTGAACTGGTCCTGGATGCTGTCGTCGCTGAAGCTTTGCGGCAGGTGATAGCGGTCGGACAGCTTGCCGATCTCGGCACCATAGGTAGGCATCTGCGCGACGTGCGTGCCCTCGTGGAGCATGACGGCGGTCATCAGCTTCTCGAGCGTGGTGCCCTTCCCGTTCTTGCCCGCCGCGCGCCAGACGCTCGGCGTCGACATGACGAAGAAATTGCCTTTCTTGGGATCGGATCCGGCGAAGGAGATGACGCCGGCCGGGATCTTGGTGCCGTCCGGCAATTCGACCTTGCCGCCGTGGAGACTGGAGGCCCAGGCGTTCGCGCCGCCGTTCATCGCCGTCTTGCTGGTGAGCACGCAGTTCTTGTCGAAAATGACCGCTTCGATCCTGCTCACATGTCCAATGCCGCTGAGGTGCATCGAGGCATAATTCCAGGCACGCATCGACGAATCGAGCCACGCCTGATCAGCAGCGGAGAAGCGGCAAGGCCCCCGGACAGCAGTCGCCGCGGTCGCGGGCGCATCGGCGAGCGCGACCAGCGCAATCATCAATTTGGCGAGCT
>Ga0070671_100000759_pt1 | contig 23118 bp, 19 predicted proteins | sample KBSS73metaG_FD_65341 | JGI IMG/M metagenome (GOLD analysis project Ga0070671, IMG submission 65341) | Switchgrass rhizosphere microbial communities from Kellogg Biological Station, Michigan, USA - KBS S7-3 metaG | ecosystem: Host-associated > Plants > Roots > Rhizosphere > Soil ...
CCGACCTCGCTTCCCTTCTCGAGAATGCAGACCGAAAGCTCGCGCTCGGCCAATGCCGCCAGTTGCTTTAAGCGGATCGCAGCGGACAGGCCGGCAGGGCCTGCACCGACGATCACCACGTCGTAAGCCATGGATTCGCGTTCGCTCATCGTTCCTCTCGTCGCGGCGGGGCGTCGTTTCGCCTGTACATGCCCTGCCTTTTCCTTGACCGCGCCGTCAATGCCATGGAGACTCCTTCGCATGGGTGGGGAGCACGACCGCTTGACTGCGGCCGAGGCTGCCAGCGTTATTGGCTGGTGGATCGAGGCAGGGGTCGACGTGGCAATTCAAGAAAGGCCGCGCGCCTGGCTTGGCGGCGCGGCGACACATGCGCCCGAATCTGCTCCGCAGCCCACGACTGCGCCCGGCGCGGCGGATGAAATTCCGGCATCGCTTGAAGCGTTCCGCGGCTGGCTGGGGCAGTCCCCTGCACTGCCATTCGGCACACCCGCTGCGAAGCGCGTGCTACCGATCGGTCTCGAAGCGGCAGAGATCATGCTTCTGGTCGACATGCCGACGCCCGAAGACATTGCGGACGATCAGCCGATCGGCGGAGTGGCCTGGGAGCTGACCCAGCGCATGCTCGCCGCGGTCGGGCTCAGCGTCGATCAGGCCTATGTGGCCTCGCTCACATGTTCCTACAGTCCCGGCTCACGCCTATCCGCCGTGGAGCTCGAGAGCTGCGCAGTCATCGCCCGCCGGCATATCGCCTTGGCTAGACCGAAGAGACTGCTTCTTCTGGGGGATAGCCCCAATCGCGCACTTCTTGGGAAACCGCTAACCACAGCGCGCGGGCATGTTCACAAAATTGAAGGGGTGCGCACGGTAGCAACCTTCCATCCGCGCCAGTTGCTGCAACGAGCATCGGACAAGGCGCTGGCGTGGCGCGATCTTCTGCTTCTGATGGAGGAAGAAGTTTGACCATTCACCTGTTGCTTGCAGCCGCCGCGATGACCGCGGCACAGGGCCAGGCAGCCGATCCTCTCGCCCCGCTCCCGTGGCAACCCTCAGTGACGCCGGCGCCGGTGCTCGTGCCGGTACCCGTCCAGAGCGCTCCCCAAGTTTTGACGAGCCCCCCGAGCAGCACGCCTTCGGTTGTCGTCGCGCCGCCCGCCCGCGGACCTGCGGTTGTGACCGCACCTCCTTCGGTGCTTTCGACGTTACCGGCGCAGCCTCCAATTCGGGTCGTGAATGTGCCCAAAAGCTGGCCGGAAGTCTTCTCCGCGATCCGCACCAGCCGGTGGGCGGAAGCGCAGGCCGGGATAGCGGCTCTTCCGCAGAATGTCCTGACGCCTGTCGCCAAGGCAGAACTCTACACGGCGAAAGGCTCGCCACCGGTATCCGTTCAGCAGATCCAATCTCTGCTGGCGGAGGCTCCGGATCTTCCCGAAGCCGAACAGCTCGCACGGCTGGCAATCACGCGCGGTGCTATGACAACGCCGCAATATGTGCCGAGACGACCAATTGCCTGGCTCGGTAACTCTCCGACACGCTATAAGGCCAAGCCGATCTACGGCGAGCCTGCCGCGGACCAACTGCGCACACAACTCGACCCGCTGATCAAGGCCGACGACGCTGTGAATGCGGAGCTGCTTTTGATGCAGTCCGCGCCCTACATGACATACGAAGCGCGGGCCGAAGCGGGCCAACGCGTCGCATGGTCGTACTTTGCGCTTGGACGCGACGCCGATGCGCGGAGAGTTGCAGATACTTATCGCCAGGGAGCGAGAGGGGATTGGGCCAGCCAAGCCGCCTGGGTATCGGGCCTCGCCGCATGGCGCTCGAACGATTGCGAGTCCGCGTCCCGCTCATTCCGCGAAGTCGCTTCGACGGCGGTCCAGCGCGAGCTGTCTGCGGCCGGCTTCTACTGGGCCGCACGGGCGGAACAGGCCTGCCGTCGTCCCCGGTCCGTCGCACCCTTGCTGAAGCAAGCGGCGAGCTCGCCCGAGAGCTTCTATGGGCTCTTGGCCCGTGAATCGCTCGGTATCAGCACGAGCTTGCCTGCCAATTCTCGCGATGGGTTTGCACGCATTGAGTCGATTCCGAACGTTCAGCGTGCCGAGGAACTCGTGAAGATCGGCCAACCCTGGCTTGCTGAGGATTTGATCAAGCATCAGGCGCAGATCGGCCGCGTGCAGGATCATCACGCGCTTATCGAGCTAACCAAGAAGCTGGATTTGCCGGGCGCTCAATATTGGCTCGCGCATAACGGACAGTATGGCGCGCAAGTCGATCCTGCGGATCGCTATCCGATCCCGCATTGGATGCCACGCAACGGCTGGCGGATCGACCCAGCACTGGCGCTGGCCCACATGCGACAGGAGTCCAACTTTCGAGTCAGCGTCGTGAGCCCCGCAGGCGCCGTCGGTCTGATGCAGGTGCTCCCGGTCACGGCTAACCAAATGGCGCGCCGCAACGGCTATGACGCTGGAAGCCTCTACGACCCCTATGCGAACATCGAATACGGGCAGAGCTTCATTGAGACGATGCGAGTCTCTGGCGCGACCCAGGGTCAGCTGCCGAAGATCATCGCCGCCTACAATGCTGGCCCTTTGCCCGTCGCACGCTGGTCCTACATGTCGCCGTCTGATCCTCTCCTTTGGATCGAATCCATACCTTACTGGGAGACGCGCTATTACGTGCCCTCCGTCCTGAGGAACCTGTGGGTTTACCAGGGGCTCGCCAAGGCGGAGACGCCAACGCTGAGCGCGCTCGCGCAACATCGCTGGCCGTCCTTTCCGACAAGCCGCACAAATCTCGCCGCAGTGAGCGATTCCCGACAGCCGACAGAACAATAAGCTTTAGCTTTGTTCTTGTTCTGTTCTGGCATGCGGAGTAACTTCCGCACATGCCCGTCGAGTCGACAAAGGGGCGCGGCGCAACGCGCAATCCGACGCCAACGCGCTTCAATTTGCAGGAGCGCATAGCCGAGGGCGAATGGCTGGACAGCGTCGAGGCCCTCGATGGAATGCCGAAGCGGCGCACAACGGTTACGATCGAGCATCCCAAATCAATCCTGACGCGCAACAAGTCGCCTGACATAGGCTTTGATCGCTCGGTGAATGCCTATCGGGGGTGCGAACATGGCTGCATCTATTGCTTTGCAAGACCAACGCACGCCTTTCACGACCTGTCGCCCGGGGTTGATTTCGAATCCCGGCTCTTTGTGAAGCCGAAGGCCGCGCAGTTACTCCACGCGACTCTTTCACGGGCCGGTTATCAGTGCGCACCCATCGCCATGGGAACGAACACGGACCCCTATCAGCCAATCGAGGAACGGTGGCGGGTCACGCGCTCGATCGTAGAGCTGCTGGTCGAAACGAGGCACCCGTTTACGATCACCACCAAGTCGGATCGGGTCTTGCGTGATCTCGACCTGCTTAAGCCAGCGGCCGAACTGGGTCTCGTGTCCGTTGCGCTTTCGGTGACGTCCCTTGATTCGAAGATTGCCCGGACGCTCGAGCCGCGAGCCCCTTCCCCGCACAAAAGGATTGCGGCCATCAAGGCGCTCAACGAGGCCGGAGTGCCCTGCCATATCGCGATCGCGCCAGTCGTGCCCCAGATCACCGACCACGAGCTGGAGGCTCTGGTCGAAGCAGGCGTTGGGGCTGGCGCGCGCGGCGGCTTCTACCTCCCCGTCCGTCTGCCGCATGAAGTGGCGCCACTGTTCCGAGCGTGGCTCGACGAGCATTTCCCCGACCGTGCGAGCAAAGTGATGGCGACGATCCAGTCCCTGCGAGGCGGCCGTGACAATGATCCAAACTTCTTCAGCCGCATGCGCGGCCAGGGTCCGTGGGCAGACCTGCTTCGGACCCGCTTCGAGAAGGCGGCAAAGAAATATGGCCTGCAGCAATCGAAGTTCAGGCTAAGGACCGACCTCTTCCAGCCACCTGAGGGCGATCAGCTGCGCCTTCTTTGATGGAGGCCCTCATGCTTTTTATCGAAGTCCGGGGTGACTTTGTCTCATCCTCTGCCCTAGGCAAAAACCATGACCAAGCACCTGTTCGCCGCGCTTCTTCTTGCGTCCGCCGCACCCGCAAGCTCACAGCCCGTTTCGCCGCAAGTCGCCGGCCTCCGCGACGATGCGCTGAAGGACGATTATGCCTGGGATATCGTAGAAGGCCTGACGACCGAGGTCGGGCAGCGAATGGCCGGCACCGAAGCCGAGGCCGGGGCGCGCGATTGGGCTGTCCGCAAACTCAAGGCGATGGGTTTCGCCAACGTCCGTGTCGAACCGTTCGACATGCCCGTCTGGACGCGAGGGCCGGAATCGGCGGTGATCCTCAGCCCCTATCCGCAGAAGCTCGTCATCACGGCTCTCGGCAACAGTGCTTCGACGGGCCTGCAAGGCATTACCGGAGAGGTCGTCGGCTTTGATTCCGAGGCTGAGTTCGAAGCCGCTCCCGACGAGGCGGTTCGCGGCAGGATCGTGTTCGTTTCGCATACGATGCCGCGCACGCAGGACGGTTCGAGCTACGGCTACTTTGGCGGACCTCGTCGCCAGGGACCGACCATCGCGAGCAAGAAAGGCGCCCTCGCCATCGTCGTCCGTTCGATCGGCACCGATCATCACCGCAACCCGCATGCTGGCGTGCAGAGGTTTGCCGACGGCGTGACGCCGATCCCCGCGGGCGCCCTTTCCATTCCCGACGCCGAACAGCTTCAGCGCCTCCTCAAGCGCGCAAAGGGTCCCGTGACCATGCACCTAACGCTCGTCTCGCAGGTGACCCAGGGTAAATCCGGCAACGTTATCGCGGAAGTGCTCGGGCGGGATCCGAAGGCGCTGCCCATTCTCGTTGGGGGGCACCTCGATAGCTGGGACCTCGGCACAGGCGCGATCGACGACGCATCGGGCGTTGCGATCACTACTGCCGCCGCCAAGCGGATCATGGACGCCGGACGGCCACTTCGGACGATTCGTGTCGTCTGGTTCGGCGCGGAAGAGGTCGGTCTCTTCGGCGGGATCGAATATGCGAAACGCTATCCAGCCAATCAGCACTACGCGATCGCGGAGAGCGACTTTGGCGCGGATCGCGTCTGGCGGGTCACCAGCCGCCTCGGCAAAGAGCGCGAGGTCGAGGCCAAGGCGCTCCAGGAAGCGCTTGCTCCGCTCGGGATCGTCCCTGGAGCTCTCGACAAGGCCGATGGCTCGGACATCGAGCCCTTGCTCGATGCAGGCGCCCCGGGCGTCGCCCTAAGCCAAGATGGAACCTACTATTTCGATGTGCACCACACGCCGGACGACACGCTAGATAAGGTCGATCCCGAGAAGCTTCGGCAGAACGTTGCCGCATGGACCGGTATGCTTGCGGTGCTTTCAGGCGGGATAGAGCCGGAGCCGAAACGGCAGAAGCGGCGTTAAGGCCGCAAAAGGGAGGACATCATGCGCATTCTTTTTGCAGTTCCGCTTCTGATGCTCGGCGCCTGCCAAGTGACGAAGGACGACAATTCCACAACGGTCTCCTTCAACCAGGACGTGGCAGAGAACGCGGCTGCGGACGCCGGGAACTTCGCCGAGAATGTCGGGGGCATCATCGCGAACGATGTCGATCGGACCGCGGACAAGGTTCAGAACAAGGTCGGCGATGTCGACGTGGACGTGAACGTCAGCCACAACGACAGCGATCACGCGACTACCAACGGTCAGTAGCTAAAAAAGGGCGGTTGTGACCCTCCGCCCTACCGTGTAGCAGGCGCGGCCGTCGGGGAGTGGCGCAGCCTGGTAGCGCATCTGCTTTGGGAGCAGAGGGTCGCAGGTTCGAATCCTGTCTCCCCGACCATCGGCCTATCCGACGGATGTCGCGAAGAGCCGCTGCGACGATATGTCTCAGCTCTTCGCCATGTCCTTGAACTCGCCCAGCCGGCACGACGGATAGCTCTTCAGGCCCGTCGCCTCGACATCGACCGGGTCGAAGATCCTGACTCGATCGCCGGCACAGAGCCTGCCTGTATCGGGGCTCGCAGTCACAGCGACGATGGCATTGTCGCCAAGCCTTTCGAAGGCGTCGCATTTGCCGACGAGATCGTTGCGATACGTCGCGCCGCTGATCATCTCGAAGGTCACTGACGCAGGGCCGGCAATGTGCCGGACGACAATCTCGTTCACCGGAATGCAGCTGGGTGTCGCGGACGTAACCTGCTGATGAGGCGGCGCTCCAATGCACGCGGCCGTCGCTGACAGAAGGAGGATCAGTAGAGCTGCCTTCATGTGTCTTCCTCCTCCCGTGCGGTGCTGTTGCAATTCGCGCGAGCCGCGGGAGAAGTTAGCCTTAACATCACAAGGCCGGTCGCCGCGATTCGGGGAGCAACAATTGAGCACCAGCACCGCAAATGGCGAATCGAATGGCCCGGCACCGGGCTCGCGCACGACGCGAGTCATCGCTGCGTCATCGCTCGGGACGATCTTCGAGTGGTACGACTTCTACCTCTACGGCCTCCTGGCGACGATCCTATCCGCTCAATTCTTCTCGGGCGTGAACGAGACGACCGCCTTCATTCTCGCGCTTGCCGCCTTTGCGGCAGGATTCGCCGTTCGGCCGCTCGGCGCCATCGTCTTCGGCCGGGTCGGTGACCTGGTCGGCCGAAAGAACACTTTCCTGGTGACCATGGGCATCATGGGATTTTCGACATTCGCGGTTGGCCTTCTTCCCAGCTACACGACCGCGGGAATCCTGGCGCCCATAATGCTCGTTACGCTCCGTATTCTGCAGGGTCTTGCGCTTGGCGGCCAATATGGTGGCGCTGCGACCTACGTCGCAGAACATGCGCCCGACGAAAGGCGCGGCTTTTACACAAGCTGGATCCAGACGACGGCGACCCTTGGGCTCTTCGCGGCGCTGATCGTGGTAATTATCGCCCGAGACCTGATCGGCGAGATGGCCTTCATCGACTGGGGCTGGCGAGTGCCCTTTCTCCTGTCGATCGTCCTGCTGCTGATATCCCTCTGGATCCGGCTCCACCTCAACGAGAGTCCCGTCTACCAGAAGATGAAGGCGGACGGCGCCACGTCTAAAGCCCCGCTGACCGAATCATTCGGTTCCTGGCCGAACGCCAGGCTCGTGCTCATCGCCTTGTTCGGCGCCGTCGTCGGTCAGGCGGTCGTCTGGTACACCGGCCAGTTCTACGCACTCTTCTTTCTCGAGAAGGTCATGCGCGTCGACGGCGCAACGGCGAATATCATGATCGCCATCGCGCTGCTCATCGGCACGCCATTCTTCCTGTTCTTCGGCTGGTTGTCCGACAGGGTCGGTCGGAAGAAGATCATCCTTGCGGGCTGCTTGCTTGCCGCCCTCGCCTATTTCCCTCTGTTCCACTCCTTGTCGAAGGCAGTGAACCCGGCGCTGTATGCGGCACAGGCTCGCTCCCCAGTAACAGTCATCGCCGACCCGGCGGACTGCTCGCTGCAGTTCGATCCGATTGGAAAAACGCAGTTCGACCGGAAGTCGTGCGACATCGCCAAGTCCTTCCTCGCCAAGGCGGGTGTCGGCTATTCAAACGAAACGGCTCCGGCCGGCAGCACTGCCAGGTTGCGCATCGGAGAAGCCCTGGTCGACGTTCCCAATCCCAAGGCCCCATCCGAGTTCATGCCCTTCAGCGACAGCCTGGAAACCTTCCAGAACGACGCTCGATCACAGCTAAGTATGGCCGGTTATCCGGACAAGGCTGATCCGGTGCATATCGACTGGCTCGCGGCGATCGCGATCCTGACCGCCTTCGTCATCCTTGTGACGATGGTCTACGGACCGATGGCGGCGCTGCTGGTGGAGCTGTTCCCGGCACGTATCCGATACACGTCGATGTCGTTGCCCTATCATATCGGCAATGGCTGGTTCGGAGGGTTTCTCCCGACCATCGCCTTCGCCATCGTGGCGGCAACGGGAAATATCTATTCAGGGCTCTGGTATCCGGTGATCGCGGCCGCTTTCACGTTCGTGATCGGAGCGTTGTTCCTGCCCGAAACAAGCAACCGCCGCATCGACGCCTGATCAGTCGACGACCGCCCGAGACACCACTCCGGGAACATCGACGCGGAATTCGAACAGGCCACCTGCGAGCGGTTGTGCCTTGATCTGCTCGGGCGACAGTAACTGCCGGGCCGTGGTCGCATAAGCGGTTCGCAAGTCCGCGCCGCCAAACGCGATCTTGGTGATGTTGGCGACGGGAAAACGCACTCGCTTCAGCAACTCGCCTGAGGGAGAGTAACGACGTGCTTCCCAGCCAGCATAAAGACTGATCCAGACACAGCCTTCGCTGTCGATCGTCGGCCCATCCGGGTGGCCTTCCTTCGGATCGATCTTCACGACAAGCTCGGAAGGTCCAAGCTCGCCGTCCTCGCCAATCCTGCAAGCCGAAATCGTCCCGCCTAACGTATCGACCCAGTAGAGCGTCGTGCCATCGGGCGAAACGCAGGGCCCATTCGTGATGCTGATGCCCGTGACGTTCGTGTGAGTAAGCCTGCCCCGCGAATAAAGATAAAAGGCGCCGCTCTTCTCGCGCTCCCCGTCGTCCATCGTCCCGAACCATAGGCGTCCTTCGGGATCGACCACCCCGTCGTTGAGCCGATTGGTCGGGCGGTCCGGTTCCACCTCTATAAGCGGCTCAAAACTGCGCTTCTGAGGATCGAAGCGATGCAGCCCGCTCTGCAGGCCCGCAATGAAGCCTCCGCTTTCCGCCGGAAAAACGAACCCGACCTGCTCTGGCGCATGCCAGCTCTGCTGGTCGCCCGTTGCCGGGTCGTAGCGATAGATCCTGAGGCGCTTGATGTCCGTGAACCAAAGTCCCTGGTCTCGCTCCACCCAGACAGGTCCCTCGCCAAGCTCGTTCTCGAGCTCCCAGACCAGCTTCGGCTCATAGTTCATAGCAACGCACCTTCGCCCATCTCACATTCCAGTCGCCGCGAACGTGCGCGCATCGGGATCAAGGTCGCGCAGATCACGGCCGCGCGTCTCCTTCCCAAACCGCCAAACGAGCATCAGCGAGGCCACCGTCGGCAGGATTATGATGAGGGAGACAACGTCGAGTGCGGGAACCAGCGCCAGGATCGCCAGCACCTGCGCAAACATGCCGCCTGCCTTGGTGCATGCTGCGACGGTACCCGTGGTACGGCCGCGGATACGCAGCGGAAAGCTTTCCGCCGCGTACGGCAGCAGCATGGCAATCAATGCGTTCGTTCCAACGATGAGCAGCGCCACGGGCATGACGGGACTGCCGGTCCCGGTGAACTCGAGCCAGAGTACTCCGAGCAATCCAGCGCAGGTCACGGCGATCGCACCGACGATGGACCATTTCGTGCTCCAGCGGCTGTACAGATAGGCCACCACAAATACCGTCGGGAATGCAATCAAGGCTGATTCCGCCAGAAGCTTGCTGGACACGGCCATGCTGTAGCCCCTTGCGACGAGGTCCGTCGGCAGCCACAACAGGAGTCCGAAATTGATCAAGCCGTAACAGATGGCGGCGAGGCTCAGGGCGAAGAGCTTACCGAAAAAGGCGCTTCCGGTCAGCGCGACGGTTTGCCCCTTGGCGAGAGCCACAGCTTCGGCAGACCTGGTCTTGCGCGCCTTGGAGCCGAAGCGCTCCATGACCCGTCGCGCTTCCTCACGGCGTCCACGGGCGAGAAGGAACTTCGCGGATTCTGGAATCAAAGCTCCTAACAGGACAAGCGACAACCCCGTCGGCAGATTGAGCAGCCAAAGGATTCGCCATCCGAACGTCGGCTGAAGCAGAGCCGAGAACCCGCTGGCGGCGAAATAGCCTCCGACGGCGCCGAGGCCACCAACCAGCACGAGGCTCCACCCCCTGTGCTTGCTCGGCATCATCTCGGCCAGGAGGGCGTAGGTCACGGGCAGCATACCGCCCGCAGCCGCGCCCATCATGAAGCACATCCCGATGTTCCAATAGAGCGAGGGCATCGTGCCGCAGATCGACGTTCCCACGAACATGACGGCCGAAAGCAGGATCGACGCCTTACGCCCATAGACGTCGGCAATGACTCCCCAGACGATCGATCCGATCACTGTTCCGGTCAGGGCGAAGAACGGTACGAGCGAGGCCGTCGCTTTCGGCACGCCATATTCGCTGACCATACCCGGAATGGTAAAGCCGAGGCTCGCCGGCTTCATGATGTCGATGATGAGTGCGATCACAAGTACGCACATGAGCGTCCAATGCGCGCTCGATAAAGGTGCATCCTCCGGCGGCGTGACGACGATTTCCTGTGAGGCGGCCAGCTGTCTCGATATATTCTTGGGCAGCAATCCGTAGGCCGCGATAGCGACCCCAAGGATAATCGTCGCCATGCCTATGTACATGTCGACGCCCATCGGCATTCCGGAGAGGCGATAATGTGTCATTTCGCCCATCAGGAACATCGGCGCGTGCAAAAGAACGCCGGCAGTAACGAGGATCACTCCGAGGGCGAAGGCCCAAAGCCCGCGTCGGTCGGAAAGAGTGCTTTTGCTGATCATTATCCCCCGGTTGCCCCTTACAGGCTTTGATGAGAGCTGGCGAAGGCCGCCGCGGCCCCGAACAGGCCGGGTTGCGGGTGGACGATAACCTTTACGGGCATATCCCCCATCATTCGCTCGAACCTGCCCTTCGCAAGAAAGCGGTCCTGAAAACCGGATCGCGGCAGATAATCGGCCAGACGCAATCCCAGGCCGCCCGCAAGCACGACAGCCGAGGCGCCTTGCGCCAGCGCATAGTCACCGGCAGCCGCACCGAAAATCAGGCAGAACCGATCGAGCGCTGCCGCCGCGAGCGAATCCGTTCCCTGAAGAGCCGCCCTCCAAAGATCCTTCTCGTCCCTCAAAGTGTAGTCACGGTTCTCGATCGTCCCGAGCGCTTCGTAAATATTCAGCAGGCCCCGTCCTGAAATCAGTCGTTCCACCGACACCCGCCTGAAATTCTCACGGAGCTGCGTCAGGATACGATCCTCAAGGGGGTCGAGCGGCGCCCAGTCGATATGCCCGCCTTCCGTAGCGATGACATCATAGCTGTTTTGGCGTTTCAGCAGGCTGGCAACGCCGAGGCCGGTGCCCGGTCCGACGATGCTGATGATTCCCGTCTCCGGCAGGCCCGCTTCTGGCCCGCAAACATGACGATAAGCAGAGCCTGGAAGCTCGGCCACGGCGTGGGCGATTGCCGCAAAGTCATTGACGATGACGAACTGTCCAACCCCAAGCTTCTCTTCCATCAGCGCGGGCCGGATGACCCAGGGATTGTTTGTCAGTTTGAGCACTTCGCCGCCAACGGGACCGGCAAAGGCGATCGCAAGTTCCTTCGGCAGCGGCTCGTCGATTCTACGACCGAATTCCTGCCAGGCATGCTGGAAGCTCGCGAACTCGCTTGTCTTCACGGTGACTGGCTCGCCCAGCTCGGTCACGTGCCCGCCATCTATGGCCGCGATCGCGAAACGCGCGTGCGTTCCTCCAACATCGGCTGTTGCAATATGTCGCATCACCTCTCCCGCCGCGGCGCTGTACTAAGCTCGCGCATCAATCGCCAGAGAGGAAGGGGATGGTGGGCCCGGAGGGATTCGAACCCCCAACCTAGCCGTTATGAGCGGCCGGCTCTACCGTTGAGCTACAGGCCCTGCCCCGGCTGCGCACGCGTAGCGCCGGCATAGGCGCAAGCGCAACTGAGTCCTGTAACGACGTCAGCCGGGGCGCCTCGGAAGTACGAGTACAAGCCTGTCGCCTGACACTCGAAGATCACCTCCTGCCGTCTGCGCAATGCCGCGCGCGAGCTTCAGCGAGAGACCGCTAGTGAATACATTCTTGGAATCCTCATCACGGCCAAACATTTGCGTTTCCGACCATGCCCTCATCGCTTCGGGACGCGTCAGAGAGATGAGGCATTGGCCAACGTCGCAATCAACGTTTGCCGACAAGCGCTCACGGGGTTCGGCAACCTCGATCAAAGCAGAGCAGAAACGGCGGACCAGGCGTTCGAGGACGGCTTTGTCGAGTCCCGCAATCGCCGGAGCGCGAGAAAGGTTGATTTCGAATTGAGCTCCTCGCCGACCTGCCTGATCCTTGAGGTCAGGCAGCAACGCAGTGAGCAGTGCGTTGAGATCGGTGGAGCCGTCTACGGCTCCCGATAAAGACCGGAGCTGTGCGGCGACATCCAAGTCCTCGATGGCGGAGAGCAGCAGCCTGCCCTGCAAAACGATCTCAGCAGCTCTTGCGCGATAGGTCGCCTCAGCCGGACCTAGATACTGACCATCGATGATCTCCGCGAAGCCGATGATCGCGTTAAGCGGGGTCTTCAGCTCGTGAACAAGCTCGCGAACTGCGTTCTGGTCGACCTCGCCGCCACGGGACACCTGAAGGTCTTCGGGTGCGGTCTCTCCCGCCCTCACCGCGACTCCACGGTAACCTGCGAAGCGCCCGTCCATAGGCTCGAACGCCGGAACGCCGCTCAGCTTCCATTCACCGGCTGTCGGTCCTTCGCCTGAAACTGTCAGGACCGCATCCCGGAACGGTGCGCGAACGGAAAAGGCACGATGAATGCGGGGATCGACGCCGTTATGCTCGCCCGGTTGGGCAAGCGATCGACCGATCAACGGCCCGCGTGGAACGCCGTCGACCCAGGCGATCTCGCCCGACGGACCGCATTCCCAACGAAACAAGGGCGCTGCGCTCTCGATCGAACGCCGTGGGCGCAGAGCCGAAGCGAAGGTTGGCGCAGCCTCCGGCTCGGTCCGGTCGAATTGGCGGTCCTGTCGAAGGTTCTCGATCCGAGCGAGGACTTCACTGATCGAGGGGATCGGCATGACGGGTGCTGGGGTCGGCGCTGGCGGCGGCGGTGGCGGCGGAGCCTCTGGCTCTTTGAATTGCGGCTCCGCCTGCACGATCGTCGGCCCTATAGGCTCTTGAACGACTTCCGCTTCAACGACTGACGGAGGATTAGAAGTCGTGACCGGGACCGGAGTGAGATCCGGCACGTTCGGATGAAGCGATCGGATGAACCGCCGGCTTTCCGCGCTGGCGCGATCGATCACCTGCATCCATTGATGATCGCGCAGATCCAGAGCCGCCAGGATGGGAGCGGACACCGATATAGCATCTGCGGCAAAGGCGTAGATGAGCTCGATAGGCAACTTAGGTCGAGCGACCGCTCTGGCGGCAGCGGCACGCACCTGCGGATCGACGACGACGGAGTCACTGCGGACCTCGAGGAGCGCCAGTTGCGCCGACGGCGAGGAAAGGTCGTCGGCGCGAGCGAGCAGCTCAACGAGCTGGCGCCAGCGGATGGCACGGTCGTGCGGATTGGCGGCTGGCTGGGCCAGCACTGTGTTCAGGCGATCGTCGAATCGCACCGCGGCATTCGCTTCCTTCAAGACCGGTCGATCCCCGATCTCGTGGTGCGCGATCCTAAGATAGGGGGTGGTGCGTACCTATCCCGGATTGGGACAGGCTCGGCACGCTCCTCTCACATGTGGGAACCGGGCACGCTCGCCGAGCCCGGGCCCAAATCCGTCGTACGATCAGGACAGGGACGAGACGTAGGCGAGCCAGTACTTGGCCACGTCCGCTCGGGGCCCCGTCACGGCGTTGAGCGCCGCGGTCGCGCCCGCCTTGTCCCCCGCACGTGCGAGGGCCATGCCAAGGTGCAGGTTGACCATGCTCGCATCCGCGCCCGGCTTCTTGAGCGCCGCGCGGTAGATTTCCGCCGCCTTGGCGTACTGCCCGTACGTGTAGTGAAGATCGCCGGTAGCGGTTGCAGCCTTGGCCGTGGCACCGCCCAAGGCTGACTTCGCAGCGGCCTCAAGGCTGGCTTCCTCTCCCGCGGATTTTTGTTTCGCCTGCTCCAGTTCTTCTTTGAACGGCGACTTGCTAGCGTTGACGACGCCCGCCTTGATTCCGTCATTGAGAACCGTCAGCGCCTCGCCCGGATAACCCTTCATGAGAGCCGCATAGGCGTAGCGATCATAGTCCGCCTCGCCCTTCAACGCTCCCGCTGCGCGAGCCAGTCGAAGCAGGTCCAGAGTCGTCGCATCGTCCACCTGATGAAGGTTGCGATAAATGCGAATGGCATCGCTCCAGTTACTCGCGCTCGGATAAGCCGCGACCCACTGGCGGCTGATATCGGCCGCTGCCGGAAGTTGCGCCTTGTAGGCCACCTGCAGCGCCCTCTTGTAAAGGTCTTCAGGTGCCTTCTGGCCGCCCGCACTCGCTTCGGCGATGGACTTCTGGAGCATTGCGACCTGATCGGCGGGGTTCGCGCCGACGAGCTGTGTCTGAGCAAGAAGCGATTTCGCTTCCGCATTGGCCGGATCCAGCTGAAGCACTTTCTGGAAGTCGCTTGCCGCTGCGGCGTATTGCTTCTGGTTGTACTTCACTTTGCCGGCGGTCAGATAAAGCGGGGCCTGGACCTCGGCGGGCGCAGCGCCGGTCGAGAGCATGCCTTCGACCGACTTGCCGATCTCCGCTTCATTCTTGGTGCCCATCGCTGCCTTCAGCTGAAGCTGATAGGCAAGATAATGCTCTTCAGGGGTTTTCGCGGCTGCGTGGGCAGCCGCAACTTGCGTGGAGACATCGCCCGTCGCATTCGCTTCCAGCGCCTTAGCAAGGTCATTGTAAAGTTTCGCGAATTCCGCTGAGAGCGAAACCTTCTTGCTCCCCAGCATGACCGTCCCGCCTCGGCCAGGCTTCACCTGCTCTTGCTTTTGCTCGCCGTGAGCCTGGGGAGTTTGCGGCTGCGCCGTCGCTCCGTACCCTTCGCGTTGAGCAACGGCTGCAGTGCTAAGTGCGGTCGAAGCAGCAAGGGTTACGCCAAGCATCCTAGTCGTGCGTGTCACAATTGGTCTCCCGTCACCATTTAACTGGCGCCTATCGCGAAATCGGGCCGCAATAAACCTCGGCGAATGGATCGCCAAGGCTGCTAAGATGTCGACTGATCGGCATTTGAACTCTCCCGCGTCCTCGCGCGCGAGCGCGTGCGCGGGGTGGCGCGCCCGTTCAAACTGGGCTAGTCGGTACCCATATGGGGGGTCGCGCCTGTTCGGACGCGTTCTTCATTTGTATCTATAACTTATTGAACCTGCAGGACTAACCTCTTGGCCACTGAACCGCCGGTCGACGACCGCGCAGCAACCGATCCCAATAGCCCAGGCGGCGGCAGCGACATCGCTCCCATCTCCATCGTCGATGAGATGAAGACTTCGTACCTCGATTACGCGATGAGCGTGATTGTCAGCCGCGCTCTGCCGGACGTTCGCGATGGCCTGAAACCGGTTCACCGCCGCATTCTCTATGCCTGCCAAGAGGCGGGTTACGTAGCCGGGCGGCCGTATCGCAAGTCGAGCCGCATCGTCGGTGACGTCATGGGTAAGTATCACCCGCACGGCGACAGCGCGATTTACGACGCCCTCGCCCGCATGGTTCAGCCATGGTCGCTGCGCGTTCCGCTGGTCGACGGCCAGGGCAACTTCGGTTCGATGGATCCCGATCCGCCCGCAGCCATGCGGTACACCGAAGCACGGCTGGGCAAGGTCGCGAATTTCCTGCTCGCTGACATCGACAAGGACACGGTCGAATTCCAGCCGAACTATGACGCGTCTGAGCGCGAGCCGCAGGTTTTGCCTGCCCGCTTCCCGAACCTGCTCGTCAATGGTGCAGGCGGAATCGCGGTCGGTATGGCGACGAACATCCCGCCGCATAACCTCGGCGAGGTGCTTGCGGCTTGCCGCGCCTACATGGACGATCCGACAATCACCACCGAAGGTTTGATGGAGCATGTGAAGGGCCCGGATTTCCCGACCGGCGCCTTCATCCTCGGCCAGTCCGGAATCCGCAGCGCCTACACCACAGGGCGAGGCTCGATCATGATGCGCTCGCGGTACAAGATCGAGGAAGGGCGCGGCGACCGCCGCTCCATCGTGCTCACAGAGATCCCCTACCAGGTCGGCAAGTCGGGCCTGGTCGAAAAGATCGCCGAAGCCGCCAAGGATAAACGCATCGAGGGCGTCGCCGACATTCGCGACGAATCCAACCGACAAGGCGTGCGCGTCGTCATCGACCTGAAGCGCGACGCTACTCCCGAAGTCGTCCTCAACCAGCTGTGGCGGCACACGCCCGCCCAATCGTCCTTCCCCGCGAACATGCTGGCGATCCGCGGCGGCCGCCCGGAAACGCTGACTCTTCGCGACATCATCGAAAGCTTCGTCCGCTTCCGCGAGGAAGTGATCACCCGCCGATCGAAGTTCGAGCTTCTGAAAGCACGTGAGCGTGCCCACCTCCTGCTCGGCCTGGTCGTTGCGGTCACCAATCTCGATGAAGTGGTTAAGCTCATCCGGGGATCGGCCAGCCCAGGCGAAGCTCGCGAGAAGCTTCTCGCCCGCAAGTGGCCGGGTGCCGAAATCCGTCCGTACATCGCGCTGGTCGAAGCGGTCGAGCCCCAGGGCAAGTCTGACACCTACCAGCTCTCGGAACCTCAGGTTAAGGCGATCCTCGAGCTTCGCCTGCACCGCCTCACCGCACTAGGACGCGACGAGATCGGCAACGAACTCAAGGAACTGGCCGACTCTATCGGCGAGCTCCTGGAAATCCTCGCCAACCGGGCCCGCCTCTACGAGGTGATGCGCCAGGAATTCGACGAGGTCGAAGCCGAGTTCGCGACTCCTCGCGTCAGCGAGCTGGCGCCAGCGGCCGAAGGCATCGAGGACGAGGATCTCATCGAGCGCGAGGACATGGTCGTGACAGTGACCATGACCGGTTATATCAAGCGCACGCCTCTTGCCGTCTTCCGCGAGCAGAAGCGCGGCGGCAAGGGCCGCGCCGGCATGGCAACGAAGGAAGAGGATGCGGTCACCAACCTCTTCGTTACCTCGACCCACAATCCGGTTCTCTTCTTCTCGAACCTCGGACGTGTCTATCGCATGAAGGTGTGGCGCCTTCCCGAGGGCGGGCCGAACACAAAAGGCCGCCCGATGATCAACCTCCTGCCGCTCGCGGAGGGAGAGACGATCTCTACGGTGCTTCCGCTGCCCGAGGACGAGAACGAATGGGGCGGCCTCCACATTATGTTTGCGACCGCGCACGGCACCGTCCGGCGCAACAGCATGACTGCCTTCACCAACATTCCCACAGCAGGAAAGATCGCGATGCGCTTCGGCGCTTCTGCCATCGAGGAGGTTGAGAACGGGTCTGACGACACGGAAGAGCAGGCGGATCTGACGGACCGGCTGATCGGGGTCGAATTGTTGACCGAGGAAGACGACGTCCTCCTTGCGACCCGCAACGGCAAGGCGATCCGCTTTAAATCGACCGACGTCCGCGAATTCCAGTCGCGAACTTCAACCGGCGTGCGCGGGGTTCGTCTGTTCGGCGGCGACGAAGTCATTTCGATGTCCATCCTGCGCCGCGCGGGGACGTCGCAGGAGGAGCGCGACGCCTATCTGAAATCGCCCGTATGGCGCGGCGGATGCTGCCCTGAAGGATTAAGCGACGAGCGTTGGGCCGAGATCGCGGAGAAGGAGCAATTCCTCTTGACCGTCACGGAGAACGGCTACGGGAAGCGAACCTCTACGTATGAATATCGACGGACGAACCGCGGCGGCCAGGGCATCATAAATATCATCACGAGCGAACGTAACGGCGGAGTGGTCGCAAGCTTCCCAGTCAAGCCCGGAGAGCAGCTGATGTTGGTCACCGACCAGGCAAAGATCATCCGTACGACTGTCGGCGACATCCGGATTACCGGTCGCAACACTCAAGGCGTCACAATTTTCAAGGTCGCGGACAACGAGCATGTCGTAAGCGTCGCAAAGATCGACGAAAGCGACGAGGAAGAGATCGAGCTTGACGCCGGCGACGAAAAAGCGCCGGAGGAAGGTGCCGTGATCGGAGAAAGCGAGCTCGAGCGGCCCGCCGATCCGGAGCCCGGTGAAAAGTAACGCCTTCCGGTCCAATCTCGCGATAAGCTGTGGGAACGGCCGCAAGGCGGTCGGCGTTCGCTTTGGTGGTCCCAAAGGAGAACATGATGGCTCTTCCACACAATGCGCTTGTCCTCGTCGCCGATGGAACGAAGGCTTTGTTTCTTCGCAATCAAGGAGATCAGAACCAGATCGATCTCCGGACGGAGGCGCACGACAAACGTGAGGACCGCAAGGACCGGGAGATCAAGACCGATGCTCCCGGAGGGACCAGGCAGGCCATGGGATATGGGCGTCCGACGATGGACGAAGCTGACTTCCACACTCAGGAAGAGGATCGTTGGATCAAGGACGCGGCTGACGAGCTGAAGAAGCGCGCGCTCCGCAACGACTTCGATGCGCTCGTCGTCATCGCTCCACCAAAGGCGCTCGGCTACCTGAAGAAGTGCCTCCACAAGGAAGTGCAGAAGCGCATCGTGTTGACGATCAACAAGGAAATGACGGACCGGCCAATCCCGGACATCGAGGAACTGTTGGTCGGCGAAGCCGCGCCGCCGGCTTGACGCAACCGGAACGGCCGTAATCACGTTACGCCTCCGGTTCAAAGGAGGCCGTAATGAGAAGATTCGTAGAGTTTGTCCTTCTCTCGTTTGCCGGAAGTGGGGCGCTTGCCCAGTCGACGGCGTCCGTGTCCATCGCACCCCTTGGACCGAACAGCGCGCTCTTGAGCTTGAGCGCCGAGGGCTCTAGCCGACGTACGCCGGACGTCGCCTTGTTCAACGCCGGGGTGGTCACACAAGCTGTCACGGCGAGCGAAGCCCTTGCCGATAACAGCCGAAAGATGGACCGCGTCATCACCGCTCTGAAGCGATCTGGGATCGCCGAGCGCGACATCCAGACCCAGGCGATCAGCCTTCAGCCGCGTTACTCAGACCCAGAGCGTGATGCGCAAATGCTCGCTCGCACGACCGGCCGGCCTTACACTCCGCCCACTGAGGCGCCCAAGATCATCGGCTATGAGGCTCGCAACTCAGTCCAGGTGCGCGTCCGCAAGCTCGGCGAAATGGGAAAGACGATCGACACGCTGATCAGCGAAGGCGCGAACCAGGTGGACGGGCCAAGCTTTACGCTCGACGAACCGCGTGGAGCGATGGACGAGGCCCGCCGTGAAGCCATTGCGGTCGGCCGTCAGCGCGCAGACCTCTACGCTCAGGCTACGGGCATGCGCGTCGCCCGGCTTCTATCGGTAAGTGAAGGCGGCGGCTATTATCCAGTACAGCAGGCGATCGTCGTGACAGGCAGCCGCGTCGGATATGGCGGGGCTCCGCCTCCTCCCCCGCCGCCACCCGCGCCCGTCTCGCCCGGCGAGCTTAATCTCGGAACCAGCGTATCGATGCAATTCGAGTTAACGCGCTGAGGCCCACGGCATGGGGTGTATTACGAACATATAGCACTCCATGCCGAACCTCTCTGGCCGCTGGCAGAGACTAAGACATTGGAATTATTGTCTTATCCTGTTTGGCACGCTTCTTGGAATGTTTCCCGGCGCAGCGCTTCTGTTGCGTGAAAAGGGAGACAAAGATGACGATGATGACCACCATAATTGCGGTGGCGCTGGGATTTGCGCCCGTTCAGGGCGACCGTTCGGTCGTGCAAATCAGCAATGCGCACGACAGCATGATCGGAAGCTTCACCGAGACGGTCGATGACACGGGCACGACGCACCTGCGCGGCGTAAACCGGATGACCGGCGAAATTTTTCATCTGACCGTCAATCCGCACGGTCGGGTCAGAGGCTCTGTTGGAGAGTCGACGATAACCTTTCAGATTCAGCGGGCAAGCTGAACGCGTATCAACGTCAGGCGTAGAGGTGCACCACCTCTGCGTCTGGCGCTGTCGCCGAGATCAATAGATTGCGGTGGCACTGCGCCGGATCCCGCTCGTAGCACAGCAGAGCGCTTGGCTCCCCTGCTGCCAGATCGAGCATCTGGGCTCCCTCGGCAATCGCCTCGGGTAGCTCGAGCTGTCCGGCATAGATCCGTACCAAATCATCATGTCGTCCGGCTCGCGCCGCCGCCCGGCCGTCCGCAGGCGTACCAAGCGCACGCAGGTGGACGTAATCTATGCCAGTTTCGGCAAGCGCATTCCTAAGCGGTGTTTTCGAGAATCCAGGCCGCCGTGAGTTGGGCACCGCGCGAACGTCAATCACCCGCTTCACGCCCGCCTGCGTGAGCGCCTCAATGAATTCACCGACCGTCGTGCCCTCATACCCAATCGTGAAGATGCGCATGGGGTGGATTTAGGAGCTCATCCACGTCATTGCGAGCGGCGCAGGCGCGCGGCAATCGGGTCGTACGCTGATGGATTGCTTCGCTTTGCTCGCAATGACGGACAGCTTCGACATCCAAGTCATCGGCGGCGGACTCGCGGGGAGCGAGGCCGCGTGGCAGCTAGCCGAGACAGGCTTCCGCGTGCGCCTGTCGGAGATGCGCGGCGGCGGAGACACTACGCCGGCGCATGAGACCGACCGCCTTGCCGAGATGGTCTGCTCCAACAGCTTCCGTTCGGACGATGCCGAGCACAATGCCGTCGGCCTTCTCCATCAGGAGATGCGCTCTCTCGGTTCGCTGATCATGCGGGCCGCAGATGAACATCGCGTGCCCGCCGGATCAGCGCTGGCCGTGGATCGGGAAGCTTTTGCTGCCGAAGTGACTTCAGCGGTGGAGGATCACCCGAACATAGCTATCGTGCGCGAACGCATCGACGCGCTCCCAGATCACCCGGCGATCATCGCGACCGGGCCACTTACCGGTTCAAGGCTCGCCGAAGCCATCGCCGACGAGACGGGCCAGGGCGCACTCGCCTTTTTCGACGCAATCGCTCCGATCATCCATCGCGACAGCATCGACATGGACGTCGCCTGGATGGCAGCGCGCTGGGACAAGGGAGGCAAGGACTACATCAACTGTCCGATGGATCGCGAACAGTACGAGGCCTTCGTTCAGGCGCTCCGCGATGGCGAGAAGACCGAGTTCAAGGACTGGGAGAAGGATACGCCCTACTTCGAAGGTTGCATGCCGATCGAAGTGATGGCCGACCGCGGCGTCGAAACCCTGCGATACGGCCCGATGAAAGGCGTCGGCCTCGATAATCCGAAGACAGGGCGTTGGCCCTACGCCTGTGTCCAGCTGAGGCAGGACAATGCGCTCGGTACCTTATGGAACATGGTCGGCTTCCAGACCAAGCTGAAGCACGGCGAGCAGGTCCGTATTTTCCGAACGATTCCCGGCCTCGAGAATGCCGAATTTGCACGCCTTGGCGGCATCCATCGCAACAGCTTCATCAACTCGCCCCGGCTGCTGGACGGCGAACTGCGCCTCAGGTCGAAGCCGAACATCCGCTTTGCAGGCCAGATCACGGGTTGCGAAGGCTATGTCGAGAGCGCAGCCGTCGGACTGATGGCCGCTCGCTTCACTTCAGCTGACATGCGGGGTGAAGGACTGCTCCCGCTTCCCCAGGAAACGGCACTGGGCGCCTTGCTCGGACATATCACCGGCGGTGCTGACGCAGAGACGTTCCAGCCGATGAACGTCAATTTCGGCCTAATGCCGCCCGTCGGAGGCCGTGCCAAGAAAGCCGATCGCAAGAAAGCCTACACCGATCGCGCTCGAATGGCCCTCGCCGATTGGTTCGAACGTTCGCGCGCCTTGGAACCGGTTCCAGCTTAGCTCGCAAAATCGATCGTCGAGATCAGCTCGGTCATTCGAAAGAGGCGAGCCTTGATCGCTTCCGGAACATCCTCGGGAATGCGGTCGGCGATCGTGTCCCTCGCCTCGAAATAGCTGGCCTTCACCCGTACCAGTTCCATTGACCAATCCGGAAAACTGCGAGCGTCAACTTTGCGTCGATCGCGGATCTCGAAGCCCGTATGCCGAGGATCTTTGCGCAGCCGTTCGATCAGGTCCTCGATCGCGCTCTCCGAGCCTTCGATGATTTGCAGGAAGTGCGTGCCGTTGAACACCAACAACCCGGTTATTCCGTCGACGGAGTTTTGCTCTCGGGCGATGAGATGGATGTCTTCGAGATCGCTTTCCTGCAGGTCCAGGCGAGCGAGGCTTGTGTACGTAACGGAAGTGAAATTCATTCGCCTCCGATACGGACATTTCTCTCCGTCTCAAGCCGGTAACGTCGGCTTCAAGACATAGTTAACACGAACAGCGCGTTTTCTTCGGCAAAGGAGGGGCGGTCGTCGCGAATTCGGTTGGATTGAGCCAGCCTGAGCGGTCCTTGTCGGCGCCGTTGAATTTGTCGATCGTCTTTCCCGCCCACTCTTCAAAGGACAGGGTCCCGTTGCCGTTGGCGTCCAGCTTGGCGAAGGCTTTCCGGCGCGGACCAAACAGTTCTTCCCGCTCGATCCGTCCGTTCTTGTCCTTGTCGGCCCTGGAGAAGCGCCTCTCCTCGCGACTCTTTGGAGTGGCTTCCAGTGGCTCAGGAAGTCTGACGAGTGGGCCCCCTCCTGCCGATCGAGGCGGGGGCGCGGCCGGAAGAAGCGGCGCCTCCTCCGCTCGGCTTTGCCAGAAGAGAAATGCACCAGTCATGAGCAAAAAACAGGCCGAAGCCCCGGCGAGAAAACGCGCCAAGCGACACCCCCTTATCAGCGGGAGATTCGGCTAGAGCCAACTTGCGTCCGAAACGGACGGTGTCAATCGCCATCAGATACGTCCGGTCCAGCGATGGCGAAGCATGGCGGCGAGGCGCGGCGGCGATCCCTCCTGTTCGAACGGCGGACCGCTTCTGAGATCGCGCGCAGCCAATCGCGCGAGCGCTGACAGCGGGCGCGAGGCCCGTGAAAAGCGTCGGGGAGCATTGCTCCACCGTTCTCTTGCATATTCAAGCAGTTCCGGAACGCCTCTACGACCGACCGAAACGAGCGCGTAAAGCGCTCCCGCTTCCTGAATCTGTTCGTCCTCGGCGCCAAGCAGCCGCGCGCCAAGAGCGAAAAGCCGGGACCCGCGCTCGGCAACCCGCGCGGCGTCAACTGTCTCGTCGAGCAGAGTCGCCCAGCCATCCTCGAGCCGTGACAACTCCGCGCCCGTGATTCCGCGAAAGAGCAGATTTTGCGCCGCGGACTGCAGCCTCGGCTCGTCCGGCACCACGCCCTGATCGAGTTCTTCGAGGCGCTCACGCCACCAGGCGAGCTT
>Ga0070671_100000764_pt1 | contig 23089 bp, 21 predicted proteins | sample KBSS73metaG_FD_65341 | JGI IMG/M metagenome (GOLD analysis project Ga0070671, IMG submission 65341) | Switchgrass rhizosphere microbial communities from Kellogg Biological Station, Michigan, USA - KBS S7-3 metaG | ecosystem: Host-associated > Plants > Roots > Rhizosphere > Soil ...
TCCCGACGCTGGTGGGGACCGGCGCCCTCGCCGAGGCCCGCCACCTGGTGCCCGGCGCCCGCGATCCCGAGGCCCGCGAGTCGGGAGCTGACGGCCCGCGAGCCGGGGGTCCGGACGTCGGGCTGCCTGTTCCCGACCCGCGGGACCGGGCTCCGCGGCCGTCGCTCGCGGAGGCCGTGCTGCGCACCCTGCCGTTTCGTCCGCCGACGCTGCTGGCGGGCGCGGAGGACCTGGTCGCGGAGGGTGTCCTGGACTCCGTCCTCGGCTCCCCCACCCGCGCGGTCTCCCGGCTCACCCGGGCGGCGTCGCTGCTGGAGTCCTCCCCGCGCGCGGCGATGCTCCCGGACACCCCCGCCGCGCTCGCGGCGCTGGTCGCGGTGCAGACCGGCGAGGTCGAGGTGGCCAGGTCCGTGCTGGACCGCGCCGTCGCGACGGGCCTCGGCGGACCGGCCGCCGCCACCCGCCACCGGCTGCTGCTCGGCTGGATGGCGCTGCACCGCGGCGCGTTCGGGACGGCCCGAGGTCACCTGGCCTCCACGGTGGACATCCCGCTGGAACCGCGCGACGAGCTGCTGGCCGCCGCCCTGGACGTCGCGATCGCGCGGCGCGACGGCGACCTGGCCGCGCTGCTGCCGCTCTGGGGCCGGGCCCGGGAGGCGATCGTCCGGCAGCCGGTGGACCTCTACGTGCTGCAGCCGCTCGGCGAGCTGGCCATCGCCGCGACCCGGCTGCGGGAGCCCGCCTGGGTCCGCCCGCACCTCGACGAGGCCGCCGCCCTGCTGCACCGCCTCGGCTCCCCGGCACTCTGGGCGGCGCCGCTGCACTGGGCGCTGCTGCACGCGGCGATGCTGGCCGAGGACCGCGACGCCGCCGCCACGCACGCCGACGCGCTGCGGGGCGCGGCGTGCGGCAGCCGCTTCGCCGAGGCCATGGCCGCCGCCGCCCCGCACTGGGTGGGGTTGATGGAGGGCCGCGTCGACGCCGACGGGGTGGAGACCGCGGCGCGTGGGCTGCACGCCGTCGGGCTGTCGTGGGACGGCAGCAAGCTGGCCGGACAGGCCGCGATCCGCACCGGCGACCGTCGGGCCATGAGTGCTCTGCTGACCTGCGCCAGGACCCTGCACGCCCCGAAGACCACGCAGCCGCCGCAGCCCCACCAGACCCGTCCGGCCCACCGGACGGAGCCCGAGCCCGCCGAGCCCGCCGACGGCGCCCTGTCCGACCGCGAGCGCGAGGTCGCGGCCCTGGTCCTGGAGGGCCAGACCTACAAGCAGATCGGCGAGCGGCTGTTCATCAGCGCGAAGACCGTGGAGCACCACGTGGCCCGGATGCGTCAGCGACTGGGCGCGCAGAGCCGCGGCGAGCTCTTCACGATCCTCCGCCGCCTCACCTGACACCGCTCAGTCCGATGGGCGAGAGTGCCGTTCGCTCACACCTACTGAGCGAGAGTGCCGTTCGCTCACACCTACTGAGCGAAAGTGCCGTTCGCTCATCACGGGGGTGAGGTGAGGCGGGCCACCAGGCCCTCCGCCGACCGGACGACGACGCGGGCGGCGTCCGCGGTCGCGCGGCTGGCCAGCGGGCTCTCGGCCCGGCGCTGCCACCGGACGACCGCGGCGTGCGCGGCCGCGCGGAGCTCCTCGGCCGGGGTCTCGCCGTCGAGACCCAGCCGGACCGCAGCGCCGCCGCCGTCCCCGCCGAGCAGGCGCTCGGCCTCCGGCAGGGCGTCCGCGGCGAACCGGATGGTGCCCGCGCGCAGGGCCGACAAGGTCCGCAGCTCGACGAACTCGTGGGCACCCGCGAGGATCCGTTCCCGTTCCGCGACCAGCGGCTGCGACCCGGGCCGGGGGTCGCGCTGCAGCACCCGGTCCAGCGCGAGCAACGCGGACCGGGACTTCAGCAGCTCCCGGCGCTCGGCGAACTGGGTGGCGAGGACAGCGCGCAGCTCGTCCAGCCCGCTGTGTCGGACGAGCTCTCGCGACAGCTGCGACGGGTCGGAGGTCCCGCGCCGGATCAGCTCGGTGGCCAGCCGCACCCCGAACAGCCCGAACCGCTCCACCAGCGCCGCCCGCACCGCGGGCTCCGGGGCGCCCTCGACGGGACGGGTGCCGAACCGGTCCGCCGAGAGCAGCAACCGGTCCAGCTCGGCCTGCGGCAGCGCCGCCAGCCGGACCAGCGCGGCGTGCTCGTCCTGCCGCATCGTCCGGCCGGTCTGGGCGAGCAGGCCCGCCACCGGGACGACGGTCTGGCACAGTCCGCGCAGGGTCGGGTCGGCGCGGTATCGGCGGGCGATCCGCCCGGCCGAGCCCAGCGCGTCGAGCCTGCCGACGCCGATCTCGTCCGCCCGGGACAGCACGGCCACGGTGGTGACCGGGGTGGCCCGCGCGACGTCGGTGTCCCGGAAGGACTCGAGGAACCGCACGTCGGAGCCGTGCAGGTGGCGCATCAGGTACACGACGGCGTCCGCGGGCGAGGGCTCCTCCTCCGGCGTGAGGAACGCCCCCGCCCGGGCTGCGGTGTCCGCGGTCAGCGACGCGATGCCGGGGGTGTCGATCAGCGTGGTCCCGCGGAGGTAGCCCGACGGCCAGTCCACGACGAGGCGGTCGACGTGCTCCGCGGGCATCCCGAGATCGAGCTGCAGCGCACCCTGTTTCCGGGCGAGCGTGAGCGGGCGCGGTGAGCCGGTGCGCGGGAACAGCCGCACCCGCGGGGCCGCGGCGTCCTGGTACCAGGTGACCACCCGGGTGCACTCGCCGGCGTCCGTGGGCGCGATCTCCTCGCCGACCAGGGCGTTGAGCAGCGTGGACTTGCCCGCCTTCACCTTCCCGGCGAACGCGACCCGCAGCGGCTCGTCGAACCGGGCCAGATGGCCCTGCAGCCAGCCGACGGCCTGGGGGTCGTCCCCGTAGACCGTCACGGCGCGGCGCAGCAGCGCCCGCACGTCCGCCCCGAGCGCACTCACGAGCCCGCCACCAACGCGTCCGCCCTCGCTCCCAGCGCCCGGACCCGGACCAGCTCGGCCTCGAGGTCGGCGATCCGCGTGGAGCGGTCGCTCGCGGCCGTGGCGACGGCGCTCTGCGCGGCCGTGACCGACGCCGCCAGCGACCGCGAGAGCTCCTCGGCGAGGACCGTGAAGTGATCGCGCAGCTGCCGCTGGGCACGGCGCAGGGTGTCCCGCGAGTCCTTGCCGACCTGGAACGTCACCTCGTCGATGTGCCGACGCACGGCGGTCTTCGCCTCCGCCCGACGACGCTCGCGGATCCGCTTGTGCTCGTCCCGGACGGTCTTCCCGCCGAACAGCAGGCCTGCCGCGATCGACACCGGGTTGAGCAGCGCGAGGCCCATGAAGCTGGTGGCCAGCCCGATCATCAGCACGCCGCCGTACCCGCCGCGCATGCCCACGAACAGTCGCTGACCGGCGCCGAAGCGCTCGCCGTCGGGCTTCTCCAGCGGGTCGACGGTGCCGGAGAGCCTGCCGCCGTCGATCCGGATCTCCGGGATGGCCGCGTCGGCGCCCTCGGCGAAGTGCTCGGCGACCTGCTCGGCGAGCCAGCGGGCGCGCTGCGCGGTCCACACGTAGTTCGCCGAGGTCGCCTGGCTGACCTGGGTGTGCAGCCACTCGGCGAACTGGTCCCAGATCGCGCTGGGGTCGGCGTCGTCGAGGAGCTGCTCGGCCTCGCGGGTCACCGCACGCAGCCGGTCCCGCAGGTCGTACTCGATGTCGGAGATCAGGTCCGCGACGCCGTCGTTGAGCGTGATCTGCCAGCGCGCCGACCGCTGCCGCAGCTCGTCGGCCCGCTCCTTCGCCCCGGTCAGCTCGGCGACCAGGGCCTCGGCGCCCGCAGGGTCCTTCAACCCGGCCAGCTCCGCGGAGAACCCGGCGGCCAGCTGCTCGGCCACCGCCTTGACGTCCTGGCTGGTCGAGCGCCGGTCCAGGTCGTCAGCGCGGGCCACGACCCGCCGCAGCAGGAACCCGACGAGCGGTGCGAACCCGGACTCCGCCAGCAGCTCCGCGTCGTTCGTCTCGGCTCCCGCCAACCGCAGCTCGGACGACACGGGGAACAGCTCCGCGTCGACGCCCTGCTTCTGCAGGTGGGCCTTGTCCAGCTCCACGATCCGCCGCCAGTGCGGGTAGAGGTCGGTCTTCGTGACGACGGCGCCGACGGTGGGGCAGAGCTCCATCGCCATCCGCAGGAAGTCCAGCTCGGGGGCGGTGTACTCCTGGGCGGCGTCGGAGACGAGCAGCACCGCGTCGGCGGTGGGCAGCGCGGCGGTGGTGGCGGCGCCGTGCGCGGAGCCCAGCCCGCCCACCCCCGGGGTGTCGACGAGCACCAGCCCGCCGGCGAGCAGGCTGCGCGGCAGCGTGACCTCGGCACGGAGCAGGTTCTCCCGGGCCGCCGTGCCGTTCGCGGAGCGGGTCTCGGACACGTGCTCGACGAGCCGGTCCGTGGGCACCTCGGTGCGTTCCTCGGCGCCCTCGCGGTCGTGCACCAGCGCCGCGGAGACCGCGGGACCGTGCCGCACCTCGGTCGGCACGGCGGTGGCGATGTCGTCGTCGACGGGACAGACCGAGGCGTTGACCAGCGCGTTCACCAGCTTGGACTTGCCCTGTTTGAACTCGCCGACCACGAGCACGCGCACGCTCGGGTCCGCCAGCCGCGCCTTGGCCGCCGCCAGCCGCGTCCCGAGATCGGGTCGCTCGTAGGCCTCGGTCGCGATCAGCGCCAGCTCCACGAGTTCGGTCGCCGCCGGTACCGCCATCGTCGCCCCCTCTCGGGCCCACCGCCCCGGGCCGGAGCCCATCCTGCCCTTCCGCACGGCGACGGCCCCACCACCCCCTGTGAGGGGGGTGGTGGGGCCGCCGTGGGCCGGAGGGGTCAGCCCACGACTCAGCCCACGGCGACGTCGTTGTGGCTGGCGAAGTCGTTGTGGTTGTCCACGTTGGTGTTGGTCTCGCTGTTGTCGTCCACGTCGTACGACGTGTCGGACGTCGTGGTGTCGTTGAACGAGTCCTCGACCGTCGTGGTCGTGGTGGCCGAGTTGGTCTCCTCGTTGAAGGAGCCCGCGGTGCTGTCCACACCGGACGCCGCACCGCCGACCGCCAGCGCGCCGCCGTCGTCGACGGTGACGTCGGACAGGGTGGCGCTGTTCGCGTCGCCCGCGCCGTAGGCGACGGTGTTGTCGTCGCCCGCGAGGCTGCCGTCGCCGACCGCGTTGCCGTCACCGGTGGTGACCGTCGAGTCCTCGATGTCGCCGCCCGCCGCCACCGAGCCGTCGCCCGAGGCGATCACGGTGTCGTTGTCGATGGTCTGGTTGACGTCGCCGTCGGCGTTGATGACCTGGTGGATCGAGTTGTCGACGGTGGTGTCGCGGTCGTCGATCCAGTTGTTGGTGACGATCGTCTGCAGGTACTTCACGGCCGACTCGTGGTCGTGGCCGTGGTCCGGCGCGGGCGGCGGCGGGGTGTGGTGGGGGTGGTCGCCGCCGCCGTGGTGCGGCTTCGGGGCGTGCTGGTCGGCGACCAGGACGGCCGCGTCGTGCACCTCCTCGGGGGTGACCGCGGTGAGGCCGCAGGTCGCGAGGAACGCCTGGGGGTTCTCCTGGAACTCCGCGGCGGCCTTCGGGTCGCTCAGCAGGTTCAGCAGCAGCTGGATGAGGGTGGTGGGGGTGTCCATGTCAGTGATCTCCGGATCGTGGGGAGCGTCAGGCGTCGACGTCGACGGCGTTGTGGCTGAGGACGTGGTCGGTGTTGCCGACGTTGTCGTTCGTCACCGAGTGGTCGTCCTGCTCGTAGGAGTAGGAGGTGTCGGTGTCGGTGTTGAACGAGTCCTCGGTGGTGGTGGTCGTCTCCTGGGTGTTGGTGACGGTGTTGCCGGAGTCGACCGTGGAGTGGGTGCCGGTGGCCGAGCCGCCGATGGAGAGCGCGCCGCCCTCGGAGACCGTGGTGCCGGAGACCGTGGCCGAGGTGGCGTCGCCGGTGCCGTAGGCCACGGTGTTGCCGTCGCCCGCCAGGCTGTCCTCGCCGATCGCGTTGCCGTCGCCGGTGGTCACGGTGGACTCGTCGATGTCGTCGCCCGCGGCCACCGCACCGTCGCCCGTGGCGGCGGTCGTGGTGGAGGTGAGGACCTGGTCCACGTCGCCGTCGGCGTCGATGACCTGCTTGACCGGCGAGCCGAGCAGCGTGTCGCCGTCCTGGACCTCGGTGTTGGTCACGTAGGTCTGGATGTACTCGACGGCGCTGTGGCCCTCGGTGTGCGCGGCCTCGTGGTGCGGGAAGGCGGGGGGCGGCGGGACGACGATGCTGTTGCCGCCGGTGCTGATCTCCGAGTCGCCGAAGTCGACGGTCTGGTTGTCCTGCACCAGCACCAGGGCGTCGTGCACGTCGTCGGCGGTGAGGTCCTCGAGGCCCGCGGCCTTGAGGGTGCCGTACGGGTCCTTGGCGAAGTCCTGCTGAAGCTCAAGGTCGGCCGGGGAGTCGCCGAAGAGGGAGAGGAGGAACTCGAGCAGCGTCATGGTGATCGTCTCCGAGAAGCGTGGGTGGCGTGTGCCGGGTGAGCCGGATCCGTCCGGCCTGGCGATGAGACGAAAGCTAGGGGGCGCCGCGCTCGGGGCCATCGGGGATCCGACGACATCCCCCAGGGGGCGATTAGGGGATCGGGGAGTGCGCCACTCGGGGGTATCACCCGTTAGTGTCGACTAGGCCTAGGGGACGATAACGCTGCGCGTACCAGCGGCGATGACCGTAAGTGCACGTGTAGTCGCACGACGGGCGGCGCCGCCGGACATCGGGGGGAACGATGGCCTACCAACTCGGGATCGACCTGGGCACGACCTTCAGCTCTGCGGCGGTCAGCCGCTCCGTGGGGGCGGGCTGGACGGCGCCCGAGATGGTCGGGCTCGCCGACCGCCGCACGGACGTGGCGTCGGTGCTGTTCGTGACCGACGACGGCCGGATCCTCGTCGGGGAGGCCGCCGAACGGCGCGCCGTGACCGACCCGGACCGCGTCGTCCGTGAGTTCAAGCGCAGGCTGGGCGACCCGACCCCGGTCGTCGTCGGCGGGCGCGCGTTCGCCGCCGAGGAGCTGTGCGCCCGGCTGGTCCGCTGGATCGTCGACCACGTCGCGGCGCAGGAGGGCGGCCCGGCCGAGCGGATCGCGCTGACCCACCCCGCCTCCTGGGGCGACCACAAGATGGAGCTGCTGGCGGAGGCCCTCGAGGCCCATGGGCTGACCGTCACCTTCCTGGCCGAGCCGCAGGCCGCCGCGTTGCACTACGCGGCGGGCGAGCGGCTCGCAGCCGGCTCCACCATCGCGGTCTACGACCTGGGCGGCGGCACGTTCGACGCCGCCGTCGTCCGCAAGGGCGAGCACGGCCGGTTCGCGCTGCAGGGCAGGCCCGAGGGCCTCGACCGGCTGGGCGGCGTCGACTTCGACCAGGTCGTGTTCGAGCACGTCATGGCGGGTGCGCCGGAGGCCTTCGAGGAGCTCGACGACGCCGATCCCGCGGTCCTCTCCGCCGTCTCCCGGCTGCGGCGGGACTGCACCGAGGCCAAGGAGGCGCTGTCCTCGGACACCGAGGTCAGCGTGCCGGTGCTGCTGCCCGGGCACCGCACCACGGTGCGGCTGCACCGCAGCGAGTTCTCCGAGGCCATCCGCGAACAGGTGGAGGAGACCGTCGAGGCGCTGCGCCGGGCGGTCGGCTCCGCGGGCCTGACCCCCTCCGCGCTCGACGCCGTGCTGCTGGTCGGTGGGTCCTCGCGGGTCCCGCTCGTCGGGCAGCTCCTGTCCGAGGAGCTCGGCCGCCCGGTCACCGTCGACACCGACCCGACCCACGCGATCGCGAAGGGCGCCGCCCTGGCGATCTGCCCGGTCACCGTCGGTCCCGACACCCCCGCGACCCCGGTCTCCCCCGTCTCGGGCCTGCCCGCGCTGGTGGGCATGGCGGCGACGGGTGCCGTCAGCGGCGCCGCGGACACCGCGGTACGGGCCGGCGGCCCGGCGGCCGAGCGGGGTCTGGGCCCTGCCGGGTCCGGGACCTGGGAGATCGCCCGCCCGGCCGCGGCCGATGCGGCACCCGACCCCGAGCCGCAGGACGGGCCCGGCCCGTTCGACGGGTGGGGCCGCGGCGCCCCCGCCCGCCCGGGCGTGGGCGCGACCCCCGACTGGGAGTACGACGCCGAGCCCCCCGCCAAGCGGCGCGCCGGACTGATGGTGGGCGTCGGCGGCGGGGTCGCGGCCCTGGCCGTGCTCGGCGCGGTCCTCCTGTGGCCCACGGCCGAACCCGCGGTGACCAGCGGGGTCGGGGGGCTGTCGGTCGTCACGCCGCCCGCGGCCACCACGACGACCGAGGTCCCGGCGCCGCCGCCCGTCGTCGAGCAGCCCCCGGCCCCGGCGGCGGTGGAGGGGTCCGACGGCACCCCCCGCCAGGGCTCGGGGTCGGGCCAGAGCGCCCGCACCACCCGACCCACGACCCGTGCGGTCATCCCGGCCAAACCCGTCGCACCGCCCGCGAACAACGCCCCGGCCCCGGCTGCGCCCGCCCCCGCGCCGCAGCAGCCGAATCCGGCTCCGGTCGAGCCCGCGCCGGTGGTCCCGGACCCGGTCCCCGTCGACCCGGCGCCGGTCGACCCCGCCCCCGTCGACCCCGACCCGGGGACGGGCACGGGGACCGGGACGGGCACCGGCACGGGTGGCGCCCCGGCCACCGACGGCGCCGTCTCCGCCGCCCCCAGCACCGTCACAGGCTGACCCCCGACTCGCGAGCCGCCCCTCGACCCGCAGGCCGCCGGATCCGTGCCGCGGGTCTGGATCTCGCGCCGCGCGAGTCGGGACGTGAGGGCGCGCGAGTCGGGACGCAGAGGCGCGCGAGTCGAGATCTCCTGCCGCGCGAGTCGGGAGTATCCGCCCCGCGAGTCGGGCCCCGGCCGCCCGTCACCCGGTCCGGGTCTCGGTTGCGTCTCGGGTCCGGTACGCCCCGTGACGGAACGCGGGGGCGCGTCGATAGTCGGGTGGGGGGACACGCGGGGTGTCGCCAGGACAGAACGGGAGGACCGGCGGTGGCACGGTCGGCAGCATGGGTGATCGGTCTCGAGGTCGTGGCGGTGGTCGTCGCGTATCTCGGTTTCGGCTGGCCGGTGCTCCTGGTCGGGATCCCGGCGCTGCTCGCCACGGGCCTCGTCCTGGTCGCCGTCACCCTGTCCGAGAAGCCCCGCAAGCGCCTGGCCGAGGCCCGCGCGGCCCGCTACGAGGCCCCGGCGATGCCCGGCGGCCTGATGAGCGGCTTCTTCGAGGTGCCCGCCCCCCGGAGCTCCGGGGTCTGGACGGAGCTCGACGCCGACACGTCCGGGGACCGCGCCCGAGCGTGATCACCGGCCTCGTGCCACGGTGGTCTCGTGGCCCGAGGTGAACCCGCGTGCTGACCGGGCTGCTGTTCGCGCTCACCGCCATGGTCGGCAACGCCGGTGCCGGGCTGTTGCAGTCCGCGGCGGCCAACACCACACGGTCGAGGCATCCGCTGGCCCTGCGCCCGCTCTACCTGCTCGGCCTGGGGGTCGACGGGCTGGCCTGGGTCTGCACGGTCGTCGCGCTGCGGAACCTGCCGGTGTTCGCGGTACAGGCGATCCTCGGCGGCGCGATCGCGCTGACGGCCGTCGCGAGCTGGGCGCTCTACGGCGTCCGGCTGCGCATCCGGGACCGGCTCGCGGTGGCGGCCTGCGTCCTGGGACTGGCCTCGATCGCGGCCAGTGCCGCCGACGAGGCGCCCGCGCCCCTGTCCGGGGTCGCCGTCCTCGTGCTGGCCTCCGCTGTCGCGGCGCTGGCCGTGGCGGCGATCGCGGTGTGGCGGCTCTCCGTGGCCTGGCCGTTGTCGCTGATCGCGGGCTTGGGGTTCGGCGGGACGTCCCTCGCGGTACGGGCGGTCACCGTCTCCCCCGGGACGGCGGGCGACATCGGGGCACTCGCCGCCCAGCCCGCCACCTACCTGATCGGCCTGTTCTGGGTCATCGGGATCACGACGTACTCCCGCGCGCTCGGCATCGGCAGCCTGTCCGGGGTCACCGCCGTCTTCGCGACGACCGAGGTGCTGGCCCCGGGCCTCGTCGGGATCGTGCTGCTGGGCGACCGGATCCGGGACGGCTGGTGGATCCCGTTCGGCGCGGGCCTGGTGGTCGCGATCGTGGGGGTCGTCGTCCTGGCCACGGCGCCGGTCCCGCTGCCCGGCCAGCGCCGCCGTCGTCGGCACGTGCGCTGATCCGGTTCCTCCACGACGGCTCCGGCAGGGGCGGTTCCGGCTGCGCACCGAGGCTGAGGCACGGCTCGGTCATCGTCGACCTCGAGCGGATAGACCTCGAGCGGATCGACCGCGAACGGCTCGGCGCGCTCATCGAGGAGGCGTGGCGGGCGAAGGCGCCGCGAAGTGTGCTCGCACGGCGGGACGGGTGACGGCCCAGAGCAGCGTCAGCAGCACCAGGGCCTGCACCACCTGCTCCGCGTCCACCCACCACGGATACTGGCCCGTCGACAGCAGGTAGGCGATCGCGGCCAGGCTGACCACCGAGATGATCAGCACCCGGAAGAACGCCCGGCGGTGCCCGGCCCGGATCCGCCGCACCAGCACGACGTACACGAGCCCGATCACCACCACGCCCGCGGCGCGGCTCCACAGCCCGACGGCGAGCGCCTCCCGGGGCGTGCCCGCCGCGCTGTGGGCGAGCTGGTAGTCCAGCAGGACGTTGTGGAAGATCAGGAACAGCACGGCGAGCAACGCGCTGAGACCCAGGTTGACCAGTAGCAACGTGATCACCCGGCGCAGCGCGGGCGAGGTGGTCGTCTCGTTCATTCCCCCACCCTGGCGGCGCGGGCACCACCGGCCCCGGCTCGCTCGTCACGACCCGGGGATGACAGATGTCAGGCCCGGTAGGTCTGGGCCAGGACGTCTCCGTGGCGGACCGTGCCGACCAGCCGCAGGGCGAGCTTCTCCTGCTCGGCGGGCCAGAACCGCAGGCCGCCGCCGATCGCGAGCGGGAAGACCTGCAGTCGCAGCTCGTCCACCAGCCCGGCGGCGAGCAGCGTGCGGACCAGGGTGGCGCTGCCGTTGACCAGCAGGGGGCCGCCCTCGGACCTCTTCAGCGCGGTCACCGCGGTGACCACGTCTCCGTCGAGCGCGGTGGCGTTCCAGGTGAGCTCCTCGGGCCGCGAGGTCGCGACGAACTTGGGCATCGCGTTCATGGTCTCGGCCATCGGGCCCTCGTAGCCGGGCCAGGCGCCTGCGAAGCTCTCGTAGGTGGTGCGGCCCAGCAGCAGAGCCCCGGCCTCCTCGACCTCCGCCGCCTTGAACTCGAACAGGCCGGGGGCGAGGTAGTCCTCCACCCAGCCGGTCTGCGGATGGGTCGGCTCCCCGCCGGGGGCCTCCATCACGCCGTCGAGGGTGGTGAACTCGGAGACGACGATCTCTCGCACGCGCAGTCCTTCCGTCGGGTGTCGGTCCGGCAGACCGGCGGGGCCTGCCGAAGTCATCGGCCGCTGGGGGTTCGCTGAGAGGGCTCGGGAACGGGGGCGCCGGGTTCCGCCGTTCTCCGGACATGAACGCCTTCCTCGTCGACCCGGCCGACTTCGATCTCGTCCTGGTCAGGTGGTTGCGCGACACCGAACGGACGGCCCCGGACCGGCTCCTGCTCACCTTCGACCCCGCGGCCGCGCCCGCGCTCTCGGAGCTCGCCGGGCGGGTCCCGCACAGCATCACCGTCGGGCTCGAGGACGGCCAGCTGCTCGCCGAGATCACGGTCCCGCTCGCCCACACGGACCTGCTCGACGGCATCGTCGTCCGGACCGAGACCGCCGAGCTCCGCGCACTGAGCCGCTACCTCGCGGCCTGACCCGCGTCAGCCACCCATGTGGTTGTTGCCGGTCGCCAGCATCCGGGTGAGCGCGGCCTGCGTGGCGGCGTTCATCGTGCCGGTCTGCGGCAGGTGGGCGTCCCGCTGCAGGTAGGTGATCGCCTGGGTGGTCTGGGTGTTCAGGAACCCGGTGACCGGGCCCTCGTAGTAGTTGAGCTGTCCGAGCTCCTTCTGCAGGGTCTCGACGGCGGCGGACGGCGTGGCAGGCGGCGTGACGTGTCCGCCCGAGCCGCCGCCGGTGGCGGGGGCGATCGCGTGCCCCCCGCTCGTGGTGGCGGACGTGGTGGTCGGGGCCGGGGCCGGGACATCCGTGCCGGTGGTCCCGGTCGTGCCGTAGACGATGCCGCCGACGATGCCCACCGCGGCGAGCACCGCACCGACGGCGATCGCGACGGTCCGGCCCATCGACCCCCTCCTTGTGGCGACGGGGGCCGGGTCGAGCCGGACCGACCGGCCGCGGGGCTGGGCGACCGGGCCCTCGTAGCGACGCTCGTCCGTCTGGAACTCCGGACCGCCGTACGCGGGGCCCGCGGGCATCGGCGCGCCCGGGGTCTCGTCCGGCGGGCCGCCGGGGATCGAGCGGTGCGCGGCGGGCGGGGCGGCGGGGTTCGGCAGCCGGTCGTACCGGACGTCCTGGTAGGGCTGGGTGTAGTAGGCGGGGGCGGCGTGCCGCGGGCCGGTGTTCCGGCGGGGGTCGTCGTCCCAGGCGGCGGAGCGGTTGATCGTGTCGGTGGTGCTCATCTCGGGTGCCTCCCGGGTCTGTCACCCGGTGTCTCCGGGCTTGTCCAGACCATGCGCCGGGGCGCTCCAACCCCACTTCAACGCTCACTTCAACGCCCGCTCCGCCGGGAACTGTCGGTGCCCCCCGGCATGATCGCGGACATGACAGCCCTGACCGTCGCCAGCGTGAACGTGGACGCCCTCGACCCCGAGCGGCTCGCCGCCTTCTGGGCCGCCGCCACCGGCGGCTCGATCACCGGCAGGCACGCGGACTTCGTGTTCGTCTCGCCGCCCGAGAAGGGCGGGGTGATGCTGTTCTTCCAGCGGGTGGACCACAAGGAACCGGGCCGCAACACCCTGCACCTGGACCTCGACGTACCCGAGGGCCATCGGGAGGCGGAGGTGGAGCGCCTGGTCGGGCTCGGTGCCGAGCGGCAGTGGGAGGTCGTCGGCGAGGTCCCGGGGGTGGACTGGACCACGATGACCGATCCCGAGGGCAACCTCTTCTGCGTGGGGGCCGAGCCCGAGGCGGAATGAACCGGCCCACCCGGCGTTTCACAGGCATGACCGCTGTCGACTGGGTCCCCGTGGACGCCTGCACGCTCCCCACCGCCGCGCAGCCGTTGCGGCTCCTCGAGTTCGACGACCTCTTCGCCGCCGCGCTGCGGGACGTGGAGCGGATCGCCGCCGACCGGCTCCTGCTCAGCTTCGACCCGGCGGCCGAGGTGCCCGTGCGGGACCTGCTGGCCCGCGAGGCGTCCTGCTGCGGCTTCTTCGCCTTCGAGGTCACCCCCGCGGACGGGGAGCTGCTGGTCGAGGTGGCGGTGCCGCTCGAGCGCCGGGAGACCCTCGACGATCTCGCCGTCCGCGCCGTCGAACAGCGCGCCCGCTGCCGCTGACCTCCCCGAGCACCCGCTCCAGCGCAGTGAACACAGAGTGCCTTGACGGGTATATACCGATCACGGTATCTATAGGCCCGTGCCCACCCCGTTCGAGGTCCTCGCCCTCCCGCTCCGCCGGGAGATCCTGGACCGGCTGCGCACCGGCCCACGCCTGGTCGGCGAGCTGGCCGAGGAGCTCGGGGTGGCGCAGCCGATCGTCTCCAAACAGCTGAGGATCCTGCGGGACACCGGGTTCGTGTCCGTGGAGGCGGACGCCCAGCGGCGCCGCTACGCGCTGCGGCCCGAACCCCTCGCCGCGGTCGCGGACTGGTTGGAGCCCTACCGCTGGCTCTGGGAGCGGCACCTCGACCGCCTCGGCGAGCACCTCGACCGCATGGAGGACCCGTCATGACCGAGACCCTGACCGACACCGGCGGCCGCCCGACCGTCCGGATCGAGCGCCGCTACCCGCACTCGATCGACAGGGTCTGGCGAGCGGTCACCGAGCCGGAACACCTGGGCGCGTGGTTCCCGAGCCCCGTCGAGCTGGAGCTGCGGCCGGGCGGGGCCATGCGGTTCGCGGCGTTCGAGGAGGGCGAGGGCGGGACGGGGCAGGTCGTCACGGTCGAGCCGCCGCACCGGTTCGTCTTCCTCTGGGACACCGAGGAGATCCGGATCGAGCTGACCAGGGAGGGTGCGGGGACCCTCGTCGTCCTCACCCACACGTTCGACGACCGCCCCCTCGGCGCCAGCCTCGCGGCCGGGTGGGGAGCCTGCCTGGCCGGGCTCCGCGCCGTCGTCGCCGGGGAGCCGCTCCCGCCCGCGAGCCGGATGATCGACGAGCACGAGGAGCTGGTCCGGCTCTTCGGCCTCGACCGGCCGCGGCTCACGGAGACGGAGCGGGGGTGGTCGGCACGCTTCGACCGGCAGCTCACCTGCCCCGCGGACGTCGCGTGGCGGCTGTTCCTCGGCGGTGCGCCCGCTCCGGCGAAGGGTGCGGAGTTCCGGCCCGCCGGTGCGCCCGACGTGATCCTGGGCACGGTGACCGAGGTCGAGCCGGAACGGGTGCTGGCCTTCGACACCGCCCCCGCCGAGCCCGGCGACCGCGTTCGCGTCGAGCTCGTCGCCGGGAGCGGGCACGGCGCGCGCCTGGTCCTGACGGTAGAGGGTGCCGATCCGGCCGAGCGCGAGGCCGCCGTCGAGCAGTGGGGGGCCGGGGCCGTCGAGCACGTGGCCCGGGAGGCGGCGGCCTGGGCGCACAGCCGGGAGGTCGCCGGTGTGAGCGCGATGTGACACGGGCCTGACGCCGGGGCAACGTCGCCTTCCTACCGTCACCCGAGTGGGTAGCGTGCGAACCGTCTGTTCCTACTGTGGCGTCGGCTGCGGGATGGTCCTGGACGTCGCGGACGGCCGCATCGTCACGCTCCGCGGCGACACCGAACACCCGGCGAACTTCGGCAGGCTGTGCACCAAGGGTGCCAACAGTGCCGAGATGCTCACCGCCGACGGGCGCCTGGGGACCGCGCTGACCAGGCCGGAGCGCGGCGCCGAGGCCCGCCCCACCCGCGTCGACCAGGCGATCTCGTTCACCGCCCGGCGGCTGCGCGCGATCCTGGACGAGCACGGACCGGACGCGCTGTCGCTCTACGTCTCCGGCCAGATGACGCTGGAGGCCCAGTACCTGGCCACGAAGCTGGCCAAGGGCTTCTGGCGCACCAAGTGGATCGAGTCCAACTCGCGGCTGTGCATGGCCAGCGCGGGCACCGGCTACAAGTCGTCGCTCGGCTCGGACGGGCCTCCCGGCTCCTATGCGGACTTCGACGCCGCGGACCTGTTCCTCGTCACCGGCGCGAACATGGCCGACTGCCACCCGATCCTGTTCCTGCGCATGATGGACCGGGTCAAGCAGGGGGCGCGGCTCATCGTCGTCGACCCCCGCCGGACGGCCACGGCGGCCAAGGCGGACCTCTTCCTGCAGGTCAACCCGGGTACCGACCTGTCGCTGCTCAACGGCCTGCTGCACCTGCTGCTCCCGCACGTGGACGAGGAGTTCATCGCCGCGAACACCGAGGGCTGGGAGGCGATGCCGGAGTTCCTCGCCGACTACACCCCCGAGTCCGTCGCGGCGACGACCGGCGTGCCCGAGGCGGACCTGCGCCGCGCCGCCGAGCTGATCGCGGGCGCGGAGAACTGGATGAGCTGCTGGACCATGGGGCTCAACCAGTCGACCCACGGCACCTGGAACACGAACTCCCTGATCAACCTGCACCTCGCCACCGGCGCGATCGGCAGGACCGGGTCCGGGCCGTTCTCGCTCACCGGCCAGCCGAACGCCATGGGCGGGCGCGAGATGGGCTACATGGGTCCCGGCCTGCCGGGCCAGCGGGCGGTGCTCTCGCAGGCCGACCGCGCGTTCGTCGAGAACCTGTGGGGGATCCCGGAGGGCACCATCCGGCCGGACGTCGACACCGGCACCATCGCCATGTTCGACCGCATGGCCGAGGGCGAGATCAAGGCCTGCTGGATCGTCTGCACGAACCCGGTGGCGAGCGTCGGGAACCGCGGGCGGGTCATCGAGGCCCTGGAGCGGGCCGAGTTCGTGGTGACCCAGGACGTCTTCGAGGCCACCGAGACCAACCCCTACGCGGACGTGGTGCTGCCGGCGAGCATGTGGGCGGAGCTCGAGGGCGTCATGATCAACTCGGAGCGGAACCTCACGCTGCTCCAGCCCGCCGTCGCGCCGCCGGGCGAGGCGCTGCCGGACTGGCAGATCATCGCCAGGGTCGCGTGCGAGATGGGGTACGCCGAGCACTTCACCTACTCGTCCGCCGAGGAGGTCTTCGAGGAGCTCAAGGGGGCGTTCAACCCGAACACCGGGTACGACGTCCGCGGCGCCACCTACGCCCGCCTGCGCGAGACCCCCGTCCAGTGGCCCGCCGCGCCCGGCGGGCCGGACCGCAACCCGATCCGCTACCTCACCGAGGACGGCCTCCGCTTCGCCACCCCCAGCGGCAAGGCGCAGTTCCTGCCGCGCCCGCACATGCCCGCCGCCGAGCTCCCGGACGACGACTTCCCCCTGGTCCTGACCACGGGCAGGCTCCAGCACCAGTGGCACACGCTCACCAAGACCGGCAAGGTCGCGAAGCTGAACAAGCTCAACCCCGGCCCGTTCGTGGAGATCAACCCCGCGGACGCCGAGGCCCTCGACATCGCCGACGGCGACCGGGTCGCGCTCAACTCCCGCCGCGGCCGCGCGGTGCTGCCCGCCGTGGTCACGGACCGGATGCGGCCGGGCGTGTGCTTCGCGCCCTTCCACTGGGCGGACCTGTTCGGCGAGTACCTCGCGGTCAACGCGGTCACCAATGACGCCGTGGACCCGATCTCCTACCAACCGGAGCTCAAGGCCTGCGCGATCTCCCTGGAGCGCGTGGGCCCCCCGGACCCCCGCGAGTCCCCCACCCGCGAGTCACACCCCACACGCCGCGAGTCGCACACCCTGGCCCGCGAGTTCGACACCGCGGCCGTCGGCTCGGCCCTCGCCGCGGGACTCGGCCTCGGTGACCTCACCCCACCCGTCCTCACCGGCCCGGCCCGCACCTACCTCGCGGGGTTCCTCGCCGGCGTCGAGCGGGGGGCGCCGGGGGTGCCCACGCTCCCCGGAGACGCCCCCTTCGACACCGACTCCGCGGCCTGGATCAACGGGATGCTGGCGGGCGCCTTCTCCCGGGGTGCGGCCCCCGCCGCCCCGGCGGAGGAGGGCCGCCCGCTGCTCGTGCTCTGGGCCTCGCAGACCGGGAACGCGGAGGAGATCGCGGAGACCGTGAGCGAGCGGCTCACCGAGGCCGGGCGGTCGCCGCGGCTGGTCTCGATGGCCGACCTCACCCCGGACGAGCTGCCGTCCGGAGCCGATCTGGTGGTCGTGACCAGCACGTTCGGCGACGGCGACGCCCCGGACGTCGGCACCGACTTCTGGTCCGCCCTCGCCGCGGACCGCCCCGCGTACACCGACCTCCGGTTCGCGGTGCTGGCCCTCGGCGACCCCACCTACAGCGAGTTCTGCGGCCACGGCCGCCGCCTCGACGCCCGGCTCGCCGAGCTCGCCGGCGAGCGGCTGCTGGACCGGGTGGACTGCGACCCGGACTACGAGGAGCAGGCGGGGGTGTGGATCGACGCCGTCGTCGGGGTGCTGTCGGAGAACCGGTCGCCCGCCCGCACCGCGCCCGTCGCGCCGCCCGCGAGCAAGCCCAAGCGCCCCACCGCCGTCGACGCCGTGCTGCGCGAGACCACCCTGCTGAGCCTGCCCGGATCGGCGAAGGAGGTCCGGCGCTTCACGTTCGAGAGCGAGGGGTTCGGCTACCAGGCCGGGGACGCGCTCAGCGTCAGCCCGGTCAACCATCCCGAGCTGGTCGCGGAGTGGCTCGAGCTGACCGGGCTCGAGCCCGAGGAGCCGGTGACCGTGCGCGGCGCGGAGATGGGCTTCGCCGAGGCGCTGACCACGCGGCTCGACATCGCCCGGATCACCCCGGGGCTGCTGTCGTTCGTCGCCGACCGGACCGGTGACCGCACGCTCAAGGAGCTGCTGCGGGCCGGGCACGACACCGACCTCGCCCGCTGGACCTGGGACCGCCAGGCCCCGGACGTGCTCGCCGAGTTCCGGGTGGACGCGAGCGCGCAGGACTGGGTGGACTCCCTCGGCGCCCTCGCCCCGCGCCAGTACTCGATCTCCTCCAGCCCGCTGACCAGCCCGGACGAGATCTCGCTGACGGTCTCGGTCGTCCGTTTCACCAGCAGGCACGGCAGGCCGCGTCGCGGGGTCTGCTCCACGTTCCTGGCCGACGCCGCCGCGGACCGTCCGACCCAGGTCCTCGTGAAGCCCGCGCCGCGGTTCCGTCCGCCCGCCGACGCCGAGGTCCCGATGATCATGGTCGGTCCCGGGACCGGCGTGGCGCCGTTCATGGGGTTCCTGCACGACCGCCGGGCGCGCGGACACCGCGGCCGCAACTGGCTCTTCTTCGGCGAGCAGCGCCACGACACGGACTTCTACTACCGCGACGAGCTCGAGCGGATGCGCGAGGACGGCTCGCTCACCCGCCTCGACCTGGCCTTCTCCCGCGACCAGCGGCACAAGGTCTACGTCCAGGACCGGATGCGTGAGCACGGCGCCGAGCTGTGGCGCTGGCTGGACGCCGGCGCCCACTTCTACGTCTGCGGGGACGCGAGCCGGATGGCGAAGGACGTCGACACCGCCCTGCGGGACGTCGTCACCACCCACGGCGGGCTGCCCGCCGACCAGGCGGCCGCCTACGTCAAGCGGATGACGACGGAGGGTCGCTACGCGCGGGACGTCTACTGAGGTGAGACCGGTGCGGAGTCGCTGCCGGGACGTGACCTGGGTCCGCGAGACTTCGCCTCCCCGCTCCTCAGGAGGCCACCATCACCGCCATCGCCGCCGCGGTCCTGTTCGCCGTCGCGCTCGTCCTGCACCTGGCTCGGCTCTCGCTGGGCCCGCTCGACGAGACGTTCTTCCTCTACGCGGGCCTGCTCCTGGCCGCCCTGCACCTGGCCGGTGTCGGGACCGCCCGCCGGGCCCGCCGCCGCTGAGCCGCCCCGGCGGCCTCCGGTCCGGAGGCCGCCGGACGTAGGGCCGCCCGCTGCTCAGCCGAGGATCCCGGTGAGGACCCCGGTGAGGACGCGTCGGAACAGGTCGTCCGACGGCGGGCCGGGTGCGGCGTTCGCGAGGAGTGCCGCCAGGCCGGGATGCCGGTCCGCGTCCAGGCCCCGGAAGGTCGCGGGCCCCGCGGACGGCCCGGCCGCCGCGAAGAGCGCCGCGAGCCCGTTGACCAGGGCGAGCGCCTCCATCATCGCCCGCGCCGGGGCGCCGAGCGGGGCGAGCACCCGGATCCCCCACTCCAGGTGGTCGAGGACGTGCGGCCCCATCGGCGCCGAGGACGTCCCGGCCAGCCACGGGTGCGCGCGGTGCAGGGCCGTCTGCTGTTCGGCGACCGCGAGGAGGTCGCCGACCCAGTCCCCGCTCGGCTCCGGGTGCCGCAGCGTGGCGCTGACCAGGTCGACCATGTGGCCCAGCAGGTCCTCGCGGGAGCTCACGTAGCGGTAGAGCGCCGGTGCGCTCGTGCCGACGGCGGCGGCCACCGACCGCATGGTCACCGCGTCCAGCCCGCCCGCGTCCGCGATCCCGACGGCCGCCGCGGCGATCCCCGGCACCGTGAAGGCCCGCGGGGGGCCCGGTCGTGAGGCGTTCATCGTCGTCAGGATATCTGTTAACGTTGTTCGCAGATAAGGGAGGCTCGATGATCCGGTACGCGACCAACGGCGAGGTCCGCCTCGCCTACGAGACCTTCGGCGATCTCGAGCACGGCGAGCCGCTCCTGTTGATCATGGGCCTGGACTTCCAGATGGTCTGGTGGCCGGACGCGTTCGTGGAGCGGCTGGTCCGGGCGGGGTTCGGGGTCGTGCGGTTCGACAACCGGGACACCGGGCTGTCCACGACGTTCGCGCCGCTCGAGAGGCCGAAGCCGTACAAGGCGCTGCTCGGCGGGGTCGCCCCGGCCTACACCGGACGGGACATGCTCGACGACGCCCTCGCCGTCATGGACGCCGTCGGCTGGGCGTCGGCGACCGTCATGGGCGGCTCGATGGGCGCCGCGCTCGCGCAGTCCCTCGCGATGGAGAACCCCGACCGGGTCCGGACGCTGGTCAGCGCCATGGGGGCACCCGCCGACGCCGGGATCCTCCGGACCCTGCGGTACCTGCGGCCCGGCGTGTTCCGCACCCTGGCCCGCATCCCGCAGGGGGAGTCGGACGAGGAGCGGATCGCCGCGCTCGTCGAGATCTACCGGGCGATCTCCTCGCCCGGGTACCCGTTCGACGAGGAGTGGGTCCGCTCGGCGGCCGAGATCAGCCACGCCCGGCACCCCCGCGACCAGGCCACCACGCAGCGCCAGCTCGCCGCGGGCCGCGCCCACCGACCTCCGCCCCTGGAGACCGTCACCGTCCCCACCCTGGTGATCTCCGGCGTCGACGACCCGCTGGTCCGCTGGCAGGGCGGCCGCGACACGGCCCGTCGCATCCCCGGCGCCCGGTTCGTCGCCTGCCCGGGCATGGGCCACTCGATCCCCGCCGAGCTGTTCGACGAGATCGTGGGCGAGATCCGCGGTCTCGTCGACGGGGCCTGAGCTCACCCGGGCGCGGTCCGGAAGGTCCGGCCCGCTACCGTCGCGCCGTGCGGATCATCGGCAGGGCCCTGATCGTCGCGGCGGCCGTGGTGGGCCTCGCCGCCTGCTCCTCCCCGGCCCCCTCCCAGGCCCCTTCTCCGGCCCCGGCTCCTGTGCAGGCCCTTCCGACATGCACCGTGGACGACGTCACGGTCACCGGCGAGCCCGGTGGCAGGCCCGCGATCACGGTCCCGGACACCTGTTCGCCGCCCACGGCGCTGCTGTCGAAGGACCTCGTCGTCGGGACCGGACCCGAGGTCGTCGCGGGCAGCACGGTGGACACCCAGTACGTCCTGGTGACATGGTCGGACAAGCGCGAGCTCGACGCCTCGTGGAACCGCGGCGAGACCTTCGCCCTGGAGAACGTGGGCCAGGCCCCGGTCATCGACGGCTGGAACGAGGGCGTGGTCGGGATGAAGGAGGGCGGTCGCAGGCTGCTGATCATCCCGCCGGACAAGGGGTACGGCGCCGGTGGTCGCGGCATCGCCCCGAACGAGACGCTGGTCTTCGTCGTGGACGCCGCCCAGGTCACCTGAGCCGCCGCTCCACCCATCGGAGCAGCGCCTCGCCTTGCACCCGTTGGAACTCCCGCAGCCGCGGGAGGCCGGGCGGTGCGGGTCGGCGGGCCGCGTCGAGGAAGAACCCGGCGAAGCCGCCGAGGACCGCGGTGAGGTCGGCCGGATCGACGTCCCGGGTGTGCGGTTCGGTGCACAGCAGGGCGTCGACGTCGTGGCCGCCGTGCCGGTCGACCTCCATCAGGAGCAGCAGCGTGTCCAGCCACGGCGGCCCGGTGCAGGCCCAGGGCCAGTCGACGAGCACCGCCCCGTCTGTCGTGAGCAGGATGTTGTCGGCGCGCAGGTCGCTGTGGACGAGGGTCCGTCCGTCGAGGCACCCGCGTGCCCGGGCGGAGAGCTCGCGAAGCATCTCGACGGGGCCGTCGGTCGGGAGCCGGTCCGCACCGCGGAGGTTCTCGTCGAGCGAGAGTGCGGCCGTCGGGAGGTCGGCGACCGGGCTGGGCGTGGCCCGCTCGGCGAGCAGGTGGAGCGCGTCCAGGGCTCGGCGGAGCTCCGGGGGCCGCCACGGCAGGTGCGGGGTCCGGCCCGCCACGTCCTCCTGGACGAGGACCACCCAGCCCTCCACCTCGACGGCACCGAGCAGCCGCGGGACGGGCAGGCCCGCAGGCAGCAGCCGCCCGACGCGGGCCTCGGCGCGGTGCATGGCGGGACTGTCGGGGTTCTGAGCAGCGGAGACGGCCTTGACGAACGCCCGTGCGCCCGTCGCGGTGGCGACGCGGTCCGCCGACCCGGGCGAGAACCCGCCCTCCTGCGACTCGTGCTCGACGACCGGCGCCCCGAGCACCTCCGCCACCGCGGCGTGCACCGCGGCCGGGAGTTCGGGCCACCGCACGCGCTGTCCCCCGCTGCCGAGCATGCGGGCAGGATGGCAGGTGCCGATGAGTTCGCGCGCTCCGCACGGTCGTCCCCGGCGACGGGCATCGTGATGCACCGCCTCGAGGTGACGGCGTCCGAGATCGCCCGCATCCGCCCGTCTCGAGCCCCAGGAGCCCCAGTGATCGCGAACCAGACCCCCGCCGACGAGTACCGCGAGATCGCGGGCCGCTTCACCACCCTCGTCGAGGGCGTGCCCGACGACGCGACGTGGAACCGCCCGTCCCCGGTCCCCGAGTGGACCGCCCGGGACGTCGTGCGGCACCTCGTCGAGTGGTTCCCCGGCTTCCTCGCGTCCGGCGCGGGCATCACGCTGCCGCAGGGCCCCGACGTCGACGACGACCCCGTCCAGGCCTGGCGCACCATGAGCGACGGTGTGCAGGCTGTCCTCGACGACCCCGCCTCCGCCGACCGCACGCTCGTCAACCCGCACATCGGGGAGGTGGCCCTGCCCCGGGCGGTCGCGCAGTTCTTCACCGCCGACGTCTTCATGCACACCTGGGACCTCGCCCGCGCCACCGGCCAGGACGAGACCCTCGACCCGGAGCGCTGCACGGTCATGCTGGAGGGCATGGAGCCGCTCGACGATGTGCTCCGCTCGAGCGGCCAGTACGGCCCGAAGGTCGAGGTCCCCGCGGACGCCGACGTCCAGACCAGGATGCTCGCCTTCATCGGCCGCGACCCCCGCTGACCGTCTGGGGGCGGAGTCCGGTGGTGCGAGGGGCTCGCGGCGGCGGCCGCCCCGAGCACGCGCCGACCACCACGACGCCGACCTGGCAGGCTCGCGCAGTCCCCACGCCCAGGGTCACTGCCTCGTCGCCGGTGGCGGAGGTGGGGCGCCCATCGCCGCCGACGACGGCGGCCTGTGGGGCGAGGTGCCGCCACGACGAGGAGTAGTTGGCCGCCCCCGACGTC
>Ga0070671_100000765_pt1 | contig 23083 bp, 26 predicted proteins | sample KBSS73metaG_FD_65341 | JGI IMG/M metagenome (GOLD analysis project Ga0070671, IMG submission 65341) | Switchgrass rhizosphere microbial communities from Kellogg Biological Station, Michigan, USA - KBS S7-3 metaG | ecosystem: Host-associated > Plants > Roots > Rhizosphere > Soil ...
CCGTCGCCCGGGACGCCGACGAGCGGGTCGCCCGAGGCGAAGCTGCGCCCCCAGGCGTTGCCGCCGAGCGGCTGCAGGCCCTGCGGGTTGCGAAAGCTCGACATCTCGATCTGGCCCGCGGGCTTCGTTTCGCCGTTCGAGTAGCGCGCCATGACGACGCCGTTGCTCTCGAACTGGACGCCGATCAGCTGGCCCGCCGCGTAGCCGTCCTGTCCCAGGTCGGTGACGCCGAACTGCGAGCCGTACTGCGTCGCCTTCGAGACGTCGAGCAGGACGCCGTTGATCGGCACCGTGGTCGCGCCGGCGGCGTTGCTCACCGAGGGGATGTCGATCGCGACCGGCGCGGCCGGGGCGGTCGGCGTCGAGCCGTTGGCGGGGAACGTGATCGTCGTCGATGCCGCCGGGTTGCCGCCCGACGTCGCGATCGGCGTGCCGTTGGCGGCGACGTAGACGTTCCAGGTATCGGTCGACGCCTTCTGGAAGTAGTACGTGAGCGCGACGCCCTGACCCTTGGCGTCGTAGACAGTCTGCGAGGTCGCGTTGTTGTAGGTCGTCGGGTCGGCGAAGTCGATCGGCGCGCCCGCGCCGGGCAGCGTCACGCCCAGGCGCGCGTCGAGGTTCATCTCCATGTCGATCCTCGTCGTCACCGCCGGAGTGATGCCGCCGGTCGGCATCTGCAGCGGGCCGGCGGCGCCGGGGATGATCGTGCCGGTGGCGTCGGCGGGATAGCCGATCAGGTGCTGCTGCTGGTCGTTGACGACGAAGCCGTCGCGGTCGACCTTGAACTGGCCGTTGCGCGAGTAGCTGACGACGCCGGCCTGGCTGACCTGGAAGAAGCCGTTGCCGTTGATGGCGAGGTCGAGCGGGTTGTCGGTGGTCGAGATGTTGCCCTGCGTGAACTGCTGGGCGACGTCGGCGACGGTGACGCCGATGCCGACGGCGTTGCTGCCGCCGATCGCGTTGGCGTAGACGTCGGCGAACTCGGCGCGCGCGACCTTGGCGCCGACCGTGTTCGCGTTGGCGATGTTGTTGCCGATCACCTCGAGGCTCTTGCTCGACGCGTTGAGGCCGGAAAGACCTTGCTGGAAGCCCATGGCGTGTGCTCTTTCTGTGTGGCGCGGCCCTGCGGTCGCGGAAAAGCGGACTAGTTGAAGGCCTTGATGGCGCTGTACGCCACCGTCCCCGAGCTCTCGAGCTCGAGGTTGAAGCTGGTGCCGCTCGTGCTGATCGCGTCGACTCGGTCGCGCATCAGCGCCGTCGCCGGCGTCGCTACGCCGCCCGTGGTGGCGGTGACGCGGAACGTCAGCGCGCTCGCGTTCGTCGCCGCGCCGGCCGGCCAGTCGAAGCTGTGCATTCCGGCGCCTTCGGCGCCGAGATTCAAGGTCTGCATGACGGCGCCGCTCGGGCTCAGGATCTCGACCTTGACCGCGTCGGCGGCGTTGGCAAGCTCGAAGCCGCCCTGGCCGACGCCGGACTCGGCGTCGATGCCGAGCTTGTTGCCGGCGACGATCACGTCGCGGCCGACCAGCGACGCACCCTGCATCGCCTGCAGCTGGATGAACTGCGTCGACAGTCCCTGCACCGTCGCGTTGAGCTTGTCGATTCCGGTCACGGTGTTGATCTGCGCCATCTGGCTCGTCACCTGCGCGTTGTCCATCGGATTGAGCGGGTCCTGGTTCTGCATCTGGGCGACGAGCAGCTTCAGGAAGCGGTCCGACGTGACGGTCGCGTCGTTCGTTCCGGTGACGGCAGGCGCCGAGGTGACGTTGATGTCGCTCGTCGTCGAGGCGGAGGCGCTGACGGCCATGTCGTTTCTCCGGTGTCGCTCAGCCCTGGCCGAGCTGGATCGTCTTCAGCAGTAGCGACTTCGCGGTGTTCATGACTTCGAGGTTGTTCTGGTACGAGCGCGACGCCGAGATCATGTTGACCATCTCCTCGACCGCGTTGACGTTGCTGTAGGTGACGTAGCCCTCGGCGTCGGCGCTCGGGTGCTTGGGGTCGTGGACGCGCCGGCCCGGCGTCTGGTCCTCGCTGATCGTGCTGACGCGTACTCCGGCGGCGGTCGGGTCGTTCGCGGTCTGTCCCATCAGCTCGGTCTGGAAGGTGACCTGGCGCGCCTTGTACGCCTGGCCGTTCGGCGCGGCGACGGTGTCGGCGTTGGCGAGGTTCGAGGCGACGACGTTGAGGCGCTGGCTCTGCGCGCTCGCGGCGCTGCCCGAGACATTGAAGATCGACAGCATGCTCATGGCGTTCCTTCAGCGTCCTACTGGCCGGTGATCGCCGACAGCGACGTCCGCACGTTGCTGTTGATGAAGCGAAGCGTCGCCTCGTACTTGATCGCGTTGTCGGCGAAGCTGGCGCGCTCGCGGTCCATGTCGACGCTGTTGCGGTCGAGGTTGGTCTGCGCCGGCGTCGCGTAGAGCAACTCGGCCTGGACCGTGCCGCCGCTCAAGCCGGCCGCGCCGGCACCGATATGGCCAGCGTGCGAGGTCGCGATCGCGCTTGCCGCCGGCAGGGCGCCGGTCGCCGCCTTCAGCGTCTTGGCGAAGTCCATGTCGCGGGCGATGTAGCCCGGCGTGTCGGCGTTGGCGATGTTGCTGGCGATCAGGCGCTGGCGCTCGGAGCGCAGCTGCAGGGCCTGGCCTTGGAAATCGAGCGAGTCGGTCAATCGGTTGGGCATCGCGAACCTCGTGGGTGCGGGTGTCGAGACGTGCCTGAAGCGGGCTCGAGTCGACGTGGAGCGATTGTCCGAACCGGTCGCTCGAACATAAGCGCGAATAGGGCGGCCTTTGCCGGCCTGTTCGACACCTGACCACGCGGCGCCGCTCCTACAGTGCCGCCATGCTGTCGATCGTCCTGCTCGCTCCGCTCACGCGTCTCGCGCCACGCCGGACCCGCGGGCGCGTCGTTGCGCAGCGCGCGCCCGCCGGCCGCCTCGTCGCCGCGCCCGCGGTTCTCCGCCCTCTCGTCGCCCTGCGTGCGCGCGTCGCGCGCTTCCTTGTCTTCTGCGCCCTGCTTGCCGTCGCCATGCCGGCGCCGGCCGAGGACGCGGCGCCGGCACTCGCCGCCGGACTCGTCGATCAGGTCCGCGTGCTCGCCCTCGACCACGCGGGCCGGGCCGGCGCCGCGCGCGTCGAGGTCGTCGTCGGCCAACTCGATCCGCGCCTTCGCCTCGCGCCGTGCGATCGGATCGAGCCTTACCTGCCGCCCAACGTCCGCCTCTGGGGCAAGAGCCGGATCGGCCTGCGCTGCAAGGAAGGCCGGACCGCGTGGAATGTCTACCTGCCCATCGTCGTCAAGGTCTGGGGCCGTGCCCTCGTCTCCCGGGCCGGCGCCGCCGCCGGCAGCGTCGTCGCCGAAGGCGATCTCGACGAGGCCGAGGTCGACCTCGCCGAGGAGCTCACGCCGGCCCTCTTCGATCGTAAGGTCGTCGTCGGCCGAACGCTCGCCCAGGCGATCCGGCCCGGCCAGGCGCTGCGCCAGGCGCATCTGAAGTCGCGCCAGTGGTTCGCCGCCGGCGATAACGTCAGGGTCGTCGCCGCCGGCGAGGGATTCGCCCTCGAAAGCGTCGGCCAGGCGCTGACGAACGGCATCGAGGGCGAGCCGGCCCGGGTCCGGACCGAGAGCGGCCGGGTCGTCACGGGCCTGCCCGCCGGCGAGCGCCGGCTGGAGCTGGCGCTGTGAAGCCACCCCCCGGAACGCTGGGGTGCGGGCAAAAATCTCTAAAGTCGCCATCGGGCCCGCCGATAGTCCGTCCATGTCGGTCCCGGCCCTTGCCGGCGACCCTTGGAGAGCCCCATGAAGATCGGACATCCCGCTGACAAGCCGCTGACGCACGGCGCCGGCACGCCCGGAACGCCCGCCGCGCAAGCCTCCGACGTCGGCAAGGCGGCCGCGGCGGCGCACTCCGCCGCGCCGGAGCACGCTGCCGCCCGGGCGGTCGACGCCAGCGCGACCGTCGCCCTGTCGAGCACCGCGTCGACGCTGCTCTCGACCGGGACCCACGCCGACTTCGACGCCGACAAGGTCGCCCGCATCTCGGCCCAGATCGCCGACGGCTCGTTCAAGATCAACCCCGAGGCGATCGCCGACAAGCTGATCGCCAACGCCCAGGAGCTCCTCACCAAGGTGAAGGGCTGATGACTCCGCTCGAGGCTGGCGTCGACTCGACAGGCCTCGAAGCCCGCCTCTCGGCGGTCGAATCCGGCCTCGCCGCCCTCGGCAACGCGCTGCGCGCGCGCGATCCGGCCGGCATCGACGTCCACGCCGCCGAGCTGCATCGCGCCCTCGCCAGCGCCGTCACCCAGTTCTCCGACGCCGCCCGGAATGGCCCGCTGCCGCCGGCGCTTCGCCATCGGCTCGCCAGCGCGAGCGGCCAGGTCGCCGCGCAGCGCGAGTCGCTCGCCCGCGCCACGGCGGCCCTCGATCGAGCCATCGACGTCCTCATGCCGGGCGACAGCGTCACGCTCTATTCCGCCCTCGGCAGCGCCGAGCGCGGCGGGCTCAAGAGCGGCGTGATCAGCGCCTGATCGGGCCCGGCGCCCTCGGCCCCATGCGGGCTCGAGCGCCCGTCACTCAAGGAGGATCCGGTCGGAGAAAGCGCGCGCCTTGCTAGGACGCGCAGTCCGACATCGGCTGCTCCTCGACCCATCGATCGGCCGCGGCGCGATCGTCGACCGTCTGGCCCGTCGTCGCGCTGCCGTCGAAAAGAACGCGCCAGACGCCGTCGCGGCCACCCTGCACCCACACGGTCTGGAACATGCCGACGCGATAGACGGGCGCGCCCGCCTGAGTGCGCTGCAGGATGTAGGGCCCGCGCGAGACCGCGATCGTCGGCTCGCCGCCGATCTGGACGATCCCCGGCCGCCAGCGCAGGGCGATCGACTTGCCGTCGATGATCTCGCGCCACGAGCTCGTCACGACATCGCTGCCGCGCTCGGCGTCGGCGCTGCCGGCCTGGAACACGGTGCCCGGGTGGAGGAACATCTGGAAGGCGCGCGCGTCGTGGCTCTCGACCGAGCGCGCGAACGCGCGCTCGCGGCGCCAGACGGCGCACTCCTCGATGCTCGCAGGCAGCCGCTTCGTGGCGAGCGGCAACGGCCTGGCGTCGATCACTTCGACCGGTTGTGCATGCGCCGACAGCGCGACACAGACGACGGCCGCCGTGCCAAGCCACGATCTCACCGTCACAGCGCTCCCGTTCGCGACAGGCCGAAATCCTTGACCATCCGCACGCTCGTCTCGCGCCCGCCGTAGTAGCCAGGCAGCAGCTGCGCCTGGGCATAGCCGTGATGGCAGTAGAACGCGCGGGCCGCGCCGTTGCTGGCGCGCGCCTCGAGCGTGATCCGGCCGACGCCGGCGATCTCGGCAGAGCGCTCGAGCCAGGCGAGCATCTCGCTCGCGACGCCGCAGCGCCGATGCGACGGCTTCACGGCGAGCAGCAGCAGGTGCGCTTCCTCGTCGCCGTATTTCATGATGCCGAAGCCGGCGCGGTCGGCCTCGCGCACCGCGACGATCGCGTTGGTGTCGCGGTGGCGCAGGCTCCTCAGGATGCGCTCGCGCGTCCAGCTCCAGCCGAGGCCGTGCTCGATGAAGTCGCGCGACATCTCGGCGATGCCGAGCGCGTCGGCGCGCGTCGCGAAGCGGATCGAAGCGGCCGGGAGGGCGCTGCTCATCGCCGCATTCTGCGACAAGCGCAGACCGGCCCCGCGCCGGCGCGGGCTTGCGGCACGCTGCTGTATGCACGTACAGTCGTCGTCTCATGCCCCGGCTCGTCGCCCATCTCGACATGGATGCGTTCTACGCGTCGGTCGAGCTGCTGCGCTACCCCGAGTTGCGCGGCCGAGCCGTCGTGATCGGCGGCGGCAGCGATCGCCAGCCGAAGACTCGCGCCGACGGGACGCGCGAGTTCTTCTCGCTGCGCGATTACGTCGGCCGCGGCGTCGTCACGACGAGCACGTACGAAGCGAGGAAGCTCGGCGTCTTCTCGGCGATGGGAATGATGAAGTCGGCGCAGCTCGCGCCCGACGCGATCCTGCTGCCGGTCGATTTCGACGAGTACCGCAAGTACTCGCGCCTGTTCAAGGCGGCGGTGCGCGAGATCGCCCCGGTCGTCGAGGACCGCGGCATCGACGAGATCTACGTCGAGCTCGGCGACATCCCCGGCGCGCTCGACGACGGCGGCCGCGCGATCGGCGCGGTGCTCAAGCGCGCGGTGCACGAGCGCACGGGACTGACGTGCTCGATCGGCATCACGCCCAACAAGCTGCTGTCGAAGCTCGCGTCGGAGCTCGACAAGCCCGACGGCCTGACGCTGCTCGGCATCGACGACGTTCCGGCCCGCATCTGGCCGCTCGCCGCGCGCAAGGTGAACGGCATCGGCCCGAAGGCCGCCGCGAAGCTGTCGGCGCTCGGCATCGAGACGATCGGCGACATCGCCGCGGCCGATCCCGCATTCCTGCTCGCCCACTTCGGCAAGAGCTTCGGCGCCTGGCTGCACGAGGCCTCGCACGGCCGCGACGAGCGTGAGGTCGTGACGTGGAGCGAGCCGAAATCGATCAGCCGCGAGACGACTTTCGGGCGCGATCTCCACGCCGTGCACGATCGCGCCGAGCTCGGCGCGATCTTCACCGAGCTCTGCGAGCATCTCGCCGGCGACCTGGCGCGCAAGTCCTATGCGGCGAAGACGATCGGCATCAAGCTGCGCTTCGACGACTTCAGGATCGCGACGCGCGACCTGACCTTGGCCGCGCACACGCTCGACGCGCGCGAGATCCGGCGCGCCGCCGGCGCCTGCCTGAAGCGGGTCGACCTGACGCCGCGGCTGCGCCTGATCGGCGTTCGCGCCGGCGCGCTCGCGCGCCTCGCCGACCTGGTCGCGCCGCTCGCGCCCCACCCGACCGAAGCCACGCCCGCAACGGCGCACGAGCCCGTCGGTGAATACAGCCTGCCGCTGTTCGACGACGCGTCGTAGGATCGGCTCATCCCCTCGCCTTCTCCGCCCATGGCCGTCGTCACCCACATCGAAGACCTGCGCGTGCTCGCGAAGCAGCGCGTTCCGCGCATGTTCTACGACTACGCCGATTCCGGCTCGTGGACCGAAAGCACCTATCGCGCGAACGAGACCGATTTCCAGCGAATCAAGCTGCGCCAGCGCGTCGCCGTCGACATGGCGAACCGCTCGACCGCGACGAAGATGGTCGGCATCCCGACCTCGATGCCGGTCGCCATCGCGCCGACCGGCCTGACGGGCATGCAGCATGCTGACGGAGAGATCCTGGCGGCGCGCGCCGCGGAGAAGTTCGGCATCCCCTTCACCCTCAGCATGATGAGCATCTGCTCGATCGAGGACATCGCCGCCCACACCCAGACGCCGTTCTGGTTTCAGCCGTACATGCTGCGCGACCGCGCGTTCATGGAGCGGCTGTTCGAGCGCGCGCGCGCGGCGAAGTGCAGCGCGCTCGTCCTCACGCTCGACCTGCAGATCCTCGGCCAGCGTCACAAGGACATCAAGAACGGCCTCACCGCGCCGCCCAAGCCGACGCTCGCCAACATGCTGAACCTGATGACCAAGCCGCGCTGGTGCCTTGGCATGCTCGGCACGAAGCGGCGCAGCTTCGGCAACATCGTCGGCCACGTCGAGAACGTCGGCGACCCGTCGTCGCTCTTCGCCTGGACGGCGGAGCAGTTCGACCCGACATTGAGCTGGGCCGACGTCGAGTGGGTGAAGAAGAAGTGGGGCGGCAAGCTGATCCTGAAGGGAATCCTCGAGGTCGAGGACGCTCGCCTGGCAGCCGCCAGCGGCGCCGACGCGATCGTCGTCTCCAACCACGGCGGCCGCCAGCTCGACGGCGCGCCGTCGTCGATCAGCGCGCTGCCGGCGATCGCCGACGCGGTCGGCTCGCAGATCGAGGTCTGGATGGACGGCGGCATCCGCTCGGGCCAGGACGTCCTCAAGGCGTGGGCGCTCGGCGCGCGCGGCACGCTCATCGGCCGCGCCTTTCTCTACGGGCTCGGCGCGATGGGCGAGGCCGGCGTCACGCGCGCGCTCGAGATCATCGCCAAGGAGCTCGACCTGACGATGGCGTTCTGCGGCCACACCGACATCCGGACGGTCGACCGCCGCGTACTCCTGCCCGGGACGTATTGATCGGGTGGCGGAGATGAAGCTCGCGCAGTTCGAGAACCTCAAGGCGTGGCATCAGCGCCATTGGCGCGAGCAGCCGATCGAGAAGCACGTCTGGGACATGGTCGTCACGTTCTGGATCGCGGGCTGGGTCGGCTTTCCATCGGCGTTCCTGCTCCACGCTCGCTGGGCTGCGGCGGTCTGCGTTGCCCTCTTCTTCCTGCCCGGCGCGTACGTGCGGCTGCGCCGGCGCCTGCACCTCGCCGGCATCCTGCGCTGCGACTGGAGCGCCGCGCTGCGCGTCTAGCCTCGGTGCGTCTCGGCGTGGCGACGGCGCCGCGCGCTCGCGCGGCGTACGGGGCTAGAGGTCGCGACCTTCGAAGGTGTTGCAGCGCTCGACGCTGCCGCCCTCGACGCCTCGCTTGAACCAGTTGACGCGCTGCGCGCTCGTGCCGTGGGTGAACGATTCCGGGACGATCGTTCCCTGCGACTTCTTCTGCAGGGTGTCGTCGCCGATCTGCGCCGCGGCGTTGAGCGCGGTCTCGATGTCCCCGGGCTCGAGCCGCCAGCCGTTCTCCTTCTGCGAGCGCGCCGCCCAGACGCCTGCGAAGCAGTCGGCCTGCAGCTCGACGCGGACGCTGAGCGCGTTCGCCTGCGCGCCGCCGCTGCGGCCGCGCAGCGCATCGACCTTGTCCATGATGCCGAGCTGCTGCTGCACGTGATGACCGACCTCGTGGGCGATCACGTAGGCCTGCGCGAACTGGCCCGGCGCGCCGAGGCGCTGCTCGAGGACCTTGTAGAAGCGAAGGTCGATGTAGACCTTCTGGTCGTTCGGGCAGTAGAACGGCCCCATCGCCGACTGCCCCTGGCCGCACGCCGTCGGCCAGCTGCCCGAGAAGAGAACGAGCTTCGGCGGCTGATAGGTCCGGCCCGACTCGCGGAAGATGTCGGTCCAGACGACCTCGGTGCTGCGCAGCACCTGAGAGACGAACTTCGCGCCGGCATCGTTCGCCGGCGGCGCCGGTGCCGGGCCCTGCTGCTGGACGACCTGGCCGCCGTCGCTGCCGCCCATCATGCCGAGCAGCGTCAAGGGGTTGATGCCGAAGATCCAGCCGGCGATGACCGCCACCGCGAGGCCGCCGAGGCCGATGCCGCGACCGCCGATCCCGAAGCCGCCGCCCCCGCCGCCGCCCATGCCGCGAACGTCCTCGACGTTGCTGCTCTCGTCCTGGCCGTCCATGCGCATGTCGATCTCCCGGCGTCAATCTTCGAGGGATGCTAGCCCGCCCCGTCGGATCCCGGCTGTCGGCGAAGAGGCTGGACGGCTGTCAGTCAACGCGGCGCCGGGCGGCGCAGGCGCGGCCCGTGCAGACGAGGAGGTCGAGTCGGGCGACGGCGCCCCGTGCGGTCGCTCACGAGGCCCGACGGGCGGCTGCACGAGCGGGCGCGCCGGCGCGCCGACTTGTCCTAACATTGCCGACATCGCTCCTTCGAGGCCTGCCAATGCGCACTGCCACCGAGCTGCTTGCCCAGTACGCGGCCTACCACCGCGACCGCCGCAACATCGTCAGCCACTTCATCGGCGTGCCGATGATCGTCTTCTCGATCGGTGTCCTGCTCGCGCGTCCGTCGCTCGCCGCGAGCGGCATCGTCCTGACGCCGGCATGGATCCTGTTTGCGGTCACGGCAGCCTGGTACGTGACGCGAGGCGATGCGGTCCTCGGCGTCGCTGCGAGCGTCGCCGTCGCGGTCCTGCTCTGGCTCGGCCAGCAGGTGGCGGGAGGGAGCGTTCCGGTCTGGCTCGGCTGGGGCATCGGCTTCTTCGCCGTCGGCTGGCTGATCCAGTTCATCGGCCACTGGTACGAAGGCAGGAAGCCGGCCTTCGTCGACGACGTGATCGGCCTCGTCGTCGCGCCGATGTTCATCGTCGCCGAGGCGATGTTCATGCTCGGCTGGAACAAGCCGCTGCTGAGCGAGATCGAGCGCCGCGCCGGGCCGACGACGATGCGCGACATGGCGCGGATCGCCTGAGCCTCACCCGCGCTCGCTATGCCGCGCGCTCGCGGCGGCAGCGGGTCTCCTGAGCGAGGATGAAGGCGGCGACGGCGTCGACGTCGTCGAGGTGAAACACCGGCAGGCCGGTCGGCGCCGGAAGCGCCGCTTCGCTGTCGGTCGCCACGGCGATGACGAAAGGATCGAACGGATACTGGGCCGGCTTGCCCGTTGCCGCGCGCCAGACCTCGATCTTCGGCAGCGCCGCGTGCTTGAAGCCCTCGACCAGCACCCAGTCGCAATCGTCGAGCTCGCCGACCAGATCGTCGACCGTCGGCTCGCATTGGGCCGGGTACTCGCGCATCTTGGCGAGGCGCCGGTTCGACGCGATCACGACCTCGTACGCGCCGGCCTGGCGATGCCGCCACGAGTCCTTGCCTTCGTGGTCGATGTCGAAATCGTGATGGGCGTGCTTGACGACCGAGACGCGCTGGCCCGCGAGGCGGAGGCGAACGATGAGCTGCTCGACGAGCGTCGTCTTGCCGGAGCCCGAATAGCCGCAGAAACCGATGACATGCATCGGTCGAGTTTATGCGGCCGCTTGACGCCAATAATCCCGCCATGACCGACGTCGAGAGTGAACGCAGCGCGAACGAGGCGGCGAACAGCGGACGCTGGCTGGCGCCCGCCGACGACTTCTTCCGGCCGATGCTTCACTTCGCCGAGCTCGCCTCCGTCGACGATTCGTGTGCCGACGAGCGGCGGCTGCACGAGCGGCTCGTCGCTGCGCCGATGGTGGCCGTCGACGCGAGCGAGCTCGCGGCCATCGCCGACCCGGATGCGCGCGAGAACTACTGCGTCTTCCTCGCCTTTCGCGATACCGTCGTCGCCGCCGGCAGCCTCGAGGCGTACTACCTGAGCCTCGTCCGCGGCGGACCGGTCGCGGTGCCGCCGGCCTTCATCGACGCCGTCGTCGCGGCGATCGTCGCGCGCCTGGTCGATGGCGGCGCGAGCGCGATCGAGCGGCGCGCCGCGCAGCTCCTCCATCGGATGCAGCGGGTCGCGGTGCGCGATGGACGCATCCTCTGCGCCGATCGCGACGCCGCCGACCACGCCAGCGCATCATCGTCGGGGCTCGACCTCGTTCGCCAGCTGATCGCCGGCGCCGGCGACGACCGCTCCGCCCTGCCTGTCCTCGGCGCGTCCAACGCGCGCGAGTTCGATGCCGCCGCCGATCCCTTCGCATTCGTCCTCGACCTCAGCCACGAGATCGCCAACGATCTCGGCCATGGCCTCAGCTTCACGATGGCGCGCAGCGATTCCGGCATGGCGGCGCTGGCGCGCGTCCTCGAGCGCTGGATCGCCCATTTCCTCGACGTCGCGACGACGATCCGGCCGCTGCAGCGGATCGACGATCCGGCATGGCGCTGGCACGTCGGCCTCGACGCCGAGGCGACAGCGCTGCTCAACGACCTCTATCGCGGCGACGCGCCCGACGACGATCGCCTGCAACGCCTGATCGGCCTGTTCCGGCTCGACTTCGCCGACCCGCTCGAGATGCGCGCCGACGTCGCCGGCAAGCCGGTCTACCTCGGCCTGGCGATGACCGCCGAGCAGACGCTCAAGCTGAAGCCGCAGAATCTGCTGATCAACCTGCCGCTGGCCGCTGCGACGTGAGCGGCAGGGACGACTTCCGCCGCATTCACCGTCGCGCCCAGCCTCCCCTCAGTGAGGAGCGTTCGGGAAGAACAGCTGCTCGCCGCCGACCTTGTAGGAGGCGATCGTCTGCTGCCCCGCGGGCGAGAGGACCCAGTCGGCGAACGCCTGCGCGAGCTGCACCTTGACGTGCGGATGCTTGGCCGGATCGACGACGATGACGCCGTATTGGTTGAAGAGGCGCTGGTCGCCCTCGACGAGGATCACAAGGTTGCCGCGATTCCTGAAGCCGAGCCAGGTGCCGCGGTCGGTCAGCACGTAGGCGTCGGACTGCGCTGCGATGTTAAGTGCGGGGCCCATGCCGCAGCCGCATTCCTTGTAGCCGCCGAGCTTCGTCACCGGAGAATCGATTCCGGCCATCTTCCAGTAGCGCAGCTCGGCGGCATGGGTGCCGCTCTTGTCGCCGCGCGAGATGAAGGTGCCCGAATTCTCGGCGATCTTCACGAGCGCCGCGACGACGTCGCGCCCCTTCGCTCCGGCGGGATCGCCCTGCGGCCCGACGATCACGAAGTCGTTGTACATGACGTCGGTTCGCTTGATGCCGAAGCCTTCGGCGACGAGATTTTCCTCGGCCTGCTTGTCGTGCACGAACAGGATGTCGGCATCGCCGCGCCGCCCCATGTCCAGGGCCTGCCCGGTGCCGACGGCGACGACGCGCACGTCGATCCCGGTGGCCTGCTTGAATGCAGGAAGGAGGTACGGGAACAGGCCCGACTGCTCGGTGCTCGTCGTCGACGCCATCGTGATGCTGCGTTCCTGTGCCGCGGCGAGCATCGACGCCAGCGCCAACGCCAGCGACGCGGCGCAGGCCATCGCGAGGACGACGCGACACCGCGCCTGGTTCAGCCCTCGAGCGACCATGAAAGCTCTCCCTTGAGAAACAGACCGGCGCGCCCGGGAGTGCCGGAAGCAAAGAATTCCGCCGTCGGCAGATCGATGTCGATCCGGCCCTCGTCCATGTAGATGACGCGGCTCGCCAGGCGCTTGGCCTGGCCGAGGTTGTGGGTGCTCATGACGAGCGTCATGCCATCGGCCGCGAAGTCGGCGAGCAGGGCCTCGATGTCCCTCTTCGCCGACGGATCGAGGCTGGCCGTCGGCTCGTCGAGAAAGAGGATGTCGGGCCGCACCGCCCAGGCTCGCGCGAGGGCGAGCCGCTGCTGCTCGCCGCCCGAGAGAGAACGCGCCGGCCGGTCGCGCAAGGCGCCGAGACCGACGCGGCGAAGCGCCTGCTCCGCGCGCTCGTCACGCAGCGCGGTCGCGGTGTCCGCTTGCGCCAGCCAGAGCGCGATGCGAAGGTTGTTCCAGACCGAAAGGCGGAGCAGGAACGGACGCTGGAACACCATCGCCTGGACGCCGGAAGGTCGCAGCACCTCGCGCGAGCCCGTGTACGCGACGACCCCGTGGAGCAGGCGCAGCAGGCTGGTCTTGCCCGAGCCGTTGGCGCCGACGACGGCGATGAAGTCACCCTGCGTGACCCACATCGTCGCGTTGCGGACCGCCTGCACCGCGCCGTAGGCCACCGAGGCCCCGCGCAGCACGATCAGGGTCGACGCGCGGTGCACGGTCATCGCAGTTCCACCGCCAGCGGGCCGCTGCCGCCTCGGAAGAGAGCGATCGCCACGTTCAGCAGCGCGATGACGATCAGCAGCACCAGGCCGAGGGCGAGCGCGAGCGGCAGGTCGCCCTTGCTCGTCTCGAGGGCGATCGTCGTCGTCATGACGCGCGTCACGCCGTCGATGTTGCCGCCGACGATCATCACCGCGCCGACCTCGGCGATGGCCCGGCCGAAGGCGATGAGCATCACCGTCGCCATCGCCCAGCGCTCGTGCAGCAGCATCAGCAACGCGCTGGCGAGCGTGCCGGCGCCCATCGAGCGCAGCTGATCGCCGCCGTCGCGCATCGCGTCGGCGACGACCTGACGGGCGAGTGCGGTGATGATCGGCAGGACGAGAATCGTCTGGGCGATGACCATCGCCGCCGGGGTGAAGAGGATGCCCCACGACCCCAGCGGGCCGCTGCGCGACAGCAGCAGGTAGACGGCCAGGCCGACGACGACCGACGGCAAGGCGAGCAACGTGTCGAGGACGAGCAGGACCGCTCGCTGGCCCGGGAAGCGAGCGACGGCGAGCCATGCGCCCGACGCGAGCCCGAACGCTGCTGCGCACAGGCACGCGCTGCCGCTGACCGCGAGCGACAAGGCCACGGTGCGAACGAGCGCCGGATCGGCATGGACAATGAGGCGAAATGCGGTGGCGAAGCTTTCCGGCACTACGTTCGATCGCGATCTTCCATCCGGAGACATTCTGGGTGGCGTCGCGATGCGAGTCGATATGAACTCCCATGCATAGGGTCGATCTTGCCTACGCGCTCGCACGCGGTGAGCACCGCCGTCCCGACCTGCACCACCCGTTGCTCGAGCTCCTCGCGGGCGTCGATCGGACCGGCTCGATCTCGGCCGCGGCGCGGGAGATGTCGCTCTCGTACCGGCACGTGTGGGGCGAGCTCAAGCGCTGGGAAGCCGAGCTCGGCCGACCCCTTCTGCTCTGGACGCGCGGCCAGCCGGCACGGCTGTCGCCGTTCGGGGCCAAGCTCCTCTGGGCTGAGCGACAGGCGCAGGCCCGCCTGGCACCGCAGCTCGCGTCGTTGCGCAACGAGCTCGAGCGCGCCTTCGCGATGGCGTTCGACGACGAAGCCGAAGTGATCCCCGTCTCGGCGAGCCACGACGAAGCGCTGCCTCTGCTCGGCGACTGGTCGGCACTGCATCGCAAGATTCATCTCGACATTCAATTCACCGGCAGCGTCGACGCCCTGACGGCGCTGAACGACGGGCGCTGCCTGCTCGCCGGATTTCACGCGCTGACCGACGCGCCGATGGGCTCTGCGACCGCGCTCGTCTACCGTCCCCTGCTCCAGCCCGGCTGGCACAAGCTCATCGGCTTCGCCTTGCGAAGCCAGGGTCTCATGGTCGCCCCCGGCAACCCTCTCGCGATTGGCTCTCTGGCCGACCTGGCACGTCCGTCGCTGCGCTTCGTCAACCGTGCGCGCGGCACCGGCACGCGGATCGTCTTCGACGAGCTTCTCGCCGGCTCCGGCACGACCGCGCGAGACATCGCCGGCTACGACCGCGTCGAGCCGTCGCACCGCGCGGTCGCGCAGAGCGTCGCCAGCGGAAGCGCCGACGCCGCGTTCGGGATCGAAGCGGCAGCGCGCGCCAAGGGACTCGACTTCATTCCGCTCGCCGAGGAACGCTACTTCCTTGCGACGCTCCAGGAACACCTCGACGAGCCGCTCGTCATCGCGCTGCGCGAGCTGCTGGCATCGGCGCAATGGCAATCGGCGCTGCGCGAGCTCCCCGGCTACCTGCCGTTTCGCAGCGGCGAGGTTCTCTCGCTCAGAGACACGCTGCCGTGGTGGCACTACCGGGAGCCGAAGGCACCGGCTCCCTAGCGAGGCGCAGCCGTCGGCTATCCTCGGCTGCACCGACGGACTCATCTGCATGATCGACAAGGGCGACATCACGGGCCTCGTCCTCGCCGGCGGGCGCGGCAGCCGCATGGGCGGGGTCGACAAGGGCCTGCAGCCGCATCTCGGCATGCCGCTGGCGATGCATGCGGTGCTTCGCCTCTCGCCGCAGGTCGGCGAGATGATGATCAACGCCAACCGCAACCTCGCCGCGTACGAATCGATGGGCGTGCCGGTCTGGCCCGACACGCTGTCCGATTACCCGGGCCCGCTCGCCGGGTTCCTGACCGGCCTCGAGCGCTGCGCGACGCCGTACCTCGCGAGCGTGCCGTGCGATTCGCCGCTCTTTCCCGAAGACCTCGTCGCTCGCCTCGCCGATCGCCTCGACGGCGAAGGCGCCGAGATCGCCATCGCGGCGACGAGCGAAGACGGCGAGCTTCGCCTGCAACCGGTCTTCTGCCTGATGCGCGCCACCGTCATGGAGAGCCTGATCCGCTTCACGAGCGGCGGTCGACGCAAGATCGACGCCTGGACCGCGACGCTGCGCCAGGTCGCCGTCGCGTTCGACGATCCCGGCGCGTTCGTCAACGCCAATACCCTCGCCGAGCTGCGCGAGCTGCAGCGATGAGCGAGCGGGCGTCGCTGCAGGAGATCGCGTCGTGCCTGGCAGGCTACGACCCGAAGGCGCTGCCGATCGCGCAGGCGCAGGAGTTCATTGCCCGGCTGGTGCCGCGCGTTCAGGCGATCGAGAAGATCGCGTTGCGCTCGGCCCTCGGCCGCGTGCTCGCGCGCGACGTCGTCTCGGCGATCGACGTTCCATCGCACGACAACTCGGCCATGGACGGCTACGCGCTGCGCGGCAGCGAGCTCGCCACCACCGGCGACAGCGTCTTCACTCTCGCCGGCTCCGGCTTCGCCGGCGCGCGCTTCGCGGGCGACGTCGGCGCGCGCGAGTGCGTCCGCATCATGACCGGCGCGGTGATGCCGGCCGGGCTCGACACGGTCGTGCCGCAGGAGTTCGCTCGCGTCGACGCCGACGCGGTCCGGATTCCCGCGGCAGTCGTGCAACGCGGCGACAACCGGCGCCTGGCCGGCGAGGACCTGGCCCGCGGCGACGTCGCGCTCGCGGCGGGCCGCGTCGTCGGTCCGGCCGATCTCGGCCTGCTGGCGTCGCTCGGTGCCGCAGAAGTCGCCGTCTTCCGGCGCCTGCGCGTCGCCTTCTTCTCGACCGGCAACGAGCTGCGCTCGGTCGGCGAAAGCCTCGACGCTGGATGCGTCTACGACAGCAACCGCTACACGCTCTGGGCGATGCTGACACGGCTCGGCGTCGACGTGCTCGACTTCGGCGTCGTTCGCGACGAGCCGGCCGCGCTCGCCGACGCGTTCCGGTCCGCTGCCGATGCCGCCGACGCGATCGTCACGTCCGGCGGAGTCAGCGTCGGCGACGCCGATCACACCAAGGCCGTGATGGCCGAGCTCGGCGACGTCGTCTTCTGGCGAATCGCGATGCGCCCCGGTCGGCCGATGGCGATCGGCCGCATCGAGAGCGGCGGCCGCGAGGCGATCGTGTTCGGCCTGCCCGGCAATCCGGTCGCCGTGATGGTGACCTTCTACGCGCTGGTCCGCGACGCGCTGCTGGCGATGAGCGGCGCCGCGTTCGAGCCGCTTCCCACCCTGCGCGTCGCCAGCGTCGGTCCGATCCGCAAGCGTCCGGGCCGCACCGAGTACCAGCGCGGCATCGTCACGCGCGCGCCGGACGGGAGCTGGCAAGTCAGGATCACGGGCTCGCAAGGATCCGGGATCCTGCGCAGCATGAGCGAAGCCAACGGGCTCATCGTCCTGGCGCACGGCCAGGGCGATGTCGCTGCCGGCGAGCTCGTCGACGTGCTTCCGTTCGCCGGAATCGTGTAGCGGCGTGGCGCCCGCGCGCGACCTCGAAGGCCACGCGAAAGCGCTCGTTCAGCCGGGCCGCGGCGGCTCGGGCTCGGCGTCGAAGCGATCGAAGCCGCAGTAGCAGATGAAGTGGCGGTGTGTGGCACGTCCGAACAGCGCCAAACCGAGCCGCTCGGCGAGCTCGAGCCCCATCTGCGTGATGCCGCTGCGCGAGACGACGATCGGCACGCCCATCTGCGCCGACTTGATCACCATCTCGCTCGTCAGCCGGCCGGTCGTGTAGAAGATCTTGTCGGCGCCGGCCATGTCGTGCAGCCACATCCAGCCGGCGATCGTGTCGATCGCGTTGTGCCGGCCGACATCCTCGACGAAGGTCAGCATCTCGCCCTGGCGGAACAGCGCGCAGCCGTGCACCGAGCCGGCCGACTTGTACGTGCTTTCCTGCTTGCGAACGGCGTCGAGCAGGCGGTAGAGCGTCGCCTGCGACAGCCGCGCTGACGGCTCCGCCGTCGGCGGCAGGCGAACCGTGTCGAGCTCGCCCATCAGGTCGCCAAAGACCGTGCCCTGGCCGCAGCCGGTCGTGACGACGCGCTTGGCCGTCTTCTCGTCGAATCGCTCGATGCCGGCGCGCGTCTTGACGGCGGCGGCGTGAACGTCCCAGTCGATGGTGATCGAATCGATGTCGTCGCAGCGATCGACGAGGCGCTGGTTGCGCAGGTAGCCGAGGACGAGCAGCTCGGGGAACGCGCCGAGCGTCATCAGCGTGACGAGCTCGCGCTTGTCGACGAACACCGTCAGCGCACGCTCGGCCGGGATCGAGATCGTTCGCGCCGCGCCGAACTCGTCGCGGACCTCGATCTCGCGCGTGAGCGGCGCGCGCGCCGCGCTGAGCCGGATGCTCTTGCTGGCTATTTGCGCGTGCCCGTCATTTCCGCCGACGTCGCCTTGTTGCTCGGCGGGCTCGTCGCCGCGCCGGGCGGTGAGTGCGCCTCCGACGCCTCCAGCGGCTTGGACGCCGCCGGCGTGACCTGCTGCGCCGCGTACGGGCCGGGATCGCTGCACGCCGGCGTCTGCTCGGGTGCCGACGCCGTCTTGCCTGACCCGGCGGCGCGCGTGCGATACGTCGCGGCGACGCGGTCCATCGACCGACAAAGCTGGTACGCGCCGACCTTGTCGGCCCAGGCGGTCTTGTTGGCCGCTTCGGCGGCCTTCGCCTTCGCCTCGTCGCTCTGCGGCGGCAGCTTGGCGAGCGCCGCGCCGACGGTGAACGCGGTGGCGGTGGCGATGACGACGACGGAAAGACGCATCTGGATTTCCCTTCGAATCAGGCCGCGGGCCGCTCGCGAACGGGAGCGATCACGGTTCGCTGGGCCGGGACCTTTCCCGCGGCGATGTCGTCGGCCCAGAGCTTGTGGTGCTCCTCGGCCCAGCCCTCGTCGACATAGCCGGTCTTCATCGCCCGCCAGGAACCGGTGACGCCGATCGTTCCCATGTAGGCGTGGCCGATGAACATCGCGATGATGAACATCGACGCGATGGCGTGGATGATGTGCGCCACCTGCATCTCCGGCCGGGTCAGATCGAGCCCGGGAACGATCTTGTCGAGCACGAACCCCGAGACGATCACGAACGACGCTAGAAAGACCAGGCCGCCCCAGAAGACGATCTTCTCGCCGGCGTTGAAACGTCCCGAAGGCGGATGCTCGCCGCCGAGCATGCCACCCGCGCGAATCAGCCACTTGACGTCGCCGCGGGCCGGCAGGTTGCTCGGCAGATAGCTGATGAACATGATCACGGCCGAGATCGCGAACAGCGGCCCGACGACGTTGTGCAGCGTCTTCAGCGCATACGTCAGCCAGCCGAACAGCGCCCCGCCGATGATCGGCAGCAGGAGGAACTTGCCGAACGACATCACGGCCCCGGACACCGCGAGGATCGTGAACGTGATCGCGGTCGACCAGTGGACGACGCGCTCGAAGTGCGTGAAGCGCTCGATGACTCGGCCGGTGTGGCGCCCGTGCCCGCCGATCGGGCCCTTCCACCAGTAGTAGAGCCCGACGGCGGCGACCACGAAGAGCACGATGAGGCCGCCGATCGGGATGATCCACCAGTTGCGCAGTTGCCGCCACGCCTCGCCGGCCGTCGTCGCGCGCGTCCCGGGGTACTCCGTGATCGGCTGGACGAGAACGCCGCGCTCGCCGAGCTGCAGGTTGTTCACGGTGCCCGGCGCGTTGCCCGAGTTGTGGACGCCGCGCCAGAACGGCGCGTTGTTGAGCGGCTGGCTGCGCGCCCGCTCCGCGTTGCTGTCGGTCGGCTGCGGCTCGGGGATGACGGTCGTCGTGATCGTCGCCTTCGATCCCGGCGGCAGCACGATCGGCGCCGAGCCGTCGTTCGGGATCACCTGGATCTGCGCCGGCGCTGTCGGAGCCGCCTGCGGTGACGGCTCCGCCGCGACACCGGTGCTCGGCGCACCGCCCGCGCCTTGCTGCGCGCCGGCGACGCCGGCCGCGACGGCGAGGAGAGCGACAAACGCGGCCTTCGGAAGGATCAATCGCAGAGTACCCATCGGCTCACTTGCGCGGCGCATAGTCATTCTGACCCTGCGTGCGATCGACGAGATGCGAGTTCCAGCTGTTCTCATTGCCGGGAGTCCATCCCGGAGCAAGGAATCGCTTGTCCTTGTTCTCCCAGACGGCCGTATCCGATTTGCGCTCGCCGCCCGGCGGGATCGTCTGCACCCTCTCGCCGCAACCGGCGAGCAAAATCGCCACCATTGCCAGCAGTCCCAGCCGCACCGCGCTCATGACTTCTTCGCCGGTGCGGGTGCGGCGCCGGGCGTGCCCTGTGTCGGCCTCCCGTATGCGGTGCCCCAGCCCCAGACCTCGCTGCCCTTGCCGCGGTTGAGGACGCGAGTTCGGAAGATGTCGGCGACGACATCGCCGTCGCCGCCGAGGAGCGCCTTCGTGGAGCACATCTCGGCGCACGCCGGCAGCTTGCCCTCGGCGAGCCGGTTGCGGCCGTACTTCTCGTACTCGGCCTGGCTGCCGTTCTCGTCGGGGCCGCCGGCGCAGAACGTGCACTTGTCCATCTTGCCGCGCAGGCCGAAGGTCCCGTTGGTCGGGAACTGGGGCGCGCCGAACGGGCACGCGTACGAGCAGTAGCCGCAGCCGATGCAGATGTCCTTGTCGTGCAGGACGACGCCTTCCGGCGTGCGATAGAAGCAGTCGACCGGGCAGACCGCCATGCACGGCGCGTCCGAGCAGTGCATGCACGCGACCGAGATGCTGCGCTCGCCCGGCACGCCGTCGTTGAGGGTGACAACGCGGCGGCGGTTCACGCCCCACGGGATGTCGTGCTCGGCCTTGCACGCGGTGACGCAGCCGTTGCACTCGATGCAGCGCTCGGCGTCGCAGATGAACTTCATTCGTGCCATCGTGTTCTCCCTACGCCGTGGCGCGCTCGACCTGGCAGACCGTCGTCTTGGTCTCTTGCATCATCGTGACGCTGTCATAGCCGTACGTGGTCGCGGTGTTGGCTGCTTCGCCGCGAACGATCGGATGCGCGCCCTCCGGGTAGTACTGGAGGAGGTCGGCACCCTGCCAGCGGCCCGAGAAGTGGTACGGCATCCAGACGGTGCCGCGGTCGACGCGCTCGGTGACGAGAGCGCGCACGAGGATCTTGGCGCCGGTCGGCGTCTTCACCCAGACCTGCTCGCCGTCGCGGATGCCGCGGTCGTTCGCCGCCGCTGGATTGATCTCGATGAACATCTCCTGCTGCAGCTCGGCAAGCCAGGGGTTTGAGCGGGTCTCCTCGCCCCCGCCTTCGTATTCGACCAGGCGACCCGAGCTCATGATGAGCGGGAACTGCTTGCCGACGTCCCGGTTCTTCTGCTGCACGCTCTTGTAGAGCGTCGGCAGGCGCCAGAACGCAGCCTTGTCGTCGTGGGTGGGGTACTTGTCTATCAGGTCTGGACGCGTCGAATAGAGCGCCTCGCGGTGCAGCGGCACGGGATCGGGAAAGTTCCAGACGACCGCGCGCGCCTTCGCGTTGCCGAACGGATGGCAGCCGTGGTTCTTCAGCACGACACGCTGGATGCCGCCCGACAAATCGGTCTTCCAGTTCTTGCCTTCGGCCGCCGCCTTCTCGGCGTCGGTGAGCTCGTTCCACCAACCGAGCTTCTTCAGGAAGATGTGGTCGAACTCGGGATAGCCGGTCGTGATGTCGGACCCTTTCGAGCACGAGCCGTCCTCGGCAAGCAGGTTGACGCCGTCCTTCTCGACGCCGAAGTTGGCGCGGAAGTTGCCGCCGCCATCCATCACGTGGCGGGTCGTGTCGTACAGGTTCGGCGAGCCCGGATGCTTCAGTTCGGGGTTGCCGTAGCAAGGCCACGGCAGGCCGAAGTAGTCGCCGTCGAGGCTGTAGCCGGTCTCCTTGTCGATGCCGCCCTTCGCGCGCAGCGTCTTGACGTCGAAGACGTTCATGTTGCGCATGTGCGCCTTCAGCCGCTCGGGCGACTGGCCGGTGTAGCCGATCGTCCAGTGGCTCTGATTGATCTCGCGCAGGATCGACTCGACTTCGGGCTCGGGCATCCCGCCCTTGCCCTGCACCATCTTCAGATTGGCGACGAGCTCCTTGTCGAAGCCGAGCTTCTGCGCCAGCTGATACATGATCATGTGGTCGTTGCGCGACTCGAACAGCGGCTCGATCACCTTCTCGCGCCATTGGATCGAGCGATTCGATGCCGTCACAGAGCCCGCGCACTCGAATTGCGTCGCCGCCGGCAGGAGGTAGACGGCGCGGTTCGGGTTCAGATCGCCGGCAGTTCCCGGCATCGCCGCCATCGCCGCCGATGCCGAGGGATAGGGATCGATGATGACCAGCAGGTCGAGCTTGTCCATCGCCCGCTTCATCTCGAGGCCACGCGTCTGCGAGTTCGGCGCATGGCCCCAGAAGATCTGGCCGCGCAGGTTCGAGTCCTGGTCGATGAGCTCGTTCTTCTCGAGCACGCCGTCGATCCAGCGCGAGACCGTCATTCCGGGCTTGGTCAGCATGCCGGGGGCGTACTGCTTCTTGATCCACTCGAAGTCGACCTTCCAGACCTTCGCGAAGTGCTTGAACGCGCCTTCTGAAATCCCGTAGTAGCCGGGCAGCGAGTCGGGGTTCGGGCCGACATCGGTCGCGCCCTGGACGTTGTCGTGGCCGCGAAAGATGTTCGTTCCGCCGCCACTGATGCCGACGTTGCCGAGCGCGAGCTGAAGGATGCACGAGGCGCGAACGATCGCGTTGCCGATCGTGTGCTGGGTCTGGCCCATGCACCAGACGACCGTGCTCGGCCGGTTCTCGGCCATCATCTTGGCGACCTTGAAGACCGTCGCCTCGTCCACGCCGCAGACGTCCTGGACCTTGTCGGGCGTCCACTTGGTCATCACCTCTTCCCTGACCTTGTCCATGCCGTAGACGCGGTCAGCGATGTATTTCTTGTCTTCCCAGCCGTTCTTGAAGATGTGGTGGACGAGGCCGAACAGAAAGGCGATGTCCGAGCCGGAACGGATTCGCACGTACTCATCGGCCTTGGCCGCCGTGCGCGTGAAACGCGGATCGACGACGATCATCTTGCAGCCGGTTTCCTTGGCATGCAGCATGTGCAGCATCGAGACCGGATGCGCCTCGGCGGCGTTCGAGCCGATGTACATCGCGCACTTCGAGTTGCGCATGTCGTTGTACGAGTTCGTCATCGCGCCGTAGCCCCACGTGTTCGCGACGCCCGCGACCGTCGTGGAGTGGCAGATGCGCGCCTGGTGGTCGCAGTTGTTGCTGCCCCACAGGCTCATCCACTTGCGCAGCAGGTAGGCCTGCTCGTTGTTGTGCTTCGACGAGCCGACGACGAAGACCGAG
>Ga0070671_100000770_pt1 | contig 23031 bp, 23 predicted proteins | sample KBSS73metaG_FD_65341 | JGI IMG/M metagenome (GOLD analysis project Ga0070671, IMG submission 65341) | Switchgrass rhizosphere microbial communities from Kellogg Biological Station, Michigan, USA - KBS S7-3 metaG | ecosystem: Host-associated > Plants > Roots > Rhizosphere > Soil ...
GACCTGCCCGGCCTGCGCGTGCACTGCATCCCGCAGATGCTCACGGTCGACGCCACGCTCGAGGCGCTCGACCACGCCGACAAGGAGCGATCGCTCGACCGGTCGAACCTGCTGCTGACCCACCCCCGGGTCACCCAGGTCGAGCCCCGCTACGCCGACATCAACGAGATCGAGGTCGACGCCGGGCGCATCAAGGCCGATCTCGTGCTCCTCGGCCACTACCACTTCCACACCCGGGTGATGGAAGGCATGTGGTACGCCGGGTCGACCGACACGTTCACGTTCGCCGACGACCCCGACAAGCCGAAGGGCATCGTCGTGCTCGACACCGACACGGGCGAGTGCCGCCACGTGCCCGTGCCGTCGCGGCGGCCGCTCGTCACGCTCGAGACGGTGCAGGCGCTGGGGCTGTCGCCGGGCGAGGTCGAGGAGCTCGTGCTGGAACGCGCCGCATCGGTGCCCGAGGGCGCGGTGGCCCGGCTGTTCCTCGACGGCGTCGACCCCGAGGCGTACCGCCTGCTCGACCTGCAGCGCGTGCGCGACGTGGCGGGCGCCGCGCTCAACCTCAAGATCGAGCCGTCGTTCGCCGGCACCGAGATGACCGTGGAGATCCCGGACATGGATTCGATGGCGAGCCGGTGGGACCGCTACCTCCAGCATCAGGACCTCACCGGCTACGACCGTGACCGCATCGTCGAGCTGGGCCGCGGCTACCTCGCCCGAGCCGTCGAGGAGTCGGCCGGCTGATGCGCATCACTCGCCTGTACCTGCGGAACTACCGGGTGTACGAGGACGAGCTCGACCTCGAGATGCCGGCCGGCCTGGTGGGCATCTACGGACCGAACGGCGGCGGCAAGTCCAGCTTGATCGAGTCGATCCGGTGGACGCTGTGGGGCAAGGACCGCACGTCGAACGACCAGATCCGCACGAGCGGGGTGAACGCCGACTGCGTCACCGAGGTCGAGTTCGAGCACGAGGGCCACCTCTACCTGGTGCGGCGCACGATCACCGGCGTCAACCACACCGTGAAGGCGGAGGCCCACTGGAACCACCAGCAGGTCGCCGAAGGCGTGCGCGACGTCGCCACGTACGTGCAGTCCGTGCTGGGCATGGACGACACGTCGTTCCGGGCGTCGGTCTTCGCCGAGCAGAAGCAGATCGCCGCGTTCAGCGCCCACGGCCCGCAGAAGCGGCGCGACCTCGTGCTGCGGCTGCTCGGCATCACGCCCCTCGACAAGGCGCGCGACTCGGCGCGCTCCGACGCGCGCGAGGCCCGGGCCGATCACGAGCGCCTCGCCGGCCGGTTGCCGGATCTCCCCGCGCTCGAGGAGTCGCTGGCGAGCTCGCAGGCCGCGGCCGCGGCGGCGAGCGACGAGCGCGCCGGCGCCGAGGTCGCGCTCGCGACCGCCACCGAGGCAGCCGACGCGGCGGAAGCGGCGCTCGAGCAGCTCGACGACGTGGCCCGTACCTACGACGGGTTGGTGGTCGAGGGCAAGGCCGCCGCCGCGGTCGTGGAGGAGTCGAACGAACGGTTGGCCGCGCTGGCCGCCGAGCAGGCCGCGCTGGCCGAGGCCGACGACCAGCTGGCGGCGTTGCGTCCGCAGGCCGAGGGCATCGACGCGCTCGAAGCACTCGCCGCCGCGCAGGCGGCGATCGAGGCGCTGCCGGTCGTCGAGGAGCCGACCGCTCCCGATCCGGCGCCGTCCGCGGCCGCCAAGGCCGCCGCGGAGCAGGCGGCGGCAGCCGCGAACGAGCTGGGCGGCGCCGTGCGGGCGGCCGAGCAGGAGCTGGCGCGCGCCGAAGCGGCGGCGTCCCGCTCGGCCGAGCTGTCGCCCGACGAGGACTGCCCGGTGTGCGGGCAAGCGCTCGGCGACGCGTTCGAGCAGGTCGTGACCCACCGGGCCGCCGAGGTCGAGGCGGCCCGCACCCGCCTCGCCGCGCTCCAAGAGCAGGTCGCCGCCGCCACGAAGGCGGCGAAGGCGGCCGCCAAGGACGCCGACGCCGCCGCCAAGGCGCTCGCCGCCGCCCAGCAGGCGTGGAGCACGTGGGAGCACCATGCCGCCCGCCGGGCGGAAGCGGACGCGGCGCTCGCCACCGCCCTCACCCACCCGTTCCTTGTCGCGTTGCGGCCCCCTACCGACCATCACGCGACAAGGAACGAGGTGGTGGCGCGGCGCAAGGCGGCCACCGAGGTGGCGAAGCTGGAAGCGCGGCTCGAGCGGGCGCCGAAGTTGGCGGCCGAGGTGGCGACCACCAGGAACCGGCTGGAGGAGGCGACCGCCCACCGGGACGCGCTGCGCGAGAAGGTGAAGGCGCTCCAGTTCACGCCGGCCGAGCACCAAGCCGCCAAGGCCGCCCGCCAGGCCGCGCGCGAACAGCTCAAGGTGGCGAGCGACGTCGCCAGCGCCGCACGCCAGCGGGCGGCGACGGCCGACGCCAACGTGGTGACAGCCGAGGCTCGCCTCGCCGACGGCACCGCGGCCCACGCCGACCTCGCCGATCTCGCCGAGCGGGCGCGCCACCTCGGCCGCCTCGGCGATCTGCTCTCGGACTTCCGCAACAACGTCGTCGCCACGGTCGGCCCCCGTCTCGCGGCGCAGGCCGCCGAGCTGTTCGCCGAGCTGACCGACCACGAGTACGACCAGCTCGAGGTCGACCCGGAGACCTACGAGATCCAGATCCGCGACGGCGGCCGCGCCTACGGCATGGACCGCTTCTCCGGCTCGGAGATCGACCTCGCCAACCTCGCCCTGCGCGTCGCGATCAGCGAGCACGTGCGCTTCCAGTCGGGCGGCGCCGTGGGCCTGCTCGTGCTCGACGAGGTGTTCGGCCCCCTCGACGACGAGCGCAAGGAGCGCATGTTGCTCGCCCTCGAACGACTCAAGGGCCGGTTCCGCCAGGTGCTCGTGGTCACCCACGACACCGCCATCAAGGAGCAGCTCCCCAACGCCATCCAGGTCGAGAAGCTTCCGGGCCGCCGCGCCCGGGCTCACGTGCTCGCGGGTTAGCGGCCTTCGAGCACCACGTCGTAGCGCTCGACGTAGTCGGCGAACCGCTTGGCCACGAGTTCGGCGTCGAGACCGAACTCGGCCAGCCGGTAGTCGTGGCTCCCGAACTTCCCCTTCGGGTTGGCGGCGACGTAGCGAGCCACGGCATCGGCGGCCTCCGGCGTGAGGGCGTTGCCGGTCCGGCGGTAGATGGCATCGACGGTGCCGACCGGGTCGCGCACGAGGTCGGCGTACTGGACGTCGATGATCGGGTGCCCGGGATGCGCGTCACGGAAGGCGTTCACGCGGTCGATCGACGCCTGGAGCACGGCCGGCCAGTGCGACGCGATGTAGGAGCGGTGGTCGGCATCGGTGAACGTGCTCGACAGCGTGTTGATCAGGCTGCAGACGGATCCGACCAGCATGAGCGGGTCGCGGTGCAGCAGCACCAGCTTGGCGTCGGGGTAGACGGTGGTGAGCTCCTCGAGCGCGACCGCGTGGTGCGGGCTCTTCAAGGTCCACCGCCCGCGGACCCCGCCGTGCTGGAGCACCTGCAGCACCCGGCGATGGTGCTCGTAGGCCGAGAGCTGCGACCCGCCCAGGAGCCACTCGCTGTACGACGGCACGTTGGCGATCGCCTCCCACTGGAGGCTCTTGAAGTCCTGGGCCAGGATGCTGACGCACTCGGTCGCCTCGTCGGCCTGCTCGTGATGGGCGGCGAGGGCCGCCGGGTTCAGCTGGCCGAGCATCTCCTGGCCGGCGCGCACCGCCTCGACGCGGGGACCGGCGCGGAAGTTCTCCGGCGTCGGCGGCGGCACGCTGTCGGCCGCCTCCCACGAGAGCAGGGCCCGGTTGCCACGGTCCTGGTCGAGCAACCGGCTGAGCAACGTGGTGCCGGCCCGGAACATGCCGATCACCACGAGCGGCTCGTCGATCCGCTCGTCGGCGACGTCGGGATGCGTGTTGCGGTAGTCGACGATGCGCAGGCGGTTCGCGAGGCAGCCGCCGATGTTGCCTCGCACCGCCATCTCCCCGATCTCGTTGAGCTGCGCCTCGCGGTCGAGCGACGCACACAGCGCGGCGAGACCGTCTCGGAAGTCGTCACCCCCGAAGTCGTCGAGGCCCGTCTCCTTGGTGGCCTCGGCGATCAGCTCGTCGGCGTCCATCAGGCGATGCTCAGGTCGACGACGGTGCGGCCCATCGTGCGGCGCGCCTCGTGGTCCTCGAGGGCCGCCGCCACCTCGCTCATCCCGATCCGGCGGCCGATGACCGGCCGGATGGCGCCCTTCTCCAGCAGGTTGACCAGGGCACCGTGCACCTCGGGGCCGAGATCGATCGGGTTGGGCTGCACGCCGAACTTCCGCATGGGCAGCGACGCCTGGTTGTACGAGAGCATCACGCCGACGACCGAGAAGTTGCCCATCGACACCTTGCGCAACGGGCGCCCGGTGTTGCCCGACTCGGGATCGTCGTTGAACCCGACCGGCACGTACCGACCGCCGTACGCCATCGTCGACCACACCGCATCGGTGCCGGCGCCGCCCACCATGTCGCATGCCACGTCGATGCCGTGCTCACCGGTGTGCGCCATCACCACGTCGAACAGGTCGTCCGTCGTGTGGTCGACCGCGAGCTCGGCGCCCAGCTCCCGGCAGAGGGCGCCCTTCTCGGGACCGCCGGCCACGGCGATGACGCGCGCTCCGGCGGCGACGCCGAGCTGGATCGCCGCCGTGCCGAGGGCGCTGGCGCCGCCCACCACCAGCAGCGTCTCGCCCGCCTGCAACCCGCCGCGCGTGTGCAGCGCGAGGTACGTCGTGTGGAACGGGAGCAGGAACGCGGCCGCTTCCACGTCGTCGAGCATCGCCGGCGCATCGAACACACCGTTCGCGGGCGCGATGGCGAGGTCGGCCATGCCCCCGAACGACATGGCGCACATGGCGACCACCCGTCGGCCCAGCCACTGCTCCGCCCCGGCCCCCGCCGCCTCGACGACGCCGCAGGCGTCCATGCCGAGCGTGTACGGCGGCGCTTGCATCACGGTGGCGATCGTGCCCCGGCAGCGAGCGATGTCGCCGAAGTTGATCGACGCCGCCGACACCGCCACGCGGACGTGACCGTCGGGCACCTCGGGCGGGGGGATGTCCTGCACCTCGATGGCCTCGGTGGGACGGGCGTGACGCACCACTCGTACCGCTCGCACGGGCGAAACCTACCTAAAGAGCACTGATTATGTCAACGGCGCGGCGACCGCCGCCGCCACCATCGCCACGAGGTTGGTCACGAAGTCCTCCCGGTCGAGCTGCGGTCGTCCCTTGCGGCGCCGGCCCAGCAGCCGGGCGCGGTCGGCCACCGCTCGGAGGATGAACTCGGTGATGAGCGCCAGCCGTTCGTTGCGCACGTCCTCCGGCATCGAGGGCAGCCGCTCCTCGAGCGCGGCGTACACGGCGTTGCCTCCGGTGCGGTCGAGCGTCGCCTGCACCTCGGGCGCCAGGTCGCGTGGGTCCTCCTCGGCCAGCTCGGCCACGATAAGCAGGCAGCACCGACCGCGCCAGCCGCTCTCGGCCAGCTCGACGGCCGGGCGCACGATCGCCTCGACCACGGGCGGGAGCGCCTGCGTCCGGATGGCGACCTCGAGCAGCTCGCCCTCTCGGCGGGCCAGGAAGTCGACGTGCCGGTCGAGCACGGCGGCGAGCACACCGTCGCGCGACCCGAAGTGGTAGTGGAGGGCGCCACGGTTGCGTTGGCCGGCCTGACGCGTGATGTCGAGGAGCGATGCGTTCGCCACGCCGTGGTCGGCGAACGCGCGCGCGGCCGCATCGAGGAGCTTCTCGCGCGTGGCGGAGGCGTCGGGCGGCACGGGCCGCATCCTAAGTAGCGTCGAAGCATGTGCCGCAGCATCGTGACGCTCCGCCGCCCTGACCCGGCCACCCACGAGGAGGCCTACGCCGTCGCGGAGATCACCGACTCCGTGGAGCGGTGGCTCGGCTCCCTACACTCGCGTACGTGACCGCACCGGCCAGCACCGTCACGCTCAAGTCGAACGACCCCTGCTGGTGCGGGAGCGGCCGCAAGTACAAGCGGTGCCACAAGTCGTCCGAGGGCCGCGTCCGGCCCGGGCGGGTGAGCCCGCTCCGCAGCGTCCCGGCCCACATCGGCCGCCCGCCCTATGCCGACGGCCCGGTCACCCGGTGGAACGAGCCGCGGGTGAAGTCCGCGCAGGTCATCGAGAAGATGCGGGTGGCCGGTCGGGCCGCCGCCGAGATCCTCGCTGCGGCCGGCGCCCAGGTGGCCCCCGGGGTCACCACCGACGAGATCGACGCGTTCGTCCACGAGCTGACGATCGCCAAGGGCGGCTACCCCAGCCCGCTGAACTACGGCACCTCGAACCCGTACCCGAAGTCGGTGTGCACCTCGGTGAACGAGGTCATCTGCCACGGCATCCCCGACGACCGGGCGCTGGTCGAGGGCGACATCGTCAACCTCGACGTCACGATCTACCTCGACGGCGTGCACGGCGACTGCAACGCCACGTTCGCGGTCGGCGAGATCGATGACGCGTCCCGCCGCCTCATCACCGTCACGCGCGAGTGCCTCGAACAGGCGATCGCCCAGGTGGGACCGGGTCGCCGGTTCAACCTCATCGGCAAGGCCATCGAGGACCACGCGCACGCCAACAAGTTCGGCGTCGTGCGCGACTTCGTCGGCCACGGCATCGGCGAGCAGTTCCACACCGATCTCCAGATCCCCCACTACTACGAGCCGCGTCTCACCACCCTGATGGAGACGGGCATGACGTTCACCATCGAGCCCATGATCACCGCCGGCGACTGGCGCGCCCGGGTGTGGGACGACGGGTGGACGGCGGTCACCGCCGACGGCAGCCGCACGGCGCAGTTCGAGCACACCGTGCTAGTGACCGAGGACGGTGTCGACGTCCTCACTCGGTTGCCCGAGTGACGCCGTTCGACGAACTGGCCCCGATCGACAAGCTGCTGTCGACGACGAAGGCGGTTCGCCGGCGCCTCGACCTCACCCGGTCCGTGGACCCGGCGGTCATCACGGAGTGCATCGCGCTCGCCAACTACGCCCCCAACGCGTCCAACTCGCAGGAGTGGCGCTGGGTCGTCGTGACGGACGGCGAGACGCGCCGCCGGGCCGGTGCGCAGTACGGCAAGGTCCTCGAACCGCTCGTGTCGATGATGCTCGCCAACAAGGTAGCGGCCGGTGACGAAGCCGGCGCGCGCATCTCTCGCTCGATCCTCTACCTCGCCGACCACATGGGCGAGGTGCCGGTCCTCGTCTTCCCCTGCTACGACCTGGCCGCCGCGCAGGAGCGCTACGGCTGGGTGCTCTCCCCCGACCGTGCGCCGGCGGCCATGCGCTCCGATCAGTACGCGTCGATCTATCCCGCGGTGTGGAGCTTCCAGCTCGCGGTCCGCAGCCGTGGCCTCGGGTCGGTGCTGACCACCGCGCACCAGGAGGACCAGCCCGCGATGGCCGAGATCCTCGACATCCCCACGACGTGGGATCAGACGTGCATGATCCCCGTCGCCCATGTCACCGGCGGTGACTTCACGCCATCGCGGCGACGGCCCGTCGAGGAGACCATCCTCTGGCGATGAGGTTCGCCACCGGCACGACCGTCAAGGACTACGCCTGGTACCACGAGTGGCTCCGCGTCGCCGAGGGTGCCGGCTTCTCGATGCTGACGACGGGCGACTCCCAGTCCCTCTGGGCGGACCCGTTCGTGACGATGGCGGTGGCCGCCGAGCGCACGATCCGGCCACGCATCGGCATCACGGTGTCGAACCCGATGACACGCCATCCGGCGGTCGTGGCCAGCTCGCTCGTGGCGCTGCAGCAGCTGTCGGGCGGACGCATGGTGTACGGGCTGAGCAGCGGCGACAGCGCGCTGCGCAACATCGGCGTGCGGCCGGCGACCGTCGCCGAGGTCGGTGAGTTCGCCCGTGCGGTGAAGGGGTTGTGCGCCGGCGAGACCGTGATGTGGAAGGGCGAGTCGCTCGTGCTCCGCTGGGGTGCGTACCCGACACCGGTCTGGATGGCGGCGGAAGGGCCGCGCACGCAGTACCTCGCCGGGCAGGTGGCCGACGGCGTCGTGCTGTCGAACGCGCTCGATCCCCTGGTGATGCGCCTGACGCGCGAGAACCTCGCCGCGGGCGCCGCGTCGGTCGGGCGCGACGTGGACGACATCGAGATCTGGTGCATGGCGGCGATGTGCCCGGCGCCGACCGAGGCCGAGGGCATCCACCGGCTGCGCTTCCAGCTCGCTGGCACCGCCAACCACGTCTACCGCTTCCACACGGACGGGAAGGGGCTGCCCGAGGGGCTGCACGCCGCGATCGCCGAGCTGCAGCGTCGCTACGACTCGAGCGCCCACGCCACGCCCGAGCGCGCCGAGGCCAACGCTCGCCTCGTCGAGGAGCTCGGGCTGGTCGACTTCCTGGCCCGCCGATCGGTGATCGCCGGTCCTCCCGAGCGCCAGATCGAGCGGCTCCGCAACATCGAGCACCTCGGCATCACGAACCTGATCCTCAGCCAGTTCGTCGACGACCAGCTCGCGTTCATGCACGACTTCTCGACCCTCGTCGCCCCTTCGTTCCGCTGATGGCCATCGTCATCGACACCGACGGCGGCATCGACGACGCCGTCGCGCTGTGGTGGGCCGTGACCCACCTCGACGTCCACGCCGTCACGACGGTGTGGGGCAACGGTGATGCAGCGATGGCCACGCGATCCGTGCTCACGGTCCTGGCCGCCGCCGGCCGACTCGACGTCCCGGTCGTCGTCGGCGCCGACGGACCGATCGCGCCGGCGCCGCAGCTCGATCGCCCCGACTGGATCCACGGGCGCGACGGGCTCGGCAACACCAACCGCACGCCGCCGGATGTCGCCGTGGTCCCGACCGATGCCGCATCGTTCCTCGTGTCGCTGCCGGACGGCACGGATCTGGTGACCATCGGCCCGCTCACCAACGTCGCCGCCGCGCTGCGGCGCGATCGGTCGCTCGCGTCGCGATTGGGTCGTCTCGTCGTGATGGGCGGCGTCGCTCGCCCGCCCGGCAACGCCCGCCCGAGCGGCGAGGCGAACATCGCCCACGACCCGACGGCGGCGCAGGAGGTGCTCTCCTCCGAGTGGTCGGAGCCACCGCTGCTCGTCGGGCTCGACGTCACCCATCGCGCCACGCTCACCGACGCCGAGTTCGGGCTGCTGGCGGAGCACCGCAACGACGCGGCGGCGTTCCTCGACGCGCCGCTGCGCTTCTACCGCGACGGCGGCAGTCGCTTCACGGGTGACGAGTGCCCGTGCCACGACCTGCTCGCGGTGCTCGCCCTCGCCGACCCGGTGATCCTCACCGATGCGCCCGTGCTGCCCGTCGCCGTCGATTGCGGCGGCGGGCCGGCGTGGGGCACGACGGTCGTCGACCTGCGGGGCTTCGACGCGGAACCCGGGTTCTCGAGGTGTCTCGTCGCGCTCGACGTGGACGCGGCGCGGTTCCGCGCCGAGGTGCGAGCGCTGTTCAGCTGACGAAGCGCCAGCTCTCGCCGTCGGGCTCGATGCGGCCGGCGGTCGGCGAGGCGAAGTGCGTGCCGATGACGAGCGCACCGTCGCCCACGCGCTCGGCGATGAACGCTCGACGGGTCTGCGCCGCCTGCGCACGGTCGGAGTCGGCGGGCATGCCGATGTCGGGCTCCGCGAACTGCAGCGGATGGTGCGCCATGTCGCCGGTGATGACCGCTCGCTCGCCGCCGCTCTCGATGACGACGCTCACGTGGCCCGGCGTGTGCCCCGGTGTGGGCACGAGGCGGACCTGGTCGCAGACCTGATGTGTCGTCTCGACCAGGTCGGCGAGGCCGGCATCGATCACGGGCTTCACGGTCTCGTCGACGTTGAGGTAGTCGTGCGTCTCTGTCGACCAGTGCTCCCATTCGACCCGACCGAACAGGTAGCGAGCCTGCGGGAAGGTCGGCACCCACCTTCCGTCGACCTGGCGCGTGTTCCAGCCGACGTGGTCGACGTGGAGGTGCGTGCACAGGACGGTGTCGATGTCGTCGGCGCGGAAGCCGGCGGACGCCAGCGACTCGAGGAAGTTCGTCGGTCCCATCGGCATCGGCTTGTCGTGCTCGCCGACGCACGTGTCGACGAGGATGTGCCGGTCGCCGGTGTCGACGACGAGCGCGTGGATCGAAAGCAACGCCGTCTCGTCGTCGATGAGGAAGTGCTCGCGCAACCACGGGTGACGATCGACGGCTCCCGCCGGCACCTCGAGGAGTCCGTTCAGCGGGATGTTCACCTCGTGCTCGACGATCTTGACGATCCGAACGTCGCCGATCTTCCACTCGCTCGTCATGGCCAGCCCACCCCCGGGATCTCGACGTCGATGGCGTCGACCCGGCCGGCCAGGGCTGCTCGCGACGCGTCCGCTTCCCCGAAGGTGGTGGCCGTGATCATGAACAGCGTGCGGCGGTCCGGGCCACCGAGCACACAGGCTATGGCGTGGCGGCCGTCGGCGACGGGGACGCGGTCGGTCACCTCGCCCCCGGGCAGCAGGCGGATGAACTGGCCGAGCGTCACCGCCGCCACCCAGGCGCCTTCGGCGTCGATGCACATGCCGTCGGGCGCGCCGCCGTCGGGGAGCTCGGCGTAGACCTGTCGATCGGTCAGCGTTCCGCCGGCGCCGATGGCGAACGAGCTGAGGCGACGGCCGGCGCTCTCGGCGACCACCAACGTCGAGCCGTCGGGTGTGATCGCCATGCCGTTGGCGACGAGGAGGTCGGGTGCCGCCTCGTGGACGGAGCCGTCCAGATCGACGCGGAGCAGGGCGCTCGACCGGATCTCGGGCCGACCAGGGGCGTCGCGGTCGTAGCCGAACTGGCCGACGTAGGCCCAACCCTCGGGGTGCACGACCATGTCGTTGATGCCGAAGGGCGCGAGGGCGCGCACGTCGGCGGCGACCTCGCCGTCGCGGAGGATGAACCCGTCCATCGCCACCGTCTGCAAGCGACCGTCGGGCAACCAGCCGATGCCGGATACCGGAGCGTCGTGCTGGAGCACGGTGGTGGTCGTGCCATCGGCTTCGACGCGGATGACCCGATGGGCGTGCATGTCGGACAGGTGCAGCGCGCCGTCGTGCCAGCGCGGGCCTTCGCCGAAGGCCAGGCCGTCGACCAGGAGGCGGGGTGCGTTCATGCGTGCATACTGGTCGAGATGACGGTGAGCCGGCCGGGTGGCCGCGGCGCAGCGTGACTGCGTCGAGGAAGGTCGGGGCTCCGTAGGGCAAGGGTGCTGGCGAGAGCCAGGATGGGGCGACCTGTCGGAACGGGCAACAGAGAGCAGACCGCCGATGGCTCAGCGATGGGCACAGGCAAGGGTGAAACGGTGCGGTAAGAGCGCACCAGCGTCCGGGGTGACCTGGGCGGCTCGGCAACCCCCACCCGGAGCAAGGCCAAGCGTGGGACGGCCGGCCCGGCCTATGTCCCCAGGTAGGCCGCACAGATGGATGGTCACCCAGCCGGACCCCCGCAAGGGACCGGTGGACAGAACCCCGCCTACAGGCCGGCTCACCGTCGTCACCGCCCCGCGAGCGGTATAATATGGCCTCTGACCTGCGGTTTTGTCTTGAGCGTTGGTAACCGTCCGTGTCCGATATGCACCTTCAGAGTCCTCAATTCTGAGGACTGATTGAGGACCGCGACGGCCCGACGAGAGAGGTTGGTGGCGGCGTGGAGAGCAGGTCCACCGCCCCACCACCGCAAGCCAGATCGAGACCTACCTCCGCCGCCACGCCTACCCAGTGCTCGGTGACCGGCCGCTCGGTTCGATCCGGCGCAGCGACATCCAAACGTGGGTGAAGGGCCGCAGCGAGGTCCTCGCCCCCGGCTCCGTCGAGCTCATCTACCGATGGGTGTCGACCGTCTTCAAGGCGACGGTCGCCGATCGCCTCATCCCCTCTTCCCCGTGCATCAGCATCAAGCTCCCGCCGCGCGACAAGGGCGAGATCGTCCCGCTGCTCGCGTCGGAGGTCGACGCACTCGCCGACGCCATCGCGCCCCGCTACCGCGCCCTGGTCCTCTTCGCCGCGGGCACCGGCATGCGCCAAGGCGAATGCTTTGGGCTCACCGTCGACCGCGTCGACTTTCTCCGTCGACAGGTACGTGTCGACCGCCAGCTCCTCAACGTCAAAGGCGGCAACCTCGAGTGGGGCGCACCCAAGAGCAGTGCTGGGTTCCGCACCATCCCCCTGCCGAAGGTCGTCACCGACGCCCTGGCCGCGCATCTCAAGCAGTTCGGCGAAGGCCCGGAGCGCCTCGTGTTCACCAACTCGTTCGGCAGCGGGCTTCGCCGTAGCCCGTTCAACGAGGCGTGGCATCGCGCCACCGAACAACTCGGCCTCGCCAAATCGGTCACCTTCCATGACCTCCGGCACTTCTACGCCTGGTTGCTTATCGCGCACGGCTGCTCCGTGAAGGCCGTACAGCGACGGCTCGGTCACCAGTCAGCGATGGAGACGCTCGACACCTACAGCCACCTATGGCCCGACAGCGACGACGAGACGCGCGACGCCGTCGATCTTGTCCTCGGCTCGCGCGAGGCCGCGTCGTAAGCGAGCAACTCCCGCGGGATCGCTCCTCACGCAATAGGCCCGGAACCGTTGACATGACCGCGACCAGCAGTGGACCGCACGGCACAGCATGGATCGGTTCCTTCACTTTGAGAGAGACGTCAGGACCACGTTCCGAACGCGAAAACGCTGGTCAGAGGTTTACAGGGTCCACCGAATTCGCGCGTTTTCGCCCTGTGTGATGACAGGGTGATGACAGCGTCCATTCGAGTTGAATGCAACTCGTGACATGCCAAGGTCGGCCGGATCGGCCTGGACCCACTTCGTTCCCTGCAGCGAGGGCACGACCTCGCAGATCGACGGCTTGTTGCCGCCGACGTCGGCGCCCGGCGAACCCTGCAACCCACCACTCCAGTCGTGCACGGCCGCCGCCTTGTCGAGCACGCACTGACGGGTCAGCGCCGCGCCGCACGCCTTCACCTGCGTCGCCCACAGCAGGAACGAGGATGCCGCGTTCATGCCCTGGGCGGAGATGTCACCGCCGTTCTTCTTGACCAGATCCACGTACTGCTTCGTGGCCGGGTTCTTGTCGGCCGCCTCGGAGGTCGTCCTCGACCTCATCGAGTCCGCACCGTTCGAAGAGGTCGAGCAGGTATCGGGGCGCATCGCGGCCTGGGTAGGCAACCCGTGAGCTGAGACGCCGCAAGGGAGCTCGCCGAGGTGAGGTCGCCGTCAGTTCTGAGTCAGCGCCGGGCGCGTCGCTTGGCCGGCGCCCCGTCTGGCGGGAGCTGGAGAGCACGGCCGAAGCGGTTGGCCATGTCGCTCCAGGCCTTGCGGGATCGGGGCTCGATGCCGATGCCCTCGAGCACGCCGAGCCCGACCTCGACTGCCCAGGTGTAGATCACTGCGGTGCGGATGTCGACAGACGGGTCGATGCCGAGTCGATCGCGGTCGCGCTCGTAGCCCGCGATCCACGCGTTCAGGTGGCTCAGCTGTTCGGCGCGCAGTTTCTCGCGGGTGTCCTCGTCGGTGTGCGCCGCCGCCGATCCCTGCACGATCAACGCCCGGAGGCGGCGTCGCTTCGGGTAGTCGTAGGAGAGGCGCGTGAGTGACTCGACATAGTCCGGCGTGGTGCGAGCACCCATCGATTGCGCTTCGAGCTCTTCGGCGATGCGCTGGTTGATGGCGGCGACGAGTAGGTCTGCCTTGTTTCGGAAGTGTCCGTAGATCGCCCCGGTGGTGAGCTCGCCGCGCTGGGCGACGTCTCGAATCGATGTCTGGATGTAGCCACCGTGCGAGAACATCTCCGCCGCGAGCTCGATCAGGGCGGCGCGGGTCGCTTGCGCCCTCTCGGCGCTCTTGCCAGGGCGTCGACTGCGGGCGCGGGCAGGTTGCTCGGTCATGGAGGAATGTTGCCCGAGCGAGCCCGTGACACCGAGGACCGTCGATGTCGTATCATCCGATAACACTGTTATGAGGTTAGAGGATCGGAGACACAACGAATGACGCGCCAGACGAACGGCTTCGACCTCACCGGCAAGGTGGCGATCGTCATCGATGACCGGCAGCGGACCCCGACAGGCGCCAACGCCGTCTGCCGCGGTCGTCATCGACCATACCTCCGTCGAGCTCGACCGCGACCTCGACGCCCGGTCCGGTGGTTTCCACGCTCGCCGTCGCACCAATTGGCACCGCCAAGGTCATCACGGGATAGTCAGCGAAGGCGTCATGTGCTGGATGTGGGACCGTGGCATCAGTCCGTGTTGTTCGACCTCGACTCGTCTCGCAGCTGACAGACTCTCCAGGAGAGCGGCCTCGGTCCGACAGGCTCGCCACGACATCTACTGCCGCCTGACCCGCGGTGTCGTCCGAGAGGAACGTGGGTGGACGAGGTCTCCGGGAGTGAGCTCGTGACGGGCACCTGCGAGCCGGCGTTCGAGAACGTCCGGCGAGCGTTGGAAGTGAACCTCGCCGCGGGTGACGACGTCGGCGCGAGCGCAGCCGTGATGGTCGACGGCCACCTCGTCGCCGACGTCTGGGGTGGCCACCTCGACGAGGAGCGCACTCGCCCCTGGGAGCGCGACACGATCATCAACCTCTGGTCGACGACGAAGACGATGGCCGCGCTGTCGCTGCTGCTGCTCGTCGACCGGGGTGACGTCGACGTCGACGCGCCGGTGGCGAGCTACTGGCCGGAGTTCGCCGCTGGCGGCAAGGAGGGCGTCCTCGTGCGCCACGTGCTCTCCCACACCGCCGGCCTGCCCGGTTGGGACGAGCCGGTCACGCCCGCTGACCTCTACGACTGGGAGCGCTGCACGACGCTGCTCGCAGACCAGGCGCCGTGGTGGGAGCCCGGCACCGCGTCGGGCTACCACGCGGTGACGCAGGCCTACCTCGTCGGCGAGATCGTTCGCCGCGTGACGGGCGCGACGCTCGGGACGTTCTTCCGCGACGAGCTGGCGGCACCCCTGGGCGCCGACGTCCACATCGGCCTCGACCCCGTCCACGACCACCGTGTGACATCGGTGATCCCGCCGCCTCGTCCTCCGCGAGGCCCCCGCCGCGACCCGGCGAGCTTCCAGGTGCGCGTGTTCGGCAACCCGTTGATCCTGGCCCGCCAGTCCGACGAGACCGCCTGGCGGCGGGCCGAGATCCCCGCCGCCAACGGCATCGGCAATGCCCGGTCGGTCGCCCTCGTGCAGTCCGTGCTCGCGTGCGGCGGTGAGCTGCGGGGCCGGCGCTTCCTCTCCGAGGCGACGTGCGACGTCGTCTTCCGCCAGCAGTGCGACGGGCGCGATCTCGTGATCGGGACGCCGTTCCGCCACGGCATCGGCTACGGGCTACCTCCGGCGCCGTCGGGCCGCCGGTGTTACTGGGGAGGATGGGGCGGCTCGCTGGCGTGGATCGATCTCGACGCGCGCCTGTGCGTCGCGTTCGTGATGAACCGCATGCTCGCCGAGGGTCTCGTCGACGGCCGGGCCCAAAGGATCGTCGACGCGTCCTACGAAGCACTGGGCCACGAAGCACCCCCGGGCCGTCCCAGCCCTCTCGACCGGTCGAGGTAGAACGGGCGACACCATCGTGAACCTCGTGTGAGTCGCCGTCGCCAAGTGCGAGGCGACGCCGCCCGACGAGACCGGCCACTGCCCAGCGTGGTCGTCTTCGAACGAGATAACGTTGTTAGGTCGACGCAGGTGCCCGACGCCGGCGATGGCGATGGCGAGGAGACACGTGCCTGGAGCAGAACCGAGCGGCAAGATCCGGACGACCGGACTCGACCACGTCCACATCGTCGTGCGCGATCTTGACGGCTTGCTCGACCTACTCGGCCGGCTCTTCGTGAGCGAGCAGACCCTCCAGAGCGAGATCGCGAGCATCGGCGCTTTCAACGCGCAGGTGCGCTTTCCCGCCAGCTCATCATCGCCGTACCTGGACCTGTTCGAGCCTTCGAGCGACGACGGGCTCCTCGGCAAGTCGCTGGCCCGGACCGGCGAGGGCGTCACGATCCTGTCGTTTGGGGTGGACGATCTCGAACACGCCGAGGCGCACGCTACGTCGTGCGGGCTCCGCGTCATCTCGCGGATCGGCTTCCCCGGCGTCATGTCACAAGTCCAGTTCCACCCGGCAGACACCTTCGGCTTTCAACTGGAGTTCGTGCAGTACGAACCCGATGCCGAGGCATGCATCGCCGAGATCCAGCGGCGCAAGGCGGCCGGTGAGGGTGTCGACGGGTTGCGGGTGCGGCGACCTCGTCCATCGGCTGGCGCCGACTCATCGACAGCGACGACCGAAAGTGAGCAGGAAGGCAGATGATCGACGCGAACGTGGTACCCGAGGCAGCTGGATCCCGCCCGCTGCTCGTCCTCGACTTCGATCTGCGACATCCGCCGCAGCTTGGTGCGACGGGCCCCGATACGTATGCCGCCGCTCTCGACATCATCGCCTGGGCGGATGAACTCGGGTTCCACCGAGTCGGATTCGGCGCACCATCAATCGGACGACGGGTACCTGCCGTGCCCGCTCGTGTTCGCGGCCGCAGCCGGCGCTCGAACGAAGCGCATACGTATCCGCATCTCGATCCTCCTCGCCCTCCTCTACGACCCGCTGCACCTCGCCGAGGAGGTCGCGGTCGCTGACCTGTGCACGCAAGGGCGGCTCGACCTGGCCCTCGGGGTCGGCTACGTGGAGGATGACTTCAATGCGTTCGGGGTGGATTACCACCGGCGGGGCAAGAGCATGGAGGAGCTGATCCCGTTCCTTCGCCGAGCCTGGACGGGAGAGTCGTTTCCGCATCGAGGGGTCACCGTGCGCGTCACACCCCGTCCGTGCCAGGACCCGATGCCCATCTACATCGGCGGTGGTGCGTCACGGAAGAGCATCGAGCGCGCCGCACGACTCGCCGACGGCTTCTTCCCGCCGGGCATGCGCAAGCCCTGGGAGGCCTACCGGCAGACCTGCATGGAGCTCGACAAGCCGGACCCAGGTGATTGGAGGCCACACGGGCCGATCTTCCTTTGGGTGACGACCGACGACAAGCAGCGCGCGTGGGAGCGGCTCGCGCCGCACATCCGCCATCAGATCGACTCGTACGGCGCCTGGACCAAGGCCGGCCTCGGCAAAGCAACGGGGCCCTACATCCCGAGCGGCGATCTGGAGAGCTTGTCGCAAGACGGGGCGTACCAGGTCGTCACACCAGACGAGGCCGTCGAGCTCGCGCATCAGCTCGGACCCGCCGGAGATGCACCTGAACCCCCTCCTGGCGGGCATCCATCCCGACGAGGCGTGGCGGATGCTGCGCACCTTCGAGCGCGACGTGCTACCACACCTTGGGCCCGCCGGCACGGCACCTCCGCGACCAGGCACATGAAGAGCATCAGCCCGGTGCATGCCTGCTGCCACGCACAGCTGTCAGATACCGGATAACGTCGTTATCGAGCGAGGGGGGGACTGATATGCTGGTCGTCGACGTCGATACGCACTGGGAGTCCGTCGGTCTCGGCAGCGAGGACCACCCGCTGTCCCCGTGGATCGGTCAGTTCCCCGAAGGGGTCGACGCGCTCGCCCACGGCATCGCCGGCGACCTATTGCGCGCGCTGCCATCCGAGCGACGACCGGATGCCAAGACGCTTCTGCCCACGCTCGTGACGCTCGCCGAGGAGCGCGGCGGTCCGATCATCCTCCACCCGCAGCACGAGTCGACATCAGCCGAACGGGTGGCCTGGATGGACAGCGTCGGCATCGACCACTGCATCGTGAACCCAGGCGGCTACTGGCAGATGCTCGAGTTCATCGGACCCGACCGGGCCGAGGGCGTGCGGCGGTGCAACGACTTCCTCGGCGAGCGGCTGGCCGATCATGCCGACCGACTCCACGGGGTCGCCGTGGTCGACCTCTCCGACCCCGCCGCGGCCGCCGCCGAGCTCGAGCGGGCGCGTGAACGGGGTCATCGTGCGTTCTTCCTCTACACAGTCAACGGCCGCCCTCCGGGCGACGACCCGCCGGGGCACCCCTCGTGGGACGTGGTGTGGTCGGCGGCGGTCGACCTCGGCATGATCGTGTCGATCCACGTCGGCAACACCGCCGCCGACTTCGGTGGCTGGGCCGACATCGGCTGGGACCTCCCCAGCGGCGCGGGACCGACCGGGCTCACCCGCCTCGCCAACACGCAGCGGATCCACGTCGCCCAGAACCTCCTCGTCTCGATGCTCTACGGCGGCGTCTTCCACCGGCATCCCGATCTGACGGTCGTGCTGGAGGAGATGAAGGTCGGCTGGCTGCCCGCCTTCGTCGCCGCGTGCGAGCGGCAGTCGCTTCCGTCGCCTGGCCTTGGCGACTGGCCCTTCGTCGTCAGCGGCGGCGACATGCTCCGGCGCAACGTCCGGTTCACCCCGCTGCCCGGGTTCGGCGACATCGAGGCCCTCGACGTCGTCACGGCGCTGCCGGAGATGGCGCTCTTCTCCTCGGACTACCCGCACCAGGAGGGCAACGCCGATCCGATCAACGTGTACGGCGAGCCGCTCCGTGCCCTTGACCCCGAGCTCCGGGAGCGCTTCCTCGGCGGAAACGCGATCGATGTGTTTGCGCGCATGGGCGACCCACTCTGAGCGGCATGAGTCCGCGCCCGTAGAGCGGCGATGTGCGTGTCAGGCAAGACCGGAGAAGTCGATCTGCCCGACCGCCATCGCCGCGTTGAACCCGCCGTCGGCGAGCAGGTTCACGCCGTTGATGTAGCTCGCGGCGTCGCTGCCGAGAAACGCGAGCGGCAGTGCGACCTCGCGCGGCGCCATGACTTGCCGATTTCACGTCGAGCACGGTGACGTCGGGCGCGCCGAGCTCGGCCAGGACGTCGAGGAGGGCGGCGCCGACGCCCGTGGCTGCGCCCGTGACCACGACGTGCTTCCCGGAATAGCTGAAGGGGTTTGGCACTGTGATCGTCCCCCTCAGATGCCCGTCCGAACGGAGGTCAGGACGTCGGAGTTCGCGGTGTCGAGCACGACGTTGAGCTCCGCGATGCGCAGGACGCCACCTTCGTCGCGCACCATGCCCGTAACCGGACCGCTCGACAGGTTCGAGACAGCGCCCTGCGCGATCTGGGTCACGAAGATGTAGGACGCAAACGTGGCCTCGTTGCCCGACTGGCGGGTGATGTGGATGTTCGTGCCGTTGTGCCGCAGCGGGTACGGGCTGTTGCGGCGGTGGTCGGTCTGCCACTCGAGCACCGCGTCCTTGCCGGTGACGTCGGCACGCACGAACTCCTCGTAGTCGGTCTGGCCGGTGTCGGTGCGGCAGGTGAAGTGCACGTCGTCGGTGAGCAAGCCTGGCCAGATATCAAAGTTCGCCTCGTCGTAGTTGAACCACCACGACGAGATCAGGTTCTGCACGGCAGCGGGGTCGATCATGACTTCACTCCGATCGGGTCGCCCATGCGGGCGAAGCAGGCGGCGATGTTCTCTCCGAGGAATGCGGCTCGGGTTGCGGGAGCGACGGACGCCAGCTCCTTCTCGTAGTGGCCGACGGGATCACCGTTGCCCTCGAAGTGCGGGTAGTCGCTCGAGAACACCGGCAGCGACGGCAGCAGCTCGAGCGTCGTGACCGGGGACTCGTGCGGCACCGGAAGCGGCGTCACGCGGATGTTGCGCTGGACGTACTCGACGGGCGACAGCGGGAGCCGGTACTCGCCCACGAGGAGCGGGCTCAGCCCGGGCTGGGCGATGGCGTCGAGGCGGAACGTCGCGGGCGTGATCCAGTCGATCCCGTGCTCGGCGAACAGGATGGTGAGGTCGGGATGCCGCTCGAACACGCCGCCGAGGACCATCCCGGTGAGGAACGGCAGGCCGGCGTGGCCGAGGGTAGAGATCACCCTGATCACGGACGGGTCGTCGGTGTTGGCCCATGCAGGGTGGTAGATCGCCGGGCTCTGACCGACGTGGACGATCGGGATCATCCCGAGGTCGGTGACCGCCGACCAGAACCGGTCGTAGTCGGAGTGGTTCGGGGGGATGTCACCGGTGGGCTCGCCAGGCAGGAGGAAGGTGCGGCTGCCGCGCTCGCGCATGCGGGTGAGCTCCCGGATCGCCCAGTCGAGATCCTCGTAGCGGAGGTTGGCGCTGATCATCAGCCGGCCGCCGGTGTCCATCGCCCGGTCGCTGAGCCACGTGTTGACGGCTTCCAGAGCCTCCATCCCCACGGCCGGATCGGGGATGGCGCGCCAAAGCGTGTAGCCGGTGCCACTGATCACGTTCTCGACGTCGATGCCCTGCTCGTCCATCCACCGCAGTCGCGCCGCCGTATCGACCATCGGCTGGTGCTGATCGGAGCCGGGATAGCCGGCCTCGGGCCCACGGTCCTCTGCGTACTTCTCGCGCATCCCCGGCGTGACCAGCTGCTCGATCGGCATCCGCTTCTCGCGCGGTACCCCGCGGAGAAGATCGTCAGTGACGAACCACGCGAACATCTCCGGCGAGCGCATCACGAAGCGGGGGTCGTCGACAGGGAAGCGCTCGGGCAGCTTCGCGTTCAGGGACGGGAACTCGTCGAGCCAGTCCTCCGTGGGCTCGAAGTGCGAATCCATGTCGATGATCATGAGAACCCTCCTCCGCCGTCGGCCCAGATGGTGGCGCCGTTGATGTACGAACCCTCCGCGGACACGAGGAACAGGCAGATGTTGGCGATGTCCTCCGGTGTGCCCATCCGCCCGACCGGGATCTTCTCTCGGATCCTCTCAGCCGCCCCGCCGGGGAGCAGGAGGTCGACCATCGCCTCGGTCTCGACCCAGCCGAGCGAAACGCAGTTCACCCGGACCTTGCGGCCCCATGCCACCGCGAGGGAGCGGGTCATGTGGTTGAGGCCTGCTTTGGCCGCCCCGTAGGGCACCAGCGAGCCACCACCGCCGCCGACCATGGAGGTCTGGCTCGAGATGTTGATGATGTGGCCGCCTGTGTCCCGCTCGGCCATCACCCGATAGGCCGCCGCCGCGAAGATCATTGGGGCCGTCAGGTTGAGGTCGACGATGGCGCGGATGAACCGCGGTGACGCCGTGGCGGTGTCGGTCGGCGGCTGGCCGCCGGCGTTGTTGACGAGCACGTCGAGCCGACCGAACTGCTCCATGGTCGTGGTGATGACCTTCTCGATTTGGCTGTCGTCACGGATGTCGGCCTGGATGTGGATGCAGCGCGCGAGCTGGTCGTCGTTCTCGGCCGCCGGGGGCCGGTCGAACGGCGTGCGGGCGCACGTGACGACCGCGCCGCCAGCGCGGAGGAACCCGCGGGCGATGCCGAGGCCGACGCCCTGGCTTCCACCGGTGACGATCGCCACCTTGCCTTCCATCTCCACTGCGCGGGCCCCCTCCGGCTTCGGCTGTAACGATGTTATCTCATCGTGCGGAGCATTACCCGTGCGGGAACATGTGCCCGATGCAGAGGAAGCCCTTGCCGGCCGGGTCCTGGCGGACGTACTTGCCGTGGTCGATGCGCATGAACATGTCGCAGGTCGCCTGCTTCTTCGTCCCGGGCCCGGATGGCGCGAGCAGGCCGTTCGCGTCGAAGTTGTCGATCTTCGCCAGCGCGGCGAGCAGGCCCTTCCGTGTCACCCTCGGACCAGTCGCGGCGAGGGCCTGCTGCAACATGCGGCCGGATGCCCATGAAAAGGCGGTGTACAGGTCGGGCGTGAAGCCGGGCTTGACCTTCTGCACCCACTGGTTCATGAGCGCCACCTCGGGGACGGCCGCCGAGTCCCCGCCGGCGTACATCGCCAGTTGCTGGTCGACCCACACGCCGTTCGCGGCATCGCCCGCGAGCCCGGTGAGCTGCGGGTCGTAGGCACTGGCCCCGAACCCGACGAACTCCGGATGGAAGTTCTGCTGCTGCATCGCGAGCAGGATGCGGGCCATCGACTTCGGGTCGGTGGCGACGGTGTAGAAACCCTTCACGCCGGCGGCCTTCATGCGGATCACGTCCGCGGTGAAGTCCGTTTCGGTCGGTTGCGCTCCGCGCACGTAGACGAACTTCCAGCCGACCGATTGGGCGGCGGCCATCGAGTCGACCGCCCCACCTTTCGATGCCGGGATGTCGCCGTAGATGCTGCCCATGGCCTTCACTGCGTCCGGGAACTTCTTGGCGTAGTACTCGAACGGCCCGGTGCGGAAGGTCCCGCTCTTGCCGGGCTGCGGGGAGAAGTTCACCGTCGATGTCCGGCGGGCGTTGGTCAGGCCGTAGCCGATATCGGGCACGCCGTTTGCCTGCATGTCAGCAACGCCGGCGTCGTCGAACGTCGAGAACGAGCCCAGGAAGCCGAGGGCCTTGTGGGACAGGTCGTTTACCGCGGCGCGGTTCTGGCCGGTGTCGAACTGGTCGTCGACGACGTCGATCTTCAGCTTCCGGCCGCCGATGCCACCCTGGCTGTTGATGTACGCGGCGAACGCCTGGGCACCGATCGCCGCGCCTTGGAACAGCCCGGGGATCGGCCCGCTGAGGGTCGCGACCGTTCCCATCGTGATCGTCGTGCCGGTCACCCCGACATCGGTCGATCCGCCGTTGTCGCCGGATGCCGCCGCCGCACCCTGCGTTGCGGCACCGGCGTTCGTGCCCGCGGCGCTCGGTCCCTCGGCGGGCGCCGCCGCCGCCCCACCAACCGGAGATCCGGACACGCCCGGCGCGCTTCCGTCAGCGGAGGCAGCGTCGCCGGGGCCGGCGGCACCGCCAACGCCTTGTGCCGCGAGACGCTGGCTATCGGAAACCCTCGCCCCACATGCCGTCGCGATGACCAGAAGCGCGGCGATGACCCCCAAGCGCGTTTTCATAATAGCGTTATTCGATGCACCTACCTGGCAGCCCTGCTCGGATGAGACCGGGCCGCCGGCGCGCGAAAGGACACCATGACCCCCCAAGATGCGCCGCTGCAGCAGCGTCGAGGAACCCGAATTGCCACGTCGCCGGCCGAGCGCGACGAGTTCCTCTCCAAGGAGAG
>Ga0070671_100000772_pt1 | contig 22954 bp, 16 predicted proteins | sample KBSS73metaG_FD_65341 | JGI IMG/M metagenome (GOLD analysis project Ga0070671, IMG submission 65341) | Switchgrass rhizosphere microbial communities from Kellogg Biological Station, Michigan, USA - KBS S7-3 metaG | ecosystem: Host-associated > Plants > Roots > Rhizosphere > Soil ...
TGAGTTGACGTGGCCCTCGACCTGGACCGATCGTCTCGACCGTGACCGAACACCGTCGATCCCCGGGCACGAGCTGGCCGGAGTAGTCACCGCCCTTGGCTACGGCACGAGTGGGCTATCGGTGGGACAGCGGGTGTTCGGCCTCACGGACTGGTATCGCGACGGCACCCTCGCGGAGTATGTGGCCGTTGAGGCACGCAACCTCGCGCCGCTGCCGGGCGACGTCGATTTCACGGTGGGCGCGAGCCTGCCGATCTCGGGCCTGACTGTGTGGCAGGGACTGTTCGAGCACGGGCGCCTTCGGGCGGGGCAGAGTGTCCTGGTGCACGGCGCGGCCGGCGCCGTCGGCTCGATGGCGACACAACTCGCAAGAGAGGCCGGCGCCTTCGTCATCGGCACCGGGCGTGCCGCTGACCGTCAGACGGTGCTCGAGTTCGGCGCGAAGGAGTTCGTCGACCTTGAGAACGACGCCCTAGAAGACGTCGGCAAAGTCGATCTGGTGTTCGATGTCATCGGCGGCGGGATCGGGAAGCAATCGGCAGGCCTGATTCGAGTCGGAGGAACACTGGTGTCCGTCGTCGGGCCGCCCGAGGCGCGGCCCGACGGCGGCCTGGCGGTCGACTTCGTTGTCGAGTCCGATCGAACCCAACTGAGTGAGATCGTCGAGCGCGTGCGGGACGGACGACTGCGCACAAACATCGGCGCCGTTTCGACCCTCGACGATGCCGTCGCTGCCTTCAACCCGACCGAGCGACGCAAGGGGAAGACGATCATCCGCGTTCTTCCTACGCCGTTGCGCAACCGCCAGTGGCACGGTGACCTGCCCGGCGATTTGCGTCCCATCTGAAAGTTGGGAAAGCCGGGCGCAAGCCTATGGCAAGCTCGAGGCGGTTGCGACGTGAATCGTCTGTGCGGCTCTCCTCACGGCCACAGGTCCGCCGTACAGTTACACCAGAGGATGATTGCAGGGGCGGTTGAACTCTATGTATGGTTTTGCTCAGCGACCACGGAGGCAAACCGTATGAGCGAGTTGGAGGAAAGGATGGCGGAGCGACAGGAGACGCTCACAACACCGATGCGCGCGTTCGGTGGGCTAGAGCGCATCGCCTCCGTGGCGCACTATCGCCTTGGTCAGACGATCTACTTCCAAGACCAGCGAGCTGATTCCTGGCATTGCATCCTTAGTGGGGCTGCTCGCGAGTGCGCCGTCAATGAAGATGGAAGGCGACAGATCGTCGACTTCCTACTTCCGGGCGATGTCTTCGGGTTTTCTAATGGTGAGGCGAGAGGCCTGGCGGTTGAAATCATTGCGGGGCCGGCGCTGGTGGCCTGTTATCCGCGTCAACGAGCCGAGGCGCTGGCAGAATCCGATGTTGCGGTAGGCAGGGGCATCCGCCAATTGGCGTTTGAGTCGATTGAGCGGCTGAAGCGCCGCGCACTCTTGCTCGGGTGCAACAGCGCCATGCAGAAAATGAGCTCATTTCTTCTCGAAATGGGAACGCGATGTGGAAGCATATCTTACGAGCCCATCGCGCTGCCGATGACGCGGAATGACATCGCCGACTACCTTGCACTCCGGGTCGAGACGGTGAGCCGCACGCTTAGCGCGCTGCGACGGCAGGGCGCCATCGCGCTAGTGGGCGCGCGCAGCGTGCGGATCATCGATCGTCGTCGCCTCGCAGCGCTCGCCACGAAAGTTGCCGGCCTGCCGCCTGCCCAGCAACTGCGCTGCGCTTGATCGGCCCGAGGGTCGATGATTCTCAGATCACAGCTGCGGGGTTGTGATTCACAGGTCGCGTTTCGGAGAGAGCCGTTTCGCGTAGACGGCAATCGCTCTGTTCTTCCAGCAGACAGACCTGACCATGCCAGCTCACCCGAATCCAGTCCTGAAGATAACAAGAAGGCTTGATCCTGATCATGGACGTACGGGACGTACGAACTAACACTGTATGCGTGCTCGCGCACAACCCGGGACTGCGAAGATGTCGAAGAGCGGATTGCGCCCCTAGTGCGCGAGCAAGGCATTCACCAACACCAAAGGACTCAGGTATGAAGTTAATCAGCATCATCGGTATCGGTCTGGCGGGCGTATTGGCGCTGGCGGCGTACGGACAAACAGGCCAGGCGACCAAGGGCGGCCACGCGCAGGAAAATGTGGTCGATGCGAGTGGCAATCTGCGAGTACCAGCGGACTATCGTACCAGGTACCAGTTCCTAGGCACCTGGGCCATTGCGGCTGACGCGGGTCAGGGCGCAAAGGAGATGCATAACGTCTATGCATCGCCGGGCACGATAGCAGCGTATGAAGACTCGGGGCATTTCCCTGACGGCGCCGTATTGGTGAAGGAAGTATTCGCGACGGCAACTGCACCGATGACGACAGGCACCGTCAGTCACGTCGAGACACTGAAGGGTTGGTTCGTGATGGTGAAGGACAGCAAGAACAGTCATCCAGGCAATGCGCTGTGGGGCAATGGCTGGGGCTGGTCATGGTTTGATGCGGGTCAGCCCACCAGGACCACATCGACGGATTTCAAGAAGGATTGCCTGTCCTGTCACGTGCCGGCGCAGGCCACGGATTGGATCTACACCCAGGGTTATCCTGCGCTCAAGAACCAGCGCCAACGTTAGGTTGCCGAGCGAGCTGTTTGGATGATGCGCATTGTAGTCGACACGCCAGCCGTTCTTCGCTTCTGGAAGATACCCATGAACCTGGCGCGAGATGTCGAACGGAGCATTTCAACTTTGCAACATTTCCACTGAAGAGACAAATGACCGAGGAGAAAATAATTTATGAAGGCGATTGTGGTGACGGACCAGGCTGCCGGAACGGCCGGGATGAAACTGGTGGATCGGCCTGAGCCGCAAGCGGCGATAAACGACGTCGTCGTTCGGGTTCATGCGTCGGGATTCACCTGGGATGAGTTGACGTGGCCCTCGACCTGGACCGATCGTCTCGACCGTGACCGAACACCGTCGATCCCCGGGCACGAGCTGGCCGGAGTAGTCACCGCCCTTGGCTACGGCACGAGTGGGCTGTCGGTGGGACAGCGGGTGTTCGGCCTCACGGACTGGTATCGCGACGGAACGCTGGCTGAGTATGTGGCCGTCGAGGCACGCAATCTCGCGCCGCTGCCAGGCGACGTTGACTTCACGGTGGGCGCGAGCCTCGTGATGCCGGGCCTGACGGCGTGGCAGGGGCTGTTCGAGCACGGTCGCCTTCGTGCGGGGCAGAGTGTCCTCGTGCACGGTGCAGCCGGTGTAGTCGGTTCGATGGTGACCCAGCTCGCACGTGAGGTCGGCGCCTACGTCATCGGCACCGGGCGCGCTGCCGGCCGTCAGACGGCGCTCGACTTCGGCGCGAACGAGTTCATCGACCTCGATAACGACGCCCTGGAAGATGTCGGCGGAGTCGATCTGGTTTTCGATGTCCTCGGCGGAGACATCGCGAAGCGGTCTGCGGGCGTGATTCGCGCCGGAGGAACGTTGGTGACCATCACCGGGCCGACGGAGGCGCGGCCCGCTGACGGCCTAACGGTCGACTTCGTCGTCGTACCCGATCGCGCCCAATTGAGTGAAGTCGTCCAGCGGGTCCGGGATGGTCGGCTGCGGACAAACATCGGCAACGTCTCGACACTCGACGAGGCCGTCGCCGCCTTCAACCCGACTGAGCGGATCAAGGGAAAGACGATCATTCACGGTCGCCCCCCTTCAGCGCCTGCTACCAATCGATGAGTAGCAGCCGTCGGCGAAATGACGCCTCACTGCACTACGGAACATGAGCACTCCAGGTGCCTTCCAGGCGCCCGGGTCGCTCCCTATCAACCTGACTTCGAAGAGGTATAAATCATGAGTTCATCACCTGAAAAATCGGTTAGTTACATCATCGGCGGCTCGAGTGGGATGGGCCTTGCCACGGCAAAACTGCTGGTAGCCGACGGCGCCACCGTCGTGGTAATCGGCCGAGATGCCAAAAAGCTCGAGCGACGCAAGAACGAGTTGCACGATGGCCGCAGTGGCAATGTTGAAACCGTGACGGCCGATCTGTATGACGCAACTTCGCTGCAGTCGCTGGTCAATCACATTGCCGCAGAGAAGCGGCACATCAAACACCTGGTCAACGCCGCCGGCTATTTCATTCCAAAGCCCTTTTTGGAGTACACGGAAGTCGACTACGATGGTTATCTGGACCTCAACCGGGCGTTCTTCTTCGTAACCCAGGCCGTCGCGCGGAATATGGTGAAACATGGCGGCGGCTCGATTCTCAACATTGGCTCGATGTGGGCGCACCAGGCGGTGAAGGCAACACCTTCCTCAGCCTATTCGATGCAAAAGGCGGGGCTGCATGCCTTGACCAAGAATCTTGCGATCGAGCTCGGTGGTCACGGCATTCGCGTTAACTCGGTAGCGCCGGCAGTGACAGTGACTCCCCTGTTCGAAGCGTTCATTGACCCCGACAAGGTGGAGAAGACGCTCACGGAGGGCTTCAGCGCGTTTCACCCCATAGGCCGGGTCGGTCGCCCCGAGGATGTCGCCCATCACATTGTGTTTCTTCTGTCAAACAAAGCCGGCTGGACGACCGGCGCCATTCACGATGTTGATGGCGGCGTCATGGCCGGCCGTGTTTGAGCAATTCCTTCAACTCAAGCCGCTTATCGCGGACTCTTTCAAGGAGACATTTAATGCCGCCCGAGGTCAAATCTGTTACACCGACCGTTTTCTATCGCACACTTAACGCGGAGGGGCTGGAAATCTTCTATCGCGAAGCCGGTCCCCGCGATGCTCCCACCGTTCTGCTCTTGCACGGCTTTCCGTCTTCTTCTCACATGTTCCGCAATCTGATTCCCATGCTTGCCGATGAATATCATGTCGTTGCCCCAGACTTCCCTGGATATGGCGAAAGCTCAGCACCGTGCGTCGACGATTTCGATTATTCCTTTGAGCGGTTAGCGTCTGTGACCGAAAAGTTTACAGAAAAGCTCAATCTTTCTTCGTATGCGCTATACCTCTCGGACATAGGTGCATCGGTCGGCTTCCGGTTAGCTGTCATGCATCCTGAACGAGTGACGGCTATGATCATCCAAAACGGAGGAGCCCATGTTGAAGCCATAAATAAGGAGTTCTTGACAGGAAATAAGGAGTTTTTGACGGGATTATCCGACTACTGGGAAGAACCGAGCGAAAAGAATGCTGAAGTTCTACTCGACTGGCTTCTGACGATTGAAGGAACAAAGTGGCATTATCTGCATGGCGTCAGGGATCCGTCCAAGATCAGTCCTGACAATTGGGTGATCGATCAGGCGAACCAAGACCGGCCGGGAAACAAGGATATCCAGCTTTCAATCCTCTACAACGCGAAGAGAGATCTGGATGTCTTCGACGATTGGCAGCAGTACTTCCGTAAACATCAGCCGCCTACGCTGATCACGTGGGGGAAAAACGATGGAATCTTTACGGTGGAGGGTGCTGAACTCCTTGAAAGAGACATTCCCGGCGCAGAACTCCATCTTCTCGATACAGGCCATTTCGCGTTGGAAGAAGAAGCGGATCGGATTGGTTCGTTGATGCGTGAGTTTCTCGCGCGGAAAGTAAACAAGAGTTGAGTACTGAAAGGAGGGTTGCCAAGAGATCTCTTTTGATTTTGGGTCTCTCCATTGGATATGGAATGTAACCGTCCGCTCAGCTCAGGTGAAACTCCGGTAGTCGTCTGGCTGAGTGGGCGCGTACCGTCGGACCGTCCATCAAATGCGACAGCGCGAAAGGATATTTCCTTACGGAAAAGTGGCAGAAGGAAAGCCGATGTGCGCAATCGTACCGAAGGGGACGCTTTGTGGATCAAACTCGCGTTTTCGCTGAGATTGCGCGCCAGGAGCGAAGCAGCCCGACCGAGGAACTCGATCATTTCACACGGCAATCCGGAGGAGACAATGAGCACCTTTGAGGTTGGGTACAGATCAGATTCTCCCAGAGCAGCAGTTGCGACGCGGTTCTGGATGGCGTCGCCCCTAGTCTCAGCTATGCTCTACCCCTTCGCTCTCGAGGGTTTCAACCTCAGCGTCACGCGCATCGCGCAACGTAGCGGTGGGACCGTCGCCCTACCGTGGTTCGGCGCGGTGGTGTGCCTCGCCCTAGCCTTCGCAGTACCGCTGCTCGCTGCGCTGGTCGCAATGTCTCTTGCCAAGATTGATCGGCTGACCGTGGCGCAGCTTCGCGCGAAGCGCGCGGCGCTTCTTGCCGTCGCAGCCCCGACGCTGTTCGTCTTTGTGGGCGTCGTTCTCACCATGCTACGCAATCCGGTCCCCGACACGTGGCTCTGGGTCGTGGGTTGGGCGATAGGGCTCGTGTTAGTGCTGCGGCCCGACAACAATGTGCCAGCAAAGCTGGCGGTGCGCCCCGTTCCGGCGGCGCTGCGCGTCGCTCACGGCGTGTCGGCGCTCGCCATCGTCCTGATCTTTCTTGCGCTCCACCTCATTAATCACCTGATGTTCCCCACCGGTCCAGGCACGTACGAGGCGGTGCAGAAGGTATTCCGCCACGTATACCGTAGCAACATTCTGCAGCCGCTGTTGGTGGCGCTCATCCTCTTCCAGGTTAGCACTGGGCTCTTCTTCGTCTGGCGTCTGACAGCCGCGCCCAGCGACCGCTTCCGCACCTTCCAGATCGTCTCGGGAGTCTATCTCGCCGTTTACGTGCTGGGTCATATGAACTCGGTCTTCATTTTCGCTCGGACGTATCTCGGCATCGACACCGGCTGGAACTTCGCAACGGGTGACCCGGCCGGCTTGATCAAGGACCCGTGGAACATCCGTCTCCTGCCGCATTACTGGCTCGCCGTGTTTTTCGTGCTTTCGCATCTCGCGTCGGGGGCGCGTGTGATCATGACGGCGCACCGTGTCAGCAACGCTTTCGCCGACCGATTCCTGGTCGCCGGCGCGGTCGCCGCCGGGTTCGTTGCGACCTGGATCATGCTAGGCATGTCCGGGATGCGCATCCAGTTCGTCTGAACGGAGACCGTGCGGAACGAGGTTTAAGCGCCTTCGAGTGGCGAATGTTCGCGAGACCCGTTCCGCGCGGCCAGCGTGCATGGTTTGCCATGGTTCCCCGTGGTTCGCCAAGTTCGGTTCGGTGCTGATACTGGGATCGCTGGCGACGGTAGATCCGTAGACCTTATCGGGAGTGGCACTGACGCTTTACCGTACGCGCCATTTGACGGTCATCGATTTCCTACTGGATCGAACTTCGATTCGCTCGTCCGCCCATTGCGCATTGAGTTGGCGAGCTGACTCTGCCCTGATGCCGGGCTCGCGAGCTTGCCGTTGCCGATTCCCGCCAACCTCACAACCCGCGGCGGCGCCGCACTTTCCCTGGGCAGAATTCCGCGTCGCTGCGCGACGGCAACCGCGTGAGTCCGGTTCGCCGCGCCCAGTTTGCGAAGCACCGATTTGACGTGCGTCTTTACTGTCCCGACCGCGAGGCCCAACGCACGGGCCATGCTCTTGTTACTGAGGCCAAACATCATCCGCCGCAGGATGTCGAGCTCACGACTGGTGAGCGGCTCCCGCTGCTTGATGCTCTCCGCGACGCGGCTGGCGACCAGGGGTCCAAGAACGATGCCACCGTCGCTCATCAAGCGGATGCCGTGCAGGATCTCGGTGACGCTACAACCCTGCAGTAGGTAGCCAACCGCGCCTTGCTCCAGCGCATGGCAGATCTCCGCCTCACCATCGCGATGGGTCAGGATCATGACCCTGTCATGACTCCTCCCTCTCGATCCGAGCAGACCGAGCCCGGAGTCGTAGTCTGCGACCGCAACGTCCGCGCTAGCCACCGCGTGCACGTTCGGATGCTTGAAAGCCGCCTCGCTATCGAGTCCGAGAACGTCGAAGCCGTGCTCGCGCAGGCTCGCTGCCAGACCGGCCGCTATCAGCGGATCGGCGTGTGCGATGAGCACTCTAATCCTGGCGTGTGCGCGCATGTTACAACCGTCTATGTTGGTTGTTCGGACAGGTGTCTGGTCGTCGTGAACTGTTCACAGTCCGAACCTAGATCGGGCTATGGGTTTCGTACGCTGCCGGACCCGCGTGATGGCACGATACTTCGATGCGTTCGCTGCGCTTGGCCGCATATGCCATGGCGAGCAACTCGTCGGCGGGCACTGAAGAGCTCTTGTCGAAGCGCATCAGCCGCCCGTCCGGCATAGTCAGGTAGGCGGCGACTATCAGGTTGCACTGTGTAACAACGACCGATGTCAACGGGGATCCTGATAACAGCGGAGCGTCCTGCGGTTCCGGGACCTCAGTGGCCCCGCGGGTAGCTGCCTGCTCACCTGCCGAGACCGTTTGAAACAAACCGAACGTGACGAGCGATGCAGCGACGACGGCGAATTTCATGCGAGCAGTCCTCCGGATATGTGACACCAGTCTCACCCCAGGGGCAGTCTCTCCAATGGCAACATCCCAGACCATGAGCTGAATCAATTCCGACCACATTTCCGCCGCTGCCAGCGCGCCGCGATTGATTGATTCAACGCATGGTGCTGCGGGGGAAGTGCGAATTACCATGTATCCGTGGGACGACACGACACGCTATGAAAACTGGAGTGTTCAATGGACGCAGAGAATTTGGCGAATGATTCAGCGAAGTCACCGGAGCCGGAATGGCCTACCGATATGGACAGCGGAGACCCGCGGACTCTACAGGATGTGGGAGCGAAGTTAGAGCCGGAGCACAGTGAGTTCGACGACCCGGGATTCCGATCCGCCTGGGTGATGCCGGTAGGCCTTGGCATCTTTCTCGTAGCTGTTGCACTGGTCATCAGCATGACCTAGAGAATCGGGCTCAACGCAGCCGGCGTTCGCGCAAGCCCACTAACCACGTAGCGGGTAGTTCAAACGCCAGTGCTCTATTGAGCGCAGGTATAAGTCGCATCGCACACTAACCGCGACGCGAGATGCGTGCGCCACTGAGAGCACGCCCGCCGAAAATGACAACGAAGGGCCTACGACGGTTTCAACACTACAGCAATGCGTACGTGAGAAAAAAATGCACCCCTACTGTGAGACAAGAGGGCGAGCCGAAATTCGGTGATCCGCATGGCCTGCTCAGCAGAACTCGCCGGCGGCGCGTGCGCGCTCCAGCCGGGTAGCTTCGTCGAGCCCTATGTCACGAGCGGCCAATCCGAACATGCACAGGGCGATGGGCGCCATCGCAAGCACGCCCAACATGCCGATACGCAAGGAACCTGTCAGGCTCGAGAGTCTGGCCGTCGCATAGGGCCCAAGCGCGAGCCCAGCGCAGTAGGCGAGCAGCAGGATCGCGCCGGCGGTGGCGCGCATGCGGGGCAGCACGCATTCCTGAACTGCCGCAGCGCCGGAGCCGGCAGGTAGAAAGGTCACAAGCTGCAAGATCGGATAGAGCACATAAATAGAGCGGTCGCTGCCGGCGATCAGAATGGCAACGGTGGTGGGCACCGTCAGTGCCACCGACAGCATGCAGACGAACAGTCGGCCGCGCATGTCATGGCCCTTCCATCTGTCCGAAAGGTATCCGCCGGCGACCGCGCCAAAGCTTGCCGCCAACATACCCGGCACGCCGAGCCCGATTCCAACAGTGTCCGCCCGGACTCCGAAAGTACGCATCACGTACGGTGGGATCCAGAAGGCGAGCGAGTAAGCCATGAATGCGAGGCCGCCTAAGCCAAGCAGCGTGAGCACAGCCGGGCGCGTGCCCAAGAGCAGCACGAACGTTGGTCGGTCCGTGGCGCGAAGCATCTGCAACCAGGAACCGACCGCATAAGTTCCGAGACCACAGGCGATCCACTGGGCCCAGTCACCCGAGAGCCAGGCGAGCCCGCTGACAGCCAGTGTCAACACCACGAAGAGCAGCAGGTTACGGCTCAGTGCCCGCGGAAAGCGGGCGACACTGACGAAGGTGAGTGGCGGCAGGATCGCAGCCAGCTCCTGAGCGAAAGTGCGCCATATGCCCTCGGTCGCCGCCGGCAAATGCAACCCGTCGGAGCTGCCGCGCACAGGCTCCCGCAGGTTCAACACCCAAAGCGCGAGGAACAGCCCGGGAAGTCCGACTGCCAGGAACGCTGCTTGCCAACCGGCTAGGCCGAAGGGTGCCGCGCCGGCCGGGAAACTACTTGACCAAGTGTGCGAGATCCAGCCGCCGAGCGACAAGCTCAATCCGGCGCCGACCGATAATCCCGTGTAGTAGATGCCAATCGCCAGGGCTCGCCGTCGCGATGGAAAGTAATCAGACAGCAGAGAGTAGGCCGCCGGCGTAGCGCTCGCCTCGCCTATGGCCACGCCGACCCGGGCCAGCATCAGTTGGCCGTAGGAGCTTGCGAGTCCGGATAGCGCACTCATCGTCGACCACGTCGCAAGGCCGAGACCGATGATGCGCACACGATGCCAGCGGTCGGCGAGTCGCGCGATCGGGATGCCGAATACCGTATAGATAATCGCGAAGGTCGTTCCATAGAGGAAGCCCAACTGCGTGTCGCTGACCCGCAAACTCGCTTTGATGTCCTGCGCCAGGATCGAGATGATCTGGCGATCGGTAAAGTTGCAGACGTAGACGATGAACAGTACCGCGAGTACGTACCACGGATAAATGTTAGCCGCATGATTCTTGCTACGAATCTGCAAGTCCCGAAACCCGCGTGAGAGTTGGAATAATCTGCCTGACTAGCATGGGGGTGTGGCGGTCGTGCGGTCAACGCCTGCCTTCCCCGCGTCAGCCTCGCGACCGAATCTCCTGCAATGGTTCGACGGCGGCCACCGCGTCCGGGAACACGCGACGGGAAGTGTTAGATGGAGAACGGTCAGGTTGGCGCCATGGCTCGCAGAACTCGTGGTGCTCGGGTACATCGTCTCCCTGACTTCTGACCAAGAGCTCACGTGATTCGATCCGGGCGATAGCCGCATCCTGCGGTTCCGGCTGAGAGAACCGGGGAGGCTGAAAATGAATTCTAGAGTTTCCAGGGCGGTCGCGGCCATTCTCAGCGCGCAGGCGGCCCACGCATGGGCTGACGCGGGGCCCGCCGGCGAGGCCGCGACGACGCAGTCAGGGGGTCTCTCCGAAGTCATCGTGACGGCTCAACGCCGCGTGGAGAATATGCAGGACGTGCCGATCACGATCCAGGCGCTCACCGGCGATACGCTCAGCAAGCTGAACATGCAGACGTTCGATCAGTTCCTGCAGTTTCTGCCGAACGTCACCCAGTCGAACCAGGGTCCGGCGCAGGGCGAGATCTTCATGCGTGGCCTGAGCGTCGGTGGCGGCGGAAATCAGGGCGGTGGCACCACTGCTGCCTTTCCGGCGGTCGCGGTCTATCTCGATGAGCAGTCGGGACAGCTACCGGGACGCAACCTCGACGTCTACGCGGTGGACCTCGAGCGCATCGAGGTGCTCGAGGGCCCACAGGGCACGCTCTTCGGCGGCGGCGCTCTGAGCGGCGTGCTCCGTTACGTCACGAACAAGCCCAAGATCGGTGTCACCGATGGCTACGCCACGGCGAGCTACGGAACCACCGCTCACGGGGATCCGAATACCGCGGTAAGCGCCGTGCTCAATGTGCCGCTCATCGCTGAGCATCTCGCCATCCGCGGCGTCATCTACAACGACCGCGAGGGCGGCTACATCGACAACGTGCCAAGCACTTTCACGCGCCTCGGCACCGACGAGGGCCTGGCGCGCTACGGTGTCGTTCCGACGAACAGTCCGGTGATCAACAATGCTTTCGTCGTCAAGAACAACATCAATCCCGTGACCTATCAGGGCATACGGGCGTCGCTGCTGTGGAAGATCAACGACGACTGGGACGCGCTGCTTACCCAGACTTACCAGAACCTCGAGGCCGACGGAGTCTTCTACCAGATGCCCTACGGCTCCGAAGGGACGACGTTCAATCAGCTGGGCGAGCCCATCGGCAAATGTCCGCTGCCACCGCTTTCGGTGACACTGTTCAACGACTCGTTCAACAAGGACAGATTCTCGAACACCGCCCTGGTCGTGAACGGCAAGGTCGGCCCCATAAAGCTCGTCTACAGCGGCGCCTACCTGAATCGCAACGTCGAGCAGGTGCAGGACTACACCAACTACGCGCGCGGCGTGTTCGGCTCCTACTACCAGTGCGCGGGTTATTCGACCAACCCGGCAGACGGCCAGTGCTACAGCCCCAGCACCATCTGGAGGGAGAATTTGCGCAACACACACAACAGCCAGGAGCTGCGTCTCAGCACTCCAGATGATCTGCGCATTCACGGGCTGTTGGGCGTCTACTGGGAGAAATACAACGTCCAGGATTTCACCCACTGGGCGTACGTGACGGTGCCGACCTGCTCGCCGACCGGGCTCAACGTGGACTGCTTCCTGCCCATCCAACCGTGGCCGGGCTCGCCCGGCGGGAATGCGCCCAACCCGCCTACCGGCTTCTTTGACGATGTGGAGCGTGGCTACAAGCAGCTCGCGGAGTTCGCCTCGATCGATCTCGACATCATCCCGAAGGTGCTGACGATTGCCGCCGGGATTCGTCATTTCAAGTACGACAGCAACGAGACCGGTGGCGATGTGGGCAGCTTCTACTGCAAGCAGTTCACCCCGACGACTTACTTCGGGTTCTGCCAGAACCCGTACGGCACTAACTTCGCCCTCCGGGAGACGCGGACGACCAACACCGGCAACCGCGGGCGCGTCAACGTCACCTGGCACGTGGCGCCAAATCTCATGCTGTATTACACCTACTCGCAAGGATTCCGGGCCGGCTCGTTCAATCGCTCGACCTCGTGCCACCTGCAAGACGCCCAGGGCATCAATCTGTACTGCATCCCGGCCACCACCGAGCCTGACAACGTGACCAACAACGAGTTCGGCTGGAAAACCACGTGGCTCGATAACCATCTACTGTTCAACGGCGCGCTCTACAAGATGAACTGGGACAATGCGCAGACGGTCTTCTTCGATCCGCAGGGGGGGCTCGGGAATCTGGCCTTCGCCACCAACGGACCGAGCTACCGCGTGAAGGGTATCGAGCTCACCACCCTGTGGCACATGACACCGGGCCTGACCGTGGATGTCTCCGCGGCCTGGAACAGCACGGAGCAAACCAACTCACCGTACCTGGTCGCGAACAATCCCGACCTGCTCAAGAACCCCTTGAGCGCGCCGTCGTACGGCCAGCCCATCACCTCGATTCCGAACCCGTACGGACCGATCGGGAGTCCGACGGCGTACTCGCCGCCCTTCAAGCTCACGGGTCGCATCCGCTATGACTGGGTCATGCGCAATTACGGACTGTTCGTCCAGGGGGGCGTCGCGCATCAGGGTCACATGGTGACGGCCACCGGCTACGTCCCCGCTTACGACATTACGCCGCTTACGACCTACGACGCCTCGACGGGAATCGCGAAGGATCCGTGGTCGGTGCAGATCTACGCCCAGAACCTGACGAACGTGAACTCACCTACGGAGATCAACAGCTCCCAGTTCGTTCTGGCCGAGGTGCCGCCACGCCCGCGCGTGCTCGGCATTCGGTTCGACTACAAGTTCTCGCAGAGCAGGTAGCGCGAGTCGGCCGCTGTCTTCGGCCCACAGCAAACCGCCGTTGCCGCATGATCAACAGGGCTGGAGTGACCGCCAAGAGATCTCAGCATGCACGTCTCCCGATGCACCTGCTATTGCGCAACGTTCGGCTCGCTCACCCTGCTCGCCGCCGCGGGGTATGCGGGGCCGGCGAGCACTCCGTCCGCGTACATCCCAATCATCCCTTCGATGGCGGATCGTACGATCACACTCACGGGCCACGATCTGACAATCGAGCAGATTGTCGCAGTCGCGCGCTACGGCGCCAAGGTGGCACTCAGCCCGGAGGCGCGGCAGCGGGAGCAGGATAACTACGGCTTGCTGCTCGAGGCGGCCGCCGAGGGTGTGCCGGTCTACTGGTTCAACCGCGGGACGGGTGATCAGCGCGAACTCGTGATGTTCGAAGGCGATGCGATCTCTGCCAAGAACAAATCGAAGCTCGAGAAGGCACAGCTCGCCAGTTTCCGCAGCGGCGCCCTGCGGGGCTACGGGCCCGAAGTCGCTGCGGAGGAGATCGTGCGGGCGATGATGGTCGTGCGCGCCAACGGCATGACGTTCAATGCGCCGACCCCGCAGCTCGCGCAGATACTGCTCGATCTGCTCAACCAGCGCATCACCCCGGTGGTGCAGTCGCGCGGCACGCTCGGCGAGGGTGACCTTGAGCAACTCTCGAACGTCGGCGCTGCCATGGTCGGAGCGGGGGAGGTCTATTTTCGCGGTGTGCGCATGCCCGCGGCTAAGGCTCTCCCGCAAGCGGGGCTCAAGCCGATTCAGCCCTTCGCTGCGGACGACAACGCGCTCACCAGTAGTGATGCTTACGCGACCGGACAGGCGGCACTGGTGGTGAACGACGCCCAGCAAGCGCTCGAGTGGGCCGACCTGATCTACGCCATGGACCTCGACGGCATGAACTCCAGCATCACGCCGCTCAGCCTCGTGGTGCAGCTCGACCGCCCGGGCGCTTGGCTGAACTGGGACGCCGCGCGGGTACTCAACATGTTGAAGGGCAGCTACCTCTTCGACGCCGATCCGACGCGCATCATCCAGGACCCCGAGAGCCTCCGCGCATCCTCGATCCGCCAGGCCGCTGGCTGGGAGGAGTGGGCAACGCTCAATGACGCGGTGCTCTTCCAGGCGAACTCATCCGACCACAACCCCACGGTGCGCGTGGGGGTCTCGCCCGGGGATTCCTGGGAGCTCGCCACACCGCAGCTCAAGCGCTACTACGTGAAAGGCGGTCGGCTCAGCCACGGACAGCACGGATACATCGTCTCCAACGCGAACTGGGATCCCTATCCGATGGCGAACAAGCTGGAGAGCTTCGTCATTGCGCTGGCCAACATGGACATCGCAGTGATGTTGCGCATCGGCCGCTTCAGCAACCCGTTCTTCACGGGCGTGAAGCTCTCGGACGTTCTGCCTAACGGCCCGCAGTGGACCGGGGGCTACCTCCCAGTCGCGCTTCAGCAGGAGATGCAGAGCCTCACGAACCCGGTGGCGCCTTTCGGCGCAGGGATCGTGAGCGGAGTCGAGGACCTGCAGGCTCAGACGCTCATCAAGGTGGAGCATGCCCGGCGGGCGGTCGACACGACTCTCGACCTCCTGGCGCAGGATCTGCTCACCGGGAGTGTATGGATGGACGCACGCCGAGCGCAGAACCCGCAGCGCAATTTCGGTCCGGGGCCGACAGCGTTGTGGGGCGCCTTCCGCAAGGTGGTACCGTTGCCGAACGTCGCTACAGTACCCGTCGAGTCGGACGCTGTCCGGGCGGCCGCCTTTCTGCGCACGACCGATCCTGCGGCGTTCTATACCGGCGCGCCGTTGCCGCGGACCGCTACGGAGCGGACGGCGGCCTCTTCGGCACAGGACGGGCACGACTCGTGCGCCGCGAGCAAGTGATTTCCGCGCCCATTCAGGCGCCGACGGCCGCGTCAGGACGTAGGCGGGATGCTCGCTCGTCTCCGAGCGCCAACCTCAGCGGACCAAGCCACGGCTCGAAGTGCCGCCACTGTTCGAGCCCGTCCCGATTAATTTTCTGGCGCACCTGCTCGGAGCTGGCGCTGTGCACCTGGCGCTCGGTGCGGTGGAACTCGATGCAAGCCGGATCGAAATCGAGGCCGCAGAACTCCAGTATGCGGCGAACGTTGCCCTCGAGGTCGCCGACCAGCTCCTCGTGCTGCACGCGCAGGATCTTCCCGGGCAGCACCGCCTCCCAGTGCGCAATGAGGTCGAGATACGCACGGTAGTAACGGGCGATGTCCTCGAGGCTGTAGGTGAACTGCTGACCCGATGCGTAGAGCTGCTTGAAGTTGCTGAAGCAGCAGGCCATCGCCTCGCGCCTCGCGTCGATGATCTTCGCCTGCGGCAGCATCAGGTGGATGAGGCCGAGGTGGCGGAAGTTGTTCGGCATCTTGTCGACGAAGAAGGCCTTGCCGCTCCGATACACGCGCGTGTCAGCCAGATACTTCTCGCCGAGGCGCTGGCAGTCGTCGGCGGTGAGCTCGCCGAGCAGCGCCGGGTAGCGTGGCTCGGTGTGCTGGTCGCTCCGGCCCTCAAGGGCCTGCACCAGCCGCGGAATATCCGCGAGCTCCATCGTGCCCTCGACACTTGGGTGTGAGGCAAGGATCTGTTCGACGAGCGTCGACCCCGAGCGGGGCAGGCCGACGATGAAAATCGGCGCGCGGCTTCCGGAGCCAAAGCCGGCGCGCGCTGCGAAGAACTCTGCGGTGCACACCGCCTTTTGGAGGCGCGCGTTGCGCTCGGTGATGCCCGGCCGGTAGCGGCACTCGGTCTTCTTGAGCGCATTGCCCCGCTCGTAGTAAGCGAAGGATTCGGCGTACTCGGCGCGGTCCTCCAGCGCCTTGCCGAGCGCGAAACACAGGTGGTAGCGATCGGCGAGCCGTGTGGCCGGGTCCGCCTCGACGGCGCGCATGCCCGCGAGCTCGCTCTCTGTAAAGCGGTAGGTCTTGAGGTTCGCCAGGCTCCAGTAGGCGTCTCCGCAGTCCGGTTTCACGCGTGTGGCCGTGCGGTACGCTTCTATCGCGTCAAGGGTTTGCCCCTGGGTCTTCAGCGCATGCCCGATCGACAGATGAAGCTCCGGGTCCTGCCGCATCGTGCGAGCGAGCTCCCGGTACAGCGGCAGAGCACGCTCGTAGTCGCCGAAGCCCATGCACACGGTGGCGTAGGTGGTGCGGTACGTGCGGTTCTCGGGATCGATGCGCAGCAGCTCCTCCATCTCCGCGCGCGCCTGCGCGTGCTTGTGGCGCTTCAGCAGCACGACCGCGTACTCGTATCGCGCGGGATGACAGTCAGGGGCGAGCCGCAGCGCGCTCTCGAGCAGGAGCTCCGCGTCATCGAGTACGTCGTGCCGCACGCCGATCTGGGCGAGGAGCCGCATCCCCTCCACGTGATCGCCGTGCTTCAGGAGGTACTCGCGCACAACACGCTCGGCGAGCTCGATCTCGCCATCGGCGAACATGCTGAAGGCCGTGCTGATCTCGACCGGGAGGCTCTTGAGCCTAGCGACGTTTTCCTCAGCGCCCTTCGCATCCGCCTCGCGGCCGGTGAGGCGATAGAGAACGCTCAACGAGCGCCAGCTCGCCGGCAGCGCCGAGTTCAGCGTCAGCGCCTGCTCGAAGGCCGCAATCGCAGGGCCCGCGGCCCGCAGCGCCACATAACAGTGGCCGCGCTCCTGGAACAGCCGAGAGTACTCGGGATACAGCCGCTCGAGCCGGGTGAGCGTCGCGAGAGCCTCGGGAATATGCTTGAGATAGCGCTGGCTGACGGCCACGATGTAGAGCACATCGCGGTTCTCCGGGACCTCGGTAAGGAGCTCCTCCCCGGCCCGCAGCGCTGCCTCGAACTGGCTGCGCTCAAGGAGCTCGCGCAGACGGCGGACCTCCCGCCCGGCGATGGTGGCAGCGGCATCATTCACACCCACCTCACCATACCCTCACCCGCGGTAACTCAACCTCGAGAGCGAAGCTCATCCAACAGATTCGCCGCCTCAATGAGGTCACGGCTCTCGGAGCCATCTGGAAAGCGATGATAAATCGAACCGAGTAACGCAATGCCTTTGCGAGCTGAGCCTTGACTGGCCCAAAGCTTTGCGAGACTGATTCCGCTACGCAGTTCTAGAGACAGCAAGCCCTGCTGCTCTGCCAAATGAAGGGCGCTGAGTAGACATGCCTCGCCCTCTCGCATATCTGGCGCGGGCTTTTTGATGAGGATTTCGCCCCTGACCCGCAAAAGATCGCATGTTTCGTGCGTCCGAAGGCGTGTTATGCACCACTCGATCGCCTCACAGACTCTACTGTATGCGAGCTCCCACTGTCCTGTTTTGAGCAGAGCTTCAGCCAGCGCCTTACTCATGTCCGGGCGGTACAGTTCGTAACCGTCCTCATGCAGAGCTTCTAGGGCGGTCCGCAGCGACTCTATTCCGCGCAATGAGTCACCGCGTAACACTGCGAGCCAGCCCTGCCAACCGACCGCGGCGCGAGAGTACGTCAAGAGCGAGTCTCGGGCTGTCCAGTGTAATACGCAATCGATGGAATCCTCCGCGGATTTCAGGTCACCGATCTCCAGGAAAACAAGAATGACTGACATGAGCATGTAGCAAAACCTGGAGGGACGATCTATGCCAGTGACCTCCTGCACCGCCTTTTTGGCCATCTTCAGCGCTTCACCAGGACATCCCAACAGCCACAGGCTGCGCGGCAGGACGAAGCTGACGTTGCGAGCGTGCCATTGGACAACGCTCGTATTGAATTGCGCTGAGTACACCGGGGCATCGGAAATACGGGCTGGATTTACCTCCCCCGGCAGCGGAGCGCTTCTGGAGAGCGCGGGTACCTGGCGCTGATCGCCGATAAAGAACTCCTTAGTTGCAGCCGCGTCGTGCGCCATCGCATCTGCATAGGGGTCGTCGATCTGCTTCGCCACGGCCTCGACCCGAGCCGTGAGCTCGCTAAGGCCCCGGAAATCTCCGCCTCTGAGTTGCCACCGATAAAGCCCATGGGAAAGAATTTGCAGCTGCATGGGAGCATCGCCGAGACCCTCTGCCACCTCTAATGTGCGAGTCAGGGCTGTGCGCGCCGTAGTCACGTTTCCCTTCGTGACCATGACAGCCAGCGCAAAGGAGGCTTGGAGCTCGGACTCCAGCCGTGTTCCCCTGATGGCCCCGAGAGATTTGATGGCGCGCTCGGTCCAAGTCGCGCATTCAGGCAGAAGGCTCGTTTGAAAGAAAAGGCAGGCCGAATGGGCGGTGAGCCTCACTCCAAGAGCGGTGTCCCCCCGCTCGGAGAACGCCCACTCCAGCGCGGCTCGCAAGTTGCTGAGATTCGAAAGGAAGTAAGCTCGATTCTCCGGGCGAGGAGCGGCCCAGATGCTGGCTCCAAGGCTCTCCAGAGCGCGGGTCACATGCTCGCAGTGACGTCGCGCGATCTCGAGGTGCTCGCCGCTTTCTATGAGCTTCTGCCATGCGTACGACCGTGTGGTGTCGAGGAGCCGATAGTGCATCGTAGCTGCGCTGTCCGGTGTCACGAGTGATTTTTCCACCAAAGCGGCGAGCGCCTCCGTCAACTCGGGGGGAGCGAGGTTCTCCCGGACGACGTCCAGTACCGCATTCAGAGAAAACGGACCCACGAAGATGGCCAGGCGACGTAAGGTCAAACGCTCAGTGTCCGTTAGCAGGTTATAACTCCAATCAAGTGTGGCACTCAGCGTCTGGTGCCTCGGCAGCGCAGTACGACGTCCTCGCCAGAGCAACCTGAATTGGTTGTCGAGCAACGATGCGGTGCCTTGAACTCCGTACACACCGACGCGGCACGCGGCGAGCTCGAGTGCCAGGGCGATCCCATCGAGTCTGCGGCAAACCTCGGCGATAACCGGCGCGTCGTTATCAGTCAGTTCGAACGTATGAACACTGGCGGCAATCTGGCTGACGAACAGCTGCACCGCCGGGAACCGGAGTGCCTGCGTTGCTGAGAGTGATTCCGAGCTCGGTGGTGGACACTCGAGCGGCGACAAATGGTGGACTTGCTCACCCTCCGCCCGGAGTGACTCCCGGCTCGTTGCGAGAATGTGAACCTGAGGGGCCTCGCAGAATATGTTCTCGGCGAGCGCGGCGACGACCTCGATGACGTGCTCGCAGCTATCCAACAACAGCAGCACTCGCTGCTCGCCGAGGAAGGCCAGTATGGCTGGGAGGGGATTGTCCGAAGCCACCGAGATGCCGAGCTCTGACGCAAGGGCACCTGGTACCAGCCGTGGATCCTTGAGGGAGGCGAGGTCGAGGAAATAAACTGCCCCAGAGAACTCGGATAGCACTTCGTGAGCAACGGCCAAGGCAACGGTGGTTTTGCCAATTCCTCCTGCTCCCACGATGGATACGAAGCGCTGCTCCCTCAGCCGCACACCGAGCTGTTGGACGGTATTGTCCCGCCCTACCATCCGCGGTAGACGCCTGGGCAAGCGTGGCGCAGATACTTGTGGCGAGTTAGCTTCACTGGGGGCCGCCAGTACCTCGGTCCAGGTAACCCGCGCTGCAAAGCGGTAACCGCGACCGGGAACGTTAATAACGTAACGAGCCCCCGGTTCCCCATCACCGAGCGTTCTTCGTAGGGCGGCGACATTAACGCGCAACCTGCCGTCGTCGACAACTAGATTTCCCCACGCGCGCGCGATGAGGTCCCGTTTGCTGACGACTTCCGGTGCGTGCTCCACGAGCATGATGAGGATTTCGAGAGCCCGACTACCGATCTTGAGCGCCTCGCCGTCCCGCTCGAGCAGGCGCTCCGTTACCCGCAGGCGAAAAGGGCCGAAGGACGCGACTCTCGACGCAGATGCATGGTGCATGCCGGACGGGCCGGCATCAGCGTGAGATCTAGATCCGGGTACGGCGGACTCGGGTGCGCGAGAACTAGTCCTATCACCCTCATCGCGTCTCGCCATTGAGAGCAGCTCAAGTCAAAGGTGTGAGAGCGGACTTCCACGGCGAGCCGCGCTCTCTCATTTGCCAAGATAGTTTCCAACATTGCGCCGACGATCGCTTTGCGTCAATGCCACTGTGAGCGGTGACGCGACCGCGGTAGTTGGAGGCCGAGATCGCGCGACTTGCGAGTGAAAGAAACGCCGATGAGAGTTTGTTACGTTGAGTAAGCCGTGAGCGGCAACGGAGCGCTCACGGCCGAGCGGGTGGCGGATGCCTTATTCGAATACGGCGTCAAAGATTTCGATGTCCTGCAACGGCGGCTTGGAGATCAGGGCGCCATCAGACTCCAAGTGCAGAAGGCGGCACAGGGTGGGCACGAGCACTCCTGAGAATCGCTGATGCGCTGAAAACATCTGAGCGACCCCAGTTCGCCCGTCATAGGGGGCCGTATAATCCTGTCTTCTCATGATTCCCTGCCGATCGAAATAGAAGGTCTGCTCGGCAGAGTGCGTAACCATTCGCGGTGGAAACCGTGCTCTGAGGCGACGCCAGATCTCGCCCCGCACAATCCTGGGCTCGACCTCCTCGATCTCAAAGTCTGGGTCTGAGAGAACGAAGGGCGCGTTCATGTAGTTCCAGATGAAGTACCCGCAATAGTGCGCGAGCAGCAACTCGTCCCACGTGGGACTCGCAAGCAGGGCGTGAAACTCCCACGGCGTACCTTTACGCTCCTTCAGCCGCCGGCCGTCCGATCCCTCGAGCGCCACCCAATCTGGTCGGTACAACGCGCGCCGGTCAGCCGCCATGAAGCCAATGATCTCAAGAACCTGATCTCGTGTACTCCCTTCAACTAGAAGCTCCTTCAACTGCGCGGAACTACATTTTTGGGTGCACAGCGGTCCGCCAATCGACACGTGCGCAGTGAAGCGCTGCGCCTGCCGCCACAGATGCAGCCCACCACTTGCTTGCAATGCATCCTCAAGCAACCCCACTCATTGACTCCGTGATCACTGCTCAATCGAGCCTGGACCAACCTGGGCTCGGTCGCAGACTAGGATCGGGGGAGTCGTAAGATCAATGATTCCCTGGGCTGGATGACAACGTTTAACACCGTTTAACGCGGTGAGCACGAGCGGCGTAGTTACGCGTCCGATTGAAAGGCGTTGACCAGGGCCGAGGCTGAACGGTCCGTAAGTCGCTGGTTCCTCTGGTGGGAGCACTTTCCCTGACGATTGGTCTGCCGGGTCAGGAAACGGAACTCTTTCCTCGAGATGACTCCTCGGAGCACCACCTCGCACGTACCGCCGCTGACCTCAGTCAACATCTGCTGCTTACGAGTGTTAACACCGTGTCGCAAGGCATAACTGGCATCTCTGCACCACATTTGTCCAAATATCTCCTCCCCCACCGAATGGGCATTCGCAAAGCAATTCGCTAAAGGAGGAACAGATATGAACATCACGGAACAAAATCTGCCGTGCGCGGATGCAGTCATGACGATCGAGCCACCCATCGTCTTCGTCGTCGACGCTGACGCATCTGTGCGTGAATCACTGGCATCGCTCATCCGCGCAGCAGGGTGGCGTCCGCTGCTACTGTCATCGGCACAAGAGTTTCTCACCCTTCCCCGCATCCACGCTCCCTGCTGTCTGTTGCTAGCTGTCGATCCGCCGGACGTCAGTGGCCTCGATCTGCAACAGCACATCTCGGACCGAACTGACATGCCAATCATCTTTATCGGGGACCCTGGCGATACTTCGACGGCAGTCAAAGCCATGAAGGCCGGCGCAGTCGAGTTCCTGACAAAACCATTTTGCAACGACGTCATGAGGAGTGCTATCTGGGACGCCATCGAGCGGAGTCGTGCCGCACAGAGGTGCGAGGCTGGAATGAGGGTCTTGCGGCAGCGTTATGCGGCACTTAGTCCCCGTGAACGCGAAGTCCTGGAGTTGGTACTGTCGGGTTGGCTGAATAAGCAGATCGCCGCAAAGCTGGGTATCTCCGAGATCACCGTGAAAGCACACCGCGGCACGATGATGCGAAAGATGGATGCTGCTTCTTTCCTGGCCTTGTTGAAGATCGCGGTGAGGTTGCGCTTAATGCCGCTGACGAAGACGGAAAGTGCTCCGGCTCAGCCCTTGGATACTCAGATCGTTATGCGCAGCGGGTCGCGCCGGACCTCAAATGCTGGCGCGCCTGAAGGCCTTTGCCTCCCGCACGATAACCGGGCGCCTGACAGCCGAGCCCGGATTCCCAGCGTTACGGTGTGATGCACAGTGCGATCCGCGGAGATAACTCCATGAACACGGTCGCCATAAGCACCTACCCTGTGCGTTACGGCTCGGCAACAGTCGATGGCATCAGGATCTTCTACCGCGAAGTGGGCAATCGTGGTTCCCCTGAGGAAGGTCTGCAGGAGTTCTGGAATCCGGTTAA
>Ga0070671_100000773_pt1 | contig 22941 bp, 27 predicted proteins | sample KBSS73metaG_FD_65341 | JGI IMG/M metagenome (GOLD analysis project Ga0070671, IMG submission 65341) | Switchgrass rhizosphere microbial communities from Kellogg Biological Station, Michigan, USA - KBS S7-3 metaG | ecosystem: Host-associated > Plants > Roots > Rhizosphere > Soil ...
TTCGACGAATATAAGATCACGTCGCTGTTCGTGGTTCAGGACGATGGCGTCGGAAAGAAGCCGGTCGGAGTGCTTCACATCCACGATTGCCCGGCCGGCCGGTGAACAACATCATCCTGATCCCCGCGCGCTACCAATCGTCGCGATATCCGGGAAAGCCGCTGGTTGAGCTGAAGGGTGCGTCGGGAACTACGAAACCCTTGATCCAGCGCAGCGTCGAGGCCGCGCGCAGGGTCGCAGGCATTTCCGGCGTTTTCGTCGCGACCGACGACGAAAGGATCGCGGATGCCTGCACCGCGCTCGGCGTCGGTGTGATCATGACATCGCCGGAATGCCGAAACGGCACGGAGCGCTGTGCAGAAGCAATGGCTTCGCTCCACGAACCCGACCTGGTGATCAACTTCCAGGGCGACGCCCTGCTGACACCGCCGGGTTTCGTTGAAGCGCTGATCGGGCGCATGGAGGGTGATCGGGACGCCTTGGTCGCAACACCTGCGCTGAGGTTACGAAGCTCGGAAGTCCGGACGCTGCAAGCCGAGGAAACGGCAGGACGCGTCGGCGGCACCACCGTGGTTACCGACAACCAGGGCTTTGCCCTCTACTTCTCGAAGCGGCTGATCCCTCATCTGCCGGCTGGATCGCTGGGCGGCGAGATGTCCCCGATGCGGCTGCACGTCGGAGTCTATGCCTACCGGCCAGAGGCCCTCGATCGCTATGTCGCGACGCCGCCAAGCGAGCTGGAGGCTCTGGAAGGCCTCGAACAATTGCGTTTCCTGGCTGCCGGCATTCCGCTTGCCGTCGTCGATGTTGCGACGCCAGCCTTTGCGCTGCGCGAGCTGAACAATCCGGATGATGTCGGCCCCATCGAGCAGGCGCTGGCTGAGGCTGGGCTGGAGTGAGCTTTCTCGACGGGCTGGACCCCAGATATCGCCTCGTCCTCTGCGATGTCTGGGGCGTCGTCCATGACGGGGTGAACCTTTATGCCGGGGCCGCGGATCGCCTGTGCAAATGGCGCGCGGAAGAGCGCTGCGTCGTCCTAATCACCAACGCCCCGCGCACCGCCGAAGCGGTCGCGCAGCAGTTGGTACGCATTGGCCTCGCGCGCGATTGTTACGACTTCATTGCGACCAGCGGCGAAGCGGGAATCGAGGCACTCGTGGCCCTCGATCAGCCGGTGGGTTTCGTCGGAACCGCCGGCGATCGTGAGATTCTGGAGGGCAGGGGAGTTCGCATCGCAACGGATGATCGGTTCACCGACCTTGCCTGCACCGGCATGACTGAAGATCGACCCGATCCCGAAGACTATCGAGCCGATCTCGAACGATGGGCCGATCGCGACGTCCACATGCACTGCCTCAATCCCGACAGACTGGTCATTCGTGGCGGGGTGCCTGAGGCATGTGCCGGCGCCATCGCCGATCTGTATGCCATGCTAGGAGGCAGGGTCACCTGGTACGGCAAGCCGCACGAAGCGATCTATCTGCATGCCCTTCACAGTGCCGGCGATCCGCCGCGCGATCAGGTGCTTGCGGTCGGTGACGGCCTGCAGACCGACGTGCTGGGCGCGGCGCGCATGGGTTTCGATACCGTCTTCGTCAGGGGCGGTATTCATGGCGGTGAGCCATTTCCCGAGGACTTTGGATTACAAAACGGTTTGGGAGAGTGGCAGCCGGTGGCGGTTGTCGACTCGCTCGCCTAGATAGCCCCGATGCAATTGCTTGGACGCGAAGTTGGGCTCGACCAGCCCTTTTTCCTGATCGCGGGGCCCTGTGTGGTGGAGAGCGAGGATCTCCAACTGCGCACTGCCGAACGCCTCAAGGCCATAACGAGCCGGCTCGGCATCCACTTCATTTTCAAGTCGAGCTTCGACAAGGCCAACAGGTCGTCCGACAAGAGCTTTCGCGGGCCCGGGATGGATGAGGGGCTCCGAATCTTGGAGAAGGTGAGGGCGGAGCTGGAAGTTCCGCTGCTGACCGACGTCCACGACATCCCCCAGATCGCGCCGGTCGCCGAAGTGGTCGATGTGCTTCAGACGCCCGCCTTCCTCGCCCGCCAGACCGATTTCATTCACGCCGTCGCTGCATCGGGTAAGCCGGTGAATATCAAGAAGGCGCAGTTCATGGCTCCGCACGACATGACGAATGTCGTGGAGAAGGCTCGGAACGCTGCGCAAGCGGCTGGCGTCAACGAAGAGACCATCATGGTCTGCGAGCGCGGCGCGTCCTTCGGCTACAACAATCTGGTCAGCGATATGCGCAGCCTCGCGATCATGCGCGAGACGGGTTGCCCGGTGGTTTTCGACGCGACGCACAGCGTTCAGCTTCCCGGTGGTCAGGGGACCAGTTCGGGCGGACAGCGCGAGTTCGTGCCAGTCCTCGCAAGGGCCGCCGTGGCGACGGGAGTTTCCGGGCTGTTCATGGAGACCCATCCCGATCCAACCAATGCGAAGTCCGACGGGCCGAACGCCTGGCCGCTCGATCGCATGGAGAGCCTGCTGACGACGCTCGTAAGCCTGGACCGTCTCGTCAAAGATCGAGGATTTGAAGAGGCGACGCTCTAAGCCGCCCGAGGCCGGACACGGCGGTGCTCGCCGCGGAGCTGGACGATCATCGCGGCGGTATTGGCGACGTTGGCCAGCACCAAGGCAATTGCAGCTCCGATAACGTCCCACTCCCAGGCAAGGGGTGCGATGGTGACGAAAAAGACCGCGCTCCCCAGCAATTTGGCCTTGAGAGGCCCGTCGGAACGGCCGAGTGCATAGAGCATCGGCGTCATCGGGAACCCGAAAATCCCGAGTAGTGGGATCGCCATCAGGATGACCAGCGGCTCATAGGCGCCGATGAATGCCTTGCCGAAGATGAGAGTCATCAGCGGTTTGCCGCCGATAATCAGAGCCAGGATGGCAATGACAGCTACGGCTCCAATCATCGCCGTCCCGCGAAGCATGAGCTTCCACGGCTTCTTCGATGTGAGGTCCATGCGCATGACCTCTGGATAGAAGGCCTTGCCGAGGAGATCGGCTGGCTTCTGGGCGCTATCCGCCAACGTTGAAGCGACCCTGAAAAGGGCGGCGCCAGCCGGACCAAGGAGACCGCCGACCACGAGGCGGCCGATAGGGCCCCATACTGCCTGGACGCTGGTGGTCAGGTTCACATTGATGGCGAAGCGCCAAGCGCCCTCCAGCGCCGAGGGCTTCAGGGTTGGGCGAATGCCTTCAAGCATGCCGTGGCGCCGCAACTCACGTACACCGAGGTACCAAATGTAGAGATTGCCAGCGAGGTCGGTGGCATACCAGATTGCCACGTAGACCGGGAATGTAGCACCGCTCATGAATGCGGCCCCCGCCAGGACTGCGCGGGAGATGGGCTGGACCGTTCCCGACCAGCTGATGAGATCGAACCGGTCGAGGACTCGCAGCACACCATCCGGTGTCGCCGAGCTCATGATCGGGAGCACCGTGCAGTAGAGCATGCCGAGCCAGAGATATTGGCTGGGAATTCCGACCCAGCTGCCAATGAACGGGAGCAATGCTGCGCCCACGATCATGCCGCCGATGCCGCTCATCATGTCGAGCGCGAAGGCGAAGCCGGTCGCGATCTTGAAATGCTCCGGATCGCCGTGCGCGATGCCGTGACCGCCATAACGAACGATGACCTGCCAGGACTGGAACTTGGCGATTCCGCTGACCGCTTTGATGTAGCTCGTGATCAGGATCAGGGCGCCGAAGAGGATGACGCCCAATCCGCGCCCGGCGAAGGCAAGCGTCGCGACCCCGCAGAGAGCCGCGACGATCTTCGAGCCGCCGAGATAACTGCTGTTCTTGAGCAGCGAGCGGAAATGCTGGTCTTTGAACCAGTGCTTCATGGGACCGCTCGCCTAGACGAGCGCCCGCTAGCTGTCGCCTGACAATTTGTTAGGCCGGTTCAGGCACCCGTTGCTGAATCACCTTGTCCGCAAGCGGGCCGTTGAGCTCAGCCAGATGGTCGAACTCGGCCTCATAAGTGGCTAGGCCCTGGCTCTGCGACCTAAGCTCCGCCTCGAGACCAGATAGCTCGGCCTCCGGGATCAAGGCATCGATCCGGTCCCAACCGGTCCAACCGTCGCGCGGGGCCATGCCGAGCATCTGCCCGCGGCGGCCGGCGACTGCGGAGGTGATGCGGCTGGTCGCGTTGGAAGGACAGACAACCGTCATCTTGTGCATCGGCTCCAGCAGATGCGGTTGAGCCGCAGTCAGCGCCTCCTGCATCGCAATGCGTCCCGCGAGGCGGAAGGCCAGTTCGGAGCTGTCGACGCTGTGATAGCTGCCGTCGACCAGGGTCACCGCGCAATCGACGACCTGGAAGCCGAGCGGGCCTTTTTGCATGGCTTCCGAAACGCCTTCCTCCACTGCAGGAATCCATTGCTTCGGAACGGAGCCGCCGTGGATCTTCTCCTCGAAAACGAAGCCTGAGCCGCGGGGTAACGGCTTCACCTCGATGATCACGTCGCCGAACTGTCCGTGTCCACCGGATTGCTTCTTGTGCCGCCCCTTCTGCGTGACAGGTTTGCGGATGGACTCGCGGTAGCCGACGCTCGGCTGGTGGCTCTTTACCTCGACACCGTAACGCCGTTTCAGCCGTCCCAGCACGGTGTTCAGATGCTCGTCATTGACGCCCTTCAGTCGGATCTCGTGATTGGCATCGTCATGCTCGATGACGAGTGCGGAATCTTCCTCACCGAGACGTTGCAGTGCGCCCGAAAGCTTCACGTCGTCCTTGCGGTCGGCGGGTTCGATCGCGATCGCGCAATTTCGCGAAGGATATTCGACGTCGACCGACGAAGGCAGTTTGCCGGCGCCGAGCCAAGACCCGGATTTGACCGCATCGATCTTCGCCACGGCGACGACATCGCCCTCGCGAGCTTCCGTCACCTTCGCGGTCTTCTCGCCCTGCACCCGGAACAGGGCGCCGAGCCGCGCATGCTCGCCGCCATCGGCCTTGAGATCCGAGCCTTCGTTGATGCGCCCGCCGAGCACGCGCGAAAGAGCGAGCCGGCCGATCGAGCCGTGGATGATCTTGAATACGTAGAGCGAAGGGTCGCTCACTCCCAGGCGATCCGACGCATGCTGTGGCGCCGGGGCTTCGTGACGCATCGCCTTGAGGAGGCGACGCACGCCCCACGAGCTAATCGCGGAGCCGAACAGCAGCGAGACGCCAAGATTGTCGCCGGTCTCCCGGGCCAGATCCTGAAGCACTTTTTCCCGGGTCGGGGCCTGATCCATCAGCAACTGTTCGAGGAGCTCGTCGTCATGGTCGGCGAGCTGCTCAAGCATGTGGGTGCGCGCTTCGGCCTCCCGGTCCTGAAGATCGCTGGGGATATCGATGCGCTCCGACGCCTGGCCGGCACGATATTTGAACGCATATTCGAGCGCGAGGTCGACGAACCCGCTGATCTTCTCGCCGTCCCAGATGGGAATCTGTCGCGCGATCAGTGGCGACACGCTGATCGGCTGAAGCGCTGTCAGCAGGTCGCGGATCCGGCCATGCGCCTGATCGATCCGGTTCACGAAGATGAGATGCGGAATGCCGAGCTCGTCCAACGCTCGGAGCGCGGGCGCCGCGAGCGGGGCGCGTGCCGGGTCCGGATCGACGACCACGATGGCGACGTCAGCGATTGCAAGCGCCTTCGCGCCGTCCGCGGAGAAGCCGATCGAACCGGGAATGTCGATGATGGCGAAATCGTCGCCGAGATATTCGAAATTGTAGAGATTGAGCTCGGTCGAGCCGCCGCGCTGGCGCGATTCCGGGCTCGAATCGCCGATGCTGGAGCCGTTGGCCGTCGATCCCAATCGGTCGGTGGCGCCGGCTGCGAACAACATCGCTTCGGCAAGACTGGTCTTTCCTGCGCCGGCGGGTCCCACCAGCGCAATTACTCGGGTGCCTTTGGATGGTTGTCCGGCCATGCGACTCTCCCTTCGTGCCTTTACGGGCGCGCGAGTCGCTCTTTGCAAAGGCGCTCGGGCGCCGCCTGAAACCTCCACCGTCCGCCTGTTTTCGGCGCTTTGCAAGGGGGGTCGTTACGCTTGCGTGGCGGTTCGTCGCGGAACAGCATTGGGTGGGCTGAGGTTTGAAACACATGGTCGACCCGAAGGGACATGAGGCGACAACGCCGTGGGAAATGCCGCAGGCGGCATGGAAGGACATCGCCGCGCGGACATACAAACGAACGTGGGACGACAATGTCGGCCTCGTCGCGGCCGGGGTCGCCTTTTACAGCTTTTTCGCCTTGCTCTCGCTGCTCGGCCTGATTGTCCTTGTCTACGGATTTGTGGCCGATCCCATGACCGTGATCGAGCATATCCGCTCGCTCACGGGGATCCTGCCTTCGGACGTCGCCTTCATCATCGGCGACCAGCTCATGAACGCGGTCAAGGCGTCGGAGCAAACCAAGGGGCTGGGGATCCTGCTCGCGTTCCTGGTCGCGACCTATGGCGGAACGAACGGGGCAGCTTCGGTAATCACCGCGCTCAACATCGCTTACGAAGAGAAGGAGACTCGGTCTCTCCTGCGCTTCTACCTTCTCGCCATCACTATGACATTCACGGCATTGATCGTGGCCCTGGGCGCGATCGCCGCCACGGCGGCGCTGGCCTACTTGCAGCATCTGGTGCCGCACATGTCCGCGGGCTTCGTGACTGCGGGCAAGATCCTTGGATATCTGGTGCTTGTCGGCGTTGCGGCCGGGGTTGCTGCATCGCTCTACCGGTTCGGTCCATCCCGGGAAGAGGCCAAGTGGAAGTGGATCACGCCCGGCAGCCTGTTCGCTTCGCTGACCTGGCTGGCCCTAACCTGGGCGTTCGGGCTCTATGTCGGCCGCTTCACCGACTATCACGCAAGCTACGGCTCACTCGGCGCGGTCGTGGCGCTGCTGACCTGGATGTACCTTTCCGCTTACGCCTTCATCTTCGGCGCCGAGCTCAACAGCGAGATCGAGCATCAGACGGCCAAAGACAGCACGACCGGATCGCCTGAACCACTCGGGGACCGGGGTGCCTGGGCCGCCGATAACGTCGCGACTGACGAAACGGTTCAGGACCGGCCCGAGGAGCAGCGGGAAGGACAGAGATTGACTCAGGCCGCCCCGAAGGTGGCCGAGGAAAAGGGCTAGGCGGCCGGAAGGAGCCGCCGCTCACCGGCGAGCCGGAGGAGCGAAGCCTGCAACTTCTCGAATGCGCGAACCTCGATCTGACGGATGCGCTCGCGGCTGACGCCATAGACCTGGCTCAGTTCCTCGAGCGTCTTCGGATCGTCGGCCAGACGCCGCTCGACCAGGATGTGCTTCTCGCGGTCGTTCAGGCTCTCGAGCGCGCTCATCAGCAGGTCGTGACGGACGCGGCTTTCCTCATCTTCGGCGATCGCTTCGTCCTGAAGCGGGCCGGTGTCGACGAGGAAGTCCTGCCACTGGTTCTCCGCGCCTTCATCGCCCTTCAGCGGTGCGTTGAGGCTGGTGTCGCCGCCCATCGCCATCCGGCGATTCATTGACACGACCTCTTCCTCGCTGACGCCGAGATCCGTCGCGATCTTGGTCACGTCCTGCGGCTTGAGATCGCCGTCCTCGAAGGCATCGATCTGGTTCTTCATCCGGCGGAGGTTGAAGAACAATTTCTTCTGCGCGGCCGTGGTGCCCATCTTCACGAGGCTCCACGAGCGCAGGATGAATTCCTGGATCGAGGCTCTGATCCACCACATGGCGTAGGTCGCGAGGCGGAAGCCCCGATCGGGCTCGAACTTCTTCACGCCCTGCATCAGGCCGATATTGCCTTCGCTGATGAGCTCACTGACGGGCAAGCCGTAACCGCGATAGCCCATCGCGATCTTGGCCACGAGGCGAAGGTGCGAGTTGACCAGCTTGGCGGCGGCCTCGGTGTCCCCATGCTCGCGCCAGCGTTTGGCGAGCATATATTCTTCCTCCGGAGAGAGGATCGGGAATTTCTTGATCTCGGCGAGATAGCGGTTGAGTCCGGCCTCCCCGCCGGACGAGGGGAGCGAGACGATCCCTTTTTGCGTAGCCATCTTTCTTCGTCTTCTCCCTTTTGAGGGGCGCGCTCTAAAGACTGGAGCCCGGCCCTAGCGAGTTAAACCTTATACACCAAGTGCCTTGAACAGTTCCTGCATGTCCGGCGGCATGGGACTTGAGAACGACAGCCTGCGCTTGGTGACCGGATGGGTGAAGCCAAGCTCTGTCGCATGCAGCGCCTGTCGATGAAAGTGCAGTTCTTTCAACAGTTTGCCGTGTGTCTTTCCTGAGCGCCCGTAGACTGGATCACCGACCAGGGGATGCCCGATCGAGGCCATGTGCACGCGGACCTGGTGAGTCCTTCCTGTTTCCAGCCGGCATTCGATAAGTGCGCCTTCACGCAGGGCATTCAGGCGTTTCCAATGAGTCACGGCTCGCTTGCCGCGACCATTCTCGACGATCGCAATCTTCTTGCGGTTGGTTGACGACCGCGCGAGCGGAGCGTCGACAACGCCCTCAGACTGTTTCGGCGCGCCGGTGACGATCGCGAGGTAGCGGCGGTCGATCGAATGGGCAGCGAACTGCTTTGCGAGGCCTTCGTGCGCCACGTCCGTCTTGGCGACGACCAAGAGGCCCGACGTATCCTTGTCGATGCGGTGGACGATGCCAGGTCGAGCAACGCCGCCAATCCCGGAGAGAGATGAGCCGCAGTGATGAAGCAGCGCGTTCACCAGCGTTCCGTCGAAATTTCCTGCCGCCGGATGCACAACGAGGCCGGCGGGCTTGTCGACAACCAGCAGATGCTCGTCCTCGAAGATGACCGTCAGCGGAATGTCTTGCGCTTCGTTGTGAGCGGGTTCCGGCTCGGGGACCGCGACCCGCAGACTCTCCTCGCCGCGAACCTTGGCGGAAGGGTCCCGCACTGGCTGGCCGCCCGCCTCGACTGCGCCGCTTCGGATCAGCGTCTTCAGCCGTTCGCGCGATAGGGTCGGAACCGCTGCTGCGAGCGCACGGTCTAGCCGCCAGCCGGCATGGGCGGGCTCCAGGCGCACGTCGATCGTCTGAATTCCCCCCATTCTGACTAGGATATGGGAATTGCCGTGCTTTCCTTCAATGCAGGGGGTGCTTGCGCGAGGTTTAACTCTGCCCCATCAATAGGTTGCAATGAACCCAGTCGATCTCGCCAGCTTGCTCTGTTCGCGGCTCTGCCATGACCTCATGTCGCCGATCGGCGCGCTCAACAACGGGATCGAGTTGCTTGCCGACGAAGACGATCCGGACATGCGCGAAAAGTGCCTGGAGCTGCTCGCGGACAGCGCCCGGGCGTCAGCTAACAAGCTCAAGTTCTTCCGGCTGGCCTTCGGCGCCGCAGGCGGTTTCGGGGAAGAGGTCGACACACACGAAGCCGAGGTTGCGCTCGACGGCCTGTTCGGCTCGGAACGGCGGATCGAGCTAGGCTGGATGGTCAGCGACGAGAAGCTCCCTAAGGGTGCCGTAAAGCTCTTGCTCAATCTCGCCATGCTGGCCGGCGATGCCCTGGTCCGTGGCGGACGCCTGGACGTCGGGGCCGAGCGCCGGAACGGGGAGGTCGAGCTTGCGGTGCGGGCAGAAGGGCCGCGAATCCTGCTCGACCCTTCTCTGCGTGAGACCCTGTCCAACGGCGCGAACGGCGGCCGCGTCGAGCCGCGCGCGGCAGGGGCCTGGCTCGCTCACAATCTGGTCGCCGAGGCCGGTGGGGCCCTCCAATTATCAGACGCGGCCAGCGAGGCGCTCACAATCGGCGCGCGACTCCCCATTCAGGGATAACGGCGCGTTAACTCCTGCCCGGCATAAGCGGACCCCGAACGCCGGGGGAAAACACGCGCCGTGGACGACCTGATTGCCGATTTCGTAGCCGAATGCCGCGAAATGCTAGAAGCCCTGGGAGGCGAGATCGTCGCCTGGGAAGTCCAGCCCGACGACCGGGCGCGGCTCGATAGCATTTTCCGCTTTGTCCATACGGTGAAGGGCAATTGCGGCTTCTTCGATTTCCCGCGGCTGGAGGCCCTGAGCCATGCGGCCGAGGATGCACTAGCCGACGTTCGCGCCGGACGCCGTCATCCGGATGCTGCCCTCGTCAGCGCAGTACTCGCCATCATCGATCGGATTGGCGAGATGGTGTCCGCCATTGAAGCCGGCGAGGATTTCCCGACGGGCGACGACAGCATGCTGATCGCCGCCCTTGAGAAGGGGGCCGAAGGCGCAGCGCCGCACATTGCCATTGCCGCGGCTGACGCTGCGACCAAGCCATCCGCCGCTCCGCGCACGATCCGCCTTTCCGTCGAGCTTCTCGATCGGGTCATGAGCACCGTCTCCGACATGGTCCTAGCCCGCAACGAGCTGGCGCGCCGTCTGCGCGAGTCCGAGAATGACGTACCTGTGGACGGCGCTTTCGAACGCCTGTCCTCGATCATCGCCGAGATGCGCGACGCGATCACCCGCACGCGCATGCAGCGCATCGAAAACCTCTTCGTAGGCCTCCCGCGTATGGTTCGCGACCTGTCGGCCGAGCTCGGCAAGCAGGTGCTGGTCGACATCGAAGGCGGCGATGTCGAACTCGACCGCGAGATGATCGAGATGATCCGCGATCCGCTGACGCACATCATCCGCAACGCGGTCGATCACGGGATCGAGAAGCCTGCCGACCGCCTGAAGGCCGGGAAGCGGGAGATCGGCGTGCTTGCGGTCTCGGCGCGCCAATCCGGAAACCAGATATTGATCGACATCCAGGACGACGGCCGGGGTATCGACGGCAAGAAGCTGGTCGAGAAGGCGATCGCGAGCAACGTCATCGCAAAGGAAGAAGCCTCGCAGCTTTCGCCACGTGACCAACTCGCACTGATTTTCGAGGCCGGCCTTTCAACTGCCAGCGAGGTTACTGCCATTTCCGGCCGTGGCGTCGGAATGGACGTTGTCCGTTCCAACATCGAGCGGATCGGCGGGATCGTTGAGGTCGACAGCAGGCTCGGCGAGGGGACGCGAATGACCCTTCGCGTCCCGTTGACCCTGACAATCATCCCCGCACTGACGGTTTCGATTGCAGGCCAGCATTTCGCAATCCCGCGCTCGGCGATCGAAGAGATCGTGCGCGCGAACGGTGAAAGCGTCACGCTCGAGCACCTCGGCGGTGCTGGCGTTGCCACCATTCGCGGCCGTCGCGTGCCGGAAGTTTCGCTTGCGGCGATCCTCGGCCTGGACAGCAAGGTTGGCGAGAAGGAGCGGACGCTTATCGTCCTGCGTCCGGCCGGCGGCGACGTTTATGCGCTGTCGGTCGACCGCATCCACGATCACGAGGAACTGGTCGTGAAGCCCGCCGCCCCGGCGGTGATGGCGACGGGCCTCTACGCCGGGACGACGCTTGCGGATGACGGCAGTCCAATTCTCCTGATGGACCCCGCGGGCATCGCCCAGGTGGGTGGCGTGAAGCTGGAGGTCCAGGAACGCACCGCGCGGATCGCTGATGGGCCTGCCATGACGGTTTCCAAGGCGACGCCCGTACTGCTCTTCCGTGGCCTCGACGGTGGCCGCAGGGCCCTGCGCCTCGCCGTTGTCGATCGGATCGAGGAAGTCGCTGCCGAGAGCATCAAGAATGCAGCTGGACAGCTTCGAGTTCAGGTCGGCAACGCGATCCTGCCTTTGGCCGGCGCGACGGCAGACCAGATCGGCGAACAAAAGACGCGGCTGTTCCGTCTCAACGACGGCGCCCACGAGATTGGCTACGCGTTCGCCGAGGTCATCGATTTCGCGGCGATCGAAAGCGACATCATCCACGCGGACCGGCTGGGCGAGATCAGCGGCGTGTCGCTCATCAACGGTGAGCCGGCCGAACTGGTCGACGCACACTGGTTGTTCTCCAATCATGTCGGCGCTGCCGCGCATCCGAAGGATGAGCTGGTTTGCCTCATTCCCGGCTGGGATCCCTGGATGCAGAACATGCTTCGGCCCTTGGTCGAGGCTGCCGGATACCGGGTCGCCGACGACATCGACGAAGAGGATGCGGACGTCATCATCGCCTCCGTCGGCGAGGAGATTCCGGAAACGGCCGGTGAGCGTGCGATCTGGCTGCGGAATGAGCCGGAAGCTGCCGGCAAGAAGGACAATAGCATTTACCGTTACGATCGCGCGGGCCTGCTCATGGCCCTCAAAAGCGCCGGAGCGGGGAGGGGCAAGTGAACGAGCTTCTGCTGGTCGTCACCATCGCCGGTGAACGCGTCGCGCTTCCCGCGTCTTCGGTTGAATCCGTCGTGGAGCTGGACACGTTGATCCCGGTTCCGCGGGCCGCGGCGCACGTGGCGGGCCTGTCGGCGCTGCGTAGCCGGGTCCTGACTGTCATCGATTGCATGCGTTCGCTGGAGCTTGGCGAGACCGATTGCTCCGACGGGATTCGGGAAGCCGCCGTTGTCGAGCTCGACGGTCATCATTACGCGCTGATCGTCGACGTGGTTGAGGACGTGGTCGAGGCCGCGTCTGATCCGACGCCCGTGAGGGCCGCGATGGGTCCGGGCTGGGAACGCGTGTCCCAGGGCATGGTCGAAACTGAAGGCGGTCCGCTGCTCCTCGTTGACGTCGCTGCGCTTATCGCGGGGACCGAGGCCAGGGCAGCTGCTTAAGCTCTTCGTTACCCTTAGTCTTTAATCACGGCCGCAATACAGGTGGGAAGCGCTGGCATGAAAAGCTGTTTGATTGTCGATGACTCGAAGGTGATCCGCAAAGTCGCGCGTCACATTCTCGAGACGCTCGAGTTCGAGGTCGATGAAGCCGGCGACGGCCAGGAGGCCCTGACCCGCTGCGAGCAGAAGATGCCGGATGTAGTCCTGCTCGATTGGAACATGCCCGTCATGAGCGGAATGGAGTTCCTGAAGCTCCTGCGGCAGCGCGGTCATGCGGATCAGCCGAAGGTTGTCTTCTGCACGACCGAGAATGACATGGCGCATATTCGCGCGGCTCTCGAAGCCGGCGCTGACGAATATGTCATGAAGCCGTTCGATCGCGAAACGCTCCACATCAAGCTCCAGCTCGTCGGCGTCGCCTGAGTAGCCGGACCGTGGAGCGGGCACTCGCAAAACCGCGGGACCGCCTTCAGGATCCCCGTAACAGTCGCCAGAGAATTCGACTGATGATCGTCGACGATTCGACGGTTGCTCGCGCGGTCCTCTCGCGCATGGTCGAGAGCGACCAGGCCTTCGAGATTACGGCGGTCGCGGGAACCGCCGAGGACGCCATCGAGGCACTTGGCGAATGCCGCGTTGACATCGTCGTGCTCGATCTCGAAATGCCCGGTGCCGGAGGGCTTAAATCCATTCCGCGTATCATCGCTGCCGGCGCGGGTGCGAAGGTCATGATCGTTTCGTCCGTCGCGGACGATGGCGCCGAGCAGACCGTCGCGGCGCTCGCGCTTGGCGCTGCTGATACAATGCCCAAGCCCGGTACGGGGCGCTTCAACGGGAAATTCTCCGAAATTCTTCTGGCCAAGCTGAAGGCACTCGGTCGCGCGACGGTGGAAACTCCGCCGCCGGTTGCACCGAAGGGCGGCGTCCAATCCCTGCTCCGGGCCATGCCGGCGGACCCGATCGATATTCTAGCGATCGGCGCGTCGACCGGCGGCATCCACGCGCTTGGCACCTTCTTCCATGCGTTGCCGGATCGGATCGGGGTTCCGATCCTGATCACGCAACATTTGCCGATCCCATTCATGAGCGTCTTCGCGCGACAGCTCTCCGGGGTTGCCGGCCGCGAAGCCGTTGTTGCGCAGGATGGCATGAAGCTCGTCCCCGACCGCATCCTGGTTGCGCCGGGCGATGCCCATCTGACCCTGGACCCGATCGCGTCCGGCGCGGTGGTTCGCCTCACCCATGGGCGCAGCAATAGCGGATGCATGCCATCGCTCGACCCGATGCTCGCATCCGTCGGAGCGGTCTTCGGCTCGGGAGCGCTGGGCGTCGTCCTGACCGGCATGGGGCGCGACGGCGTCGAGGGCGCCTCCCGCCTGGTCGCATGTGGCGGCTCCGTGATTACGCAGGACGAGTCGAGCTGTGCCGTATGGGGTATGCCGCGCGCCGTTCTTGAGGCGGGCCTGGCCTGCGCTGTTCTCCCGCCGGACAAGATCGCTCGTCGTGTCGCCGCGCGAACCGAGGAGCAGCCCGCGTGCAAATAAGCGACAGCTCGAGCCGCATTCTCGCGGGACTGCTCGAAGCGCGGACCGGCCAGCAACTGACCATGAGCCGGCGCTGGCGCATCGAGACCGCGCTCTCGTCGCTGCTTCGCGAGCGAGGCATCGGAACGCTCGATGAGCTCATCACCATTCTCGTCATGGGTAAGGAACCGAGCTTGTCGCAGAAGGTGGTCGAGGCTTTGCTGAACAACGAAACCTACTTCTTCCGCGACAGGACGCCGTTCGACGGTCTTCAACGCCATGCCCTGCCTGACCTTGCCCGGCGTCGCGAGAAGTCGAAGCGGCTGAGGATCTGGTCGGCGGGCTGCTCGACGGGGCAGGAGGTCTATTCGCTGTCCATGCTATTCGCCGAGGAGCCGGAGAAATGGCGTGGCTGGACCATCGATATCCTCGGCAGCGACGTCTCGACGAGCTGCATCGATCGCGCGCGTAGCGGGGTGTACAGCCAGTTCGAGGTTCAGCGCGGCCTTGGCATCAACCAGATGATCAAATGGTTTGAAGAGGCGCCCGACGGCTGGCGAGCGGTCGAAACCCTGCGCAAGCCGATTCGCTTCCAGGTGCACAATCTCCTCGAGCCGTTCCCGCATCCGGGCGATTTCGACATCGTCCTGTGCCGCAACGTCCTCCTGTATCTGAGCCCGGAGAAAAAGGCTCTGGCGTTTGAGCGGCTCGCGGGCGCTCTCGCCGACGATGGATGGCTGATGCTGGGGGCCGGGGAGACGGTAATCGGCCAGACCAGCAAGCTCGGCGCCGATACCAGTGCGCGCGGTCTTTATCGCCTGATCGGCGACGGTGCCTGCATCGATAAGCGCCGCGGCGACCGGCGTGCAGCCGGAGGGGCTTGACCTCACTGCTGTAGCCGTGTGCCATGGCGCACGTGGATCTGGACTTGATAGAGCGTCCGTCGCCAAATTTCGACGAGCGGCTGTTGCCGGTCTCGATGATCGTGCTTCACTATACCGGCATGCCGAGTGCCGAGGGGGCGCTGGACCGGCTGACCTCACCCGAAGCCAAGGTTTCCTGCCACTATCTCATTGATGAGGATGGCAGCGTTTATCGCCTCGTCGATGAGGACAAGCGGGCGTGGCATGCGGGTAAATCGCGCTGGCGAGGCATCGGAGACGTCAATTCCGCAAGCGTGGGAATCGAGATCGTCAATCCCGGCCACGAATTCGGTTATCGAGCCTTTCCCGACGAGCAGATCGCATCGCTGATCCCGCTCGTTGCCGACATCAAGGATCGCCACGGCATCGGTCGCGGCAACATCGTAGGCCACTCGGACATCGCGCCGACCCGCAAGGAGGATCCCGGCGAGCTTTTTCCCTGGGATGCGCTCGCGAAACGTCGACTCGCCTTGCCGAGCCCGACGAGGGATCTCATCGATCCGTACTGGACCGACGCGGGCTTCCTGCTAGCGCTGGAACGGTTCGGTTACGATGTTACCGATGCGCAGAAGGCGGTGATCGCATTCCAACGCCGTTTCCGGCCGGACATCATCGACGGGATCATCGACGGCGAATGCCGGGCCAAATTGCTCGCTCTGTTGCTGCCCAGGCCGCAATAGCCCATATTGATCGTGCCAGAGGGCCGGGCGGCCGCGTGGGAGCTTGCTCCTTACGAGGAAAGTCCGGGCTCCATGGAACCACGGTGCCGGGTAACGCCCGGCGGTGCGCATTAGCTTCGGCGAAGGCGCATCAGGGATAGTGCCACAGAAAGGACACCGCCGGCCTTCGGGCCGGCAAGGTCGAAAGGGTGCGGCAAGAGCGCACCGCGGACCCGGCAACGGGCTCGGCACGGTAAACCCCACCGGGTGCAAGACCGAATAGGGGCAGCACATGGGCCTGGTTCCGGCTCGCTGCCCGGGTTGGTTGCTGGAGCGGCGGGGCAACCCGTCGCCTAGAGGAATGGCCGCCCAGTCACGCTTTTTGAAGCGCGATGGACAGAACCCGGCTTACAGGCCCTCTGGCGAATTTCGTCATCGCGAGCGCAGCGAAGCGATCCGTGAAGCATTACTGGATTGCTTCGTCGCTTTGCTCCTCGCAATGACGGTGTGAAGGAAGAGAATGGCTCGACAGACGAGATCGGACGACTGGGGTTTCCCGCGCTGGCGCTCCTATGGCGATAAGGGGCGATCGGCTGCCAAGCTGCGCCTGTGCGACCGTGAGGGATGCAGTGAGATCGGCGACCGGCCCGCGCCCAAGGCGCCGCACAGCCGCGAACGCTGGCACTTCTGCGAGGCTCATGCGGCCGAGTACAACAAGAACTGGAATTATTTTGCCGGCCTCACAGCCGAAGAGGCGGCCAAGCGAGCTGCCGAGGAAGAGCAGGGAGCCAAAGGCTTTCGCAAGTCAGCGCAGTGGAAATGGGCTGGCCCCGGCGATGGCACCCGCACTCGCGATGAGATGCGGGCGCTGGATGCGCTGGAGCTCGACAGCGACGCGGACTTCAAGGCGATCAAGGCGGCACACCGGCGCTTGGTGAAGGAAACGCATCCCGACGCCAATCCTGGCGATCAGGAGGCCGCCAAGCGCTTCAAGCAGGTGCAGGCGGCCTATGATGTGTTGCGCAAGTCCGAAGAGCGGAAGACCGGCAAGGCCGTCTAGCGCGATTGTCAGTCGGTAGCTTTCGGCCGTCGACGAGTGGTCTTTCGACGATCGCTTCGACGACGTTCGCCATGCGGCAGTTCGGAGGCCGGGCGATTGACCTTGCGCCGTTCGCTCTTGCGCCGCTCGCTCCTTCGGCGTTCGCCGACACCGCCGAGTTGGCCAGCTTCGATGCTGACCGTGCCAGCCGTCGGGTCGCCGTCGCGCAACTGAGCCTTCACCGCGCTGACGACCTGGGGCAGGTGGGTCCGAACGAACTCGCACCGCTCGTCTTCGGTTGCTGCCTGTATGCCGAGTGACGTTTCGATCGCGGCGCGGCTGATCGAGATCGCGCGAAGTTTCCCATCGACCCAGATGTCGATCAGAGTGTCTCCGCCGCTCGCCCTGATTGAGTCATTTTCCACGCCGCACCCCCGAACACGCCCCTAATCGACGCTGAGTTCTATCATGGCTGGCGGGGAGGGGAATGCCGGTCAGGAAACAGCAGCGTATCTTTCTGCGGTTTTCTTCACGAGGGCGATCATGTTCGGGACGCCCTGCGTACGGTTTGCGCTAAGATGCCTGGTCAGATCGAAGGGTGCCAAGGCCTCCGTGACGTCCATATTCGCGACTTCCGCGGCAGCATGATCCTGCACTGCGCTCAAGACGAGCGCGACGATACCCTTGGTGATCGCCGCGTTGCTGTCGGCGAGGAAGTGAAGCCGCCCCTCACTGGACGTTGGATAGACCCAGACCGAGGCCGAGCAGCCCCGAACCTTCGTTGCATCCGTCTTTAGTGCATCCGGCATCGGCTCGAGCTGCCGGCCGAGATCGATCAGCAGCCGATACCGGTCCTCGACATCGACGAGCTGATATTCCTCAAGGATCTCGGACAAAGGCGGAAGGCCGGCCATCGTCGTAGCCTAGCATCTCTGTTGAGGAGTCGACTAGCGGTCGCGCAGCGATTCTATCTCACGCGACAGGCTGTTTTCCTTGTCGACGGTGATGCGCTCCAGCACCTTCAGGCGCTCCTTGAGCTGCAAGACTTCGTCGCGCAGGCGCTCATTTTCGATCAGCGCCTCGCCGTCGTTGCATTTGCGCTGATGGCCCATCTTGATCCCCGCCCGAAGCACCGATGCGAGCATCACGATCGCAACGATGACGATCGCGGTTATCTGTCCCCCATCCATCAGGCCTTGTCCTCTTCCTGAATTGTGTCGCGCTCGCGGAGCGCCTCGATCTGCGCCGCCGTTTCGACGCCGCGATCGGTAACGATCCGCTCCAGGACCCGGATGCGGTCCTGAAGCTGTTGTACTTGTCCCCGTAGCCGGCTGTTCTCCGCGTCCGACGCGCCGCCGTCGCGCATCTGGCGCATCGACCGCGTCGGAATGCCGAGCTTGTGGCGAATGATGGTGAAGGCAAACGTCAGGATCAGGACGGCGAGGACGAATTCAAACGGATTCATTGGTCAGGGAGCCCCTTATTCCCGAGATGGCTGCGAATGTGTGGTGCCGCTCGCGCGGTTCAAGCTGTCGCGTCGCCCGCAGGGATGCGCGTGGCCGATTTCGGCGATGGCGGATCCCGGAGAGCCTCTATCTGGGCCGCAGTCTGCGCGCCTCCATCGGTGACGATTTTCTCCAATACCCGAACGCGCTCTTCCAGCTCTCCGGAGCGCGCCGCATACTGGGCTGCTTTCTCTGCAGCGTTCATCGCCTCGACCTCGAGTTGCTTCTCGCGGAACTTGAAGAAGCGGTTGGCCAGGATCATCAGGAATATCACCGGCAAGCCGACGACGATCAGGGCCACCATAACCTCGCCAGGACCCATCATGCATTGCCTCCCTTGTCGATCGCCAGCGCGTCGATCTCCTTGGCGAGGCGCGATGGACGATCGGTGACGATCCTCTCGATATTCTCGAGCCGGTCCTTCACCGATCCAAGCTCGGCCCGAAGCTGCGCATTCTCGCCGGTCAGAAGCTTGATTCGTTCGGCCGCTTCCTTGCCAATTCCCGGCTCAAGGGGCGTGCCCCACGATGTTTCCAGTGGATAGCCGTGGCGCACCCGTAGCCAAGTCGTAAACACCCAACCGAGGATCGCGACCAGGCCCAGAAGCATTCCGCCGCCGATGATCCAGGGCAGGTTTGGGACGATGATCGCGTCGGCAAGATCCTGATGTTGCATGCAATTGCCCTTTGATTTCTTTGTCTATCGAAGCTGCTCGATCTCGCGAGCGAGGCTTCGGTTTTCGGTCGTCACATAGCTCTCGATGTCGGCCAGCCGGCGATCGATGTCCTTCATGCGCGAGCGGATGTCGCGCGCTGCGCGGGCCGGCGAAGCGCGGACGCCCTGCCAGAACTGCTTTTCCTCGCTGTCGACTCGTTCGAGCACCGACGGCTTGGTCGGGGTGACCATTGCTGCGATGAAATAGAAGGGCAGGATTCCGCCGCCGCTCATGAACATGGCGGCCAGGAAAGCGACCCGAACGAGTGCCACATCGAAACCCGTATAGTCCGCAATGCCCGCGCAGATGCCGAACATCTTGCCGTGACGCTTGTCGCGGTAGAAGCGGGTGCGGCTCGCCGGCTGTTCGCTGAGATACTGCCTCGGCTCCTCACGCAGATACTGCGGCTGGTTGGACCGCTCCTGTGGAGCGGGATAGCGTTCCCGATCCATCTTACTCCCCGTCCGCGAGCAGGCGCTGGCGGTCGTCGTGGATGGGCAGGCACTGCTGACGCCAGTTGGGATTCTCGGCGGTCATGATCCGCTCGATCGTGCAAAGCCGGTCGTCGAGGCGGCGCGCGGCGTCGTGAAGTTCGTCGAGCAGCTTTTCGTCCCCGGACGTGAGAGTCGCAGCCGTCTTCCACTTCGTAATGTAGTGGAACACCAGCCACGGCAGCCCGATGAACAGGCTGACGATCGCAAACAGTGGAATAATACCGTCGTCCATTTACTTCCCCCTGGCCTTTAGCGCGGCCTTCATGGCTTCAAGTTCGGCGTCGACCGCCTCGGTGGCCTTCAGCTCGGCAATTTCTTCCTCGAGGCTTTTCGGCCCCGTCATTCCGAGCGCGTCGGCACGTCCTTCGGCGAAGTCCGCCCGGCGTTCCAGGATCTCAAACTTCGAGAAAGCATCGTCGGTGCGGCCGCCGTTCAGCAGTTCGCGAGCGCGAGCGCGAGTGACGGCGCTTTCGAAGCGGGTGGCAATCGCATTCTGGCGGGCGCGGGCTTCGCGGAGCTTGTTCTGAAGCTTGGCGATGTCGCCCTCGTATCCTTTCAGCGTATCGTCGATCACCTTGATCTCATCGCGCAGGCCTTGGCCCATGTCGGCGGCCTTCTGGCGCTCGATCAGGGCGGCCTTGGCCAGATCCTCACGGTCCTTGCTCAGCGCAAGCTCGGCCTTCTCGGTCCAGTTTTTCTGAAGCTCGTCGAGACGGGAGAGGTGGCGGCGCATTTCCTTGCCGTCGGCAATGCACCGAGCGGCTGAGGCGCGAACGTCGACCAGGGTCTCCTCCATCTCGAGGATGACCATCCGAATCATCTTCGCCGGATCCTCCGAGCGGTCGAGCATCTCGGTGATGTTCGCAGCAAAGATATCCCGTGTTCGGGAAAAGATACTCATTCAGCAACTCCGCATTCCAAAACTTAGGGCCCTAAACCTGCTCTAAACCATACAAGAGACGTGCCACTTTCTCAAAAAGCCCAGTGTTTCGGTAATTCCATGAATCTGCGAGGGAAAATGGCCCAAAAAACCTTGCCAAATGGTGGGATTTGCCACCAACAGTCGGCATATGGAGCGGACGGATCAGTTCATCGGCCAAAGCCTGGCCTTTCTCGACGCGGTCGAGCGCGCAAGCCGCGCCGCGCCGCTCAACCGGTCCGTTCTCGTTATCGGCGAGCGCGGGACCGGCAAGGAGTTGATCGCGGAGCGCCTTCACCATCTGTCATCGCGCTGGGCCGGACCGCTCATCATCATGAACTGCGCGGCCCTACCGGAAAATCTGATCGAGGCCGAGCTTTTCGGTCATGAAGCGGGGAGTTTCACGGGCGCCGCCAAGACCCGCCATGGCCGCTTTGAGGAGGCTGACGGCGGCACCCTCTTCCTGGATGAGCTCGGGACCTTGTCCATGCCGGCGCAGGACCGTTTGCTGAGGGCGGTCGAATATGGCGAGATCACCCGGATCGGCGCGTCCAAGCCGATCTCGGTCGATGTGCGCATCGTCGCCGCCACGAACGAGAGTCTGCCGACGCAGGTCGACAGGGGGAAGTTTCGCGCCGATCTGCTCGACCGGCTGTCATTCGAAGTCATCACTTTGCCGCCGCTTCGAGCTCGCCAAGGCGACGTGCCGCTACTCGCCGAGCATTTCGGCCGACGGATGGCGGTCGAGCTGGATTGGCCGAACTGGCCCGGGTTCACGCCGCGGGCGCTGGCCGAGCTTGAAAACTATCGATGGCCAGGAAACGTTCGCGAACTGAGGAATGTGATCGAGCGGGCCGTCTATCGGCACGAAGATGCTGAGCGTCCGGTGGACGAGATCATCTTCGATCCGTTTCATTCGCCCTGGGCGCCGACGGCGACTGGTGTTGTTCTGACCCAGTCGGCTGCCGCCGCGACCTACGATGGTGAAGAGCCGCCCGCGACAGGCGTTGCGGCGCCCAGCCAGGCTCCCGCGACGGGCACGAACGATTTCCGCGCGGCCGTGGCCGACTACGAACGCCAGATCCTCGAGGAGGCGCTCCGTCGCAATCGCTTCAATCAGCGTGCGACGGCCGCAGCGCTGAATCTTAGCTACGACCAGCTCCGCCATGCCCTCAAGCGGCACAAGCTGCAGGATTCTGCAGCTTAGCGTCGACCGCGACGAATGCCATTGGTCGAAAAGGCCGAGCGGGCCGTCGCGAAAGGGAGTATTCAGGCCGCCTCCACGGAAGAGGAGGCTCATATGAAACGCCTAGCCTTTGCCGCCCTCTCAGTCTCCGCGCTTATCCCGCTATCGTCGGCCGGCGCGGCCGTTCAGACTTTCGGCGGCCCACTTGCGAAGGTTTGTTACAACCACGCGCTCAGCGGCAACGGTCAAGCCTATGCCATCGACGGTTGCACGCGCGCATTGGATGAGGAGCAGCTGGCGGCTCCTGATCGTGCCGCCACCTACGTCAACCGCGGGATCGTGTTGATGAGTGCGGGCCGCTACATGGCCGCCGATGCTGATTTCGACGCCGCGTTGAAGCTCAACGCGAACCTGTCGGACGGCTGGCTGAACAAGGGTTTCCTTCGTCTCCGCCAGGGCGAGGGCCGTGAGGCCTTGCCGATGATCCAGCATGGAATCGATGCCGGCGCGAACCGTCAGGCATTGGCCATCTTCGCTCGCGGCGTCGCCTACGAGCAGATGGGCGACTTCAGCTCGGCCTATGCCGATTTGAGGCAGGCGCAGCAGCTCGAGCCTCGCTGGTCGCTGCCGCGCGAATATCTGGCCAGCTATCGGGTCAACCGCTAGGCGTTGCCAACGCCCCTAATGGGCGTTGGTCATCGCCAGCAGCATCGGGATCGACAGCAGGACGTTGAGCCGTGAGGCCATGCCCGCGGTGGCGGCTGCCTTCGCCTTGGCGGCGTCGTCCGCAGCCACGATGCCCAGGACCTTCTTCTGGTTCGGCCAGATGATGAACCAGACGTTGAACGCCATGAGCAACGCCAGGTACATGCCGATTCCGATCAGGCGAGCGCTCGGATCCAATGTGAGCGCTTCCTTGAGTTCGCCATAGGACCAGGCGAGCAGCAGCCCGGTGAGAACCGTGAAAGCGGCGCCCCAGCGGAAGTAGAACAGGGCCTTGGGCGCTATATACTTCGACACGCCCGGCTTCAGTTCCGCCGGGATGGTCGGCATGGTCGGCGTCTGCACGAAGTTGAAATAATAGAGCAGACCGATCCACGTGATTCCAAAGAAGACGTGGAGCCATTGCAGCACGCCGTTCAGGAGGTCGCCAGTCGGCGCGCGATAGCCCGAATCCGGGAACACGGCGATCAGCACCGCGAGCGCAAGCCCGATCAGCAGAACCAGGTTCAGATTTGCAAAGAATTTGGCCATCGCTTCCCCCCTTTTTGTCGCCAATGCCCCCGCATTGGCTGCGCTTCAGCGCAAAAGTTCGTTTCGTGGTCGTTTCTAGG